>JGI24021J15306_10001655_pt1 | contig 22397 bp, 14 predicted proteins | sample Ectturendosymbi1_FD_15306 | JGI IMG/M metagenome (IMG submission 15306) | reverse complement strand
CAGGACTATGACGTCAAATTGTGACGTCACAAACAGCGCACAACAAATACAAATGACTACCCTATGTCACTGAATGAAACCCCCCCATGAAAATTTTGTGCGTACGCCACTGTCTGTCACCGACTGGTAGTATCGGCGAATGTACGTGACAGCTGATCGTGCTATCGCCTACTTGTCCTGCTGACAAACTGCTATGTCGCCAATTCGCCAAAGTGCCGTTTTTTTACCAAACAGTCACTGAAACCGCTCCTTTTCGGATTTTTTGTTTGGCAACCAACGATCCTTGCTTTCAGGCGTGCATTGACCAGCTACAAACTGCTGCTTGAACGGTTCCTTAACTTCAACAGCAAAGTCATCTGTTTTGATCAGGTTGCATCTTTTATCCTGAATCTGATGTTGCGTTTCATCGAGTTTCGATTTTCTCGTCTCACGATCCGGACAGCGTTCCAGCGGATGACGTCAAGCTTTCCACCATCAAGCTCGCCAACGGAGAACAAGCCAAAGACGGAAATACGGAGAAACCTGGGCCTTACTGGTCGGTTTTACTGGAAGTCAGTGGGGGTCCATTGAGAAGTATTAGCGAAGCCACGATCAGTAAGTATAATCATGGTGACCTATACGCAGCAGGTGCGTAGCCACGGGATTCGCGGGCAGTGTCCCCCACATTTTGGTGCTTCCCAAATTTTGTTGTGTCCAGAAAGATTTGTTTTAAACATGTGATAAAAACAAAAATATTGCCCTCTAAAAATGTATTTTCCCCCCAAACTTTAAAACCTGGCTACGGGCCTGATGCGCAGTGGTATGATCTGGGATTGGGCAATGCGGGAGAACTTCGTCTTCACCTCTTTTTTTGAGAGGGGAAACAACGTTTCCTTACTGTTGTGGTGCAGCACCAAAACCATGGCTTTACCCCTTTATTTTTTCGAAATTGTTAACAGAAAAGTTTCAATTATCTTGATGAACATTGCATTTTTTTTAAATTAAAGCTTTCCTTCCAAACAGCGTTTGTTTTCGCCATTACACTACTATTTATACGGACCTTCTGCATAAGTTGGTCATCAAACAAGTATCTCGTTGCATTACCTCCTAACGTCATGCTCCTTGCAGACTCATACTGAACAAATGAAACGTTTGCGATATTATCTAGTAGCCAATTAAAATAGGTTTGTAAGTTTCGAATAATCTTCGCATCTGAAGCGCCCAACATAAATCTCTTTAAACAAATTACGCATTTCCGCCTGGTGACCTCTCCATTTCTTCCCTGCACTACATTGTTTCTTTGCGTTTGAGTAATGTACATTTGTGATGGCGGATGTTTACACACGATATGCCTTTGCATCAAACAACACCGAGTCTTGGACTTACCGCAAAAAACGTTACCCGTGTACACAGGACGTGAAAGCCTCAAATGATTTAATATTTTTACATGGTTCATTTAGTCAATGTCTATTCTATTGTTTTGGTATATTACCAAGAATAATGGGTACAACATGAAGACTTCCAACATTGTACTTCGCGTCGACACTTAATCGCAACATCGCAGATTTGCCCCGTTTTGCAAATTTATAACTTGATGGACCGCAGTGCTGTAGCTTTGCTGTAGTTGGGAATAGGATTTCTGTACAAATTGCCTGTTTTGCTCCGAGGTGGTGATTCACCGATGGAAAAACACAGAAAGTCGTAAGTTTATTTTTAATCTAAAATTGTTGAAAGTACTGAAAAATTGAAATTTTCTGTGTGGTTTTATCTTATATTCCTGGCTTGGTTTGTCTGAACTTACGACGGGTTTTGCATTTGAATATAAGCGCATATTTGTAACTGAGTTGCACTCTTCGAACAGTTGACGAGGTCATCCGCGACGCATGCGCGGTTAAGCTCCTGGATGGAAATGACGAGATTGTTTCAATGCATCTGACGGAAATGACGCACGGTTACCCCTTGCCAACAATATCGTCAAGTGAACAGGTNGGAAAAATTCGCATTGAGACAGANTGCAAATTAGCTATTTAGATGTTCGATTGCAAAGCTGAGCAATTACGCAAGAAATTGTAAATGTTTACTNGTGACAAATTCGTGACTTGAAATTTTGGCTTATTNCTTTAATGGCCTGTGGCAGAATATCTCGTTTTTAAAACTTCCTGATCATTCAAGAACAGTATGTTGTCACGTAAGTACTGTAATGGGATTTCGATATCTGGAATAAAGCTATCTTTAATCTAGTATTTGCAATACGCTACAGCAAGATTAAGCACTGCAGCGTTACTGCATGAGTCAAATCTGTATTAAAACGCTGTTTATTGGACGCTGCGGCCCACACATNGCATTTGGTTTTCGCGTTGGCGATACCGGTCGAAACTGTTTATTTTACTAACTCTCTTTCACAGCATAAAACCAACACTCAGAGNAGATNCTTGTAGATTCACGCCTCGTCTTTTCTTTACTTTTAAGCTGTTGCTTTGCGCAAGTCTCGTATTTTGCTTGGGCCTAGTTTTGCCATACTTTTCAGTTTGATTTGAAACAGTGGCCTTCGCTAATAATTTTGAAACGCTTCTCGTCTCAACCGAATAAGCATGTTCGTGCTTTGTAGGTTGATAAGGCTCTAAAATGGCTTAAGTCGAAGGACGTTTGGAGCCGAGGACGATTTGGTTCCTTCCGATACGATGTAGGGGACGTCGATCACTGCTTCATACAGGGCGTTGAAGCGGTCGATAATCTGCTCAAAGGAATACCGGAAAGTTGTATAAATGGTTTCGATGTCGAAGGAAAATCATCTTTTCCAAAGTATGACGTCCGACCGCTCGATGACGTCACTCATCTCGCGTGCGAAAACTCAGAGGAAGGGAGTGTCGTTAGTGACGAAACAATCGAGCCCGTCGCCGTGTCAGACTCGGAACAAAGTGTCAACGCGGGGAGCGTCAGAAACGCGATCACCGTTCAACCCAGCGAAGGCGAATCGACCTAATCCGATTGATGGCGGGTTGTTTACAACATATAGTGCAATATACACAGATGTGACCGACCTACTCGGTTCTGGTGTTTAGGACGGTAGAGCGGTGCTGCTTATCGGCAGTATTTGCACCTGCCACTGCGCAACCGAGGTGCTGCAAGGTCTTTCTTGATTCTTTGCAAAACGTGTTCTTGTTTGCGGCAATCGAGGACAGTCTCGAAAGCGTTATAAGAGGTGCGCATGACAAGGTTTGAAGCAATAGAAGCATTTTTTGCTTTCTGGCGACTTTGCTGAACATTCAGTGAACCTGTTGGTTTTAAAGGTTGAAACCAAGGTTTGTCGTCGGGGCGTAAGCGCAGCTAGAGGGGACACGGCACCCTTATTTTGTAGACAAAACGTACCAAAGCAGGAAAAGAAACAATTTTTTTTGTAAATGCCGACGTGTTTGAGAAAAAAGTGTGTTGGGAAACCAGTGATGGCCTTTTTATACCCGTAACTTTTTTTCAATTGAAAACTTGTGATTTTCCTGAAGCTTGGAAGTAACGCAGGTCTTTAACTTCCCCCCAATCAAAAACCTTGGCTGTGGCAATGCTGTCAGTGACCCCACCACAAATTAGTACCGATGGTGGTAGGAACCTTGTGGCGCCAACAGAGGGGGGAGGCACCTGAGAAAAATTTAAGTTTGGCCCTCCTATAATCATAGGCCCGGGGCACGTAACCATTTGTGCTGGCTGCGGATAATATTGTTAAGAACTTTTGGACAAATATTCCCATGAAATTACCTGAAATGCCGCAAATCTTTGCACTTTCGCAAAAAACATGGATTGATGACCTTTTTCTATTCGTGATTCTTTATCGATACTGCAGGTTCACCCCTGTTACGTAAGTGCCTCGTGACGAAACCCCTGTTGTAATACGTGCATCCATGATGGTTGTGATCAGTGTTCCCTCTAAGGTGCGCAGTTGCGCAATACCACCAAACAATTTGCGCAGTGCTATCTCATTCTCGCGCACTTCCAACATTCTAAATTTAATACGGTATGTATATATACATATATATACATATATATATCGCATAGCCCTTTTAGCGCTTGGAACGCTTCACTGGTTGTGTATGCATGGTTGCGCAGTTGCATGCGCTTAGTGCGCAACAAAACAAACAATTGCTCAGTGTAGAATTCTCTGAGAGGGAACACTGGTTGTGATTCGAGCTTCCGTCAAACAGAATATCGATCTTTGCACAGCGTTGATTGAACCTCTTGCGTCCGTAGAATGTTATTTCCTACTGACCCGCTTGATCAGAAGGTGCCGATGTCATTTGAACGATTGCGACCAGTAATCACTAAGCACACCGATATAACAAAAAGAGTGTTTGTTTTCAAAAACGATTCAGCCAATCGATGCTACGTGCAAGCGACACGGCAGCTACTGTAAGGCCGACTACGGGAACACCGTTGCCCATCGCAACCAGGCAAGCTCAAATGCGTCCGCGACCCTTTTCCTGCCATTTCTCAGCAGGCTCAGTTTGTACAGTCGATCGGAAAACTTCGCCTCTTTTTCCAAACTTTGGTATGTCTGGGAATGAGTCGTCGGGCAGTTCTGGTACAAGTGCACCTCCATTGTCGTGATGGACCAGTCACGTGACTGTGGCAACTTTAGGTTTCTTTCTCGTCGGAGCGTTGTCGTTGTGATCGTCTGTTATTAAATAAAACCAGTGATATGTTTGTTGGTGTTACGGGCGACAGGCGTGACCAATAAAACACATATTTATCGTCTGTAGCTCATGGTGTGTGGAGTGCAATATCACTCGGCACGACTAGTTTCGCAAATTGTCACAAGCCGTTCTCCACGCAGAAAGGTTTCGTGAGAAATAACGCAGTTAACCGCAAAAAGCAAAGTATTTCCTTTCATTTTCCGCCTTTCTCGGCCAACCACAGAGGTCTTCAACCGCGGGCGTCGGAAGGGGGCAAGGCTTCCTGCATTTTGAAACTTAATACGTTTGTATCAACTTTTTATTAGAAAATTATTCTTCTCTTATTTTCGGAGTTGTTAAAATAAAATTTCACCACTCCTGGCCGTTTTAGTCATCCCCTGCAAAAATCCACTACTGGTACCCCTGGAGAAAATGCTTCCGACGCCCATGGCTTCAACTCGTTTCAGTCATTGAAATCGCACGCTTCGAGACCCACCATCTTGATGTCCACTGGGTATTGTTATCTCCAGGGTTGTGATGGGCGTCTTGTTGCACTTGAGCAGATATGATTGTGACGTAGCCTGCTGCTCAGTCTTGCGTTCCGCGTCGCGATCAAGCGAAGACGTCACGAACTGAACCTGTTGTATTTGGGCGTCCTCCAGCAGAACGGCTTCCTGGTTGTTTATCATCTGAACACGAAACGTTAGCTGCCAGCAGGTTTTGCGCAATGAAAAAAGTGGTGCTATTCGAAAAGCACACGGACAGCCCAACAAAGTTCACTTGTTTCTGCGGCACAGCTGAGTTGCGAAGGAACGTAAGTTACGTGTCCAGCCCTTTTACTGCGTCCACCACAGGCGTAGGCAGATTTTTGGGGGTGCGAAGGATTTTTGCCCGAATTTCCCCAAACTTGCCCAAAACGTTTTTGTGCGACTTTTGCCTACAAATTTAAAAACGTCTGTGTTTTTCTGCAAATGGTGGGCGCCATTTTTCCTGGATTTTCAGGGAATTTGCCCAGATTTGCAGAGATTTTTCCCGGATTTTCAACAAATCAAAACTTTTGGGGGTGCGCTTTCAACCCCGCCTCCTACACCACTGCATATACTGTATTTTCGTAAGAGTGCTTGCTTCCACACGTGAACGTTTGAAGCCTGCTCAGGAAACCCTTTATTTTAACGGGGCAACAAATTCTAATCAGAGCCGAGTTGTGCGTTTAGACGAGCAGTGGCGCATGTCGACAAAATCTTCTTGCAACCTGTGCCTCATAGAAAAAAAGTTTGAAAAAAAATTGGTTCGGTATGGTTAAACGATTTTTAATTACGGAAACGCCAAGCATTAACGTTGTGACAAAAGGGAAGTATATTTTAAAGCAAAAATACATGAATAACGTGAATATGCAAGAAATAAATGTTTTGTTTTGTTGGTGAGACTCATCTAGAACCGAAACTATTACAAATATTAATTTAGGACATGAGGCACCTGAGCAAGTTAAGGAAAGTTGAACAGTTGACCTTTCGTTTTCGAACTCAATTTTCACACAATAATAATCGTAGATCCCACTGAAACGCTGTCGTGTCAGAACAAAATGTTCCAAATCATAACTACGCACTGTCCCAGGTAGATCTACGGTGACCTGGCAAAAATGACGAGGGATGTGAAAATGAAGGAGCCGACTAAACAAGCAACGCTGGAAGCAGCACCTTTGCGCCAATAGCGCGAGGATTACTTGTGTCAATGAACACGGCGTGCAGGAATTTGAATGGCGACCTTACGGTCACACGGCGTGTTGAAAGTAGCAAGGAAAGCAGTGCAAACACGTAAGCTGCTGACGACAGCCTGTTTAAATTCCTACTTTTGTGGTCACTCAAGCGCCAACGGCTTACCCAATTTATTTCCTCATCGAAACATGACAAGAAGACGGAACCTGATCCCAAAACATTTGCTATTTAATTAACAGACTAAAAATAAAAGCTACTGAAACTATTGCAGGCAGATTCAACTTTAACGACACAGTTTTATTGACGAATTTCTGCAGCGAGGAGGAACAATCAGGTGTTTCGTAAGCTGTTGTGGGATGTAATTTTACGCAGTTCAATCACGGGTCGTCGGCATGCCTTGTTTTAGTTCACATTTCAAGCGACACTTTTCTCCCTTCAGCCAATAGCAACCGGCAGGGCCTCCGAGAGAAATTTTACCAGGGGGTGCAAAAACTGACACTGAACTCCTTATTTACTTGGACCCTCGTTGAAACTTGTGTGGGTTGTTTGAATAGTGATCAAAATGAGCCGTCATGCCAAGATTTGCAAATAGGCTAATTGCTATGCTGGCAGCTGACTTAAACTAATAATTTTAGGCTTGATCACAGAAAAACTGACATGCGTACTTTAACTTTCCCAGGCCCCTGTACATACTGGGCGCGGGTACGATGTACCTCTCGTACCCCTTCTCGCAGGCCCTGGCAACCGGTCACTGTCTGCAGTGCGATCGACCTTCATTAAAAACAATGACGCTAAGCTCAGTGGCAGATTAATTATCTCAGAGGCAAAGTGGGCATCCGCCCCCGGTCCAAAGCGGGTGAGCGACCTGATATTTTGTGTATTAGGGCCAGAGCAAGGCCTGCGTGCTCTTTTGCAAAGGCACTGCCGGCATTTTGTCCTACATTACTTGCACTGTTGAAGTTCAATGTGTTCACATACGAAGATGAGGTTCAATGAGTTCACGCCCTACACTACTTGTACTGTTGAAGTTCAATGTGTTCACAGTAAAACCAAGCTTCTGTTACGATTATAATATATCCTTAGTTGCGTCACAATGATCAATTTGCCCCACGTTCGAATCGCGGTTTTCCCGAAATCCTGCGCAGCGAACGTCCGGAAAAAGACCTGCAGCTGGTGCATGCGCAGCAACAGTTTAAGCCTGTCATGTATAAGTTGGAAGTGATCGCATTCTGTGCGAACAACCACTTCAAAACCGTTCATGATGAACTCATTTACGTGAGGAACAAGGCTAATTCGTCTGCTTGTCAATGTCGTGCGCTGTCTCTTGAATAAAATATCTTAGAGTTAGACTGTGAGCTGGTTAAATGCTGATATATCGTCCGCAGAAGCTGATATATCGTCAAGGACTATTTCAGCCACAACTCGCCAGCCGATAGAGCAAGAGAAGTGTTCAAACCCTCTAAAGATGCGGAAAGTCTTCTATTTCGATTGAAAAAGTTTGGAAGTTTTGGCTTTGAGTTTTTGTGGGCTACGTCATAATAGGGGTTGGCCAACGTTACCTGACCCTGGGTCCTAACGCGGAAGGTTAGTTTTTGTTAAAAAAAAAAAACTAGGCAGAACTCCGAATCTTTAGAGCCCTTGTTTGGCCTTCTAACGTTTGTGGTTAGCAAGTTATGACCTAAAAACCACAAAATAAATAATTAATCCCCTAGGGCAGTGCTTCTTAACCTTTGTCGATTTCATTCACCCCTGCCATCGATGCTGCATTCCCATTCACCCTAATCTGAACAAATGGCCGATGTGACAATAATCAATGCAGCGAATGTTCATTGTTAGACCACGGTATTTGCTCAACCTTGTCCAGGACGCGCTTTCCACCATGCAGCAAACCGGCTACGATCTTCAAATATGGTTTGATTGCAGACTCAGCTTTGCAAAATGTTTCTTTCGTTTCATCAGCACAATCGCTATTGGAAATGTGGAAAGGAGAAGAGCCTTTTCACTAGTAGAGTCAGTTACGACTGGTGAATGGAGGGAATTTCACTGTTTGCACGATTATTCGTGCTGTTGCTTGAAAAATTGCAAAGACTTTTTTAGAAATGACTCCACAGTTCTGAATGAACCAAAAACTTGTTGCTATATTTAAAATTGCAAGGACTTCTTTTGATGAATGCCGTGTTATTCTTAGAAATGACTTCACCGTTTTGAATGAACCAAAAACTTGTTGCTATAACATTGCAAGACATGCATTTAAGCAGACTGCTCATGGCTCGATTCTCTACCTCTATAGGCAGTAAAAAAAAACGTGCTTGATACAGTGAACATTCCACTTTCGCCTTTTCAGTTTTGAAGGCAACTTATTCTCGACGCCAGGGACGCCGGAGCAGCGGCAGTAAAAGAGTTGAGGCAATGGAAACTCTATAAAACAATGGTTATCAATTGTGGTTGTTTCTATTCAGCAACAATGTTGACCTCAAAAATAATAAACGAATTTACAAAAAACGATTCTGAATTTTCTGGATGCGCGAATAGCTGCAGTAAATTTGTTTCGAGTCGATCTTGGGATAAACCATGAAATCACATACGATACTGCTACGAACAAGGCACCTCCTCCCCCGCTGGCCCCTTTTAGGAGGGCAGGAGGGTATTTCTCCCGCTTTCCGGCGTCCCTGCTCGACGCCAGCCTCCCTGTTTAAGCCTGATGGTTCGTTAAAACGTGAAGCTGATGAATCTGGGGTGTCCTGATCGATTTCATCTGCATATTTACATTGGCTTTCCATCAAAACAAAGTGTTTTTGTATGAATTTCATAGACAATCTGCAGGTATTACCTACGATACAAACGCATATCAGACGTTGAACAATACCAAATTCGCAACAAACAAATATCAAAAATAGGGAGCTCCTGTACTTCGATTGGTTAGGTCTGCACTTAGACTGATAAGGCTACTTTGATGAGTGCTCCGCTGTCTGGTTTTCACTCGAGATTGAGAATGAAACTTTCAAAAGTACTGCGATTCTACCAGATAACAGGACTACAGAGCGTTCATGCANAGACCACAGCAGAGATTCCATTACTGGATTGAATGAAATGTGTCATCTCTCGGTAAAATCTATCCCCATTACTTAATAGACGCAGTACGGTTTTTCTGAAGTGTTAAGTTGCTGCCTGCTTAAGACGCAAACTTAGAGCGCTTGAAGTTCGCCATTTCATTCACGATTGCTGATGTGTTTTGAGCAGAAAAACAAAACAAATGCATGTTACCAGAGTATAAAAAATTAGGAACAGGAACTTCATTCACCCCTCTTCTTGCATTCACCCTGGGGTGAACCATTCACCCGATTAAGAAGCACTGCCCTAGGGGATCAACTGTATAATTTGTTTGAGAAGAATCTCATTCAAATGAATTTTCGCCCCGTGTTGATAGCCAGTAATTCCGGGCAGCGGTTCCTACCAAACATGATTTTGGGCAGCAATTTATTACTGACGTGAAATCGGATAGCAGTTTATCACTAGAATTTACCCCCTGGGCACCAATTTATTGCTGTAGTTTACTTCAAACTATCTGATCTTGAAAATGATTTGCAGTGTAATGTTAACAGAGAATGAGGGAATGATTGATTAGTTACAAAGATGTGTCAACATCTTTAATATTTTCGATGTTTTGATGACGTCGAAGATTGCCCATCATGCATTTAGAGGCAATAGATTTCTGACCAAGGTGTACTCATGTCCAGTGTATACGAAAGAAAAAGGCAAAAGATTATGCACTACATTGATGGCAAACTGCTGTTTGCGACGCAAACTGATGTTTCTGATGTTTGCGACGCTGCCGACACGTTACAGCTGGTCGGCCGCCGTTGTATTGTGAAGTCGGCATTATCTGCAACTCCTGCGCTTGATGAAAAATGTTTGCTGATAGAGATACTGAAAAGGATAGATATGTGATGTGATATTTGTGAAGACTAGTGCCGTGCGTTTACACTAATTTACACTGACAACATGTGCTGACTAAACTTTTAAGAAACAAACTCATCCATATCCAAAACTTGCACTACACTTCCTCCGCAGAGGCAGCATGAACGTAGTTATCAGTTTATACGCTATCAACGCCTTCCTGTGGCTCGATTAACTTTTTAAGTCAATGTGTAGAAATGCGAGATTTTTCTTTAAAGCACTGGTGAGTTGTAATTACTGTCCACGAATTGTTGGAGTATCTCCAAAGGACCTATTAGCGTTCTGAATAAACCTTCGCAAATTTGCAATTGAACAATTTGAAACTGATACCCGCGCAAAATTGGCGATGAAACAACTTAAAGGAGACGCGGAGAAAGCGAGGAAAAGACAGAACCGTCTGCAAGCTGAAGGGAAAAAAAAAACTAAAGTTTTTTCCCGACCGCGACAATCGACACAAACGGACGAGATGAAGGTATCGCTGTCCACTACCTTTTAACACCAACTGCTATCAACACTCTTTCTGACAACTCTCCACTTAAAGATCAGTATGCGACTGTTGAAATCCAACATCAAGCTGGTCCCACAAGAAACCCTATGTCCTGAAGTTAACAACGTGTTGCAGATGAGCGAGTTGGAACTAGAGCCGAATCCGTTCATACTCATATGTTCTGCAGCACGAAGCGACGATCATGGGGGGTGAGTCAGAGAAGGACTTCATTACCTTCAACGCAGCCAGCGGATGTCAAAAATTTCCTCACGTTGTCCGCATCGCACCGTCTCTTTCACTGCTTCGCACGACAATCGAAGGCAACAGGGAAACAGTGGGGCACGCGGCCAGTGCTTACACGGGTTTATAATGTTGCAGGCACTCGGACCGTTCACGACTGGCTTTGTTGTTCTCCGTCAAAGGGCACGTTTTTCGTTTCGCCGGATTTCTCCTCTCGAAGGTGACCGGTGGCCTATTTCGCACAGCAGATATCTCAGACTGGAAGCATGTCGAGAGATCCACTGCACGACAGGGGAAAGCGAAGAACGCTTGCAGACCGCTCAGGCGATGCTGGTGCGCTAAAGCGTGACTGGCCGCATTGACTGCGAAGCAATCGGAGAGCTCAACCAGATACCGACAAGGTGTATTGAAGCGAATGGTGGTCGTGATCAAGCTGCTGGCAAGTTGGGGGGTGACTTTTCATGACAGCGGCGAAATGATCGGTTCGCCGTGTAACGGATATTTTTTGGAGTACTGGAAACTTCTTTGATCCATTCCAAGCGCAGCTTGTATCCAAGTACGGTACACTCTCGACAAGGCAATGCTTCATTTATTTCGTCCACGATCTGCGATGAAGTTATCTGCAGTGTTCCCTCTTAAGAAAATTTTACTTTGAGCAAAGTTTTGTTTTAGTGCGCATACAATTGCTCAACCATGTAGACATGCGACCAATGAGGCGTTTCAAGCGGTAAAAGGGTTATGCGAAATATATATGATATAAAATTTGCGAGATTGAGATTTCACTGCGCAAATAGTCTGGTGGTATTGAGCAATTGAGCACTTTCAAGGGAACATTGGTTATGAGTCTTCTGACTGGAAAGGTTCGCGCTAAAATGTGAAAAAAAACTGAAAGCTGCAAAAAATTACTCAGTTTCAGTGAATTCAACACCAGACACGACGCACTGTGATCAGCTGGCAACGTTCGGTATGTGGTTCGCGGATGGACAGGTTTATTCAGTTCATTCCGATTAGACATCCTGGAGAGAGCCGGGCACTGTTCTTACTGCTTGCGAAATTGGAGATTGGCATCGCACATTGTCGTGGTCAGTCCTGGGACAATACGCCCAACATCAGTCCAACTGAATGCAGGCATTGATTGCGACCAAAAACAGTTTAGCAATTTATATTCCTTAGGCTGGGCACTCACTAAATCTGGCAATGGCGGTGGACTGCTGTCCTGATGCCGTTAGGTTTTTCGATCTCGTGCTAAAGCTCTACGTGCATTTTGCACAAACAGCTCACCGATGGAAAGCGCTCACTGACGCGTTGTCCAAAAAACTAGGACGCCAGTTGTTAAGCGTCTGTGCGACACGAGATGGCGTGCGCGTGCAGACGCCACCGAAGCTCTTCTCGCTCATGGTTATTCACCTGCCATGAAAGTACTGGAGGAAATCAGAGATGACGCACAGCACAAACCAGGGTGTCGACACGACGCAACATGCCTGGTAAAGTCGATGGACATCTTCGAAACTGGGATAATGACGGTATTCTGTGGCGATGTTCTTCAACGATTTACACCCATTAGGCTAATGATTAGCCTGATGATTCAAGATCCACAAATCGATATTAGCAGTGTAATTTCCCTCCTTGATAGCCGCATCGAGATCACCACATCGCAACGGTCTAGAATAGATCTTCGTACTTTGAATACGACCTCTCACTGACTTTTCACGCTCATATTTTTATGGTTGTCAACTGCGCTGCCATTGTCGCTGTTACAACGGCCAGTGTGTTTTGCTCTTCTTTCCCAGCGATCAGTGTATTCATAGTATTCCGCTGTTCCAGAGTTGAATGTTGCTTTCCTCTGCTGTCATGAAATGCGGATTTTTTGTCGTTGTAAGCTGCGCTGTCGTAGTTTTCAGTGTGTTTTGCTCATCTCTGTGATATTTTATATTCAATACTATCAGGCCCGTCGCCACGGGGACATTCAGGGGTATTTCCTCCCTCCAAATTTTGTTGTGCCCAGAAAAATTTGTTTTAAACATTTAGNAAAAACAAAAGTCTTATCCCNTAAAAATTTATTTTGGCACCCCAAGCCTTAAAAGCTGGCTACGGGCCGAATACTATTACCTGCAAAGTGCACATCCTCGACTGACGATGGTGTGCATAGAAGAATATGCATGCTTGATGTCACCGAACCTTGTTAAAACGTTAAATCGTAAGCAGGAATCAAACGGCTTATTAGTTGCGTCGGTCTCAGCACGGTTTTTGCCCTGATCCAGAAAGGGTTAATCCGGCCCTGACTACCCTTACCTCCACCAGCTTGGCGGCGTCTATCGTTCCGCCGGCACCCTTTGACGTTTGGACGAGCCAGCGCTTGGTTGGTCCATGGCCATCGTCCAACTCAACCGCGGTCCACTCTTTTTCTTCCTGCTGAGAACGAGATATTGTTTCTAAAACGTGGGTGGCATTTGTGCGGAAGGGGGGTGACATGACGTTTGATGGCACCCACATAAAACGTGGGTGGCATTTGTCCCCTGTTACAAGGGGAACGAGCTGTTAATATAAAAATTTCTTCCAAACTCGAACAAAAACGACTAGAAACGGAAAGTTCAGGAGACTCGAGCGGATATGACAAAACGCATTTCACCAAAACTGACAAGGGTAGTAGTAACCATGTCAACCAACCGCCCGTCTCACACAGAAGCGGAGTGCTCCAAAGTACGCGCCATGCGCCATGGTTGGCTGAAAAAGATAACAGACGCAGGCTGGCTTTCTGCAACCAGCAGAGCACACACGCAAGCACACGAGAAAATCGTCGAAAACACGCGTTTGCCTCAAAATTCTGCGATACCTTTGAGTTTTCCGACAAAGGTGCTGACTTTCTGGGTCGGGTCTCGGTTGCGCGCGACTGGCTGGAAACACTCCGGGGGGTCGACGTCATCGCTGACTCCCCAACAGAGAGAAGAATCTCCGCAGCGTTCTCATCCTGCGCGCGAAGACGAACATTAAGTATACGCACACGCTGCGCGCGAATGCAATCGCAAACCAAGGTTCGCCAAAACTACAAGGCATTTTCTGAAGTCTCCCAAAGAACGGATGGGAACCATCGCCGTGCTCGCTTATTGTTACTGAGGAAAGCGATTGGAATTTTTAGTGGTGAGGTTTATTTTATGGAAGAATGCGCGTTGACTTCCTCAAGCACTATTAAGTGATGCTTTATAAGCCAGTGCAATATAAAACGGTTTCGCGCATTTGACGGGTTTCGTTAGTGTAGAGCTAGTGAGAAGCGCGACATGTCACTTTGGCATTTGTTCACAGAAAATTTCCACCTTTTCATTTTAAGGTTTTTTTCTACTGCTTAGGAGCATGATCAAAACTGTTCTTTATCAATCCAAGAAGGTATTTGTATGAGTTCCTCCTGACGTTATTGGAGAAGCTCTTTTCAGGTTAAAAGTACCACGTTGTCAAAAAAGTCACGCATTTATATGTTGGGAAAAGACATAGGATAATTATGTAAGCTATCTCCAAAACACAGGAACATTTTGCTAAACCGATGGTTTTTACGCATTGCGATTGCATCTCAAATTATCACGGACACATCGACTTCTTTAACTTTTCTACCCCCTCTGTTTACTACTTTTATTAATGCCAACGTTACAACTGCCTAACGAGGCATCAACTTTTGCTGCTTTTAATGATATAGGCTTAGCGCCAACGAGGACGCAGCAAATAATCTGCTATCGGCGATAGCTCAGCGGCAAAGCGTTTGTCTCCCAATCGAGAGGTTCGGTGTTCGATCCACAGAATCACTGAGTGATTCGTCGCAGCGCTTCTTTGGCAAGAGCGTTCGTTAACCTCAACCGCTCTGCCAAGAAGCAATATCCAGGTTCAGGCCTGCAGGCCGCATGTGTGATGTTCTCACAAAACAATTCAGCACATGTAAAAAAATTTTATTTCCAAAACTACAGAGAAGCCCTGGAAGCCGAACAGGAGTTGCATAATGGACACACAACCTCACCGCTCTTTGCACATCCAGCTCCAAATTATGGGTAGCCTGGAGGACTTCACTTTGCTCGTAAGTTGATGCATCAATAAGCAATTGCTGTGTGAAGAATAACTAAGAATTAAAGATTAAACACAAGATGCAAAGGCTTACTGCTACGAATCGGAACAAAACAAAGGCTGTCGTTTATGCGCGAAACGCCTCTGCATTTTCAGGAACCACGCAGCAAACCTTGTAAATGTTCAAAAGCACACAGCGAACAAGGTTTGTCTCGGTGCTACGAAAGGTTCTGCTTTAGTAAAGAAGAGCAGTTTAAACTGAACAACCCGAACACAAACGGCAAATGTTCCAGCAAGGTCAAAAGTGATTCGCTACGAAACTGTGTCGACAACTCACCGTGATAAAGCCAATCGTGAGGACAATCATGTCCGCAAAAAAACCGCGAGTCTGAAAGTTATGATGACACAAGATCTCCGACTGCGCGTCCAGGTTCGAAAACAACAGCTGTATCTGGAAATTAAATTCAAGCAGTGACGTAAAATGTGTTTTTCTGCAATGTTAGGGATTTACCGGTAGTTGCCAGCCTATCAGCGCAGCAGCTGTGCATTCGACTGAAATGTCCCACGCAGGGCACGCCAGGCATTTTGTGGAAAGACCACGCAGCTGGAAAGTAATATGGCTGACCTCGAAAAGGATTTTAAGTGTTTCAAGTACGTGTAACTGAAGTCCCATTTCGTTGTTGTTCTTTCGCTCAAAATGCAGGTCTCGGTACCCTTTTAAATTTGTGCGATTAAGAAAATAAGTGAAGAAATGCAAAAACAAGACGCAGAGGTTCAGTGCTGCGACCTGCAATTTTTTGAAAAACTCAACATTGTGTTGAAATCATGGAGTCCATATCCATCGTATTTGTGTTTCCCTTAGTCGAAGAAGCGTTTTAGCTAACCCCAGTCTTATCTTTTAAGCTAATTTAAAACTAATCCTTGGTCTACGGACCAAACGTTGCCAGGTTGAAAGTCAATTTATTTCCGAATACGAGCTCTGGTCATTGAAATATCTCCACGGGATCAATACAAACTTAGACACGTCACCAATTCGTCGGGCAACGAGGGTAAAGTTTCAATGAAGCTGAATATATTCAGCTAGATATTTATCTATGCAAGCAGTATTGCTTTTCATTCCTCAATTCCCACTAAAGGGTCATTTTATCGCGCTGCAGAAGCTCCCGAAAAAAAGAATAAAAATACTACGCAAAATGTAGTTGCGTTTGTGCATGTGAAGTGTGCAATCACAATCATGTTCGCCGCAGACGAACAGCTATGAATGACCATCACGCTAAGCCTGCGCATAGGGAAGGAAAAGATAATAAAGCGAAAATGCTTTGAGCACCAGGCAATGCCGCTGCCGCCAATATTGCAAAACAAACGCATGCGCTGACGATATTCTGGATTAGACTTGCTCGATTCAAATACGTGGGTGAAAAGCCTGACCTTCGTTGGGTGAATTCGCTGAGAATGACCCAGAAGTGATACCTTGCCTTTAAGTGGCTACAGCAGTGGTTCCCAACATGGTACGTACGACACACGGGGAATTATTATTTTAAGCGCGACATTGAGGCTGATTGACGAGGTCTGGGTCTAAAGCTTGTTTAAACCAATCTATTGGCTTTTCAAACTTGTTCCCTGAAGAGGAGTTCATTTTTTAAATCATAAGACTTACGTACAACCACATGGGGGGCCGTCAACATTTTAGAGGTGATTAGTTGGGGCATGGGCAAAAAAGGTTGGGAACAACTTGGCTACAGTGATTGTTAGAAGTATGCCCACTAGCAGGCAGCAGCGTCTGCCACATAGGAGGAAAACTGCCGAACGCTAAAACCGACGCATACCCTGCGTGCAGCATTGTCTAACATACAAACCAAACAAAAATTTGGCCAAACCGCACTATATGGTTCATTTCACCGACTTTGCGAAAGATGTCAAGGCATGCTGTGTTTTCAGGGCATTTTGGTGCTTAAACTAAAGCGATTTTTAGGACGTGAAAGTAGTGCAGCGAGTAATACACCAGTGTTGGCCAAGCGTCGAGTGATTTGTGAGAGGCAAGAGATTTGCTGTCGCATTTTGGTATAGAATTCAAATTATTCAGAAACACAACGGCAAGATACATAAAAACCTCACAAACCTTCTGCAACACGTCGATGGCGTTTGGAAGCTTCAGGTCGTCGTTTCTGAAAGTTTCAGCGATGCTGGTTTTGATGTGCATGTCGATCCTGGTGGGAAACAATTCTTCACGCATCATCTGCATAAACGACAATGCACAGCATAAGCAAAATACACTGAACGTCATTCTTGTTTTAACGCAAGCGCTGTTGCAACCTCTCGGTTGGCGTCGCGTTGAATGTGCGATTCACCACGAAGGGGATGTGCGCGAAGAATAACACCCGTATATATGCGGCGCGAACAAGAAATAATAGTGATCTCTATTGTTGCTTGCTGTCACAGTGTGAAGCTTTGTGCACTTGCCGCTCGGGCTTTCCGATCGCAACAGCGCCATGTACCGCGGATCAACATCAATAACGCGTGGGGCAGGGCTTCCCAGTTTTCGGCGATTTACAGGAGTTATTTTGTTTCCACATTTAAAAGAATCGGAGATATATTTTAAAATACAGATTTTTTTTTCTGACTTCTTGAATCGACAATAGTTTGTGCGAAGATCTTAATTCTTTCAACACTAAATCTCAACGACACATACACACCAATATATTCTTAATTGTTGTTTCGACACCGACAACCATGTGATACGCTGATGATGAGACAAGCACGGCTCATTCTAAGCAATGCCGGTGCGCGCTCCTGCCGTCCACGGTTGGCACAGTTTTTTCTTGGACGTAATCCGAAAAGTGAAAAATTTACAGGGAACCACCGGTTTGTTTGTTTGTTTATTTGTTGACAACCACTGGTCCGCAGATCTTCGCCATCCGATGGCAAAAAAAGTAAATGAAATAACTTCGTTACATTCGATAATGATACATTTTCCGACTATTTTGTTTCCTTGTCAAACCCCTTCAAATTTTTCGTTGCAGTGAGGGATGGCTTACAAAAAAACGTTTGGTGATACAAACGAAACATTCGCTGCACAAAAAGCTCCTTCGGTGATGCAGAAAAGATCGTTTTAGCACCGCTGCATTCAACACACCATGTTGGCAGTACATGANATAGCAAANCTACCCTCGTACAAACATGAACGCTGAAAAACGTTCACAGGTGAGCTGTGCAGGTTGTTTCCAAGAAAACCGAACCGTGTGGTGTTCTTAGAGAAGTTAAGAATTTTGAGCAATGCTATAACGTTTTTCATCTTAGGTCTAAATGACAAAAACGAGGTGCACACCACGCTTTAAAATTTAAATTTACACATTTTGAATTTATTTCTCAAAAACTGTAACCCATAATATCAACAATCATTAAAAAAAGGACGAACACTAACCAGCTATTTCCATACAAAGTTGCACGTGACACAAAAACTGCTTAATGACCTGTTTTTCTCAATTCGAGAATTACGTGCATGTGTGAATTGATTTCAAACCATTGTGACAAAACCTAAATTTTTTACCTAAAAAAATTGGTACATGCTATATTCGACTGTTCTGTTGCAAATTAATATACCTTAATTTCATCAGATGCCAATGTTGAATATATATTTTTTGCACAGTTGCTTTTCTGCCTTTTTGAACTAAAATGGTCCATAACAATATCATGTCGTACATCATTTCTGAAGAGTTGAGAAATCAACTGAAATAAAAACATACTTGATTTACCAATTAGTACAAGACCCCACAGTCAAAGTAAGTTTGGTTAGAAAGCGCAGTGAAATGTCAGGATTACTAGGCCAGGTTTTTCCCAGGTTTAAAAACTTGTGTTGAAATTCATCGCATTCTCAAGCTAATTTTGTGGAGACAACTGCTTTTTTATGACAAGGAAGACAAGAGAAACATTTATTCCTCTGCACAGTTTGAAAACATTTGAAATGTAAGATGAAATTTGACACAGTCAACTTGTTTACAGCTAAATCTTATTTTTCTGGCAAAGAGTAGAAATTTCTTAACTTAGAAAATACAAAATAACTTGGTGTTTGAATAAATCCAAGCAAAAATTGATATACATAACAAAGATTTTACGCTCTGTATAAAATTAAGAAACCTTTTATGACTAAATCATGCAGTAACTTAAGCTAAGGTATCAACCTTAGCTATGATGTCTTTGCTGTTTTTGACACCCAGTTTTGTTGACAAGCCATCTGATCGCATTCCACGCAGCACAATATCTTCATGCATTTCATTTGCAGCAATGCTCACAGGCCGAGCTGAGAAATTTCGAGCACCTTTCAGCTCAATATGTGTGCCTGGAAAGCCATGTGAAGTTAATTCATCACTCTAAAGCTTGTTTACATGACAAATTTTCATAAGCATTTTGTAAAACTTTATGTAGTATTACACTACCAACACATGTGCATTAAGTTCATCTAAGTAACCAAAGTCAAAAGAAAAATTTCCACCCAACTTAAATCCTTTTCAAGTTGAACATATAGCATTTCTTGGTTGTCAAGTGATTATCCAGATAGATTTGTAGTTAACATGATTGTATTAAAATTGGAACTGAATGATTTACTTTGAAACACAACCAAAGCAATTGCAGAGTTTGAGTTGATCACTGCAGATTTGTTCATTCATGACTTTGTTGTTTGGAAAAACTGTTCAAGACACTATGAAACACATTTTAACATATACTGTACATTAAACCAAGGCTTAGCAACCTTTTCCTACTCAGGGGCCACAAACAAACTCTGCAAGGTATGGTGGGCCGTACTACTGTTCCACCACCTATTTTGTTGATTTTGCTGAAAAGGATGTCGATGAAACTTGGGAATTTTAATCAGATTAACTCTTCATTTTCACAGTCCATAATGAAAGCCCAAAATATGACATACAGTACGTTTATACCATAGTGCAGTTTCTCATAAACATGCAATAAAATAAGTTGCAAGCAGGACAGGTTAATAAAATATACCACTAGGCGGGCCATACAGTCACAATTTGCAGATGGGCTGCAGGCCGGATGATTTTGCCTGGCAGGCCAGATCTGGTCCGCAGGTCGTAAGTTGCTGACCCCTGCATTAAACAATGGATGAAACACTTAGTCCACCCAGACAGATTGTAACATAGCAACTTATCAAAAATAACTAAGAACCAAGCCATTTTTGGAATCACCCTAAAACAAGCAGTTTTTGGTTGCCTTACCAACTTCATAGCTCCTCAGTCGATTGCGCTCGAGAGCTGTTTAAACCCTTAAAAAGATTTGGCAAGTCTTCTAGGCTGAAATGAAATAAAATTTCTAGTTTCGTTTTTTTTGTGAGTGACATCATAAGTGAGGAAGGTTTTTGGCCATTTTGGCTCATGTTACCTGGCCTAGGGCCCAACCCTTAGACAGAAGTATTTCCTTTAGTTTTCATTGGAAACTAGGCTAGTATCCAACTCTTTTGAGCCTTTGATCGACTTTCTGAGTGTTTCTGGTTCAAACGTTATAATCTGAAAGAAAAAAATTAATTAATTATCTAGTTATGGGATTAATTGTTTTGTTTATTTTAGATCTTAACTTTTAAGCCCGAAACCCCAGCAAGTCTTCTGAAGTATCAAAATACTCAGATTTTAGCCTAGTTTCCAATAAAAACTTGAGTGAAATACTATCATCGAGCAGTTTAGGTCCAGGGCCAGATGAAGCCGGCCATAGAGGCCTAAAAGTACTCCACTTATGATGTCACTCACAAAACACCCGAAACCCACAATCAATCTTTTTTTTTCATTGCAGGTTTGAAGACTTGCCAAGTCTTTTAAGGACTTGAACAGCTCTCTAGTGCATTTGGCACTGGAGTTATGCCCGTGCAAATACATGTTCAAACGGTGTGGTTTCATGCAAACCGCTTAAATTAACTCGGCAGCGAAGGTGTTCAATGGCGTAGGGGTTAGAACATGTGCCACCAATGCTGGTAAGCTAGGTTCAGAAGTTAAAAATACTGTAGTATTTGTGACCTGTCTTGGTGTCTAGCCTTGTGCTCAGTGATGGATGGATGCAAGGGAAAGCTCCATGCATGGTGCTGCCATTGGTCTGCCACCAGTACAGCATTAACTGCGCAAGTGCGTGGCCTATAGCACACAGTAAGCAGAGATGGGAGCCTGCAAACTGCTCNTGAAACTCTAAAGGGAGTACAAAGCCATTATAATGAAACTTTCTTTTCTTTCTTTGGCAACTTTGCACNAACTCAGCATTTTGACAGTTTGGNTATTATTGCTGTCCCAGTTCTGGATTACTTCAGAATTTTGATAGCTTGGTGGCACTACTTTAGCAAAGAGATATATTTTGTTAAAAGAAATTGCTCAAGCATACCATATCATGGAGTTATCTTTCATCATGATCAAAGAAGTTCAGTTTCAAAAAATAAAAAATGTAATGCTTAAACATTCATCTTGATTGTACATAATAGCAAACCTAAAAGCTATTGGACCAAAATAGGATGACAATAGTCTAGAGTGTGATAAAAAATTTCTTTCACAGAATACATGTCATAACGCAATCTTTGCCCACATTGCATTAGTTCTTTTATTTAAAGAGATTTTTGTTTTGCGTAGCATGAATATTGTGACTACCCTAACTTGTGATGTTGCATTACTTGCTTCCCAAAAAGAAAGCTTTATGATGGAACATAAAAATGCAAGCTACGAACCAGTAACTTACATTCATGGTTTGACGTTAAGGACACATTTGGGTTTCCATAAACCACTCAAAGAATGTCTGGTGCTATCTTATAAGTTTTCACTTAATTTTAATTTTTAATTTATGTACAAACCAACAAGCAAAGCATGTTGTCACAGCAAACATTAAATATTCTTTATCTAAAGCATTTCAACCATAAAAAAAATCTGATTTCAGTCAATTTTTATATAAAAAAGGAAGTGACTAGGGATACGCCTATCCTGATGCAATTCAAATAAAAGGGTCAATTTGTCATTCAAACTGCATGGATCGTATAGTGTTAATGGTTATGCACTACACCTTCTACGTCTATGGTTTTCGGTTCAAATCTCACCTTGCCGACTTTCGTTTTGTTTTTTTTCTTTCAACCTTCGTTTTATTTTTTTTCTTTACTTTTTTTCAGGCTTACGCTTCACATTTACGGGTTAGCGTTAGGTTAGCTCAGGGTTAGTGTTAGGTTAGCTTAGGGTTAGGTTGGCTTAGCTTAGGATTAGTGTTAGGTTAGCTTAGGGTTAGGGCTAAGGGGATAACACTAAACGGAGGGCTGGCGGTGTTGCCAAATGAGAACCATGA
>JGI24021J15306_10001653_pt1 | contig 22412 bp, 10 predicted proteins | sample Ectturendosymbi1_FD_15306 | JGI IMG/M metagenome (IMG submission 15306) | reverse complement strand
GATCCTTAGTTGCTTGATTTGCTTCGTTGCATTTCTTGTTGTTACTGCGGGTGGCCATTTTGTTCAGCATAACACAGCAGGTAAGTAAAGTGTTATTTAATATAAAAAGAACTATCACGAAACTATCCATGATGGCGCTACAGGCACAAAAGGAACTATTTAGAATACCGCTATAGCCTTGAAATACAGGACTGTAGGACATCGTTTCTTAACACAAGCGAAGAATCGCGTAAGTGATTTATCTTTTGGACGCAATGCCATCCCGTGCTAATTTTCTCACGGCTGTCGTCTTCTAAAAGAGTGTGAGACTAATTCGAGCAGAGAACAGAAAAACGCAGCTGTGTTTGCAAATAGAATTGGCTGAAGAAAAATCACAATCACTTGATTCGTCACCACAGCCAGCAGAACAAATGTACTTCAAGAAATAAAAAACTTGTTACTTCGAATGGTATAAAAAACATGTGTAGGCAGGCCCGAAATCGGCCCAAAACAATTTGACAAACTTAAGCCCGAACTCGGCCCGAAACCGACCAGACCCAAAAAGCCTGGCTCGACTTACAATCTGTTTTGCAGTGTTTTGAGTTCGAGTTACTTTTTGTGCAATGTTTTAAATTAAAATTGAAAGATTCAAAGGAAATTTTTCGAAGATGTTTCAAGCTTTCCAGTTTCTATTATTGCACATCTTTTGCTTAATTTTCTGCCAGATTCAACTTTTTATGGCAAAAGAAGTACGTTTTCGGCAAATGTTTTTGCCTCGTAACTTCCACAAATATTCTGTATAAACATATTATTATCCGAAAAGAATTATTTTAAAAAAGAAGGTTAATTCCGAACTTCGAATGAGTTTAAGAGCACTTGTGAAATTCTACCCATTTAGATGAAAATTCCTGTGAACAGCATATTCATAAATAGGGCCTCTAGGTGTCTGCTATTTTGTAACTTTTTCCTTTACTGGAAAATACCAAAATCATACGAATTTTCCTTCTACACTTAATTGAATTTGAAAAAAAACGACGATTTTGATACGTTCTTTTTAAGCACGTATTGTATAAATGGAAAGTAAAAATTTAAGAATAAGAAAAAGTTATGTGTTTACGACTTGTCATCAAGAAACTGTACACGTTGTATCTCAAATACAAAATGTTCCATCAAATCCAATAAATTTCTTGTAAAAGTATAATAAAATACCACGTTTTGAATGTTCAGAGCTTGTCAAAACAAACTTCAATATTATACATTGTCAGTTCTAATTTGTTTTGGTATCCTCTGATATTTATTCCACACTTTGTTTATTGCAAAGGTGAATTTAAGGCATTCATATGGCAATGTAGTAAAAACATTGTTGAATCCATATATTTGAATTCGTCCGACGAAAATATCTACTTGTTAAATTCCAAGCATTTGTGTGGATCCCAATAAAACAAAATTGAAAAAGCACAGGTTTTATACTAAATTCCATCAGGAAAGCTACTGGATTTTACAGACTTTAAAAGTAATCTAACACGAAAAAACAGTTGTCTTTGTAGCAAGGTAAGAGTTACGTCACTGAAATTTATGGTTTCTACATCTTTGTATGTAATATGTCTATTTCTAGGAGATGGTTGTGCTGAAAATTATTTTCTTTTATACCCAAATTGCATGCTGTAACGAAATACTGTTGGCACTTGCTCATATTTATTGTGACTAAGATCATAATTGTTGAAGTTACCGTACAGTAAAGGCCAATCGCGTCATCGCACGCAACGAAATGCCACAAAAAATGATTTCATTACAGGCCGCAAAATGTCAGTTGAAGTTAGAAACTTGTTAATTTTTCTTTTAAACGTTTCCCATTTTTAACATAACAGTAGCATTTCCTTGCTCAGTCAATTTTTAGCGGTTACCTCATTTGCGTTAGAACGTTCTTATTCTGGTTAATTTCTTTAAAATTTTAAGCAAACAAAAAGATCTTTGGATTTTTCCTTTGGATTTCTTTGGATTTTTCCTGTAGATGAAATTCAAATCATATAATCAATTACGTACTGCAGACATTTGGCTTAAGTACAACATTTATTTGTATTTCCTTGTTTGTTATTGATTTTTCCTCGAACGTTAGTTGTCGCAGACTTTTCTTACTCTAATACGAAAGGGGTGGACAGTTATCATGGATTTAATATATCACGTACAGTGTCATCTACATAAACAATGAAGAATTACTGCTAATCAGGATCGGATTAAATGAGCGCGAGGCCCCGGGCAAAGTTGCGACCGCGAGGCCTCCTAAACGCTTAGCGCAACTGAGTAGCGTTTCACATACCCTCGTTTCAACTTCGCAAAAACACCGAAAACTGATACGATTTAGCAGCCTACACGTCAGAAGCAGTTGGGGGTGATCATGTACGGCGGTTCGTATGTGGTTAACTGACTTAATTTGCTCAAACATGCAATGATGAGATTGCAGTTCGCTCACGTCCGCTCCTTTGACTGCAGAGGAATGTTACGAAACGAGCTAGCGGATTGTTCTACTGCGTTTTTTTGTTGCGTAACAATAACACGGCAATAAATTCTCAAACGTTAACTTCAAGTTACTGTAGTAGGCGTTTTTCCGCGTATGACCATGCAGGGCTCCCACTGAAGGTTTTTTTTCCACCCAGATCTGCTTTTTAGTCGACCTGGGTGTCTAGGTTTAATCATGAAAAATCGCGTTGAATCTGGATTTTTTGAAGTGATGAATTCATCATCAACTTCAATGTGTTCTATAATTATAAAGATAACTTTATATTACAGTGTTTGCATGCGCAATGCGCACATCGGGTGAGAAAGAACGCATATCGGATGAAGTAGAACGTGCTCAACAGTTAATTTCATTTTATAGTAATCACTGGTTTCATATGCTCATATAAGATCATTGTCGGGGTTATATATATAATTTTATTGTCTGTAATGCCAACTGAAGAAACTGGTGAAACAAGGGTTAGGACTGATTGTTGAAATTTCGATGTTTCCCTGTGCATACAAATTAAAAAACAAATTTCAATTAGAGGAAAAAGTCATTGGGAATTTATTTTTGTGGGAGTTTAGATCCCGTTGCAGTTCAAGATTGTACCAAATTTCCTAGTTTAAAAACAAATGCACTCCCACAATTAGTGAAAGATATCATCAACGGAGTATGTTAGCAGCGTTATGAAAAACGTCTTGAGCAACAAAAAAGGTCTTCCAAACGTTTAATGTTTGCGTTGCAAAAGAAAATTTGCAAGAGGAACTATAATCAAATCAGTGTTCGATAATTCGTTTCAAATCAAATAAGCACACTCACATGTTTTTGTTCGTAACAGACATTTTCTGGGTTTTTATTCGGACCCGTCGCCAGGATTTTGCAGCAGGGGGGGACAAATACCGCAAAGGGGGAATCATTTTTAAATACAATATTGGATGTATGCAGCAGCCGGGGGGCCAAACATGAAATGGGGGCACACATTTTAAATGGGGGGAAGGGCACCACTTGCCCCACGCTGGCGACGACCTGTTTTTATGTACGAAACAAATACCGGTTTCCTTCATTGTGGAATCTGGGTTTATTTGAGATCACTGAATGGGAGCCCTGCATGTGGCTGTTGAACACAGACATCTTGCCAGGTAATGCAGCGAGACAGTGGCACTGCTGATAACGGTCAGCCACATATAATTATATACTGTGTGAAAAGAAGCATGAATAAATATGTAGCAGTGCTTCCACAAGTTTGAAAAATCCATTGTTAGTGTGAGACTGCGATCAACGTGCCCGAGTGAATAGCTTGATCAAACGACTCTTACGCATGCTTCTTTTCACGAAGCATAAAAATACGTAGCTTATTGTTAAAATACGTCTATGCAGACTTGTGGGAGCACGTCTTTATCGTTAAGGTTTAGTTCCGACTTCTTAGTGAGCACCAAGTGCAAAGTTATATTTGCTGCCGCGAGTTTTCGTTATTCATCTGCTCAGTTTTTTAAGCCTGCGTGGTGTTCTAACTTTAGTAAGTTGTCCGTTCTACTTCTCATTGCTTGAAACAGTGTTGTGAGAGTGTCTTTTCACCGCTCATGTTGTTCTGGCCTTTGACTGTTTTTAAATTATGACTTAATTGTAGAAAGTGCTCGAACGAATGGATATTAGGCAATTTATGAAAAGAAAAGCATTTGTGATAGCCGTAGTGTAGAAAATATTTCAGACAAAAGATTGAGAATTGAGGTTCAACCAGCACAGACACATGGGGTAGAAAGGGTAAAGCGTTTTGTGAACGTCCATTTGCATGGCATCGTCAGCAACCTGTAACGGATAAGCAAAATTTGGACTTTGCCCCACCCTGGAAACATTTCTGCGGACGTCAATGGATGCACTGATTTCGATCTAATTTTTGGGTCATAAAGCGTGGTGCTGTTTGCTTCAATTCTTTTAAGCCACTCAAAAACGATAAATGCCACTTATCAGCTGCCCTGAGCTATATACTAAACGCAGTAATCAAAATGCTCTACAATTTTGACGCATAGTGAACGGCCTAAAAATATGAAAAAACAGTAAAGGCGTGTTTTGATATCTAAGCGCAAGGCCCCCTAAAACGTGAAGCCCCGGACATTTGCCCGGCTTGCCCAGTGGTTAATCCGGCCCTGCTGCTAATATGAAATATATGAAAAATTCCAGGATTTTGTTTGCTACCACGTAGCTGGAGAAAAAACGGGAAGTTGTTTGGATATTACTGTAGATAGAATTTCTTGCAATGAAAAAACGTTGCTTCCTTGTTCTTCAAGTGAGGATCATCGTGATACTGAGCGTAAAATTACACCCATAACCATTTCTGTCTCAATTTAAGGATTTGAAAAGTGGAGTCATTATTGCAATTTAAAAGCTTCAATTTTTTTGGAAAACAATTCAAGCAAATGTCTGTGTGTGAGATTTACGTTAGCAAATAAGATATCCTTAAAAACAAGTACTCAGCCAATGAGGCATACAAGAGTCCCGCTCTTGCTAGAAAACCATTTCACTTGTGTAAAATAGAAAGCTGTTGCGTCAGAAAATCGTTCAACACGAACAGTTATTGAGAAGACGAGGACGAGAGGACAACTTAGCATTTATTGAGAGGACGAAGGTCAAATTTTGTTGTTGTTGAAGATAGAAAAGTAAACATTCAACCAACCCTACTTCACTGCAATTACGTAACGCGTATTTCTTGCAACATATTTAATTATTACAGTGATGCATATCTCATTAGCAGGTATTGTCCAGCAGTGTTTTTCACACTAAGGTAGGGGTAGACAAACTGCGGCTCGCGAGCCGCATGCAGCTCTTCGAACCTTTGCATGTGGCTCTTTGAGCTTTCCGAAAGATTATATATTTGCTTTTATTTCTATTGCAAAGTGTAGAAATATTGTAAAATGGTACTGTGGTAGCAAGCGTGGCGTACAGTATTACTTTTGAAAGTCGTTGCAAAAAGGTTTATGATTTCACAGAAGTGTAGACTGCAAATAAATTCGTGTTTTAACATTTTTATGTTGCAGCTCTTTGTAACTTGGATTTTGCGATGCGGATCATACAAAGAGCAGGTTTGACCACCCCTGCACTAAGGCACAAACGTTGCTAAGCAGACCTTTTATAATATGCAGCCATCTTAAAACATGCTAGGTGTTGTATTGAAGTGGCAATGCATCAATTTGAAGTTACCATTTTTTTTCTAATGTTCAGCATGAAGCGGACTGAATGCTCTGTTTGAACAACACGTTCCACGTTAGCTAGTTTCGTTGTTGCCATACATTAACTCCTTTTTGTAACATTTATAGCACAAAACTTTAATCCAAACAAAATAATGCTTACAAAAAGCGTAGAGCAACGCATATTATGAAACTTAGGTACTTGAAGAGATTGTGGGAAAATTGATTTTAAGTACAGAATCAGACAATCAACCCGCCCCGTGTAGTTTGAAATGTTGTTTGCTGCTAACTGGCGAAATGTGTTGCTTGGCAGTTATGGAATAATAAAGTTATTATGAGTATGGCATCAGCACAGTGTTTCAAATTCGTCAACTAAGGGCTTGATCTTACTTTCCGAATCTTCTGGCCCTTTCATTTTGGTTGTCTTTTACAGAAAGTTCGCATGTGCACAAGAATTTTATTGTGTGCGTCTTGAACTCGTGTAGTTTGCAAGCTGTAGCTTACTTCAATTTGATGTTATGCACGTACTCAAGTAAATCCGTACATGACACGAGTATCAAAGGATTCCTTACAAGGATTGCCTAAGGCAAAACCTGCGGTTTGCTTGTGCTGGAATGTTTTTATCAAATATGATAAGTCCTCACCTAGACCTTCGGACAAGTACGGTTCTGATCAAAGGCGCAGTTCCGACGAACATGATTTTTGATGTCATCGCCCAAAGCAGGCCTGCTGAACTCTGAAAGCTCGAAAGACCAAATGATCAACATAAATTCGCCGCGGGCCGTAAAACTCTATTTCGTTGTAGTGTGGAAGAAATTCTGAAAGGACAATTAATTATCCTAAGTCGGGCTTTTGCAGCGATTTCTGCAACTGAGAAATCTTTCGCGGCCGCATGCTTTGCTACCGTCATACAATCAATATTCCATAGTTATTACAGTAGCCTATGTTTTTGTCCACGCAACTAGCGCAGGGCTGTAGCTCTTACATACCACGCGGCCCACAACAAAAAGTGTTGCGAGGTCCAATAAAATGTACTAAACGGCCCACAATTGGGCCGAAACCCATAGTTTGCCAACCACTAGCTCAGGCAAATTAGCTCAGATATATCCAAGGCTTGGAATAAATTCTGTTACCATTAGGCTTATGTTTACAATGCCATCAGGGGCGTAAAGGAGGGGGGCAAGTGGGGCGCAATGTCCCGGGCGCCTAATCGCTGGGGAGTGCCGAATCACTGGGTGGGCGCCGAAAAATCTCAACAATGTCGCAAGTACATTTTCAATACAGCACATTTACTTCCGAAAGACCTAACGTCCGAACATGTGGGCTCCAAACTTGTTTCTTGTCCCGGGCGCCATCCAACCTCGGTACGCCCATGGATGCGATTCACCTTCCTTGATCTATTTCTTTTAATCTAATTTGAAGTTTAATGCGCACAAAAGTTTACAAACAGCTATATTAAAACTTGTCGTAAAAACACTGGTTCATTCTTGAAAACGAGCTCTAACTCTTGCTACGTAAAAATATTTTTCGCAATTCTGTAAAATTTTGATATGCTGTACAATAAAGAAAGATAAAACTATCTTAGATAAAATCAATTTTAAAAATGTGTTTAGACATTCGATTTAGCCTTCAAACTAACTTTGCGTAAAAACGTTTCTATCATTTAAAGGTTCACTCCGAGACCTGATGTGGCATTTCACTGCGCCATCTGTCGCGACGTATTCTACGATCCTGGAGAGTTTGGCATTCACATGGCAGATCACGCACATGTAAGTACAGCACAAAGCGTTGCAAGATATCTAATCTTGAAATAAGTAAAACTATCTGCTGCCATTTTTTAGATAGTTTTATCTAGGTATGTCTATTAAAATTTTTATCGACTAAGTGTTACAGTATATGCTGATCAATGGATGTGAGCAAGGGAAGGGTTCACGCGCCGCGCTGTCATCGACTCACCAGCAGTGCAGCATTCATCGTGAAACCAGCTGCGTGGCTGTGGGGGCAAGGAAGCGGGGATAGGCTCCTTTATCCGTTATTGACGCTCCGGCGATAGTGCTAAAGCGAGTGTAACGAAGCTGAACTTGAAATGCATAGTATTTTTCACTATTTTAGATTTTATTAAAGGGAACAACCTGAATTTGTTATATGTAAAAAATATTATTCAACTAAAGATGTCTTTCTGCCTTGCGTGTTGTCTCATCTTTAACTGCATGCTCAGCAAAGCTGAAAACAACATTTCTGTGTGGTTGCAGAATTATTTTGTTTATTTTGTCTTCATTATCTTCATAGTTCGGGAAAATGAAAATTTAGAATGGAAGGAAATGGTCCAATTTCCTAAAAAGGTTTTCCTTTATAGTTATCAATGTTTTTTTCACCGAAAATTCACTGATTTATATGGTAATCTGCTTGTTGCTTGTACCATTTATTTTAGGCAAAACAAGATAATGCGGGTACAGATCACCACTTTTGAGTCATTGATAATAATTACCATGGCTAATTCATTGTTATTCTTGAAATTTCAATAATAACAACATATCAAAAAAAGCAACTCCAGGTTTTCTGTAAACTTCCGAGGAATCTTCCGACTGGGGTCTGCTTTCATCTTTTTGCGATGATTCAAACTTGCACATATCTGTATCCCAGTAACTACTCTCCGCATGTGAGATAAGCAAGGAATTGGGGGGACCTAACTACAAAAGCACTTCGTTATATTAGGCACCCCCATAGGCGTAGCCAGGGGGGGCAAAATGGGCCATGCCCTCCCAAAAATGTTTCGAACATATAGTCATTTTGAGCTTTGAGAGGCGTTTTTCCAAACAAGACAGTGTTATTCGCCTAAAATTAAAAATTTGGCCCCCAAAAAAATTTTGCCCCCAAAATTTTTGGGCTGGCCACGCCACTGGGTACAAACATGATTTTGATTGTGATGCTATTCTGTGAGTGACCAAGGTTTGACAGACTACAATGCAATGATTTGATCTTGCTTTAATGTATAGAAGCCTGACTGTTATTATGCTTGCATCATGCTTGTGATGTACATTATTTTTGCTTGTTTGTCTTATATTTTTATTGCCAACAACATAGCCACAAATATCGAATACATTATTTTATTCAATGCTTCAGTTGTGATGGTGCATCGCGTCACATGCCTATAAGCGCAAGACAGCTACGCAATAGCAGCAATAGAGTGAATCTGGTCTAACAGGAAATTTCTATTGTTGCTTGCCCGTCGCACTGATGGAAAGAAATGGCGTTCCTTCAATTGAGCGTTCGAATCTCCCATGAAAAGCCGCAACTAAACAACTGTGTCGTAAGCCATCATCAGGAACATAAATAAAATGCAACAGTTAGGATGCAATTAGACCATTATGTATTATAATAGCAGTACGGGAATAGATGGACCATCGATGTTGAGATCTGGCTGGTGTCCCTATATTAAAAGAGACTCGAGTAGAAGTTTCTTGTGACCGACGATGCTTCCCAATATTTCCGGTTGATTGAAATTAAAACGGTGCGTGGGATTGGCCGACAAATGTTTGCAGACTTCAGATCGTTGATCAAGTTTGTGTTCTTTCCAGTGGCGTAGCAAGGGGGGCTCTGGGAGCTGCGGGTCCCGGGCGGCACTTTGCTGATCAAAAATAAATTTTTGAAAGGGTTTAAAAGTTCTCGCTTTTCGTTATTATTTTTAATAAATTTTAAAAAGATTTAAAAATTCCAAATCTTTTCAATGGATGTGTTTAGAAGCCCTGGACTGGTAGGTTAGCCTATAAAAACACGACATGTGGCTGTGGAGTGAGCAAATTGATGAAATGTTCATTCAAAGCCCGGGTCAAAAACCCAATGTGCGAAAGGTCTCCAGTGTTTTCGTGAAGTTAATTTTTTTTTAAACACACTTACTTGTGTGGCAATTGTGCCCCAGTCTCTACACCTTCCTCGCCAGACTAAGCCATTTCCACCATCTCAGTGTAACGTCCTTTGAACAAAGGAAAGAGATAACATTCAACTGCGGACTAACAAATATTAGGGCTGGGGTTTTTATTGACCTTCCTCTCAAAATCTGATAAAAATGTTTTGCATGAAATCACGGTAAATATATTCAAGGCTAGCTTAATCCTTTTTCTCGTATCGTTGGTTCCTCAGTAACGCCCCACCGTGGCATCATAATATCACCTGGCACCTAGGCTTTGGCGACGATAGCTCAGTGGTAGAGTATCCGCCTCACAATTGGAAGGTTGTGCGTCCGATTCACTGACACTGAGTGAAACGCCGTAGCGCCCCTTGAGCAAGATCGCTCGCCTCAACTGCCCCGGTAAGAAGCAATTTCAGGCATTGGCATGCCGCTACTGCTGTCGCCAAAATCATAGAAAAATGTTTCTTGACACATCTGATGCTAGTTTTTAATGTTCAGTGGGGATATTTTCTATAAGTGCCATAAGCTGTAGCCTAGTCATTAGGTGGGCTTACCAATATTAAAATTTGGCGGTTGAAGTAAAGAACTCTGCAAAGATAACTTTGCTCATTTGCTCAGTTTCATTACAATGGCTGTTTTTCTGCATGACGTAATCGTGTCGGAAAATGACGTTCTTGAGCTGGGTAGTGCATTTGGTGTGTTATCGTGGGTAACTGTGAGCTCAAATTGTCGGTTTGAAATGCAATAGAGTGAATCAGAGCCATCCGATAGGCAACGTGAGTTTCGCAAAAGTCTCCTTTGTTCAACGGTTTACTTGACATTTGCAGTCATAGAAAAATTCATTTCAACAACCAAAGCTTAGAAAAGGTGTTGCTCTCATTTTGATGAATTTGAGGCAAGAACCTTAGTCTGAAAACCTAACGCAAGGGCACACGATATGTTTAGATATGATCGTGGTGAAGGCTTTTATTAAAAGGGGGCGTTAATCAAACCAGTTGTACAACTTGGGAATGGCTGTGCTCAGGGCCGGCCCTAGCAGATGCGGGGCCCAATGCAAGACCTAGGTTCGGAGCCCCTCTGAGAGGTGGTCTTATGCTAGACCTAGGCGGGGAACCCCTCTGACCGATAATTTATAAATAAAGAGTGGGACATGGTGGAATGCAGATATAACGTCCTAGTATTAGAATTGATCAGGTTTGATAACATTCGATGATTTGTGGAAATTCACCATGCGTTCAAACGAGATAATTGTTTAGTAACAATAAGATTTATAAGCCGTGTCTACAATTCTCGAGTGCAAGGAGTATCTGGCAAAACTGAACAATCTGCCCAAACGCCATGGCGCGGGGCCCCCATAGGCGCGGGGCCCAATGCAGCTGCATCGGTTGCATCGGCGTAAGGGAGGCCCTGGCTGTACTGAATAAAGTTGTTCAGCTCACCGTCGAATGTAAGAAGTTGTAATCACCGTTGAGCATTAAAAAAAGGCCCATGTCCCACCTGGCATGGTTTGGTAATACAGGTCTTGAAATAGACGTTTGTTCCTAACCAGTCCTGTCGCCACGGGGCTTAGCCCAAACAAACCTCCAATTCTTCAAATATGAAGCACTATAAATCGGTAGATTTTTTGTGAAATCTTAGAATGTCAATCTCCCTTGCACAAACGAAAAGTACCCAATTGAAAACCTTCTGGCGACGGTTCTGTTGGTAACGAACAAAGGTAAGCAATAACACTATACACATGTTTTGGAAGAGGTCCAACACAACAGCGAGACCAAGTGCGCAGGTCACGATGAAGACTGCAAGCCAGGGCTTCCAACCATAATTTTGAGCTTGTTTAGGATAATTTTTCAAAATGGGTCCTCGCACCTCTAGAGGGCTCCAGGCAAGTGCCGACAGAGTTAACGTTTGAAGCCTTTTGTACATACTAAGAGGATTAAACCGCTACTGAAACGTGAAGTGAACAATGAAACGTTCTTTGCATCACTGACATCGTATTATCAGATTAGCCGGGCATATGTAGTGTATATACTACTTTTATTTAAAGATGGGGATAATATACGAAGTTTTAACATACATAAATATTTACATCGGTAAAGTAGGTATGCCGCCATCACATCACTTAAGTTTTTTCGTGTAATCCCCTGAAATGAGTAAACTATTAAAGAGCAATGCGGTGAGCTTACCGGAGATGAACTAACAGGGAAGAAAATTTGACGAAACATGTCGGGTTCGTATATGCCTAGGTAAAGAAAGCAAAGCATAGAAAAATTAATGATAAGAAAGATGGTAGCAAGCAGAAAAAGCAAGTCTCACAATCGACAATGAAAAACAAGACACATTTCAGTTTGTGAGTGTTTGATTGTGATTTTCAGGATGCTTTATTAATACTTATATCTTTAAATGTACGAAACATAATCTTCTTTCATTTTAAATTTTTCAAAGCAAACTTGAGGGGTAGAAAGGGCGGCACTTTTATGGTCGGCCATGGGCGGCGCTTAGCCTTGCTACGCCACTGGTTCTTTCATTCGGGTCATTAAATTTCGACGAGTCTGTCCAATGTAATTTGACCCACATGTGCATGTTAGTTTGTAAACTATACTTGAACGAAGAAGATGATACTGTTTGTCTTTATTTGTAAAAGATTTTTTCAACCTATTATTTTCATATTTGAAACGAAACTGAAAGGGCATGATGGCATAGCGTTGTGCAAGTCTTGGCATTTCCCGCCGAACTTCATAGGAACTCTCCCCGAGGTGGGAGAGACGCATGCTGATGGTGGTTTCATTGGTGTTTTTTTCGTGAAAGAATTAATGGGGTTTCCTGATTTTTGTTGAGATAAGTCATGATGCAGCGATCCAGGTATGCTTTGGGGTATCCGTTTCTGATCAGGATATCTTTAATTTGCATGAATTCATTGTGTATGGCATTATTTGTGCTGGCGATTTTTTAAGTCCAGTCAAATAATCCAAACACACGATCCAAACAAAAAATCCAAAACACACATGCTTTGTAACTGTTGCATTTTATTTATATTCCTGATGATGTTTCACGACTAAGTTGAATAAGACATTGTATTCGATGTTTGTGGCTATACTGTTCGCAATAAGAATACACAGCAACTCCGTGCATTGCTTACCAAAATTGCCTTATGTTGCTAATCCTTGTGAGCTTTTATTTGTGCGTTTCCCCGAATAAACTGAATTGAACTGAATCTATCGGCCCATTTTCAACAGGGAATTGGTATCGGTCAGTAACGTAAACTGGCTCAAAGAAAAAGCGACCCGCTCAGACTTCTCTTTGGACATGACAAATGACATGGAAGCAATGGCATCATATAGGGAAGAAAGGCTACAGCCCCCAAAATGCGACCAGAAAGATGACCCACCGGTTTGAGCTACATCTTTCCCCCACTTGCTAATTCTAACAGAGAGAGAAAAAGCTTAAATCCGAAGGCAATGAGTACCTACTAAAGACCTGCCACAAGTGGGTAGAAACTTAGAAACTTGCAAGAGAAAAAAGCGAATCAAAGGTATGTAAGGGCCTTGCAAGTTGTAACCACTTTGTAGGCCTACTTTGTGGTTATCATGGAAAAGAACAAACCCATGGTAGCATGCGTTTCACAAATCATGACAAAAAACAAATTTTTTTCGCTGAACCAAAACTTGACATGCGCAAACTATTGTATATATGTAGAGACGTGTGTGATATACTATGAACAATATGTTGACCAAACCGTGATTGTTTTCCACGAGATGGTCATCGCACCGCAGATAGGCCTAATTGGAATTTTGGGCGTCAGAAAGATTTTTTCCAGAGAAGGACCGATAGTGGATTTCCAAGGGTGGCCAAAAAATTTTTTAGGGGTGTGAAAAGTGGCAAAATCTTATTTCAGCCACTCAAAACTAAGAAAACGATCTTTTTTGCTGAAAATTTTACGAGAAAATGTCAAATTTCAAAATCCAGGAGGAAAAGTCCTCTTGCCCCCTATCCGACGCGGCAATGATGGGATCAGACCAGATTGCAAAAATGACAATGGCGAAATGACCTTTTCGCGGCACTATTCAGTGTTCCACGGCATCCTAAACAAAGCACTTATAAATGAAGCTTACATTGTTTCTTTTGCCGAACAACCCAGTTTTCACTGTCTGGATAACTGTGAAAATAAATGGTATCACCTGCTTGACGCTCAAAGTAATATTCAAAACATGACCTTTCCCTGTGTGAAAGAATTTTTGTTTTCTTTTGCGCTGTTCATTGACGTGGTTTGACCTTGTTCACCACCAGCGTTCTGGCGATGTTGAAAACATCCGTCCCAGCGTTTTTGAAGGCGCACGCCAGAGTTTGGCTGCCAAGGCTACGAATGAAGTCTTGGTTTCGCGATTTATTCTGCCGACGCTCTGAATCACACGGCGTGTTGTTTAAAGCTTAAACGGGGTCTCAATCATAACCAACGTCAGTTAGATTTGAAGTTCCAGTGGACGCAATTGTTTGAGGAAGACGTACTTTCCAGTTTTTAACTGTTGCAGCTTGTGTTGCGATTTATTCGCTTTAGTCTTGATTTTGTTCGCTTTCTCTGCCTTTGTTTCAGCCTTTCAGCGTTTCACCTGTTAGCATTGCTTGCAGATTTGAGGAGTGACGATGCATAGTGTTACATGAAAACGATTTTCTGTTAACATTTGCCGATAGATTCCTGGCTTACCACACATTTGGAGGGTAGTTACATCTCTTCAAGAATTTATTACTTAAATCCATGTATTTTCGTTGAAAATCGATTTCTTTTACATAAATCATTAAAACGCAGATGGTTTTAGTCGTGACCAAACAACTTTGCTTACTTTCAAGGGCGATATAGAAAGTGAAAGCGATGCAGCCAACGCCCAATTTTCTGACGACGATCAAGACGCTGCTAGCACGATGCCAAGCTCCGATCCTGATGTCGCCCCTGTGACTCAAGACGAAAGCATTAAAGGAAATGTCTACCAACACAACGCATGCAGTGCAAAAGATCACGGTAATCAAGTTACTTCAGCTAATCAACTAGAGAACGACCAGCAACAGTAGAGTTAAGAACAGCAGCAGCAACCAAACCCGGAAGGAGTCTAAGAAGACCAGCGTCATTTCGTATCAACCCACTGATGAGTGTTCTGGGATTTGTCAAAGAAAAACAGTTATACTGAGTTCATTGCTTGTATTTTTACTGTACAGAGGCAATGGTATAGAGATCGAACCCAAACCTTAGCATTTTAATAGCCCTTGTAATCAAAGTTACAGTAGTTAAGAATACGTAATTACTGTATACATGTTCTCAGAATTAAATACGTACTAATTCTCCCGACTTTGCTTCAAACAAAAGCATGTACTTGTAAAATATGACGCGTTTTGATGCGATTGTAGAGAGAAAACAAAAATTGAAGCTGCTATGACACATGGTGTTTTGTACAGAAAATTAATGTGTTGGAAATGGAACAAAGTAATAGTGATGGAGCATCTTACTTTGCATTTATTTAGCGTTGAAACAGAGTACGCTACATTTCATTTAAATTAAGAAACTAAACTATTTGTCATTTATATTTCATTACAGAAATTCGTCACGTTTGTCGCCATTATTGTTAATATAACAAAAAATCATTGCGGTTTTCTCGATTTGTTCTTTCGTTTCAATGGATCTGTCTCAGTACGTAACCCATCTCACTGTGTGGTTACACAAAGATCAAAACGATTTGAAAAATAGTAAGTTGGTTTGCTGCAAATATAACCACCGAATCTGACCACAACTTGAAACAAAAAATTTAAAGACAAAATGTGGACAGTGAGGTTCTTAAATTTGTTTTGTGACCAAAGAAAAGCACCGTGATGAATTTTTTCATTTTCGCAAGTTGCAGTAAAACAAAGCAAATTGCATCACCTTTAGTTTCTGACAGATGTTTCAGTGCCGTGCAAATACCCAAAATCTCACTCCCAGTTGCCTCATTCGAACAAGGCGGTTGTCACAAGGTGGTTGTCGCAGTCGCCTCATTCGACAACCACCTTGTTTTGCATGCGCTCTGCAACCGCCGACCTTTTGTCTTCATTGATGCACCAGGAGCGGTGAAAAAGTAAAACACTTCCATATTTGCGTTGAAGTGCTTTCGCAGTTTCGAACACACTGTACAAATCCGTGGCAGTGCAGTGTTGCAACCTCTCGGTTGACGTTGCGTTGAATGTGTGATTCACCACGAACGGAATGTGAGCGAAGAACAACACCCATATGTACCTGGCACGAACAAGCAATAATGGAGTGATTGCGGTGTGTAATCTCCGCCGATAGTAGCTTGTGAACGATTGAAAAACTGACTAGCGTACGCGAAGAATGATTGCGCCGCTCGGGCTTTCCGATCGCAACAATAGCATCAGGCATGAGCGTCCGTAGGAATTTCTCCAGGGTGGGGGCGGGCAATGTCGAAATTTTGCTTATCGTTTTCAGGTTGCTGAACGATGCAATGCAAATCTACTTTCACAGAACGCTTTACCCTTTCTACCCCATTAGTCTGTACTGGTCGAGCCTCAATTATCAACCTTTTGTCTGAAATGTTTTCCAAACTTCGGCTATCAGAAAATGCTTTTTCTTTTCATAAACTGCGTAATATCCCTTTTTTCGACCGCTTTCTACAAATAAGTTATAACTTAAGAATAAATCAACGGTCAGAAAAACGTGAGCAGTGAAAAAACAATAAAGTTAGTCACTCTCGCAAAACTGTTTCAAGCAATGAGAACTAGAACTATATGTTGACAAGACTATCGGACAACCTACTAAAGTTAGAACACCACGCAGGCTAAAAAAACGAAGCAGTTGAATTACGAAAACTCGCCACAGCAAATATAGCTTTGAACTTGGTGCTCACTAAGAAGTTAGAACAAAACCTTAACGATAAAGACCTAGGTCGGGGGTGGACAATTAATTAGGCTCGGGCCATTTTGAGAAGGCCACGTTTGGCCGTACGTCCTTAGTGAAATGGAAGCAAATCTCGGTTAAGCTAACCTAAGGACTAAGGAGTCAGCAATAACATTTGTGGTAAGTTGGAGGAAATTTCAGATTATACCTTCTGAATCTTTCCACGGACCACTTAAAGCGCTGTGACGGGCCACATGTGGCCCGCTATTTGCCCATCCCTGACCTAGGCTAATCCTACAAGTCTGCATAGACGGATTGTAACAAGACACGTACTTTTATGCTTTGTGAAAATAAGCCTGCATAAGAGTTGTTTGATCAAGCTATTCACTCGGACACGTGGATCACAGTTGCACGCTAACAATGGATTTTTCAAACTTGTGGAAGCACTGCTACAGATTTATCATGCTTCTCTTCATACAGTATAAAACAATACTGTACGTGGCTTACCGCTATCAGTAGTGTCACTGTCTCGCTGCATTACCTGCCAAGATGTCTGTGTTCAACAGTCACATATAGGACTCCCATTCAGTGATTTGAAATAAACCCAGAATGCACACCAAAAGGCCATATTCGTAAAATAAAAACCCAGAAAGTTTGTGTTACGAACAAAAACATGTGAGTGTGCTCATGGGCACAATTTGGTGGGGGACACGGGGAACGTATCCCCCCACTTTTTAAGGTGGGGGGATATAATATGCCATGTCACCCCACTTTTTCTCTTCAGGTCTTGTATTTGGAGAGGATCCAAAAATAAAAGTGACGTTTGCCACGTTTTGCGTGAAGTGCTTTTCATGTTAGATGTTACACATAGCCAAGTTGATGATGAAACAGAGGTTCAAGTATCACTGGATAGTTGTGTAGTACCACTGTAAGTGATATCACTGGATTCTGTTAGTTTATCAATTTTAGCTTCAATAAAATGTATTTACCATTTTTCAAGTTCCTAGAGACCACGAAAGATGGTTTACTGCTTCTGTTATTTTCTTGCAACAGTGATAGTTTTACAGCTGCACATATGAAAGACCACAGTATAGCATGGATTTGGTTCTCGTGGAAATGTATCTTGTTTTGCTGTAACGTTGGTTGTCACGTATTCAGAACGAGACAGCGTAGAGTTTAATGATGCTAGTGCATATATAGGCATACCATATTTTTGTGGTTGAAAACCGGGACGCTTCAGAACAACGAACCTTAGAAGGAAATTAAACAAGTTACGGTACGAAATAAATCCTTTTATTAACCTGTAATTACAAAAAGAACGCCTCCTTCCACTAGCCAACTTTACTGAAGTAGCCAATGCGCTAACAATCAACCCGTAACTGGAGCAGTTACCCACTATAATGACGTATCAATTACCTTTACATCTAAAACAACGAAACAAGGTCGCGCATCATTCTTCAGCAAGTTGATTAAACAGACTAATCATAGCATGCTAATATTCGTGTATGGTTGTGCTGCCTGACTGAATGCCTAACTGGGACTTTTTGGTTGACCAACCGGGCCGCCGGCACAAGGGCTTTAAGCCGGGTCGGTCCCGGTTAAAACAGGACGTCTGGTAAACCTAAGTGTATATAATGTTAGAAAGTTACATTTTCAGGCAATTGTCTGCAAAGCTTTTGCTGACGACAAAAGCAGCACTATTGTGGAGACTTAGTTTTAGGATGGGCAGTTTTGCAAAAGCCTGTCTTCAACCATTAGTAAATAGGATTTTAATCAAAACGTTGGAGAACTATTTACCTGGCTATATATTGACCTATAGCTCAAAACATAAGGACTTGACTAGTAATATTTATCCTGACTTCTTGTAATGTCGCGACAATGGTGACCAACAAAACCAAAGATATTTTTTCGTGACTCTTACACTTTGTGCTTGTGCCGAATGCATTGGTTCGTAAGTCATCTGATTTACTTGAGTTTGACCAAAAACATAATGCAACAATATTTTCATCCAAATGCGAAACTTTTGCTTTCCAGGCAGGCGCGTGGCCAAGGGGAGCATTCGGGGGCAGTGCTCCCCAATCATATTGTGCCCAGAAAAATTTGTTTTAAACATATAGTAAAAACTAAAGTCTTGTCCCCGTAAAAATGTATTTCCTCCCAAGCTTAATACCTGCAGATCACACCTAGTTTTGCTGGACGTTTTTTCGTGTTAATCAGGTGAAACTTGTACAGTTTTACCAATTCACCGTTGTGCGTTTTTATTTCTGTTTAACCTCAAATCTACTGTCGTGTCGTTATGCAAGTAGAACTCTTAGAATTAAACTTTTGGCATTATTTTCATCTATTAAAATCTGATGTTCAAACTGAAAAATTGATTGTGGAAAGACTGAGCTGAGTTGCATCACATAAGTACGTCACAAGACAGTAGTCACCAAACGATCAGGTATGCAGAAATTACATTGTAGGCTAGATGGGTATGTATGCAGAGGCCAAAAAGAGGAGATTGAAAGGATGCATCCACTACCTGGTAAAAGGATATCAGTGGAGATTTTGGTAGGGGTGGGGCTGCAGGCATGATGCGCAGTAGCATTGAAAAGATTTGTAATTTTTACAAAGAGCGGAAATGTGCAAGAAAATATGTATCGTCTTTGTAACGTTAAGCAACTTGAAAAAGACTTCAAACCGCGCTGTAAACCACACTTTTTATAAAATGCTTGAAAGTTGAAGTGTTCTACTATAAGAGTGACATACATGTGCGACCAATGTGATTCAGCATTTTGTGCATTCCAACTCACAGCTCTGATAAAACCCAATTGATGTATGAGCGTGATAAGTCTTGCTTTTAAAACACCTCTATAAACAAGATTTTTATATTTTTATAACCGCGGATCGGTCAACCCTTTTATAACTGCGGACCGGTCAACGCTTGACAAATTTACCGCGGCACAGGAGTACTCTCGCAACAGTGTATTCATAGGAAGAATCGACCAACCACATGCGCAGAAAGCGAGTGTTGTCACCACCAGCATACATTTTGTAATTTCGCGGCCCGGTACCGGTTCGTGGCCCGGTGGTTGAGGACCACAGCCCTAAGGCATGCTGCGCGCCAGTGTTTGACCATGTTTTAGATATCCGCATATCAGAAAAACAATGTATGAAACGTATTCCGAACTGCTTAGAAGTACAATGGTTCTTCTTACACTAGGAAGTGACAACTCAATTTCCAAGCTAGAGCGTAATAAATAGCGAAATGACAATCACATTTCCAGACGAAGCTTGTACAGTTACATGCACATGGAAAGCATATTTATTGCTGAGGCGACTACGACTGAGTTCAAGTAAGTAATTAACTTGAAAACCCTTACTTATTACTTGATCAAATAGTTTTGCCGTTACTTTATGTTTCAAGTAATTTGATTTTAGAAAAATTAGGTTTTAGAAGCCACGTGTGTTGCTGTTAAACGCAATACACATGACATGCACCATCACATTTCAAATACGCCATTGAAGCGAATTGACATAGGTGTAGGGCCAGGCAAATTTTGGGCGGTGCGAAGAATTTTTGCTCAAATTTCCCCAAACTTGCCCGAAAAAACGCCAAGAAAAACGAACTTCAAAAAAATAAAAAAAGGAAAAAACGACTGCATTTCATTTCACGTTGGGCGCATTTTTTCAAATCAAAGCACTTCAAGAACCATTTTGCCCAAATTTTTCCCAAACTTGCCCAAACTTCTTCTAACTTGCCCGAAAATAACCATACAATAAAAAGACCTCGAAAAAAAAAGAAAAACGTCTGCACTTTGATTTTAGGTGCCATTTCTGTAAAAGCAAAGCACATACAGCGATTTTGCGAAGGTTTTCACACATTTTGCCCAAGTTTCCACAGATTTTTCCCGGATTTGAAGAGATTTTTCCGGATTTTCACCAAATCAAAAGTTTTGGGGTAGCGCTTTCACCCCCGCCTCCTACACCAGTGCGAATAGATTTCATTCCCGAGCAGAGCGCTTTTTGAGTCGCAATTGTTGATTATCATCGTGAAAAGATTTGGAGCTAGAAGCTCAACAGTGGTTCTCAAACTTTTTGGCCAATGGTCACCTTTAAAAAAAATATCTAATGCACCACTTTGCTGGTGCCACACACAATATGCTGACACCTCGTTCATGAAAAACTAGTCGAAACTGCATTGTACATTGGTCAGTGAACTCAAGGGCATGTTCAATCTTAGTCCTAAATAAAAAATCAAGGATTTATGGAACCCTCTATGGACCACAACAAATTCCACGTGGACCACCGGCAGTCCACCTGGACCAGGATGAGAATCACTGCATTAAATTGAATCGCGGTCAACTGGTGCGAATTTGTTTGAGCAGTTAAGCATGAGCTAAGCCATTTTAGTAATTGCACAGTGTCTGAGTTCATACCAGGGCTTAGATCTCCATTGAGTGATGAGATGATGTAAAGCTTGTGGCTTGTGCGATGTTATTTAGAAAATAAATAGCTGTTCGCACATACTGTGCTTTTCAACTTGCAATTAATTTGATGGACTTGCATGTTTTCATTCTAAACGTCGATTTTCCTGATTTGCTTCCATTACTGAAGTTATTTAAGTAATCTGTCAGAAATTCCTTATTACTTAAACAATAAACTTCTGTTGCTTGAAGCCAGCCCTAGTACCGACAATTCAAAAACGAAAATTAAATGAAAGGCATTTGCTATGACATCACTCCCATTTTAGGTAGTTCTACTTGATATCGTGAAAAACGATCTCAAAATCGCACGATATGTTCACACTGGCCTGAAAGCATATTTCCCTAAAATATATTTCACGCCACTCATATAAGTAGAATGTCAATCATATTTGAATACTGGACTGCTGATGTGAAGAAAAAACATCAATAACACTAGTCCAGATTATGAAAAAGAGATGTGACACTGTTCAAAAAAAGGAGGGCAGGCGGGCTGAGACCCTCAAATTCACAGTTAATACCTCCAAGCTCAAGTTCTAGTCTCCCTGATCAAGTCAATTTCCATTTATACTATTATGAACCCCCAAACAAGCTTAAAGCCACCCCAGTGCTGTTGATCTGGCGATCTGTTTCTACCCATGGCCAGCAAACACAGGTGGGAATCAGCCTGTAACCAATTCAAAATCATGAATCTCAGCCAACACCACAGGTACCAGCGAAAAAGTTAAAATTTGCATTGCTGTTCTGCTTTTCTGCTCAAAGTTTTGTGATTTACGCGGAATGATCTGGTGAATAAGCTGCGCATTTTGCTGTCGGTTGCAGATTTCGCTAACCGCGCCAAATGTTTCTTTTCGTGGCCGGCTTGAGCTGTCTACAGGTTTGCACTTGCAACAATGATCAAGACAAAACCACGTTGCTATCAGTTCATGTTGTCAGGCGCGTAACCAGGGGTGGCGAAAACTGCCTCTCAAATTTTGAACTGCAATTATTGAACCTTTGCGCAAAAATTGTCATGACCGCTTACAGCCGATCATTCCACCAAGCTGTAGATCAGCGGTTCCCACACTGGAGGTAAATTACCCTCCGGGGGTTATATGCGATTCTTCGAGGGGTAGCGCAGAACCAAACCACATTGTTGTTCTGTATTGTGAGCGATCACCGCAAAAAAAATTTTCGACATGAAAAGCGAACATTTTTTATTGGTGGGTGATAAGACTTTCTAAAAAAAGTCATTAGCGCCATCACGCTAGACTTTAAACATGCATCGCAGAAAAGAGAAACACATAAATACACGAAAGAAGACGAGGATATATGCATTGCGGTAGTGTAGAGTATACGCTTGATGGCGCTAATGCATTTACTGTAGTTTGATGAAATACACGCTTTTAAGACACACGCATGAATGTCGCCATCATAATTATTATAATGGAGAACTGCAATGACTTCCAAGTACATCGATGTATAGAATGCATGAGGGAGTTGGAGGCTGCGAAGGACCAAGGGTCAT
>JGI24021J15306_10001651_pt1 | contig 22416 bp, 13 predicted proteins | sample Ectturendosymbi1_FD_15306 | JGI IMG/M metagenome (IMG submission 15306) | reverse complement strand
AAAAAATTTTAAATATTGATTCCAAGTATTTATTAATCAAGTTTTTGAGCATGTTAGGTTTTCGAGTGCGGACCTTCCAGCCTTCCCTCGTTTGGCTACGTGCATGTCACTCACATTGAATGAAGCATAATGGACATACATTTGCATCAAAAGAGTTTCATGCTCCCCATAAGCTTATAACAACCTGCATTAGTGAAGTTCAGTGGAATGCTAACAATTAATTTTATTAATGTTGTGGTTAAAATACTGCTACAAACTTATGCGTAACAATTGATTTATATTTTACCAACTACAAGAATTGCTCACTACTTTAGGGGATGTTGAAGAAAAAGTTTCCTGTTCGTTGGTGATGTAAATATCAACCACACACATATGGAAAGGAGTCAGGAGAACGATATGGGAAAAACAATGGTAAACCAAATCAGGGCAGCGCTGCACAGCAAGGAAAACGATTCCAGGGTTTTTATGACCACTGACGTTGTTAGAGCAAATCATAGGAAGTATGGACACTTAAAATGGCGGCATTCGAATTTAACATTTGGACGCATCCTCGCAACATGGCGACTGAGCTGAACTCAGTCACCTTGGTGGCGACTAGTTACTTGAATTACAGATAAGTGCAAGTTTGAATCAACGAAAAGCGAAGAAAGCAGGACCCTATCGGCTTATTCCTCGAAAGCTTGCACCAAACCTAGAGCTTTTAAGTGTCACAAAATGGCGATCAGAAAAGAATTAAATGCTGACCAGCTTTTTTTTATTTAATCAACCGTAAACGCCGAGAAACGGGTTTCTGGTGGGTAGTGAGGGTTGGACTTTTTTAACATTTTTTGCTCTGGCTTTGTTTTACGGTAGACACAGGAAAACCACAAGAAAAACGTGCGTATTTAAAAAAAGTTTGGAATCTTAAGGACTGGCATCAGAAATCAGCACACTGAAGTTTTATTGGGACCGACCTTTCCGCCTGTTCCAGTCAAACATCTTGCCGTTAGCATATGTTTTCAAGTGCACAATCTAGTTTTTCTGTATCCTTTTCAGAGTTGAATATAAAAAAGCTCTTCGTGAATGCACAGGTTTTCGACCTGATGTTAGAAAGTTCAGCGCTAACTATCCTCTGACGCTGGAACCGAGACCCCGTCTGACCTCGGTTGTCATGTGAATTGTCGATACTGAACTTTGAAGTGCGCACAGACTTTGAAGTGCGGTAAAAAACGGAAGAACAGTTTTTAAGAAGCTGCAATTGCAAAAAAATGGCAAGGCGTCTGCATTTCCTTCCAGAAATGTGTTGTTTGATAATAAGCCCAACACAACTGTAGCCTAGACACTGCACAATAACGTGAACAGAAATATAAAATTATTGAACAGTAGTTAAAAGATACAATACGAATGCGGTTTTTGTTATACTTGAGCAAAAAGCTTGTGCAGATATCAAATGGAGTAATTGAGGAGAAAGGGAGGGCGTTGTTTCCTAACCCACTTCTTTTAAGGGGTACATGCGTTTCCTTGTATTTTTGGTGTGACTGCTCAGGCATGTTTGCGAAATTTTCTGCCACAGTTTCAGCTATTGTGACCAGCACGACATGTTTATTTTTAATAGAGNTTTCCTCCACNTTTTTGGCCCCTATATTATTGCAGAAATCTCAAAAAGTTTCCGCAGAGTTGTCTTTAAAGAACCGGGTCCGAAAATAGTAAGAACTTGCAGCGCTGTTCAGAACCGGAAATTTCTTGGATATCTTACAAAACATTTTGCAGATTTTCCAGTANAGCCTGCGACTCACCAACTGCGTGAATCGCATTCCCCTCGCTGAGTTTGCATTGTACAGGCATGGATGAATTGAGCGTGACGGTCAGAGTACTGAGCATATCCGGCAATGTTTTGTCCGTAGTCGTACGTAAAGACATATCAGCTACTGCTGTAACAAGCCGTCAGTTGTTTTATTGAAAGCAGGCAGAACTACGCCAGTTGTTTACTATGTCATGAAGTTCCTGTGTGAAATAAGAAATGTAACAAAACACATACATGTTTGTTTGTCAAATGCTAGTCTTTCACAAGAATAAGAAACCTTTAGTTTTAATCTTGCCAGATGTTTTAAAGAAAAAAGCTAAAAGGTAATACTTCCTGAAGTAGCAATAAATAAACCTCTTGTGAGAACGCAAAGTTGATCTGCCGCACACGACAACCTTTTAACTAGCCAGAGTTCACACAAAGTATTCAAAGCTTGGCTTGTTTTTTTGCTTGCAGTAACAGTAAGTCAAGTATTTTTGCATTTTTGCCGTTCAGAATCCAATCTGAGCCCAATCCCTTTGGTAGATTTTAACCTGACCACGGAAATTTGAAGCAATTGTCTGTCAGATATATTTCGTTGCCACAAAGTTTTTCAGTGAAAAGCATATCAATTTACATTTTGACATGTTGACAATTATTGCTTTGTACCAATTTGCAATAACAAAAGCAAAAAATTTATCGTAATCTCAAGAATTCTTGATCTTCGCGCTACGCACCTTATAGAACTGACACTTTAACTCTGCAGTACCAGAAAATCTGTTCTGTCAGCTTGATTCAGAGTGCCTCAAAAACACTCAAGTTAATCTATACGTGCATTAAATTGGCTTTTGTTGCTATATTTCCTAAAACATTTCGTCAAACGTCATCTCTAATGCTTGGCATACACTGCTTGCTGTCGCCAATTCTTGCAATTTTCACAACTCCACCTGTATCTTCCAAACAGTTGGAGACATGACAAAGTATATTTCTTTGCACTGCGTCATTTCTACACAAACCGTTGCCTCCTACGCCTTGTCACGCTGCCAAGTTATCTGCAGGCTAAGAACTTCATTCAGAAAGCAGAGAAAAGGCAAAAACGAAGGTCTCGTTTGATTACGTAAGAACTGTCCACACTTAATTAAATATAAATAAAATTTAATCTTCAGTCACACTCTAACTACCATTCGCAGAACCAACTGACAAATCCACGGGGCCACACTTAGGTTCTTAATAATTTTTCGAATCATAAACGTAGGCACTCTTGTTCTCAAGCGAACTTTACGACCAGTTCGTCATGCGTGCTAACTAGTGACTATGACATAAAGTATAGCTTGCCTGTCGTGTTGCTAGGCTATAGCTTACTAGTCTCTGTGCGAACAAAAGGAGATAAGGCTAATTCAGCACGCCCTAATTATATGCATATCACTGCAAGTTACTTCGTAACGACAAAAATTTTATGACGTTTACTCGTTCTTACTCGTTTTTTTGAACAGAAGAATAAAGAAAAAGATGCTTTGGATATCTCTGAAGTTCTCCAGCACACAGGCTGAATTGTCCCAGTTCTCTCACGAATATGCTACTTGTGCAAACTCAACACCCACGCATTGGTTCATTACCAGGAACCTGTCTCGTTCACACACGTACTGCAAACAAATATTGACATGTCGTTTCCTTTAGCATGGCCAAAGCAGGTAAGAAACATGGTAACGCAGGTAAGAACATGGTAACGCTTACGTTTGACCTACGAACATGGTCCAGCTTGTATTAAGTAAAAAAACTAATGTAGGTGAGGCCATGATACGGTTAGTACCTTAAGAAAATATGATAAGTTTCAAATTTTAAAAGTTTTTTGTGGTTATAGGAAGGAAAATGTCAATGTGTTTGTAACAATAGAAGTCTGGAGGCAAGTGCAAAAAAATCGCCAACAGTAGTGGAAAGAACTGCCCAATAGGTTTATTTGCGTTTCAGTGCTTACGTTGAGTGACTGAGCAGATTCACGTCGACTTCACCTGCTTTTTCAATTTTGAAGCTTTATCCAAAACAGGAGGCCATCTAAGTCTAGTACATAAAGCTAAACAGACTGATACTGTTCATAAGATTGCCAGTAACCCCATCTGCCAACTTACAAACTGGAAAAAAATCGTTACAAGCCCAGTGTTCGGCTTCTGAACGTGCGAGTGACGTGTGCAAACTTTCATGACGTACACAAATCTGGTATTGATTTTGTTGCGGCTACTTGCTCACCTGCGATCACTTCGATAACCCTTTAGTTAGTTTTGCATTCTTGATTTTGGGTATTTTGCTTGTTGCGAAAGTAAAGGACAGTTTCGTGGACAGTGAAAAACTCCTGATGTCGTCTGCTAGTAGCGCCTCCCATGGGCGCCTTGCTCTACTATCAAGTGTCAAACGTGTCCAGTATGATAGCAGGTACCAATCTCCAACGAAGGTCGAACATTGGCAATGGGGAATCGCAAGTGAACGCACTGACCACCGGGCCAGCTATCCCATGGATTCGACAGTCATCCACTGTAATTCAAGAAAAATTTTTCTTACCACAAGAAGCCACAAATTTGAAAGAATCATTTCACTTTGCTTTCCATCCTATTTTCAGGTCTCTGTTCTTAAACTTTCATCTCATGTTTTAACAGCAACTTTTCCGAATGCCTCACCAAACCGCATCTCGGACTGTGAATAAGAATCGAACGGCATTTCTACTTCACCTTTCTACCTTGTCACAGAACGAGCTGCCTGTCACAACTGTACTGTTTCGCTAAGAACCGTACCACGTGCAGCGGACCGTTCACAAAATAGAATTCATATTTGTTGATTGGTCTAACTCTAAATGCACTGTCACCATCCTGACAAACGTATGTGGCTTGCGACATTTGTACGTGCGTTGTAGGTAAATATTAACGCGTCTTCGCCCTACTATTGAAAAATGTGATGCACTGAAGGCACCTCGTGAAAATAATTACTTTTTCCCTCGTTTCCAAAATATTGTGTTTTTTGTCATTTTTTATCTAAATCAGAAATTTGCTAGTTATATGGAAATAACCATTGTTTACCTCAAGGTTTCGGTAATCACAGTCTCAAAACTACTTCAAGTATTTTTGTGGAATGCTCGACTATAGCCTAAGCTGTAAACAATTTCGACTGTTTATCATAAAAAATGCATACCTGGCACCTGGAGAAACATCCTTGCCAAGGTGCATCTGATAGTCAATGAAACAAGTGCTCTCTTTTTTCTTTTGCCTTTCAACAGTTCGTGCGAAGCTTGGAATTAAACTCTTGCAACAAATTATCTCTTGGTCATCAGGTTCGTTGGTCGCTGGGTCGAAGGGCAAGCACTCTGCGCATACTTTGCACAAACTGCTTGTTCCAGGCGTCGTCCCATTTCCTGTTGGCAGAGGCTGCTGCACGCAAGTCAAACCTGGGTTGCTAAATGCTTTGCAAAGAATATGGCAAGTGTTTGTCCAATTCATAGAAAATTTTCGGCAAAAAATTTTTGAAAATGGTAATGTTATTGACTATATTGGCTTTTCGATACTCAGTGTTTTTGCAATCCATCTTTTGTCCATATTTTTCAATTTTTAAAGTTTGAAAACTAAAAAGGATTTATTAATGGGAATCAAGATGCCTACTCAGTAGACAAAGTTCAGGGATATCTAGAAACTCCTAGACATCCCTGGAAAAAATATATCCTCTGTTTAGAATAGATCATAGTCTCTGATTCTCCGCTACGAAACGATTCCTTTGATTCATAGTTAAGAACTGGAAATAATATTTCCGTTTAATCGCTCAGAAAGCTCAAAGTGTCATTTTGGTGAACATAAATTTGCCGCGGGCCGCAAAAGTCGACTCTATTTTATTTCTTTGCAGTTTGGAAGAAATTCTGGAACAAGAATTAATTCTCTGAAGAACAGGATTTTGCAATATTTTCTGCAATGGAGAAAGCTTTCTCGGGTTCAGGGGCGTAACGATGGGGGCAAGGGGGCACGATTCCCCGGGCGCCGAATCACTATGGGGGGGCGCCGCATCGATACTGGGGACGCCAAAATCTGCGGGGGCGCCGAAAATTCCCAACAATGTCACAAGTGCTTTCTTCAATACCGTACATTTGCTTCCTAATGACCTCAAATTCGAAAATGGGGGCGCCGAACTTGCTTCTTGCCCCGGGCGCCATCTAACCTCGTTACGCCCCTGCTCGGGTCTCAAGAAAAGCTCCGAGGAGTCACCTGCGGCCCGCGGGTCAAGTGTTGTGCAGGCCTGCTTTAAACGCACACAAACCTAAGCCTAGCAAGACTTGAAACACCGTAATATCAAGTCAATTTTAAAATAAATGCGCAGTTAAGAGCGATTGTGAATGAAATGTGACACTGCAATGATTACAGCAATTCTGCAAGTAATAATCGTGTTCAGACATGATATTTGGTGCATTTTTAGAAGATTCACAACGATTAATGTTGAGCTGTATTTTCTCTCTCAAATTTCAGTATTCATTTGACAAATAATTAAAATTGGGTTGTTTTGTCAATACTAGCAATTGGTATTTCACAAAATGGCAACATTTCGGCATAAAATATTGCCAAAAGAAGTTTGGAAAACAGTAATTTTTTGCAATATTTGCCAAATTGGCACTTTCTGGCATCCCTGAGTCCGATAGTGAATACGATGGAGGAATCGTCGTGCTTCATCACCAGTAAACAAGTTATCTTCCACAAAAGTGGCTCCTCATATTTGATGCTTCCCTCCGTTGGTGGTCTTGCCTTCTGTTCATTTCTGATGTTGGTTATTTTTGGTGTGCATGAATTTGAATACCATATGTGGCGTCTGCTTCAGAGCATTATAATTTCACGAGGTTTGGCTATACACAATGGCAACAATACGCAAACATCATGACGGAAGAACATGTACGGTTAATGTGGTGATTTTGAGTTATTTTGTGACTTTGAGTTACATACGACTGATGTGCCTCTGCCGAAGGCAACATGTGCATTACGGTTGATTACAGTTCAACGCAGTGCGACTGTTCATCGCTGATTGCTGGTCGTGGTGCAGCTTTGTTGATATTTGTCGCATTGTATGCCCTCAGTTGATGTGTGATTTACATGTATGTTGTGTTTGCAGACGGTTACGTTTGCAAAGGTTCTCAGTTAATTAAAGCCACATTTCTATGCGGCAAATCGGTTTCATTACAATCATTTAACTGAATAGCTGATATGGATAAAGTTATGAAAACCTCTCGCCTAGATCTGGATTCGAGCTCAACTACTGTACAGTGCATCTAAAGGAATGGAAGCATTGGCGCAGGACAGGGCTCCCTGCAACTAAGCAGCAACAAGGTCAAAGTCTTGACGAATTTCTGCAAACTCTTCGCAAGCTGAGTAAGCACTGTAACTTCAGGGCGGTTACAGCCGATTCGAGCCGAATAGTACAAACAAGAAATGCTACGTGATACTTTCATTAACAGGTTGTTGCCCCATGCAGTGGCGTGCAGAGGTTTCGTGATGCCTGGGGCGATTGCTTGATTGGATGCCCCCTACCAAATTTTATTATTGAGCAGTAGCGTATGGTGGTCATTGTTACTGGATACACGCTGTTTGTGACGTCACAATATAACGTCATATTCACGTTTGCAAACCAACATTTTGGCGAATTTTGTTGACACAACATGGATATTCAGGACGCCGGAGCAGCTGTAGCGAGGGGAAGCAGTAAAACGGTTGAGGTCAGTGGAAACTTATAACAAACAAAAAATTTTTACCAATACGCTTGTTTCTAATCATCAACAATGATGACCTCAAAAATAATAACATAAATTTTAGAAAATTATTCTGAATTTTCTGGGTGCCGGAATAGTTGCAATAAATTTGTTTCAATCCGATCTTGATAAACCTTGAAATGAAAATCAGTGGTGTTGGAGATGGGGGTGCAGGGATTGCAAGCGCACCCCGAAAAGTTTTGATTTGCTGAAAATCTGGGAAAAAGCCCTGAAAATGCGGGTAAAAATGGCGTCCAAAGTTAAAAAAACATATGAAGACCTTTCTGGAGGTAACACCAAAATGGCAAAAGTTGCACAAAAAACTTTTCGGGCAAGTTTGGGGAAATTCGGCAAAAATCCTTCGCACCCCACACATTTGCCTGCTCCTACACGTATGATGAAAAGGCATCTCCGCCTCGTTGCCACTCTTTTGAAGGGGCAGAAGGGAAATGGCCTCGCCATGCCTCCATTCTCCAGTGTCCCTATGCATATTATTCTACACGCACTCTTTTTACTCGCTGTTGTAGGCTACAATGTGCCACTGCAATGAAAATAAATTGCCAGCGGTCTCCTAAGACAGAGCAGTTCATGACTGCAAAAATATCCGGCAACGCGTCAAAACAGGGAGTAAAACACACTCAGTGCTCCGTCAGTGCAGGTCACAACTGCAAAAATGCAAGGCTGCGCGAATGTCTCGTCGTATAGCAATCGATCAGAAGGTATGCGGCTTGGATGGCAACACTCAGGGTTGACAGTTTGAAACTTCATGAACTACAGAAGAATTGAGCATGCGCATGAAGTACGCAAGAACATTTTCGTTTTTTGTTATGTGGCTGTTATATATACAATTACTAAGGGGAAAGAAAAGATTCGGGCTTGGGTGAGTCGTTATGATCAATCCGTCTGAAATGCCAATTAATGACGAAGCTCGAAACGAAGCACATATTGCAAGCGCAGGTGTGCGACTATATTAGCACATAAAACGAAACGGGAAACTAGTGATGCATCATAAAATCAAATAGGACAGTTGTTAGGACAGTTTTGAATTTTGGCTCAAATTCAATTGAACGTCCATAATTATCTTCAGTGTTTATGTAATTGGACCCAACCGAAGAAAACAACCAGTTTTTTTTGAAAAAGCCCACTTAATAAAAGCAATAAAACCTACCAAAAATCCCCCTCTTTACTTTTCTTTTATAAAATGTCCTATCAAGTAAAAAATAAAATAAGCAGCACACTTGTACAGCTAACTGTTGGCCTACATTTTTAATGAAACAAAACGAACAGCAAAGAAATTTGAAGGACTTGAAAAAAAGAGAAGAATAATTCGAACAGTGAGTAAATTCTACTGGTTATCTTCTTCATCTTTGAAAAATCGGTATATTTTAATCCATTTTTCTGCTTTCTCTGCATCCAAGCTGTTTCTTATGTTGGACCATACCAAACCATATGTTGAAAAAATACACCATACAGATGCGGAACTAGCATGGTGTTTCATTTGAACCGTATTACTTGGGGCTACATCAGGAGATAGGCATCTGATGCTCACAGTCAGAGGCAAGAATTGACTGGACGTTTGCGAAAACTGTTTCTTCTGCGGCTTTTCATACCACAACCGGAAGGTATGTCCTGCGACGGGAAACGTTTGCCATATATGTGTAAGAAGACGGGTAATTTAGCGAAAGTGTTTAGGTCTAAGATGATGATGATGATGTGTTTTGTCCGCAGACACGAGGCCCATAGTACAAACGCACACTTTCTGTACAACGCAGGTTGATAAGAACATACAGAACAGCGTGGGGCATAAGAAAACTAGTGTGGGGCATAGTTTTGCTAAAAATGCACCTTACGATCATACAGTTAGTCTCTGCGCATTTCAAGTAGAACCTGAGTGTTTTATGCCTGTTACGGCAAACGTTCGTATTGCGAGACGTGAACTTTGTGCTCTGACACTGGAACTTCAGTAGCTATACCTAAATCAGAACTGTTATAGCTTATGTGTTGAGCCCTCTGTGTCTGAAGTATCAATGACTGCATCTAACCTCAAGGACAAAGCAGCTGGGTGCATTTTCGATATAATTGTGAACTCTCCCAAGTATGCCGGTGTATGGTTGGGTGTACTCAAGGAGTTGTGTGCAGATGTTATACTAGGACAATATTTTGAGGCTATAGGCACAGATGCGCGGTGTTGAAGTATGGTGGACCTGAAGCGTACCTTCTACCCACTAAAGATTCCACGCAGAGGACAATGTATTCAGTGAAAAATAATTTCTCGTCTGTCTAAACAAGGGTTTATACAGCCTAATGTGTCTCCTTGGCTTGCTTGTCACTAAGTTGTCACTATTAAAGGCGATGAAAACGAAAAGAGACGGATGTTCGTCGGCTACTCGCAAATAAGTAACTTGTATGCTGAGCTCGACGCTTATCCCTTGCCACGAGTCGACGACTTGGTTAACACTCTTGCCAGCTATAATGTCTTTTCCACCTTCAATCTCCGCAGTGCTTCAGATATCTATCGCGGACTCGGGAGGTTTACAGCAGTTGTTCCCGCCTGGGAAGGAATTCCTCCCCAGGGATGAATTTCTTGAGTTTAGGGGAGGAAGTTCCACTTTATAGTTACGTTACCTATTCATTGTAAGTGTTGTACTTCTTTTTTAAGTTGACATTGGCTCTTTCAATTAGTTGTATCACTTTATATTTGTATTTTTGTAAGTTATTTAGTGAACTAATGCACGTTTTTGTTGACAAACCTTAGTGCCATTATTTGAAAACAAATACTTTTCGTCCCACGTCGTCAATAAAAAACTCTGTTCCAATTTTCTTTTTTTCTAGCCTACGAACACTAACAGGGGAGGAATGAAAGTCCCAAAATGAGCAAAGGGAGGAATGCATCAAAATTGTTGGGAACCACTGGTTTGCAGCGTTTGAGGCCGGCGGAAAATTGTGGGAATTCACGCGAATTCCGTTTGGCGTCACAAATGGAGCTCCTGCCTTTCAGCGAGAAATGGATAGAATGGCTGCGAACAAGAGCTTGTTGGGAACTTTCCCTTAGATAATATAAACCTAGCAGGGCGAACTCAAGAAATGTTAAAGAATTTTCTCAACGGCGTTAACCGTTGAAACATGAACACAAACGTGTTACATCGATCAATATTCCTGGTTATTGCGTGGGCAAAGAAGTTATCAAACCTGACTGTGATAGACTGCGCCCACTGCAAGAGCTTCCTCCTCCTGGAAATATGAAAGCGCTTACGAAGGTTCTTTCGCTGTTTGATTATTATGCTAAGCGGGTCCCCGGATTTTACGACAAAATCCAACGTTTGAAAACGCACTACCTTATTTCTTTTAGACGAGCTAGCTTTGAATGATTTTACTACTTTAAAAGGAGAAATAGAAAAGGCTGCTCTGCAATCTACTGATGAGAACGCCCGTTTTGTTGTCGAGTGTGACGCATCTTATGTAGCGATATTGACGTCGTTAAACCAATATAGACGCCCTGTGGCCTTCATATCGAGTTCATTGCATGGCAGAGAGCTCCATTGCCCTGCAATAGAAAAAGAAGCGACTGCTATAATAGAAGCAGTTCGAACATGGAGCCACTTTCTTGCTCGCCAGCACTTCACATTGATTACAGATCAGCTGTCAGTGGCGTTTATGCTCGACAATCGTAAACGCACGAAGATTAAGAACAACAAAATTAAGTGTTGGCGTCTTGAACTAGCTTCGTACAGCTACTCCATCCAGTACCGACCTGGAAAAGACAATGGGCCTGACGCCTTGACTCGAGCATTTTGTGCCAATATGTCTGATTCAAACCTTGTGGAAATACACGTTGGGTTGTGTCCAGTAAGGGATTTACATATAGGCCAAATAGGCCATGGCCTAGGGCCCCGCGCTTGTGGGTCCCCGCGTAATCCCTTCCTACGACGACTCATTAATAACTTAAAAATTTGCGAGAATAACTTCACAATATACTTTAAAACGAGCGAAAATAGAAATGTCTAAAACTAGCCACTGCAGCACAGTGGTCTCTAGTACAGTAGTAAACGATTTTTCGATTACACTGTTTCTGAAATATATGAGAAAATCGTTTACGATAGAGAGGGTCCCAATAGTAGGCAAATTTATAGCGTATTTGATGCGGATCTACGTTTGCTTGTTTCCAACTAGATAGCCAGTATATAGAGCTTGCTTGTTGAAGCTCTGGACCAGTGGTCTTCAACCTTCTTTTTTCAATCGCTCCCTACAGGAACTTTGCTTCAAAATCGCCCTCCACTTGTGATTTTACTGTTGGCTAAAATATTATTTTAATTTGAAAATATTTCGATGCTACTGAAGTAAACGGGCACCTTAGTCAGCATGAAAAAAATGAACAAACAAAAGGAATGCAATTGCATTTGTAGAAAAAATGTTTGTCATTTCCAAAAATAATTGGTTCTAACTATTGCAAACATTGCCCTTGGCTTTTTATCTGTAAGTTATTTTAAAGCAGGCTGCAAGTTGGTCAGCTTAAGTCGTAATGCGTTTCTTGTTCATGTCAAGACGTTTGCGGTGTATATTAGGCATGTGCAGTGCTTGGTTGAAACCTTGTTCAGCAACATACGTCGTGGGAAACTACAGTAATAGGCCTAATAATAGCTCAACCTTTCCCCAAACGTCCGGAAAACGCTCCATGCCATTGATCCAAAAGTCTGACCAACCGTATGGCACTGGCTTCATCATCGCTTTGGAAGTCGATGAAAAGTTCTTGGATGTGGAATCGCATTCGCTATTTCGCTTATGTTAGTTAACTGGCAAAACGGCAGTTCACCCAGTCATTTTCTACGCAATCTAACTTTCGGCATTATCCTCCCAACAGAAAGACTTTTTCTCAAGCCTCAAACTACAGCTGGCAAAAACGATCTTTTGGAATTCTTAGTTTAGCCCAGATCGGATGGTCGGACTTACTTGCTAGTCTAAGTTATCCGTTTCCTAGCCTGCTTTACTCGTATACTCTGCCATTAGTCAGATGAACACAGAACAGTTGTATCCAAGAAGCACAGTAAAATACTCGAGCTGGCCATAGGCGTAGCCAGGGGGAACCAAAGGGGCCATGGACCCCCAAATTTTTAGAACATATAGTAATTTTGTTCTTTGAGAGGCGTTTTACCAAACAAAATAGCGTTATTCGCCAAACATCAAACAGTTTGGCCCCCCAAAATTTTAGGGCTGGCTACACCACTGGAACTGACTGAAAAACATAAGCACGTTTTAAAACTTACGCCTAACTTTCAGAACCGTCGCCAGAAAGTCGTCAATAGGGGTCTTTGCGTTTTTGCGGGGGGACTTTACATTCGTGCAGGGGTGCTGGACATTCAAATTTGACATAAATTCCACTAACTTATAGTGTTTCATATTTCAATTTGGGGGGGCTTAGAGCTTTGTTTGGGGGACTAAGCCTACTAAAGCCCCTCGTGGCGACGGGACTGCTAACTGTAATCAAATTTACTAGCCATTAATTGCTACGTGAATCGTCTCGCAACAGTCATTTTACCCGTGTTTTTTCAATAGAAGACCTTGGTTTCACTGTTTTATTCAAGTTACGAACCAAAGTTTCTAAAAACACATGATAACGGACTATAACGTGTTTTGTCTATGAAACAATGTTTTGGCAATGCTCTACCGGAGAACATAAGGTCTTGCTTCAAGACAATTTTGCTAATAATAACATATACAATTGAAGGGATTCGTGACAGTTCACTGCAAAAAATAGGTAGGTTAAACTTAATCACAACTTTTTCATTAGTAGGCTATTCTTCATCGCAGCGAAAATCGATGTGATGATTCAGTGGTAGCAATGTTTTAATCTCTGGACCATTTTTACGATTTTCAAAAAAACTGCATGTTATCTCTTAAGAAATGGAGTTTGGCCGATTAGGTATTTCGGGTATAGCTTAGTCGGTATCGATCGCTTTCAACCAACATAAGTATAATAAAACAACTAACGCATACTACTGTATACGAGAAAAGCCCAAAATTCCGCGCGTGTTGATGTGACTACAGACTTGCAAATACTATTGCTTGATGTCCCTTATTTGACGCTGTTAATGCAACAATGACTGGGTCAACAAACTACTTGTTGCAACAGTTTCTCCACTATTTTATCTTGTTTCAAACATTAGGCTTAAAAATATACTTGAGAATTCGTCAGAACCGCAGTTCTTGGCTCCAAACCAGTAGCCCTCACCGTGACCTTTGATAGCAGGGATGCCAGGTTGGCCTTTTATGCCAAATTTCAGAAATCTTTTAAGTTGGTTGGCTAAAAAAGTTCATTTGGCGTTTAGGCTTTTTTCTGGCCTTGTCTGAAGTTGGTTGGCTGTAAAAAATTCATTTGGACGTTTGGCTTTTTTACTTTTATACGCATAAAAAGTTTTCGTCTGCAGAACAATTCACTATTCCATTTTGTCGGCAACACCTGTGCAAAAGTTTTGTGATAAATGGTATATTGGACCGACGCCCGCGTTCAGATGCGTGAACTGTGTGTTTTTTTGATGTGGTGGTTTGTTGTTGGCGCTGTATAATACAATGGTCTTGTTGCGCCACAACTGAGTTTGTACAATTTCTGGTTTGGTTTTGTGTTCTGGGTGTGTTCCCTGCAGCTCTTCCGCACACCGTGCACCTGGTAAGAAGGCTGCAGTACCAATTTACAAGGTCTTGGTAAGACCCGGCCGACACTCTCGACCAACCAACACCGAAGCGGACGCACTTACCACTAGACCACGGGCTGGTCCGTGAACTGTGTAGTGCAGGCCTGCACAACTCAAAAAGCTCGAAGGGCCAATTATCAACACAAACGTGCCACGGACCACAAACATGTCTTTTCATTTCGATGCCATTTCGTCTTGAGAAAAATGTAGGAAAGGCTTTAATTTCTGTTGAAGATCTCAACCTTCTGAGGCAATCGTAGAACCAAAGTCGACACAACAAAAGATAGACTTTTGAGTGGCACTGCACATAAGAGGGACATCCTTTCACGCTTTTAAGACAAGCGACGAAATAGGTCACACCTGCGTGGGGCCCCAAAAACTAAGATGGCCAAAGGCCCCGCGCTCCCTAAATCCGTCCCTGATTGTGTCATCCTGCCGATACTGGACTGGTTCACTTTATTCAAGCAAAGAACCTGCCCTACTCAACGGATGACGTCAAGAAAGTTTGCACTACCTGCCGTGCGTGTGCTGAGCTGATACCTCGGTTCTGTGCTCCCCAGGAAGCAAAGCTTATAAACGCGACGCAAGCTTTTGAAAGATAAAGTATCAATATCAATGGTCCGCTTCCAAGATCGGTCCGAAACAAATACTGCAATCTACGGTTTTCCGGTGGCCTTATCTGTCCTGACATGCAGTCAACAGTTGTGGGAACAACTGAACGTACTCTTTAAAACTACTGATCGGCTTTAAAGAAAAATGCTTCATTATGTGCAGAAGAGAAACGCATTCTTTTAGTTCACCGTTTTTCATTTTAATTCAAACGATTAAAGGAAAAACGTGATGGATTTTGTTCAATACAGTCACACGATTTATGCAGTAGCAAAACTATGTCCAATATGCATGTCTTTACTCGTTCCTGGTACTTGTTCTAACCTCATGTAATACAATGCAAAGTCCACGCAGTCTGCTTATAAAATTGTAACCATGTTAGCGCAAAGACGTTCAGTTAACAAGAATATAAAACAATGGAATGAAGTGCATTCGTTAATTTTGGTTACGTCAATCAGCGGCAGGTCGAAGCCTGAATTTTGCTTCTTGCCGAGGCGGCTGAGATGGAACGCCCTTGCCCAAGGAGCGCTACAGGGATTCACTCAGTGGCCGTGGATCGAACACCCAACTTTCCGGTTGAGTACATTCTGTAGTACTTTCGCAAAATTTTATGGAGAAAATAAAGCAAGTGTGGCGGTCCACGCAGTGCATGTCAAAACGCAAAACACACAAAAAACAAACATTCTCATTTAACCCTGCTCATATGCAACGCTGAGCATAGAAATCTGTGAGGGTGTTTTATTTTCAAGCGCTTAGGAAAATGTTAGAAACCTGTTCTTTTATGACTTCATCCAACTTCAGGAGACAAATCGGATGGTGAATGAGTTTTTTTTCAAAAATATCCCGACAAACCATAAATTGAAGATTCTGATTTCTTGTGATCCTAGATTTACCTGGTGTGTATCTGCGGGATTGATTTTGATCCGCTATGCAGAGCATTTTCATTGCAGATACGATATCGGAATGTCCATTTTTTACAGTGGACAACTAAATCCTAGTTGATATGAAAAAAAGAGTTGGGAAATGGGCATAACATTTTTACGGTCAAATGGAAATTCCACCAAAAATTGGTGGGGCATTGCATATGAAATTAGTAGAAATTGGTGTTTTGTTGCGTACAGGCGGTTTCTTAGTGAAAATGAGAAAAGTTGTTGCGGGAAAGCCAAAAAATCCTTTGACCGGACTTTACGGAGGTCACGTGTCCCAGAAAACGTAGTTTAATTTCGGATCTATCCTTCAAACAAACCAGCAATTTGTTCACGGGTTATCAAGCAAATGACAAATTGTTACGTAATTCCTCACCCCGCAATGAAAGTCAGCTTGACTAAACCGCAGAAACTGTAAGTATAGCGAGAAAACAGCCGATCTTCTATTTACAAAGTAAAATGCCAAAAGCCTTCGGAGAAAGTAACATTTTACAAGTTTCAACTAAAAGCTTTGTTGACTTGAAACGCAAAACAACCACGTACTGCACCAAACTCTTCCTGGTGCGTCTGTGTAACCAAACAGAGCTGAAAGTTTTAAGCACCATTGTAAAAACTCATCTTAGAAAGAGCTGGTGATATTTTAAACAAGTTGGTCACAAGTATGGCAAATTTTGTATATTTTGCAATGGTGTAACAGAATCCAATGGATTTTTAAAAGTACTTCTCTGTAGATCACGTTTTTGTAAATAATCTTTTTGAATGAGTATTCCTTTGACAAAAATTGAAAAAACACATAAGACTTTGAACAGAGAAGAAATCAATATTTTCTTTGTTGTTTTTCAAAACAATTTTCTTGTTATCAACTTCTTTATTGACATTTTAATTCGAACCCAAAGTATTAAAAACTTGGAGTGAAAAATGCCGATTGTTGTCACTGGTTCCTTGAAACTAAAGAGAGCAAATTCCTTGATATTCTAAGAAGCAACATATTTGAAGGCAAGTTGCCGCGAAACAAAAAACAGTTAATTATAAATCTTGAAAAAGTAGCGAATTTCTAGACGAAAAGTCACTACTATCGGTATCGTGCATGCTGGTAATGAATTTATATAGCAACTACGTTTTTGCAATTTCGGAGAAATAAATAACTGTTGTTGTAACTCCGATATGAAGACCTGTGTTTACACACGGCTTGTGCCTAACAATTTGGAAGAAAGATTGTAAAATTGTGGAAGTTACTAGCGGGAAAAATTCAACGAAGACAATTGTCTAGCGAAGCACGTGAAACGTGTTAGGCTACGCATTTTAGAATCGATAACATTTGTAAGTAAAAAAGTAACGCATGGTTGTGATCAGTACGGTTGGTACAGTTTTGGAGCGTTCAAAAGCATATATTCCATCCTGTCCTGGTATTGCTGATACCAGAATGGGTTCACTTGAATTTTCATTGTCCAATTCAATCTGCAACACGAACGAACAATTGTCATGGTAGGGATACTCTGTACAAAGGTCAACATAAGCCACGGCTTAGCCTTTCGCGGCACTCGACGATGAGCGTTTGGCACATGTCGCGCGGGAATGAAAGGTTCAAAGTAATAAGGATGTGCAGGTTTTTTAACGCCAATGGTGCGCCTGTATTTAGGGTCGTGTCCCTTGTAACTGTTGGAAGCAAAGTCCAACATGTGCCGAACGCAGTTTGAAAGGCCATCGACACCAGTTTCTGTCATTTTCAAGACGACATACTCTTGAAGTTACTGTAGGTTTCTCTTTTAGCAATTGATGTTTCATTACCGGGGCTTGTGTTCTCTATGTGTTACTTCAGTTAATTGAGACGAAACAATGCATAGTTGGAGAAGGCATGTTTTAACCCAAAATGTTCTTATTTTTTGCGTGTAAACCTCAACCTTAAATCCGCCCGGAACACGATGCGTTTTTAGGGAGAACGCGGAAAAACACACTGCATTGCGGTCAACTGAAAAAGGTAATTATCTTTTTTTGTTTCAACTTTGGTTTCAACCAATGCCTGTCGCCACGGGGCCTTCCGGGGAATTAAACCCCTGAAAAGCTTCAAGCCCGTCAATAAATTTTGAAACACTACAAATCAGTGGATTTTTATCAACCCAGCTCTGTACTGTCTTGTAATTTATTTTTGCAAACCTGTTCTAAATCGTGTTACCGCGATATTGTCACGGTTCGTATAGAAAATGGAATGGTGGAACAGAAGAGTATTTGCCGCTGTGACCCAGAATAACATCGTTTTATCAGTTTTGATGCGTTTCTGGACACAAAAAAGAAATATTGGATGTCTGGTGCACTGGGGTTTCGCGCATAACTCCAAGTTATTTGGATTTTAAGTAAAGCTTTGAAAGTCGCTTTCCAGATGTCGAGAAAACGTGTTTCCTCAGGCAGTTAAAATAGCAATGTTCACATTCAGTCAAATAGACTTTTGTTTGAAAGCGCTTCGATTGTAGTACGCATGAACGCGTAGTAATGCAGGCTACATAGAACTTACTAGCTGATATCTGCATATTCAAGCTCTCGTACCGAACTATTACCAAGGTCGAAATTTAAGTTTTCAAATCCATACAAAGACTTACCTTTCCCATCCATCTGGAACGTATTTCCAGTAGCGGTCGAATTCGTTCAAAGCACGCCAGATCACCTGATCATGCAATCTGTCTCGGGAGTGCTCATTGCTGCCGTACATTACTCCGCGAGCCTGAATGCTATCCAGAAACCTTTCAAAAATTAAAAACTGAATCAAAACCCATGCAACACTACTCGGCAAACGTAGGGCCATTAGTATAGGAAAAATGTAATTTGTGAATACTTCAACGAATTCTCACAATAAAAGATTATTTGTTTGTGAGAATTTTGCTCAAGAGTAGCGATAATACAATTCGATCGCCTCTTTCCAGTAGAGTATAACAACCTACATATTTTCCAAGCAAAGCCTATAAGTAAGCGATAGTGATTAAACTTTATCAATTTATTCAAAATCATCAACATATTTAAATACATGCTGGTGATTCATCACATGGTACCAGTGGCGGCTCATATGTAGGCACTGTGGAGCTGCAGCACCCACTATTTTCACAATAAATTTTTTTTATAGGTCAGTTTATTGTTTTACTTTGATATTTAAATTTGCATTAACAAGAACAATTGACACTGTGTCCTCCCTTCCCAAAACTTTACGCACAAAGCTAAATATTATACATCTATTTGTTTTTGTATGGAAAGCACTGAAAATGACGAAAGTCTGGAGCTGTGAGCGCTTGCAGCACCGGTGTCGCTATAGCAAAGTATTGTTAAGTTGTGGACTGTCAATCAAGCACAGCCAACCTGGAACCAGGGTCGCCAATTCGGCTTTTTTGAAGCCAGATTGTGAATTTCTGGTTTTCTTTCAACACACTTGACTTTTTTTGAAAAAAAAACAGACAAAATCTTTTTTTTTCAGTCGCAGTGGGCTTGGCTCTAGCAAAACATTGCCTGAGCTTCATATTCATCAAAAATCTCTTATGATGAGAGTCTATGATCATGCAGGGTATCAAGAATATTGCAAAGATTTTACTGTTGCCCTAAAAATGTTCGATGTATTTAATAAGAGACAGATGTACGACAATGTAATTATGGGGAAGGAAAATGCTTCTATAGATTGGAATTGTATTATATCGATGTTTCTGAGGCGTTTTAATGTTTGTTATATTTGTTCATGCATGTTTTATGTGTATATGCCTTAAAACTATTATCTGGCTTTTCTGGGACAAGGTCTGGATTTTTTTGATGAAGACAGGTTGGCAACCCTGTCTGGAACTGCCAGCTGGAACTGCAGTTTCCGCAGCGCCGGGCAGGCGAGTTCAGTGGCCTGTGACGGGCAGTAGAATTCCTTTGTTCATCTTAGTGCTGGTGACACCGAGAGACAGCGTACGTAAATTGTAGACCAGTGGATCTTAACCTGGGTTTGACAGAGCTGTTTCAGGGATTCGACGAAGGTCATCTGATTTCAGTAACCCATTTTTACTTTCTGTTACAGTGGGCAAAACTGGGGTCGACAAAACTTGGAAAACTACGTAAGGGTTCGGCGTGTTTGTAAAGGTTAAGAACCACGATTGTGGGCGCTGAAACTTTACAATGCACCGTGATATGATACATTGCATTAAACTGGTAATGAGGCTTACTTGTAGTGATTACATTTAGTACGTATTTTTATACTAGACAGCGGAAAAGCAAAGTGACAAAATAAGACTGAAATAGACATGGCGTTGTGCCTGTTTGCACAAGATATTTTCTGTGCATCAGGTTATCGAATCGTCCTTTTGTACCTTATTTGTAGGTGGTAATTTTTAATGTGTGTACTGGCTTCAATACTACAAGAGGTTGAAAATTATCCCTGAGGTGATGTTGCATGTGGAGTTGTTCGGATTTACAATGCAATGTGATTTTGGGTTTTGGTGTTGATTGGTAGAAAGTGTATGGGCTGTATTCCAGAATGCACCTTGAGTACATGCTGGATTTGATGTTTTGTTAGCCTCAAATTAGGAACACCGTAGAATATCGTTTTGGAGCAGGCCTACAGTTTTGAACTGCGTCAAAATTGAAACAGGTTTTGAAAGTCAAGCTCAAATTCGTGCTTGAGTTCAAATGTCAAGTAGGCTTCTGAAAAATATCCTTAACACCAAAGTAATTGTGACTTAAATACTGTCCTACGATTTAATTGTGAAGCATGTAGTAACATCAGGCTCGTAACCAGGGAGGCTTCGCCTCCCCTGTGCCCCCTGAAAAACTCTTCGTCCCCCTGGAAAAATGTGTTGGACGTAGTTTGAAACTATTGGACATAGTTTAAATATTTGGGCCCCTCTCAGACAACTCTTCCCTCTAGTGTCCCAAGCTGGTTACGTGCCTGAGTAACACCCAGTGTTTCAGCAAATCCTAAGCTATGGCTGCTTGCACTTAATCTTTGAAAATTAATTCACGCAAATCGTAATCGATCGCAGCATCGTTCTATTATTGACTGACGTCAAATAACTGTGTTAAGTATTTCCAGGAAGAAAAATTGCTTGTCCTAAGTGATACGGCACTCCTTTCACTAGTATGGATGTGTGATATGATCACCTATAAGTGTTTCTGTTCTTGATGTATTGAGTCACTGCGACTGGGACAATCACAGTTGGTAAATTGTATCGTTTTTAAGACCACAACCGCGATGAAAAACCATTCTTTTTCATTGAATGACAGTGAAGGGAATGTTATGTGTGTGAGATAAGAGCAGACTGCAGTGGATCAGCAAACAACCAGCTGAATGTTGTTAATTGCGCCGGTTTAAATGTGTGCTTTTAACTTTAAACATATGCTACCGGTGCCACACCAGTCATTCACCCCATAGCATGTCACTGCAAGTCTGCAACATAGCAATAGACGGAAGTCTCACAACTGGATCGTAGGAAGGAAACGTCACACGTCATAACAGTCCGTGCCGCCGTGGAAAATCTGATGCCTTTTAGTCCAAGTCAGGCCTGCCCAACCTTATTAGTGTAGCCGGCCACTTTCACATGAGGAAATTTATTGCGGGCCACAAACGTTTTTGTGACGCAACAGTGAGCTATTGTGAGGTAACAAATCCTTTGATTTTGATCAGGTTATGCGATAACACGAGGTGATAATGAGTCCCAGGGGCGCAACCAGCTCTTCATTTCGGGGGGAAGGGGAATTTTCATGAACTTTCATTCGGTGACGTCATCGTGTTTATTCAACCGTGGTACAAATTTTTCGCAAACGGTCACAGATATGTTCTTTTCGCAACATTTCCGAAAATGAGAAGTTATTAGTCATAATCAGGCCCGTAACTAGGGGGCGAAGCCCACTCTAAAAACTTTTCCGCCCCCTTGGAAAAATGTGTTGGACATAGTTTAAAACTATTGGGCATAGTTCAAAAATTTGGGCCCCTTCCAGAAAACTATTTCCCCCTTCTGGTGTCCCAAGCTGCTTACGGGCCCGCTTTTAATCAAGATACAGACCGAACGATCAGTACAGAGTAAAAATTAGTAGCCTAATACAAACACCTGATTCCGCATTCAACTAGTGCAGTCATGGCTTTATTGCGTTAGATCTATAGGCTACTAGTAAACCAACCTAACTTTTCATCTTGTTTTAGAAATTTCATCAAATCGTTTATCAAGATTTTTCAAACTTCAGTTGAATATATTTGGTGTGAGATAATTTCTGCAGACGATACTGCGAGTGGTGAAGCTGTCAGATACAAGAGGCTATTGTTAGGATATTGTTTTAATTGTAGATACGAGACTTCGTCTGCCAAATGAAATACTCTTGAAAGAATGCAGCAGAAACAGGGCCCTTGGGAGGAATAAAATGTGCTGGTACGAGAGCTGTTTTGGGCTCCCTTAAAACTCATAACTAATTGAGAGCTTCGCTAGCTTTTCAATAATATGACTAGAAAATGTTATGCTTTATTTGGTATTTTACATCATGAACATTTACCAATGTTATTACTAAATTTCAAAATGTTTTAGGCCGATCTCAAATGATGCACATAACACACAGTTGCTTTGCGAATTTCACAATTATACAGGGTGACCCAAAAAGATGTGTACCCATGAAAATTTCAATTGTGACTTTGATTAAAAAGCTATTTATTTCAAATTACAACCACACATT
>JGI24021J15306_10001650_pt1 | contig 22417 bp, 13 predicted proteins | sample Ectturendosymbi1_FD_15306 | JGI IMG/M metagenome (IMG submission 15306) | reverse complement strand
ACACAAAAACAGTGAAGCGTTCCCATGTTTAAAGGGCTATGCGATATATTTATATATCGGATTAAACTTAGAATGTTGGAAGTGCGCGAGAATGAGATAGCACTGCGCAAATTGTCTGGTGGTACTGCTCAATTGCGCAGTTGCGGACATTAGAGGGAACACTGTTCCCAACCTTTCTCTGACCATGTCCCGCTTCAGCATTCCCGCAAATGAGCATCTACGCTTCAGCCTTTCGGCAAATGAATATGTACCCCTAAAATTTCTTATGACAAAATATTTTTTCATGATTAATCATAGATATATTTAACAATAAGCATATAATGGCTTTTGAAAATAATATTCACTGATATTTATATAAATATTTGCAAATAAAAATATTTCTATTACCCCTTCGTATATGCAAATAATGTACCCCTAGGAGCACATGCACCCCAGGTTGGGAACCTCTGGTTTAAAAGCAACTATTAAAGTCTCGAAACCTGGTCTCCTTTTCGGGAATCGTATCAAAACATTTTTGGTTAATATTTGTCTCGAAGGATGCGCGCCTCACGCTCGAATCCTCCGACTCAAGACTTGCAATGCTGAATTTTGACCTGATATTTCTGTACGAAATATGACGTTGAAACATGTTTCAAGAAACTTGATAGTCAAGTTTAAAACACCATGGGCTTAACCTGTTTGTTGTTAAGCTGGTCGCACGCTGCAGCAAGATTGGGGTGAATTTTTGTATGGTGGATCTTGTTCGCAAGAAAACACAAAACAATCAAAATCTTTTAAGAAACCGTAAAATTTAACGAAATTAACGCATGTATCAGCTTTCAGCACAAACTTTTAGGTGTCATGTGTCATTTTTGAAGATGCAGATCTGGCTATCTGTTTTGTATGTGTCTACAACAGTGGTTCCAAAGTGGGGATAAATTACCCCCCGAGGATAATATGCGGTTCTTCGTGGGGTAACGCGGAACCAACACCACAATGTTGTTCTGTATTTAGGACTGGGTTCAAGTAACACAAATTTATTGTTTTAGGCTAATTATAATCAAATTCAAAATGTCTATTCATCAAAGGCTTTCCAATTATATTATTTCTCATACATCAGATACTGAGACAGGCAAAGATCGATACGCATTGCGTAGCTACTTCAAGCATGTAAGCGGAACCAAACGGGCGTCAATAATAAAACCAATATAACGCTACATTTGGTGGGTTTAGCCTGTCGTTTTTGATTTACGAGCATATAACTCAGCGGTAATGAAATCAAATAAACATATAAAGGAAAAAGAGCCAACTGCACGACTGCTTCATAGCCATCAGGGGTGTAACGAGGGGGCAGGGGGACACAATGCTTCGGGCGCCAAAATGTCCCAACAATGTCGCAAGTAGCCTACTTTCTTCAATACAGTACATTTAATCCCAATAGACGTCAGGCTCGAACATGCGTAGCGCCAAATTTGTTTCTGCCCCGGGCGCCATCTATGTTTGGAGTTGTTGTTTGCTAGTTCTTACAAGATTGATTGTTACAAGATCGCAAAACAATCATATAAAGTTCATGAAACTGTACGGACATAAAAGGGGACCAGAATTGGGAATCTAGTAACGGAAAAGGTTGTTTGATCGTTATAAATACAAGCTAGAAAATTGTGAAGGTTTTGATTTTGTCAAAAAAGTAAGAAAACGCCTATAAGCACGATTGAGAACACTACACTGCAGAAAAAAATAACAACTTGATTCCAAAGTATCGTATTTCGCTGAAAGGCAAGTAAACGACTAATACATCAAATCTGAAGTGTCTATTTGCATAAACACTATATCGTCGGACTTGGTTTTGAGTACTTCATTTTTCAGAAAGTCAAAAAGAGGCTTGCAAAATTAATTCTACATTGTTTTTTCAAATAAAAGCTGCCAGGAACGGTACAAAATATTTCTATTAAGTTGTTTTTAAAAACAGTATGAAGATACGCACGGGATTTGACACACCTTTATTGCACTTTTCCGTTTTCTGGGCTACGCCTGTGCAACCAGCTTGACCAACACTTCCGTGCAAGCAAGTTCTGTCAGCAGATCTGTTACCACCTCCGCAGCTTTTCGAGCAGGACGTCCACACGCTCCAGTCAGACCATTGTGGGCAAGCATCTGTGGAACATTAAATGAGAACAAATTTTTCTTAAAATGCAGCTGAACAGAAAGCTATAAATTTGTAAAATATAATGAGCGTCTAACAAACACTGAGGCAGAGCAAAGCAAGCATTGTTACACGAAAACACTGCGGATAGTCAAACACACTTGCGAAATAGGTACTTTTAAACATTTGCAAAGGTTAAGAGCTGTGTTTTCATGGATAAAGAACTTGGGCCTACAAAACTGCCGGCAGTATATTTGCAAGGCATACCGGTATGTTCTGTGTTTATGAGTTGTCTTTGGAGGTTTGTAAGCTACTTTGAATGATCGTGTTGCACGTGTTTGACTTTGAAAATTTTGTTTCTTGGAAACAAAATATATATAAAATAGTGATATTTCTAACGTTATCAGTTCACGTACGTTGTACCTATATCTTGTCGCTTGGTTGAACCAAATTATGGCATGTATTGCACTTGCCTCTATACTTGCTGGAACAAAGTCAAAAATCTGGCTAAACCTGACCGGTTTCTGCCACCGGTTGTCCAGTACTTTCAGGTAGACATGCATGCATTAGATTTCTCCGTTTGCTTAGTAAAGAGAGGCTTCAGCTCATATAAATGAAAAAACGCTATCCAACAGAAACTTCAAGGCAGATTAAAAAAAAACTATTCGTGAATGACTGCCAAGGCGATTTGTGAACCTTGCAACTTACGCATGTTGCAGTCTTTTTCATCTGTTGCTGAACCAACACAACCTTCCTGGCCAATTTGTCCGTTCAAGCATGTTCGAGACCTTGTAATTTTTCCCTTCCCACAGCTTCTGGAACAAGAACCAGTTGGACTCCATTCACCCCAAGATGGGCAGGTGTTGGTGTTGCAAGTCTAGGAAATAAACCAACATTTATCAGGAGCGCACCAACTTGTACCCATTGAGCAGCACTAGCCTAGCGAGAAACGTTTTCTTACTTTGGTTTTGACAGCTTCTCCTTTGCTTCTTGTCTGTTGTCCTATTCCGCACGTTTTGCTGCATGCAGTCCATTTACTCCATTCTAAATTTTAATAACATTTCATTTCCAACATCACAGAACGGAAAGGGATGAACAGAAATCTATACTATACATTTCTTAACAAAATGATCATTGTGGTTCCTAATATTAGACCGACCGGCTTGTACAGTAGCTCAGTGATTAGTTCGTCTACTGAGTTAACTATTGAATTCTACTAAATGTTGACAAATTTGGAACCAGGTATTTTTGCTTGGCGCAGAAAACAGAGAAAACCGCAGAAACATCTCACGTACGTTGGAACGAAGGGGTTTAGCACTCGGAAAAGAACAAGTTGGGCACAGTAACGTAGCCATCCCAAAAATTTGGGATGAGCCAAAAAAATTGGGGGGTAAAATGCTTGATTTTAGGCAAATAACTATTTTGTTTGAAATACAGCCTCTCAAAGCACAAAATGACTATATGTTCTGAAAATTTGGGGGAGCATGGCCCCCTATACCCCCTGGTTACGCGTATGGTTGTGCAGTTGGCTTAGTTTGCTATGTAACAGTAATACCATCATAGTGTGTGGAGTGAGACTGAGGCATGAAACAAACCATGCACTGTCTTTCAACGTCTCTGCCCAGGCGCCACTGTCTATGTGTTCGTGCCACCGTGGATTAAGTTGCTATTTGTCGCGTGCGTGCATATATATACATATATATATTTTTATTTATTGACTTGATCTTTACTACGTCAAATTATCAAGATTATGCAAAGTGAAGCAGTCTGAAATATGGTGGCGCACATCCTAGTCTGAACCTTTGTAGATTTTTTTGCCTAAATGCTGTTGATTGTGGCATGAATTTTCGTATTTAATGCCACCTGAATAAATTATTTGTGTTTCATTGTGAAATTAATACAATGTGAGTGCAACAGTCTTGGTTTCACGTGCTGGCGCAGCAGTGTTGATGACAACTTGCTGAAGAATGCAATGAAAATCCTGTGACATATATTACCATTCAACAAAGCAGCCGTCAGACACAGTATATCGCTTCCTGCGCGTGTGAGTTTGCATATGAGAAAGACATCAGTGGAACTTCTTTGCTGATTCGTGTATTCATTTACATTGCACAGACGCAAACCGACCATCACCAGCAATTTTATGGTTGCGTGACATCTTTACAGATTGTGGTTCGTTTGCCTTAGTCACCTGAAAACCCTCCATAGTTTAAACCTTAATCTGTTTTCTCAGTTGAATCTTCTAGTCTGCTCCGTGCGAGAACGAGGTAAATGATGTTTGCTTGAAGGTACATGGCGTTGTATTCTTCAGGAAACTGAGACACGGCAGGAATGTGCTCAATTGCCGTAATGTATAAGTATTTGACATCGAATTTTGTTGTATAAAGTAGATGTGAAGGATTTTGGAAAATTTTTGAAAATCAAAATTGACTGACCTACGCACTACTGTTGGGAGGTCAAACAACCTGTAACAAAGCCATTTTAACGAATGATCAAAACTGTAAACCCATAGACAACTTTTTTGAGAGCAAAAAGAAGCAATTTCGCCCAGTGTTTGCTCAAACCCCTCTCAAAGAATTTCAACGATTGACCAAAAAAATAAAGAGGGTCACTATATGTTTGATCAAAAATTCCAAAATCGTTAAAAATATTCACAAATGCTTCTGAAATTATTAAAAAATGCAATTGTTTTGGATCAAATCACTAAACATAAAATTAAGCCAATTAATGCAATCGTGGTACTCTCAACTACAGGACCCACTCTAGACGAGTTTGCATTAGACACGCCCTCTCATGTTTTACAGATATTACCTAGTTATCTGCTAGACACAATGAAAGAACCGGTATGAGCACATCGAAATTGTCTAGAATTGCCAAGCGTAGCTGTTTTTAGTGGGTGACTGCATTTTCACTATCCCAGGCATATAGGACCATACTAGATGATTTCAATTAACCTTCTGGCAGTAACTCATCGCATAATTTTAACGAGCAATTTCGGTATTTTATTTTATGAAATTACGCCTACACGGCCTATAAGGGGACTCATCTTGGTGTACTCCTTTTTAAAAGCGCTTGCTCTAATTTTTTTAAATTGCACGTGTAAATTCGCCTTTTTAAACTGCATATGTAAATTCGCCTGTTAAAAGGAATTCATGTCCAAATTCTACATTTTGGAGACCGGCCTGCACACAACGTCTGCATGGATCCCAATACACTGTTAATCAATTGCAGGGAACAGCCTTGCAAAGAGCCCTGCACACACAGTTATTTTGGTGGCCTATCTCGACGTTTTTGCATCAATGGTCAATCCACAAAATCCTATATTCAAAGGTAGCTGCGGATCCCACTAAAGGGGGACTTAAGAGCAAATTGACTGATTTAGTACTTTGCGTGTTGATCAAGTTTTTGGCGATTTAATCAAAGCACGACACTACTAATTACTCACACCTAAGGAACTATTTTGTCGAATGCGGATTACAGGCACTGCACAAGTGTAGCGTCGTTTAAAATCTAAATTTATCAGTGACGATTGTGGCTGCCGCTGGCGTACTTCTACTCTTTTTTCAAGTACGTGAGCAAGTCGGTTACACTTGCACATCGCAGCCTCACCTTTTCGTAGTCCGTAATTTTGTACTTTTGTGACAAGCCTCCTACATGATTTCGCATTAGGCATACAAAATAGCCGAGTTAAACATACCGCAACGACCCAAATTGTTGATGAAGGGCATAGTGCTTTTGTTAAAAGGTATGTTTAGTTACTCACCTGCAGTAAGACGACATGCCTGATTTGCGCAGTCGCGATATTTGTAGGCTCCACCTTCACAGCCTGCCTGACCCGCGTTTCCGTTTGCGCAGCTTCGACTCGCTGTTTGCATTCCTCCCCCACACGTAACATTGCAAGAAGTCCACGCTGACCATTCTCTCCACACAGGACAGTTTTCTACAAAAATGAATGACGCAATATCGCAAGAGCATTGCAAGACTACGCTCACCTGGAAAAACATGAAATTACAGAAACGAAAGGGGCATATGTTAAATAAAAACTGCCGTAGGCTACTTTATTATACAACGAGGTCAGTAAATCCATGTCATCCCACCTCAAGAAATCATTCGAAAGGCATTGATTTGAACGACACCTGACTTTCCAAGAATGCAAAGTACCATAAGAATATTTTAGCTGGGATACTAACAGCACATTTTTTCTCACTTTCTTGCATTGAGCGAAAAGTAATATAGGCAATTTTACGAGAAAGCTATGTCCAATGTCTCGATCAGACGATTACCTGGTTCAAAGGGGAGTTTATTGGGTGAAAATCAAGAAAATGGCTGGAAGATTTTTGCAAAGCACTAGAAATTCATAAGCAAATATTTTGCAAACGACGCTGCAAAGTTAGCAATTAGTACTTTTCATAATTTTATCATTTATAAAGTTAGTTAGTGAGCTGTAGTCGAAAAACATATAAAGCTTCGATGTTTAAACCAAAGACCTACGTTTGTAAAATGATTTTGTTGCCCATATGTGCTTTTCATCGATATACTATGAATTGTGAAAAATTTTGTTTTTTCTTCAAACCCGCCCATTCCAAACTTTGTAACTGTATTGCGCTTTTCAGTTTTCTGAGCATTTCCAAAACATCTTACTTGTATTGCAGCTAACCGATTTTGTAGTCAATCCATCGCATCCGGGTCCGTTGATACACAACCGACGTGCAGTTCTATTTCCTGATCCACACGTCTTTGAACAGGAAGTCCAAGTGCCCCACTCACCCCACTTTGGACAGTCCTGTTTGTTGCAACTCTGTAACACACAGGACTTTCTGTTACACATCGCTGAGTGCACATTACCTCTTAAAGAGTTCATGGCAAGCGAACGAACCCTGGTCTCTGTTGCGCTTCCCCGGTCGCAGCCGGCGTCCCCTGGATTTCCATTGACACATGACCTTCGTCTCGTTTCGTTTCCTCCACCGCAGGATTTTGTGCAAGAGCTCCATTCCGTCCAGTTTCCCCACGAGGGACAATCGAGACTGTTGCACGCCTTGTGAAAAAAATTGGCAAATGTTAAGGACAGCGTGCTGGCAGTGGCAATCGGGAATTAGATAGAATTCAAGCAAATATCACACAGCATTGAAATTTTCTGAAAAGAAAATGTATTAGTTTTTTTCTACAGTAGTTTTTGTTTTCCACGCGAAAATTTCCACAAATATCATTAAAAAACTGTCTGTAGAAGTCGCAAGAATACTGAGTTCATGATTTTCACAACGAAATTTATATCAGTAATGAAATCATGCTAAAGCACATGTTGTTGTGCTAATTGGATTAGCAATACGATATACGAAAACTTTCGTTGATAATGAAACGTCTTTCAGCATTTTCTTGTCGCATGTGTCATTCTCAGTTTGTCAAAGCAAGTTTGAACTGTCATTTCTACGCTAATGAAACAAACTTCTAAGAAATTTAGTAATGGATCAGGAACTTGACTTTCCTTGGGAAAAAGCTTTATCATTTCCAGATAATCAGTTGGTGGTTTCAGGCAGAATTGGTTTACAAGTATAAAGAGAAATCAGCCAAAATGGTTTATTAAGGTTCATGATTTCTCATGGCAATAATGTATCTTATACGATGTGTCGATGTGATAAACGGAGTGCTGCGAGACAATCTTGAGAAATTTCAGAAAACTAAAACAACCTGTCATTTTTCTTAGGCTATACATCTTGAGTGCCAACTCTACTCTCATGTTCAGAGTTTACAATAACGACCCTGATAACATTTGGTGCAAAAATAAATCTACTACAATAGAGGTAGCATAGATCGTTTGTATGGAATACAGAAAGCTTGACATGCGAATCGAAAAATAATGGCATTAAGGCAGGAAATGTCAGAACTATATCGATCGCCCACCCCGTGGCAGTGGCATCGCAATGGCAAAGGAGTTGTGTGTGCTAATAAACGGTAATTTTTTAAAAGTGCATGCGGTTTGTGAAAGTGTTTGAACCAAGCAGTTTTGTTAAATATATCTTATAGCGTTAGCTCGATGGCCGCATTAATACCTGTAAAGCTCTGTTTCAATTCTGTTTCTTAAAAACGCACCAGAATCCGCACAAAGACCTACTTAATGGAAATTACATTGCAGTCTTGAGACTTACAGTAGCCTTGTTTACACGCCGTTTTTTTAAAAAAGCATGTTTAAAATAATCTTATTTCCCAATAACGTGTGGAGAACAATGATAATAATCAAAATTTAAGCTTCAGTCGATTTTTAACCGCACTTTGGAATCCGAATCACTTCCTGCACATCCTGCGGTCCCTGCTTCCCCCCCATTGCATGTTCGACTTCGTTGGGTTGTTCCTCCTCCGCAGGTAAGACTGCACGTTGTCCACTGTGTCCATTCAGTCCATTCTGCAGCTGCATAAACATCGTAAGAACTAAAACAGCCGACTTCATAATAAGAAAAAATTCGTTTGCCAAAAAAATTCTCTTTGCGCTAAAAAAGGGACTAAAAAATATTATTAAAAATCTCTAAAATTTTACGATACCTGTGTTGTTTTCTCGATGACTTTTATATATAGGAATTCCAGTTTTTTCAGAGACCCATGATTCAAAGAACTCGACATTTGTCCAGGCTCCATAAACTCCCGGAGATGCGCAACCTTTTCCAAATGACGTGATGCCTGCAATGTACCAGTCGCAGCTGCTGCGCCGCTGGCAGAGCAAAGGTCCACCGGAATCACCTGCAGAAACAGGAAAAATAAATTTATTAATATCAAAACTTTTACAAATGTGTTGTTTGGATTCACCCACGAGTGATTTTGTCGTTTTTTTGCTGGAAGGATGCTACACATGAAACATACAAATTTTATTTGTGAAGAGCTTTTAATTAGCGTGTTAGGACTTGTGCCAACAATGCCTTCATTGCCATTGTAGTTTGTGTTCATTCGTGTTTTTCAGAAAACAACGCAAGCCTTCTAAATCTCTAATTTTTTGGTATTTCAGTGGTTCGCCAACCGCATTCAAGGTAAGCGAAGGATACAGAGAGCGTAATTTGGAATAGTCAACACAAACGATCATCAATTTGTTTTATTGCTCCTTTTCACGAAAAAGCCCCTTGTCTAGGCGCCTCACAAAATACTACAAGCGTTAGAATTCGGTCTCTTGAAAACGTTTCACTGCGAACTTTAACCCTTTCCTGTACAGTACTACATCATCACCAACAGGTTTTGAGTTACGGACACTGGACAGACAGGGTTTTCTCATTTATAAACTTCATGCAGTGCTATTCCTAAATCTAAAGCTTCTCTTGTACAAAAAAGTAAAATTACCTTGGCAGGCGTCTTTTCCACCTTTCGCGTAACCAGCGCAGATCATCGTCGTTTGATTTATTACAAAAAATCCAGCCAGGGAGTTGTTGCAAGTGATTCCATCCACGATGGGCAAATCTACCTCCTGCAGCTTATCCGTCTGTCTTCCGCGGAAAGCTGAAAGAGCACCGACTTCATGATGAACAGCTCTACAAGCGTTCCCGCAGTAGAAGCTTAAGGTACGGTCTGTTGCTGCTTTTCACATTCGGGAAAAGGAATGAAGTATACACAGTACCGTCTCGTTTGATTCTATTTGAACAAGAGCTGATGATATTACTTAGTAGGCGAAATACTGTGTATATTCTGTAAGATCTTAGTGTCTCATTCTTTGCTGGGAAAGGATTTCTTGCGATAGGTAGCGTACCGTCTTTTTTATACAAAATTAATCTGATCAAAAATAATCTAACCGAGGAAATGTGGTTATCACAAACAGTGCTTTGCTGTACTACTAAAACTGACTCGTTTGTGGTGTTTGTTTCGGTTACTGAACACCTCCTCTTTTTCATGTTATGGCTGGAGTTACACAAGAACACGAATAATTATGTTTTCAGCAGTAGCTTAAACAATAAAATATTGGCCATTACAAACTATTAGAGCTAAATCTGTTTTTGCTTGTGAAATCTTTAAAACAGAAAAAAACGCACAATGTTAAAAACCATTTTTAAGCAATCTGTTGAAGCTGAATCGATATCAGAAAACCGTGCTGGGATAGGTTAACTTGTTAAGGAACTCATTCTCTTTACTCTTAGCGTTCGGTGTTCATTCCTTTTTTGACGATACGGTCTTGCAACAATCTCCTAATATTACCAAAACTGTAGAAACAGATCTATTAAATATTGTGAACTCAGTGGATCATAGAGTGCTTGGCAAAGAACGTATGAAGCATATTTGGCAAGGGAACTTTAGAACTATTCTCGAAACATCTGTTGACAGAAAAGCGGCCACAGATGAACTAATTTATTTACAATTACGAAAATCTGTCAGGTTTCATAGTTTTTAAAACAAACCTTATACACGCAAGTAATGAAAGGGGTCAACGTTTACCTTAAAAACGTTAGAAAAATTACTGGTACGGCAAATCAGTCCCAATTCATAAAAACTTTAGCTTTCCCAATCAGGTGATATGCAACCTCCCTGCGTTTTTACAACTCCTAAAATGTGATAAAAACGTTGTTCAAGTGTGAAAAATTTCATTGAAATATTCGAAATGCAACTCTTTGATGTGTTCAAATGAAGTAAAAACGTTTCTACTGTAAACCTTTAGAATAGAACAAGTGAAAAGTCTGCAACGACATGCAGCAAATTTCAAGTTGCTGTGAAAGCTTTGGCAGCGCAATACAAACAAGATTACACTATAAGCCTGTGCGGGGCAAAATCTGTCTATGCCGCTTTTGTATTTTAACAAAACCCTCCTAGTGCTACAGACAATGCTCGTCAACCGTCATGCAAGTCTGTGCAGGAATGACAATTTTCGGATATTTGCAACAGTGATGGACACTAGAGACTCGGTGTCAGACTCGAGAGTGTGTCTGGGCATGCTTTTGTGAGTCGCGGTTTCGAAAGTCTCAGGTCAAGTCTTGGTCGTGAAGGATGCCGGTACCGGTCTTGAACGGTTCCCTCTCAAAACAGACCTTGTTCATAACAGACCTGTTCATAGCAGACCTGTTCATAACAGACTCGTTCATAACAGACCATGTTCATAACTGACCATGTTCAAACACACCACGTTCGTGGCAAGGGCGGCACTTTTATGGTCTTCCCCGGGCGGTACTTAGCCTCGCTACGCCACTGTGAAGAGGTAGAATAAAAGTTGCACATTTCTTTTGTTAATAGGAATCGTAATCAGTGGTGATTACAGTGAGTGTGCGAAGTGTGCAAAATGGGGTGAGTGTGCAGAGTGTGCATTTTAAATTTACACGCTTTCAAAGTTTTATAAAATTGTGTTTACTCGTATGATTGTATTTTTATTATAATGAGTACATTTTATTCAGTAAAAACTTAGTTTGGTTTGCTATATGGCATGTTTGTGATCAGCGGCGTAACGAGCGAGAGGGCAGGGCCATCCCCCTGGCAAGCTAAAGATAAAAACTGGGACTCCTTTAGCTGACATTTTGATATTTAGTATTCTTTTGGTTTTCAGTAGGTTGTTGTTTTTTAGCGTGTTCGCGGTGTTTTCAGTTTTTTAGCTAGTTTGGCTAGTATAGACATCCACGTCATCTGGATTCACCACAATTTTTCAATTCTTTTTAGTTTTGGCCAGTGAGCCCCCTTCAGCTACATTTTGCCCATCCTGTCTCAAACCACTAGTTACGCCACTGACTGTGATCATTAATATGTTTTTAAAACATTCGGATTTTCAGCTTGAAGATAAGAAGCCACATGAAATGGTAAAACATAAATAGCCTGCGATCGAAGGATAAAGGGCTCAGTCAAAATGTAAGTTCACCTAATCTGAGGATAAGCAAGCCCTTTATTCTTTGGTCATGAATAAAGGTCCCAATATTCTTCAACAGAAAGATATGTGGGTCCCAATTAAAATTCAAGAGGTTTCAATTTCAGAATTTTAAGCCCTTGTATGAATCAGTTGATTAATAGTTACAAGATTTAGCTGCTAGCCTAAAACATTTTGCTTATAAATCTGATAATTACCCAGTTTACATATCCAGAAAAATAACATAAGCTATTAAAAAAAAAGCTATTAGCATGAGCGTATTTGTTCAGCATCTACCAAATATTTGTAGTTGTGTGATGTTAACTTGTTTAAGCCTTTTCTGTGGGGTTGCCAGATGTCTTTTGTAAAAATACCGTCCATTGTGACAACAGTGACAGGTCTATGCTGCATTCCTAAGCGCATATTTAATGGCACTGGATTCTGTGAAAACATTTAGAAAAACACTTTTTTGACAATGCATTCATGTTTTTCGTGTTATTTTCTTTACAATTTAATGAAGCTTCCACAATTGTTGGTTTGAAAAATTTTCAAACAATGCATAAACGTACGCTTTGTCAGCATAGTCTATAGCCCTATGCTAAGCATTAGCAAACTAACCTTTTTTCATCAAAAATGAAAAAGGATAACTGCAGTGTTTAATGTGAACGGAGGCGTTTGCTGAAACTCTAAAAAATGATGCAGTTAGTAAAATTTTGATTTTACGTTGTGTATCAACTTCTGAAGTGAACATCTTTCCGTACAATTTGATAGTATTTGCTTTTCTACAGCAGTATTACCTGTATGAACACCATAGCACAACTAATAATATCTTGCGTGTTACGTTCACTTCAGCTTGCAACAAACATTTTCTAGGTCACCTGAAACTCTTCAAAAACTTTCTCACCACTTTCTGGACCACTATGAATGGCTGAGAGATGACCGCCCGGTTGATTCGCAGGCCCGTGTTTGAGCCAGTTATAGTCTGCTGACGAAATAATGTGTCTGTTCAATGCAGCTCACGTGATTGTCAAAGGTTCGCTTGTCTCCACAATGCCATTGTCTTCCTGTCCATTTTTTATGATTTTCCTGCATTCTGCCCGCAGTAGCCTACGGTAGTAGTTCAGACAACAACCCCACCTGCGCCGGTTACACAATTAATTGCCAAAGAAATGCTTATACAGATCACGTTTAGGACGACGGAAGATGCTAAGTATGAGTAAACCAGTGGTTCACAACCTTTCATAGTTTGTGGCCCCCTTCCCCCTTCAAATGGCGTGTAATTAATATTGTTACACTTGGGTTTTGCAATATCACGGCAGAGCTAATTAGTAAAAGCCTCTGTTCGTGGCCCCCAAGAAGGCCGAGGGCCGCGGTTGAGAAACCCTGGACTAAACAAAGGAAGAGGGAAAACGGAGAGACAATGAGTGTTGCTAAATGAACTTCGCCGAAGGAACTGTCCTGACATGATCCACCTCTAGAGTCATTATAATTTGAGAGGTACTGCGTTAGTTCTTTTCGCAGTTACTGCAAATTATTTATTTTCAAAATACTGGCTTCAGGCACAGATTTTCAAAATACCGGCTTCTTACCGGCCTTTGCTAAATTCGCTGTAAAATACCGGTCGGACGGTGAAATACCGGCCATCTGGCAACCCTTTTACTGTCATACGTGTAGTTGTTGCAGCCTATTAGGTAAAGCCTATATTGAAACGTGATTAAAATTTGTGAGTCAATACTGCACTGCAGCAGTAGTAATACACTGTGTTTGTGACGAAATAACAGTTCACACTGTCTATAAATCATACACCATTGCGCAGCCGTAGGATATAATGCACACACTACAGCATATATAGCAGGGTTGCCAACCTACGGCCCGCGGGCCTGATGCGGCCGACCAAGCAAAATCATCCGACCCGCAGCCCCTTTACAAATTCTAGTAACTGTATGGCCTGCCTAGTGGTATGATATTTTATGAATCTGCCCTCCTTTTAACTTCTTGTATTGCATACTTATGAGGAACTACTTATGAGAAACCGCACTGTGCTGTAAATGTACATTGGGCTTTTGTTATGAGCTATGAAAATCAGGAGCTAATCTCATTAAAATTACGTAAATTCCCAAGTTTTATCAGCATCATAAACAGCCAAAGGAACAGATTTGTTGGTGGAAAATTAGTAGGCCTATACGCATGGGCGCAATTTTGTTGTAAAATGGGGGACAGCTTGGTATGAAACCAATGTAGTAATCGGGTCGATGCATAAGTGACGTTTTATAAATACAGGTTCCCAATCTGATTTCTAGAGGTGTTTTGAGAGCAACACTAATTACGCTTTGCTTTATCTTTGGAAATGATGGACACGGTACTGTAGTTCAGTCTGCTTCCATTAAATATCGTATTTGGATACAAACAAGCACAGCAATATAGTAGAATACAACCCATGACGCAATTTTGTTGTAAAATGTGGGGGGACAGCTTGTTGTGAAACCAATGTAGTCTTGGGGTCGATGCAAAACTGAAGTTTCATAAATACAAATTCCCAATTTTCTTTCTAGACGTGTATTGAAAGCAACACTAATCACGCTCTATTTTATCCATACAGATGATTTACATATAACATACTTAAATTTGTTGCTGGACACGGTACTGTAATTCACCTGCTTGCTTTAATAACGTATTTGGATACAAACAAGCACAGCAATATAGTAGAATACATCAATTGTTTTTTATCACAGCTGTCAGTTGGACTTTGCAGGCTTCTTGAAACAAACCACGAATCGCGTGAATGATTGATCTTTTCGACGTAACGCTATCGTGTGCTAGTTTCCTAACCACTGTCATTTTCTCAAAAAGAGTGTGGGACTAATCCGAGCAGAGAATAAAAGAATCCAGCTATATTTGCAAACAGAATTAGCTGAAGAAAATTCACAATCACTTCACTCACAGAAGTCACCGCGGTAAGCACAACAAATCTACGCCACGAAAGAAAAAAATTGCTACTCTTAATCAGGCCGTGATCAGGGACGCCGGAACGGAGGTGCATTACGGGGGCAATGCCTCCCCTGTCCTTTGAAAGGGGGGGCAACGGGAGCATAGGTGCTCTTACATAACATCATGATAAATAATTTCATGAATTATCAAGATCGACTTCAAACAAATTTATTGGTGCTATTCGCGCAGACATATAATTCAGAATGCTTTTCCATATTTTCTGTTGCAGGTCAACATTGTTGCTGAACATGTAAATGCGAAACGAATAACTATTATGGGTGCGCTTTTGCACTGAACTCAAGCAAACAGTTTTGAAGTCGTGGTAAGTCAAAACCATGGGCGTCCGCATGGTGGTCGAAACGGCATTTTCTCCTCCCTGGAAATTGGGACTGATAGCCAAAATTTTCTAGAAAACTTAACGTCAGCAGCTCAATTCCGATTAGTTGATTTATTTCGTGCAATGACAGTTTATTTGTCGGTACGACAATTCACATTGCACAACGCCGGAACTCTGAAAGAAACTTTACCAGGTGGTACAAAAACCGGCACCGGGCCCCTTACCTCTGGGTGCTCGTCGAAACTTGTATAGCTTGTTTGTATAGTAACCAGAATTAAGATTTTCAAATATAGCTACCAGCCCTGCAGTCGAAGGAAGTGACCAGCAATTTTGGGTTTGATTACAGAAAAACTTAGCGTGAGTACTTTCATCCTCCCGGGCCCCGGTACCGCTAGTACCCCCTGTCGTAGGCCCTGTGCACAAGAGCCAGGTTCACTGTTTTGGTGTCATGCGGTGGTGAGCTTGCAGTTCATTCATGGCAGCTCCTTTGCCTGCAGGGGTAGCTAGTTGCCAAACTTGCGAGCGGATTGTTTTACTGTTGGTCTTTATTGTGTAAAAATAACATGGCAACAACTCTTCTAATGTTCACTTCAAATTACAATATTAGGCGGTTTGCCGCATGTGACTGTTGAACGCAGACATCTTGGCAGGTAATGCAGCGAGACAATGACTGCTGATAACGGTATGCAGGGACGCCGGAGAGCGGTGGCATTGTCCCCCTGACCTTTCAAAAGAGGGTCAGCGGGGACTAAGGTGTCTTTTTCATAACAGCATTATAGGTAATTTTATGGTTTATCACGATCGAATTGAAATACATTTTCAATAGATTCTTTTGTTATGTTTGAGGTCAACATTCTTCTTAAACAGTAGCAAGCATAATTGGTAACGATTTTTTTTGATTTTCATAAGTTTCCATTGCCCTCAACTTTTTTACTGCTCCCCCTGCCCTACCGCTGTTCCGGCGTCTCTGGCTGTGATAGAAAATTTTTCGTCTCCCTGGAAAAAATGTGTTGGACAAAGTTTAAAAAATTTGGGTCTCTCTCAGAAAACACTTCGCACCTCCCTAGTGTGCCAACGTGGTCCGTTATGAACGGGTCTGTTATGAACGGGTCTGTTTCGAACAGGTCTGTTTTGAATAGGTCTGTAAAGAAAGTGGTCTGTTATGAACGTGGTCTGTTATGAACAGGTCGATACTAAGTGCATTTTGAAAGGGAACCCTCAAAAACATAGAGAATGATTGGTCGCTTTTCTGCTTAAAATATAAGTTGATCAGAAGTGGCGCTTTCCACCTGAAAAACTTACCAGTTGTCCCATATCCAGTTGCGTAACACTTATCTCCATTTCTAGGCTTTTCCCCGTTAGGAAGGCATACAGGTCTCACATAAGTACTGATAGTGACGGAACCTTTAAGTTGCAGGAGAGCGATATCATTTCTTAACGAGTTGTAACTGGGGTGAACGATCATCTAAAAGACATGCATCTTTAAAACAGCATTCGGTGTTTCAGCAGTGCAGCATTTAAAAAAATGGCATTCGTTGTTTTTACATTCGTAATGAGATTTATGTCAAATGTTTTCTGACTATTTGCAACGTTTGGTGTTTGGCAGTTGATGATGGCAATATGTTATTCCTACCTTACTAACGTTGAAAGTCTGTTGATGGACGCTTGAAGGATTGTTGGTGGAAAGAAATCCGAAGACCACACTTAAGACGCTGAGGTCTCCTCCGGTTACGGATCTAAATCAGCGAAACAATCTCTAGTCAAAAACGGCAAAAATTCATGGATGAGTTGCAAACATACCAATTCTTACGCGAAACAATGGGCGGCGGAAACTACCCAGTTGGAGGAAATCAGGGTTCCGCCACACAGGTTTCTCTTCACTTTCACGTATGCCTGTTCAGAAGCAACAGTTTATCACTGACGGAGCGAGAACCTGTATGCTAAACTCGTTTGACTGTTCAGTTTTACTCCTTATTGCCACTCACCATCCACGGCCAACTTCCAATCAGCGAATCATTCCCCCCAACAATTCGTACAGGTCCGTTGTTCACGCTTTGCCCACATTGAGAACCTAATATCACAGAATAAACCTTTTCCAACTCATAATTCTTGTGAATGGTTAGATAAAAATAAAACTTGAAAATTGCAGATGTACCGATATTTTTGCTAATACTCACAGGCACTGATTTTAGTTTTACTGCTAAATTCGTTGTTGGCTGAAATTTGATGGAATAGTATCTCATTTTCCTCACTGATGACAAACAGCGGCTGTGCCTAATTTTTTTAGAAATGGTGCATTCAAAACTGAGGTAACATTGCCCATGCCGCCATGCTTTTTGCAGCAAACTTTTCTGAGAAAAATATTTATTTGTCAAGACCACCGCGGCAGTTAGGACCAGCGTGCTTTTGTAGGTTTTCGTGGTCATCGGTCATCATGAGAGTGGATGGTGCGCTTTAAAGCTTGAATATCCCAACGCTGCATACAACCCTCATTGCAGCTTTGACTATGCCTTTAAGCAGTGTAAAGAACATTTGAAACAACTGAAGAGTAATAGCTTGCAAGCGGTAAATCAAAAAGCTGTTCCATACAAACATTGCATCAATCTTGTTTTACAATACATGCATCAACCTTACCTCTATACTTCTCATTACACAGAGAAAACGTTTACATATTACCTTGGGTCAACCTGCAACAATCTGTTCTTTTGTGGTATGGAAAAAATCCGTCTTTGGGCAAACAAGACGCACAGGCATAATGGCCAGGTAGGTTTTGACAATTAGATGAGTTAGAACAAGGTGACGAAAGACACTCATCGATATCTGGACAGAGATATGTGTGTTATCTTAAATAAAGTCAAAATTCATTTAGATGTCCTAAATGCAGACTTGGCATATTCAATGTAAGTTTGGTGGCCTCCTCTTCAATATTTTAACGTTTACATGGTCTAGTTTTTAAATCATTTTTCGTCAGTTGCCACATTTCTGTACAAGTGCCTTTTACGAATTCCAATGCAATTTCAATGTAAGGGATCTGACTTGAACATTGAGTAACTTTTTAGCCTTTACGTGTCGACAGAACATTCTTCCAAAGTGAACTATTACGTCTTTCGCATTGCTTGATAAAACTGTACACATGAATGCGAATATGTATTAAAATTACCAAGACTCTTTGTTGGCTACATATCTACAACAAAAACAATCATAGAATATGTACATGCAAGATTTATTGACATACACTGAGCAAAAGTTAGACACGTGATAGTTTCTCCACAACATAAATTAGAAAAGTATGAGAATTTCATGCCAATTCGTGTCAGTGCTGTGCTTGTTTGTTTTTTCGCTACATGTTTTATTCAATTATGTTTACATCTTCCTGCTTGCTTTTGCTCCATCAGTTTCTGATTCAGAACGGAGATCTAAAGGCAATGTAGTTGCGGACTTGTACATATGTGTTTTTCACGTAATTAGTCTCCGCAACTACAAAAACACATATGTACAAGTTCGAATCATCGGAAAGTGAAGAAAGCGGAGCCCAGTCGGCTGATTCCTCAAAAGCTTGCAGCAAACATGGAACGTTATGTTGCTGTTGAGAACGTAGATCTCTATCTCAGATAAGTTTTTATTGCTGCATTGTACCTCAATGATTGGGAACAAGTTAGCAATACAGTGCCAGAGTGCAGTCAAACCACGACGAACTCTTTCCTGTCAAAGATGCGAATGACCAAGCAACTTGTCTCGGTTACTTTACACCAGGGGTGACGAACCTATTTGCTATCGCGGGCAACTTTGTCAGGTACCGCTGAGTAAGCGGGCCGCCCAACTTTTCAGTCATACCATGAAACTTGTTAAAAACGAAAAAAATTAGAAGTGGGTCAAACAAGTTCAAGACTGCTGGTCTCGCCTGGATGCTTCGCGGGCCGCACGGAATTTTTTGCGGGCCGCATGCTCGTCACCTCTGTTTTACATTCAGGCTCAATTCATTTGGAATATAGTTTGCACAGGAATTTTTCTTACCGCTGCAACTTCGTTTATCTCCACCTAGTTCGTATCCAGGGAAGCATTTACAAGTGGCTGATGTCAAGTTGCTGCTTGGCACGCATCTGTGGGCGCATTTCAAATCAACGCATGCTGAAATTCAAAATTAAGGAACCAACCCGTTAACAAACAGGAGTGCAATTTAATGCATACCTGCGCATCAGCTATTGTGAAATGCTACACTTGTTGCTCTATAATTTCACCAATTCAGAATTAACAACTATTTCATACCAAGTGATTTAAAGGAAATATAGATATTGGACTAAAATATATTTTGGGCTAAACACGTTTATCTACATTCCTGAGTGTTGTGATAAACATTGGTTTCGTTGCCGTCTTACAACCGAAACGTGGCTAAATTGACAACCCTTGCAAATTTCGCATAAAACCATTTTGTTGTCGCTGAGCAGTTGCAGAATACTTCATCACAGTGCATGATACCCGATTCTTTACTCCTTGCACTATGCTCTTCCATTAGCTTTTAAATGTAAATTTTGTTTGTACAGGAATGCCAAAGAAAGAACTGCTTTTGATTAAGGAAACAAAAACTAGGAGAGTTTAGCTGAAACACCACAAAAGAAAAAAGAGCACTTTCTAAAATTTTGTAAAATCTATCAATCTCACATATCTTTAAATCGTTTGTCATTGTTCTGTTAATCCACTTTGCTTTTCCAAAATGAAAATTATATCAAAAAGAAGTAAAACCATTTATTGCGTACATCGCTGCTGGCAATAGTCAAAACGCTACATTTTTAAAGTCACTGTAAGAATAGTCTGCACTTACCTTTAGCATTACTAGGACATGCTTTGCACGTTTTCTTGCAGCGACTTGATACTAAAGTATAATTGCACCATGCAGCATAACTTGAACACCAATTTGCTTGATCCTTGCAACCAACTGCAAAACAAGAAGTTTGTTGTTAACATTATTCACTTAATTTTAGCTTTGTCCCTTGTGAAGAGGTTCATCTTCGCTGTGTTGGAGGTGTCTGCCTCTTCCGTTTTTCTTGGAATCGAACTGCGTGCAGCACTGCCGCTTACAGTAAACCCACGTGTAGTGATTCCACCCGTAATGCAAACTTGTTCGTTTCTGATATATGTACAATACGCCATTGCAAATTTCGCAGTATGTTTTGAAGTTATACGACATCGTTCACAAATCGAAAGCGCGCCTATCACTGCCAGGTATTGACTGGCAGTAGGCGAGTAGTGCAGTCGAATGTAAGGCAGAAAAATGTCGTCTCCCACTTTCTTTGAAAGGAAACATCTTTCCTTTATTGCTTGCAATTCTGTTAAATGAGATGTCGACGCTTACGTTGTTACGTTTCGCAAAAAACAAGCGTTTCGAAACTGCCACAATAAAGATTGTGAAAGATTTCAGTGACTATATTTTTTAACTCTAATGCAAATTTGGTTTTCATGGTTCTCATCTTGCAGCTTCTAATTTTAGCACTATATTTACTCTGAAGAATTGCAATTAACCATAAGACCTCGGTCTATGTAAGTGATGTAGATGCTTTGACGAAGAAGTTGTGCAGCTCGCTTTACTTCGGGTGATGGTTGTTTGGAGATTATTTTTTAAACTTGTATTCTACATATCTATCGAATCACATTGTGCAAGTAATTTTGAGACTGGCGAAAGGAAGAAATTATACCTGAGATGATAAATTTCTTTCCGAAGTGAAGTAGGGTATATGAGGAATCTTCCTGCCATGCTGTGTTTTCATAACTCTGCGAGGATTCTAACCATGAGCGTCCGCAAAGGGGGGACGGGCATTTGCCACTCTGGAAATCGTGACTAAGAACGAAAATTTTCTAGAAATGTTGCAGTCAGCAGCTCCTTTCAGATTAATTGATTTATGTCTTGCAATGACAGTCTATTTGCCGGTATGACACTCGCACTGCACAAGAGCAGATTCACTGTTCTGGTGTCACTGTCATGCAGTGTTAATCTTGCAGTTCACTCATGCCCGCTACTTTGCATGCAGTTGCAGGTGGTCAAACTTGCGAACGGTTTGTTCTACTATAGGTCTTCATTGCGTAACAATAACACGGCATCAAATCCTCAAAGATTTACTTCAAGTTATGGTACTATGACTTTTTCCGCATGTGACCAGAGTTGCCAACTTGACTTTTTTTAATCCAAATTTTGAAATTTTGTTTTTTGACGTGCTGGGCTTTTTTAAAAATCCTGACTTTTTCTGATTTTTCTCAGTTGGAAAGGATTGACCATGAAAAAGGATTGTCAGAGGCCAGAGCTGTACATTCAAAAGTGACCCACACAAGCGAATCATGTCGCAATTTATTTGCACAAGAAAACTAGTTTCGTGTATTTAACACATCTTCAGTTCTTATTCAAATAGAATCCAGGCAGGAGATTTCCTCAGAAAGCTTGCTGCAAAGCTAAAGCTCACCTTGAAGCTAGGCGTATAGGTCACACAATCTGTCCTGTCTCACTGAGACTCGGAGATATGAAACAAGATTACGGAACCGGTGTCGCAATAAATCAGAGGTTTTTGGGTGAAGTCGGAGTCGGATTCCTAAGAACACTCGGAGTCGTTTTTTTTGTCCGACTACGACTCCGGATGTCCAATTGAATCATTTTTTTGCATCACACTCCTGAACTGGGAATTCCTATTGAAACGGTACAAATTGTTCTGAAACTTTTGTTGAAACAAATAATTCTTGCTGTGTACTGCAATTTCCATTGATTGCTAGCTGCTACAAAATTGTTGACAGCCAAACTTCAATCACGTTATGTTAAGGAGCCGTAATCGGGAGTTAGAGTGGGAAATTTTGGAAAGGTCGGACATTTTAACTCCGATTCCGCAACCCTGGTTTGAAAGAATCAATTTCTCTCAGCTTGCAATAGACACTGCCACGGTCAGCGTTATCTGCAAGCAATTTGGAAAGTCACTTTCAACACTATATTCAACGATGAATGTCAGGAAGTATTCAGGACGCGATAAGTTGCACGAAGTAATACTGTACTAGGCAGGGTTGTCCATGGGACATATTTATCTGTCCCATTCCCATCCCATAGCAATTTATGCCTGACGCATCCCATGGGATTCCCATTACATTATTATAATATTAATATGGAATACAAATCAATTAAAATTATTAAATTTATGAAAGTTTAGGTTTA
>JGI24021J15306_10001648_pt1 | contig 22424 bp, 11 predicted proteins | sample Ectturendosymbi1_FD_15306 | JGI IMG/M metagenome (IMG submission 15306) | reverse complement strand
TTCATTTTTACCAGATACACCTTGCGCTTGAGAATTCAGTAGAAACGCCATATAAATTTCATTGTTAACAAAGAACGCTCTAGTCAGAACTAGCAAATTTCCTCTCGCACGTTAGCAAACGTTCTCAATTCTCGTGTTAGTGCTGCACTGTATATTTGTGCTCTACCACGATCGTAACACTGTTGACTGAACACGATTACGTCCTAAAATCACTGCTCAGAGAGGTCCCGCGCATTGGGCCCGCATCTGCTAGGGCCGGCCCTGATCACACAATTGTATTTTTATCCTTTTTGGCGCCCCCATTGTCTCAGTGCCCAAGGCAGCCGTCTGGTTCACGTAATGGTAGCGCTGGCACTGGGTCCCATCATTCTGGAGCAACAACGTTGTGAACAGTCACCTTTGTCCTGATGTATTCAACCGCAGAATACTGCGCTCCTGTCTGGTGTCGCAGTGCTCATACCCGCTTTATTGACCCCGCCATCAACGACGCCTTGCGAATTGTGCATGGATGCCTGCGTCGTACATCAGCGGACAACTTTCCAATCCTCGCAGGCATCCAACCTGTTGTACTTCATCGAAATGGGGCCACACTCTCTAGCACGCCGTTCCATGGAGCCTGGACATCTGATCCACTCAGCGCTCACCCGTCCATCAAGTGCAAATGCACGGCGCCTGTAATGGAGACGCCCATTTTACCCACTGCACAAAACTCGACGGTTTATCTGACAATAACAACATACATGCGGCGCAATGGGCGGATCACCAATCGAACGCGGAGTGGGCGGATTACCCTACAAGATTCCGCACTTTCATCTCCGACACTGGCTCCCACCAACCCGTAATAACCCTCTCAAGAAGAGCCTGGGTCCGGCTTAACCGCCTCCATACCGGTGTCGGACGTTTCCGCTCCTGCTTGTACAAATGGGGTATGGCCTCCTCTGCGACCTGTGAATGGGGCGCAGAAGAACAAAACGTCGACCATGTTGTCACCGAAGATCGTATCCGTCGACTGGACTGCACGGCTTGATGGTTCTGAAAGATGCGATAATCGAATGGCTGCTCAACACCTGATCCGAGATGTAGTGCGGCCTAGTAGTGGATTGAAAGAACTCACTCAAAAGAAGAAGCTCGGGAAAGTTGGCGAGCGTATACTGCAGCAAGGATCGAACGTTCAGCTCTCATTGATTGCGGTGAAGTGTTGTTGCTGTCTGACTTACTTCGATTTTTTTCTGCGACGGTGACTGTGATTTTTGCTGATGAAAGCCTTGCATGCTAAAGTCGCCTTGCAGATTTCGTGTGTCGCAGGAGGATTTTTACACAATTTTCTGGTATATTTTTTTCTGCAGCACTTTTTCCTGGGTATAAAATTCGCTCTTGTCTAACGTCTTTAACGTCTTCACTAGTGATGGGACGGAAGTAAAACGATTTTTGATTTACGGGAATTTAACGGGTTGCTGCAAACCTGCAATTTTCCGATAGGTAAAGAATTTCGGAGATTAATTTAGTCCCAATTTCAGAAAAGGAATGCTGATGTGCGGTAGTGAAACCTGGGCCTTGTGCTGTGACTGTAACAAGTGGGACGACTAAAAATCCGGTGATTCCGTTGTTGTCTGTATTATATTCCGGTAAAAACGTGGCGTGATCGTTTCTTAAACTCCAAGATTCTTGCCCTGCAAGTATGGCGCTCCAGATCTTCCTCTCTATTGAGAACTTGTCGCATACGCCGAACCGGGCATGTGTGCAGAATGAACAACAGACGATTGCCAAGAGATACCATACAATGATGGTAGACCTTGCCCTACAACCCGGTTTTTCCTCAAAAATACATCAAGGTTTAAAGATAAATTTCAATGATATTTCAAAGATGTTCAAACAAACGCGGAATTTTGGAAACATCTGGGAAAGGAGCGTGTTTCGTGCAGCTCTCTCATTCGTACCATCCAAGTGGAGTCCATTCATAAGTACATCGCTGACTGCGAATGTCGTCGTTCTAATTGTTGTTTCCAATGGGAAAAGAAATAGAGGTACATTTTTGAACAGCAACTAGATTCCAATTCATGGCAAGTCATAAAGTATTCTGGGACATCATTACGTGTCCCGGCGGAAAACGATTTAATCCTGATACTGTAAATCCATCACAGGCCAAACCAATATCCTCAGAAATGAAGAAAGCCTTCTTGGCAGATGGAACACAGCATTGTAAAGATCTTTCTAAACGTGCCATTATCACACCATCAAATGCACAAGAATTGCATTTTGAGTAAGGCAAAGTCACACAAAATGTGATTGACAGAGTGAATTGCAAGAACGTTGCTCAATATTAAAGTAGGAATGCGGAATCAGCGGTGATCAAAGTCTTTAAACCAAGTTCGTAATGCTGCAAAACGATACGAGTCGTGGTTGTATTAATAAAAGAAATTTCAAATGCTTACGCAAAATATTTCTTTTTTAAATTTTTTCCACTATTGTGATAGTAGACCTACTGTGTTAGTCTTTTTGCATTAATATCTGCCAAGTAAGAAAATTGTTCAACAATCCAAATCACTTCACATCCTAGTACTCTCCATAGAAAATGATGGTAATATTTCTTTATCATATAACTTACCTGGAGCGGCATAAATTGAAGTTTGCTTCTTGCGGTAAGGAGAGGACCCCGAGTTAGTCAACGTCAACATGGTTTCTTGATTGGATCCTGGGCGTTTGTAGAAATTTACGCTTGTTGATGTTGGTGATTGTGATGCGTAAAAGGTAAACATATGAAGACAACCTTCAGCAAAAATATGAATTTTGATAAAGCGCAAAGAAAAGTACTACAACATTCGAACAAATTACCATTCAGAAAAAAAACTGTCTTGACATGTAAAATACCCCTCCTAAAACAGTACGGAAAAAGTATGTAGTCAACCTGCTAAGGTCTGTTTTGCCCGGCTGGAGCATCAGGACCAACAACGCAATGTAGGTATACCATTTGAAGCTGATTCTTCTAGTACAGGATTTCTCAAACGGGGCCCTCAGCCCCCTTGGGGGCCACGGAGCAGCTGATGAATACAGGCTGGGAAATATGATTGCTTGATGTCCCGTTTTTGACGCTGCCCATGCACCGACTGGGTTAACCAACCTAGCAAACTACTTTGTTCAAAAGTTTCTCCACCCTTTTATCTTATTTGATATGTTAGACTCAACAACATACCTGCAAACATCATCTTCGTCAGAACTGCAGTGCTTGACACACAACCAGCGACACTTTCCGTATACTTGGATAGTTATGGCAGGGAAGCGTTAAACTGGATGATGTTAATTTGATTGTTGCGTCTCCAGTCCGATATCATATGTTTTATAATGTTTGTTACGGACCACGGAGTCGAAAATACATCAAATGACTTGGTTCCAAAGTGAAAAATATTGTTTTAATTTTTGGAATCAATACAAAATTTTAGTATATTTTAACCTGCAGAAATCATCCCCTGGATCAGATTTGCTTGCGGGCCTCATTTTGGAGCCCGAACCCGGCCCGAGCCCGACTTTGATTTTTGAAGCCCGATTCAAGGCCGAAAGCCAAATTTATCGATTGAGTCAAGATATGCGCAACTGCGTGATATCAAAAATCTTAGTGTATGGGTATAGTTGCAGGTAAACGGTTTTATCACACCCAAAATAGCAACCACCTTGACCAAAACAACAGCTTAAACAAGCACAAACTTAGCTTGTTAGTCAACAAAAATACTGCGGAATGCAATATTTCTCAACAAAAAAAGTAACTACCACGAAATTATCCACGATTACGCTAGAGGCATGAAAGAATCTATCTAGAATGGCGATACAGTCATGAAAAACCGGTTTGTAGGTCACTGTTTATTAAAACAAGCCAAGAATCGCGTAAGTGCTTGATCGTTAAGAAACAACGCCACGGTGTGCTAATATCGTCACCGCTGTCGCCTTCTCGAAAAGAGTGCGAGACTATCTGAACAGAGAACAAAAAAACGCAGCTCTGTTTGTAAATAGAATTACCTGAAGAAAAATCACAATCATTTCACTCCAAGAAGTCACCTCGGTGACAACAACAAATATACGTCACGAAAGAAAAAAATCGTCACTCTGAATGTTATAAAAAGTTTTGTAAGCAGGCCCGAAATCAGCCCGATGCATTTTGATAAACTTAAGCTCGGACCCGCCCCGACCCGAAAAGCCCGGCTCGACTTATAACTCTGCCCTGGATGCTGAAACTACCCCATAAATCTGGTAAGTCACGAAATCGGCTCCATAACGCATCAAATTGCCCCTGGGAAGCGATTTTGCCCAGTTGAAGACCACTGGGTTACAGCATCGTTGATCGGCCAAGCTACTACAAGTAGGATGAATCCTGTTGCGTAGGGTAGACCTACAACTATCGCGGTTTGTACCTCTGATTTTCTGTGTAAAACAAATGAATAGGCTTTGAATAGTGTAACACCAGGCCTTGTTTTCGTGAGACTCAACTCCTGGCTAATTGGTTAAATATCTATTTTGGGCAATTTTGACGCACAAACAGCTATGGAGTAGGCGTATAAACTTTGAATCATAGATTTTTTGTTTCTTAATTTCTGTGTGCATTTCACTACTTACCAGGCCCGTAACCAGCTTGGGACACCAGGGGGGCGATGATTTTTAAGACTGGCCCAAATTTTTTTAACTATGTCCAATACTTTCAAACTATGCCAAACAGATTTTTCCAGGGGGGCAAATATTTTTCTAGGGGGGGCTTCGACCCTCCTGCGCCCCCCTGGATACGGGCCTGCTACTAACAGGACGCAGAGTCGTAGTTGGTACGGTTGTATGTGTTTTTGATAATCGCGAAACAGATGTTTCACAAAACAAATGTTACAGGTCCTACGGACTTTTGCTGCAATTGTGTTTTGTTGTAATGCATTTTATGCAAATGCATAGATTAGAAATGCTGGAATCAGCTGTCGTTACATTTGGATTTATTATTTTCGTCCCATTCGGATTTGTTTTATGTAACTAACCGATGCGAAAACTTTGCATTTTTTCTGTTTTTCACGTCACTCTCAAGCATATGGTCAGATGGAGTTTATGGCTGAAAAATGATTAATACGTACCTGCAACACATTTTTAACAAATGTGAAAACTAAACAATGTCCTCAAGAAGACGTTTGTGCTATGGACATTCGGTATAAATTTTGCAGAAAATCATTTGGGACTGATGCCGCTTCGCAAAGTTCAAGCCAAGAGTTTGTTGTTAATTTAGCTGAAAATGGTTTATGAAAGATTTTGGAAAAAATGTTTATCTGCTGGACACACTGGAAAACATTTTCTAAATTTCTGCTCTCAGAAATTTTTCACACAGAAAAGCAAATGGATTAAAATCTATTCCGAAATGCCTTTCAGTTGCCAAATTCATATCACGAACAGATGAAAAAAGTTTCCCTTTTACTTTTCCATAATGTTTTTAGTTACTGGTACAATTACACTAATTGCGCACATAATTAGAACATCGAGTGCAATTTACCAGATGTGTCAAGATGATTTTTCTCTAATTATTTGTTTGTTTGAAAATTTGAACGATATTCGAGGGCGCAGACTTATATTGACACAAATCTTTTTCCCTAATGAAAACGTTTCTGGCCTTACCACTAAAGTTAGCATTTTTAGTTTCCACTGTAAGCAGATAAAATACAGCTCTTAGCCATGGAACGAAACACTTTACTTACCATAGGTAGCACATGTCGTTGATCGTTTCACAGCCCAGTGGTTGCGATTCTTGAAATAACTGCAAAAGTAAACAGCTTCACGACCTGAACATCTGTTTTAGATAATTGGAGACATTCTGTTGCAGACAAATGAATAAAAGTTTTGAACATTCAGTAATATGCACACTTGTGTGGAATATGACCTACGAATCACCATAAATCTGAAAACCTTATTTAAGTTGTCCTTTGTGACCAATATGAACAAATTTGCGTCAGAGTTTGAATCTTCCAAAAAGTCAATAATTCGGAAAAAAGACAGAGAAATGTTAAAATACGAGTGAAAATTTTATGCTAATGCGTGTACTTACGAATTGTACATATCAAAAAATTCTGGCTCTCCTCTATTTTCCACATTTTTTAATTTTTCTCCAGTTTTAAAATTCCTTTGGTACCTGTAACCTATTCTATGTGAAAGATTGTAGATTATCCATATGCGTTTCAAGCTGGTAGAGCGAATTCAATTTCAATTTCACAAATTTCATTGAATGTTTTTGGTTTTCATGGAGGCAATGGATTTTTCCAAACCTGAAGATCTGTGTATTGACTTTAGTGCTTCGACCATCTTTTGACGTATTTGATTATTTTCTACAGTTGCTAGGTATCCTCCCAAGGAGAGACACTGCTGATTTCAATTTTCAGCATCCTTGACATCGTGAGAAAGCAAGAAAAGGGAATCTCCATCGGTTAAAAGATTGGCATCTTAAGAAAAAGGAATGTACTTAGGAAGCAAAGCGATTTTCTTTGAATTTTAAATAATGTTTTTCATGTTAGACAATTTTTTAACTTTACTGCACAAACGCCTTAACAACGAACTGTATTTATCAAATGTAAAGTTTATCATTTCATCGCTTGTAAATTGCTTTTTTTCAATGATGTTCAAATGTTGAATTAGCAGAAAACACTTTCAGAACAAGACAAAAGGCGCTATCTTTTTCAAACCTTCACAGTACTTTGCACGAACAAACTTTACGCTTCTTTAACTACTACAGGAATACCTATAAGGTTTCAGAAAACTTACGTTTGACGCAGTTAACATGCCGGGAAAAATCACGATTAACATAACTCTGGAGAAAGCACTGAAATCTTTTGCTTCTTCACACACTTTTCAGCAGATGAAACCTGAGGGCAATAAATTAGTGGCACTGCAGTAACACCAATAAGGTGCAACTCGAAAGTTTTGAAGATTCTTAGAAACCAACGGGTCACAACAATATCAGATCGCATTTGTTTGTCTGTTCCTCACTATACTATCCATTTAAAACCGTAAAAGTTTTGATCTCTATTTGAAAACAATTTTGGAAATATTCGAGCATAACTATCACAATTTCTCACAGTAAGCACATGGATCAACAAATCGAAACGTAAGCAAGATAACTGCGGTAAAATCACCATTTTTGAGGTCAGATTATTGTTATAACGCAGGCTCTGTTTCAAGGCAGCTGCGTCCAACCCGCGGCCGGTGGGCGGCATGTGGCCCAGTCGAAGGTTTTGTGCGGCCTAGTTTATGTTTTCGCTGCAGTTAAAGTATCCTATGTACTGACTACATGTCCTTATTTTGTCAATCAGGAGTTTGACATATTTGATGCAGTTGGTCTTCTGTTCCAGTTTATCACGTCTGTTACCATTGCAGTTAGGATTCGAACGCTTTCTGTACATTAGCTAAAGCTAAATTTAGTTTGCTAAGATCAAAGTAAGCTATTCAGTGTGCGGCCCTTATTAATATGTCATTCTGTGTGCGGCCCTGGTTAAAACAGAGACATGATTTTTGGTTCAGTGGTCATTTGGGTTGGACATAGCTGTTTAAGGTCATGCGGAAAACAAAATTTGCTAGATGTCTTGTTTAGACATGAGACTCGTTTCAGGACAGATATAGTGATATTTGTGCCTACACCGAAAACAAAACTTGTGCGCACACCGAAAATAAAACTTGTGCCTACACGGAAAAGAAAACTTGTGCCTACACCGAAAAGATAACAAATGTATTGCAATGAAACACAGGTTCAACTTCGGAATAAATGTTAAATACTGTAGGTTTGAAAGGCAATGATTAACGTCGTATGGATCGAAAGATTACTGTAGACTGGGGTGTACTGCCTTCTCCAGCAAGATTGTTGCAAGTCTGTATGTTTTATTGGTTTTTAAAGTATTTGGTATATCATGGTACCATCGCATGCAGATATCATGTATCTGAACAGAATGTTAATTGGAAGTAATGCTGCAAAACGATCTTAAAACAAGTAGTGAGTCAAAGTATTCAAGCGAAACTTTTTGCGATATCACTTAATCCAAGCATTTTGTCAAATTACCGCCTTATTCATTCTTACAAGAGTGTTTCTGATTGATTTATGCGTCGGACACAGTTCTAAATTTCTAGACAACGATTCTTACCTCCACTGGTAACATTTGCCCAGACAAGAAGAAGCAGACAACTAACAAGTAAGCGAAAGATTTTTGTAAAGGACAGCATTAAAAGCATCATCCCACGCTGATACCTTCTTTTGGCGTACTCTGTATGTGGCTGTCATCTAACAAGTTTCTAAACAGCTGTTTAGCCGAGCTGTTTGGTTTAGACATACTTCCTGTTAGAGACAAGCAGTCTGATACTTCCAGGATGTTCCCAGTAAAGTTTGATACTGTACTTCCGGAAAATTTCTATAACTAACGTTACGCTTCGCAAAAAAACCACAACTGCACTTCACACTCATGGATGCTTCTTTAAAAGCATTGTAAGTTGCTCTTTCTTTAGTTTTATATTTCAAAAAAATATTTTTGACGCATGGGATTGGTCACAAAAACTGATGGTTGTTTACTCTCTACACACATCAACAGATCTTATTAGAACGCCCGAAGTATTCAAACCCAAATCATGATGCTGTGACAAACGGTAGTGAGCTGATCAGCTGACAAGGATCGAAATGAGTCAGCCAATGTTTGACTACAGTCGCAACGCCTGTTTCATTCGTTTTCAAATGTCTAGATGAAAAGATCGCATTCGGCATTTGACACTGGTAGAAAAACATGAGATGTGAAGTGATTGATGCCTTCTTAATGCTTATTCGTACAAAGCTTCAAACTGAGGCACATAGTAACTAAGATATTAGCCGCACCAGCCAAGGGCACTGTTTGCTTTAGAGCAGTGTTTCTTAACCGGGGGGTACACCTCTCCAGGAGTGCGGGGCGCGAGCTCTTGCGCCCTCTACAACATTAAAAGCATTTGTCACTTAGTTTTACAAGTTTTGCAACTTTCAATCAGGGGAGCTTGAAACAAAAGCCAATTACTTCAGGGAGGCGTGGTAGTTAAGAACCACTGCTTTAGACTCTTAGAGCGTCTAACTTAGACTGGGTTGTTGTACATCAGACGTTGTGCACTGTAACGAATAGAAGCTTGGAATGCGCATCAACGCAAACCAACTACATGTTTCCACGGAAATCACCACACAATCGTGAATAGAATGCGTTACCACATGCGCATAGTTTTAGGCCAAGAACTGTAGCCCCGATTTGACGACTCTTTCGTTCTTGTTGACAAGACCAGCAAAACGTGACACGGTCTTTAATGTCTTGCTATATTTTTGGCGACCTCACATGCCTTTCCGCCATCTGTTTTTATCGGGAATTTTCCAATGTGGTGAGTGTAGAAGATCAACCAGCAGTATAATTCTATAACGCCACATCATGCGACCGGAGAAAAAGCGTCTCTACAGGCGAATTGTTGTTACAGCCGAACTGCTGTAAATCGTTCCGAAAATGACGTTTCAGTTCAGAGACTGGAAAGGTTTCAAAGGAGACTGGAAAGGTGGAAAGGTTTCCGGAGACTGGAAAGGTTTCAAAGATTTCAAAGAAAGGTGGAAAGGTTTCCGGAGACTGGAAAGGTTTGAAACTTCAAAGACAGGTGGAAAGGTTTCTTGGTGAAAATTTCAAAGAAAGAAGGGTTAAAATTTTCACCAAGAAAGAAAGAAAAATTTTCACCAAGTAATAAAGAAATTTTCACCAGAAAGAAAGAAAGGCGAAAAAAGAAAGGTGAAAAAAATTTCTTGGTGAAAATTGCAAAGAAAGGTTGAAAGGTTTCCGGAGACTGGAAAGGTTTCAGACCTTTCCGGAGACTGGAAAGGTTTCAAAGTGTTTTTTGATCAGGATTGTCACTTCCTGTATGGCGTTTTCGCGTATACTCTGACAAGAAAAAGTCAGAAATTATTTTGTATTTTTCTTTCGAAACTGTAGTCAGCGTCGTTCTTGGGATATGGAAATCTCTTGCAAGTTTTGCCACTTTTGTTGCAAGTTTTGGCTATTGAACAGAACAACGGTGTCATATTTTTCCATAATGGAATACTGCTTCTTCTGTTCGACAATTTACGCATTGCTCCACTACAAACCAGTGATCCCTGAAACTCATGTAACGATTTTCCTGGATTGCTGCGGCGACGAAATCCTGAATGCCATTGTAACATCGCATTTGTCACGGCTCAACGATTGGCCGCTAACTTTAAAAGATTTGTGTGGTGTCAACACATGGACAAGCTCACGCTTTGAAGTGTAACGAAAACTTGCAACTGTCGTTATATACGAATAACATACTCTATTATGCGAGAGCGACGAAAAAGCGTCGCTACTGGCGAAGTGACGATAAATCCGAAGTCGTTATAGGCGAAATACATTGTATTTGATTGGGAAATGCCTTGGGAACGACGACTCGTTCATATCCAAAAACTGAGAAAAAGCGATGCTTTTTGTGCACACAGCCATTGCTGTTGAGACAATAACATTATTTTAAAATGGCAACTTTTTTGACAGGTTTTGATAGTAATTCTCTGGAAGGAATGAATTCTTTCCCACCTTTCTCAATATCTGGTCTTGTATTAAACATTTTTTAATCGTGATGGACGTGAGCGCAAGCCAATCATAACCCTTTGAAACATGTGCGATGTTTCGGCTTTTTCAAAAGATTTTGTCAAAGCGTGCGTATGGACACCTTGCGCTATGCTGCAATTTTCTTTTCCTGAACGAAAATAGCCACTAAAGTCCTGTTAGCAACCGTCGATCACTGTAAACGTTCTCTTGAAGATGCTGGTGGAATTTTTTCACACCGTACATGGTGGAAAATCTCCTTTCCCCATTTGAGTTACGAATGCCTTTTCTGTGCGTACATCAATGTTTTTAGAGCCTAGCAGTGGATTGAAAGACCTTTTAATACGGTGAAGAAGAATATTTTGAAAAACTAGTTAAATACAGGGAGGTTTAGAAGCTCACAGGAGTAAATCTTCAACAGTGAGTTTTTATGGCATTCATATAAGTGTCTTCCAAAGTTCAATATCCCATTGTTGCTTAGTACATCACCCACTGTATAGTTTTTTAATCCTATACTGTGGTGTCAAAAAATAAACTTACATTTGTGAAAATGACAAACAGAAATGCTGCAAAACTTAGAACTAGAAATGTGTAGCAGATACCAAGGTGAATAATATACCCAACTGTCAGATGATATTTAATAGCATAAAGAAACAACACTTTCACTGGTTAAGTGCAAACAAGAGTTGTTTTTCACTTCTAATTTTAGAAATGGTTTTGATGACAGCCCTACTGTGTGTCATTGCTAATGTTTTGTCGGCCAGAAATATGGTGGTGATCTAGATTCTCAGAACTCATCACATTATTTGTGGTTGTTAAATCCGGATTTTTCGTTTCTGGAATGTAGGTAGTGCCGCTGGATGCTTCCAACATTGCATTTGACGTAGTTAAATTTTGCAATAACCAGTGAAATGATCTTCAGCCAAAATTTTTCGATATCTAACAACGCTCTCTCGGAGTCGGTAGCTACACTGTTTTTAATTTACTTTTCACGCACCCAGCGAGAATAAAGAATAAATTTTTTTTCGACAACTGAATTGCTACTAACTGCATGAGGCGTACCTAGAGGATTGTTCATAAGGTTTTGTGTGCTTCCATCCAGTGTGTCAAAGAGTTTCACCCAAATCTGTATTGCATCATTTTAGATTCCACCAGAAAACCCATCATTTCTTTCCTGTTTGCATATGCATTACTTCTGTACCGGTTTTCAATTTGATCACTGAGCATGTTTTGAAATGGTGTTGGAGAAAATGGCACACGAGCTGGCTGTGACAATTCAATAGCGGAGGAAAAAGATCAAGTTGCAAAAAATGCTAGAATCGCTTCGTAATCTTCCGCGTGGCCGGGAAAAACAACGTTTCGCAGAAAAGTTCACGCTGCGTTGCTTATCTACAAGAAGGTCTCTATCAAAACTTTCTCTGTTCTGAACTTCACCATGGTTCCGTGATTTCTAAGAAAATATGATAAAATACACCGCCATATTCAATCTTGCTCATTACTAACTAATAGCAAACTTTTATGTAGATCCGTGTGCTTTAAGTCTTATGGAGCACTGCAATTTTCGCCGTTGTTTCTCTAGTTACGACAAGGCTGTCCAACCCGCAGCCCGCGAGGTTGTTATAAGCGACCGACGATGTAATAAGTTCGTAAGCAGATTTTAAATTTTTAGTACTTTTATATAGGCTCGAGTATATTGCCATCAAAACACACCAAAATACCTGTTGTTTCTGTTATGGGCCTACCACCCAAAAACGTGTGCAACAAACTCTTCGAAAATATGTCAATTTCTTAGATTTGGTTTACATCCATACAAGCTGGCGACACTGCATGCAACTATAGTACTCATTATCACCTCGTGTAATCGCACAAAACTGATCAAATCCAATCGATTTGTTACGTCACAATATCTCATTGTTACGTCACAAAAATGTTTGTGGCCGGCAATACTAATCCTCGTGTAAAACTGGCCCGCAACACTAAAAAGGTTGGGTAGGCCTGCTCTAGGATCAATATGATCAGATTAACATAGTCATAGTTTATTTACTAGGTATATGTGTTCAACAAATGTTCGTAGAAAATGCGAAATACAAAAAATTAAACGCATGCTTCATCCATTTATATATACCTTTAGCTCTGCCCCACTATTTTTGCGAGCCTATTTGTCCTGCACGTTGAACACAGTTTTATAACAATGGTTCTGAACCGGGAGCAGTAGCACGCCCCCACTAGGGGTGCGTCAATAAATTTTCAGGGGGGCGAGCCCTTACGCACCCTACAACATGGAAAGTTTGATCATTAAATTTACCAATAAATGCATTTGTTTTCATAGCTTATTTAAGGTCAGGTTGTCTTGAACAAAGGACAATTACTTAAAGATTAAGAACCACTGTTTTATAAGATCATGTGGACTTGTAACGCCGGATCGAACCAACCAACAACGCGTTTGCTAAACTTTTTCAAAAGTAAGAAAATTTTCCTCTCCAGACTGCACTGCATATTTGCCAACAGTTGTTTTGCCTGTGGAAATAGCATGGGTTTTCTAATGGGCTTTCAAAGTTTGTTTTCTTGGTAGATATAACAGAAAAATATAACTATCTGAATGCATCATCACAAGCAGGGTTTCGGAGTAGGTGTCGCAAGGAGTCAGGTGTTTTTGGGTGGATTCGGATTCTTAAGAACACTAGAAGTCAAATTTTTTCATTTCGACTCCGGCTCCCCAAGTCCAACTGCATCATCGATTACATCGCACTCCGAGGTTAGGAATCCTCTAACTCGTGCTTGTTGAAATGTTAGAGTTTCTTTTGAAACATTTATGGAAACAGGTATTTCTTGCTGTGCACCACGATTTCCATTAATTGGTATTTTCTACAAAATTATTGTTAGCCAAACTTCATTCACGTTATGTTAAAGAGTCAGTGTCGGAAACTTTTTGAAGCTGGGAGGCAGAGTTGGAGACGAACATTTTACCTCCGACTCGGTAACCCTGCCAAGGAAAAGAAATACTCATTCACAATGTTTTCGGTGAAAAGCGTATGAAACAAAGCTAAAATTTAGGCAAAGGAAGTTACGCCAATATGTGTTTGACCTTTCTCCGTGTTTGTAAAGTGCACTTGGGGGCGGTGAAAGTGACATACTGATGCTGACTATGCTGATGAAATTGTAAAGCTGCAACGTGAATTTGATCTCCGATTTCAGGATTTTCGTAATTTGGAAAGTGGTATAAAAATGTTTTCAATACCCTTTGAAATTGAATATTCCGTCAGTGCCACTGGATGTCCAAATGAAACAGTGGTTCATCGCGGAGGCACGCCTCCCAAGGGGGAATCAATAAATTTCCAGGGGGATAGAGCCCCTACGTGCCCATGGAAATTTTGATGAATAAATTTACCAATAAATACATTTGCGTTTACAGCTTATTTAAAGCAGGGAGGCTTGAAACAAAGGACGATTACTTAAGCGAGACGTGGCAGAGAAAAGGTTAAGAACCAATGCAACGGAATTTATTGAATTGCAGAATGACTTGAATCTGAAAGCAAAATTTCTTTCAAAAAATCTTCTGTAGCGTTGCAGAGAGGGTCTCCTAAGAACAAGATTTCCTAAGATTCCAAAACGTGCACAAAATTGATTTGGATGTTTGGAAGTATTTATCTTTGCGAACAATTCATTTCTAAGATTAAATAATGTTAATCCAAGTCTTGAAACAGAAATTCAGATACACATATGCAGGACACTCTCCGTATTGCAGCATCAAGGATGGAATCCAATACTACAGTTATCATGCGACAAAAGAATCAGTTTCATAAGTCACATTTCAAACATGTTTCTGAACAAATAAAATAAATAGCAATACCGGTATACAAACCTGAGTGATAGTGGCGTGTTGCTTTTTTGTTTTTTTTTCAATACGCAAAGTAGTCCGGCCCGCGGACGCTGATAGGATCGCGAATTTGGGCCAGCATTCAAAAGTTTGGGGACCGCTGACTTAAACAGCGCAATACGTTTTATGCAATGGAATGTCATATCTGACTTAATCCTAGAAACAACCTTTGTCTCAAAAATCCTGACTGCCTGCAGCACCTTGGTTGCTCTTTTGGAAAGTACATTTGCAAACCATGATCTCGAAAATAGGGAAAAATTGTTCAGAGTTTCAAAAAGAGTACATTACAGTGACAACAATTAAGAGTAGCAGGGAAGGTTTTAAAAAACATTTTTTGCTAAAACAATTCTTTGCTTTAATTTTCGAAATAGGAAACTAAAGTTCGAAAATTCTTTTCTAGGCAAAAAAAAATCAGGGCACAACTTTGAAAGAGCATTGGTCTGTTATTAGTGACAAATATGTCGAAACAAGGCATTTGTCATCGTTGTTGTTGCCGAATTTTCCCGTTCCGTTTTTTTTTCAATGGAAGTTTCGATGGTATGGCTGGTATGGCTATGCTTCGAAAAAGATTTCTTGCAGAGCATTTATTATAGACATTATAGGATAGGCAGCAAACCTGATGTTTGAATTTAAACTGAGTTATATGTCAACTAATTGCAAAAAGAAAGGATATAAACGTTGGAAAAACATTTTCCTTTTGAAAACCCTTTCCTGTAATCCGTTGCGTAGCTGGAGGTTTGTGCCAAGGAGAAAACGAAGCTGACAGGGGCCCACTGGCCACTGTAGGGGGCCCCACTAGCCAACGCTCAGATAAAACATGAGAAATGATGATGAATCCGGATGTGGATGGCTATATCAAAACCCTAAACTACTGGAAAATACTTCGAAAAACTCAAAAAACAACAACCTACTGAAAACCACAAGGAAACTAAAATCTTCATATAAGTTAAGTGGGGACCCGGTTTTCAAGTTTACCTTACCAGGGCGGAGCTATTCGCTCCCTCTGCCTCCAGTCCGTTACGCCACTACCTGTAATCACGCATCTAAACCTCGTACAAAACATAGCTACGATGAGCTTAGTATCTGCTGACGTAAACGTTTCATTACCCACTCTAAAACCCTAAGGCTATTACAACGGCACGGTCAAAAGCGTTGTCTAGTCTGTGGTATGGCTGTCCTACGCTGCAGTGTGAGGTTGTCGCAATGATGGGAACATCTCGACAGAAACGAAGCTTTTTAACACTGCTTGGTTTTCTTGCTGTATTATGCAGCATTCATGTTCTGTCCAGAACTTTGCTTAGGTTTGGTCGAGGTTGCTCAAATTCATTGAGTGCAAGAGAGTCCCACAAGATCCACTCAGCCGATCTAGGTTACGAGCAAGGTAAGAATTTACGCCATGTTTTCATTAGTTTTTAAAATAGTCAAATAGCTGTAATATTTTGTGCTTTAGGATTAATAGCTGTGCTAGTGAAGCCTGGCAGAGTGCAGCAACACCTGGTGAGCATAAATGCTAAGCAGATACGATAAAAGGGTTCCCAAACTTTCTTCGACCATGAACCCTTCCAGCATTTTGCTTGTTTTGCCAATATATGAGCGTGTAGCCTACACCTGAAAATTCTTACTGCGAAAAGGCTGAATAAAACAACAAAATTCCACTGAATTTTCAGTAGAACCTTAGTATTTTTAGAAAGATAAAGGTAGACTCCGTTCTACTGTCTCAGAATTAATTTGTTGTCTGAAAGTTATATGTACAAATATTTGGAAATGAATAATAGATAAATATATTTTCCCTTCTACTGCTAACCTTAAATGTATCACTTCAGATAGGCAAATGTACCTCTAGGGGTATGTGTACCCCAGGTTGGTAACCTCTGGATTATAACAAGGAAGTCTTAAGAAACATATTTTTTAACGATAAAATGTATGCAAAAACATGTGAGGCATGGTCAGAGCCGGATTTATCCATAAGTCAGGCAAGCCTAGGGCCTCAAGATCCAAGGAATCTTCGGCAAACTGTGGTACGCATATAGGCCTTGCAAATTGCCGGTACAAGATGAGTTCCATAAATATTCGTCAATTTATGTCGTAACCATTAATAAAATTCGGTTTTATGCACCTAATCAGATTTCATATTGGCAACGCCAGGGCCTTCCAACGGGTTTCAATATGATCAGTTGGTCAAGCCGCATGTAGACTATAATGTTATCATCAGGGCTCCCCTTCAGCAATTTCTAACAAACCCAGATTGTACATGGAAAAAAAGATTTATCTACAAAAAAAACAGAAACGATAATTTCCAAGAAGACATGTTAATGCAAATGCATGTGGTGAAACGGTGATTAAAACACTGTTTTGCTTATAGTTCCTCTTCCAAATTTTCGTCTGCAGTGCGAACATTAACAGTTGGATCACTTTTCGATTGCTCAAGACATTTTGTATAACACTGGTGACATACTCCATTAATGACATCTCTCACTAATTTAAGCTTAGGCGTCCGATAGCCGTTTTGCTGACTTCTTGACAATACTTGTTTTGCCAACAACTTTTCATAACAGTCTCGGTTTTAGCGAGTTTGTTTTTGATTCAACATGATTAACAACTGAAAATATTTTTAGTGATGTCTTTCTAGTGACGCAGTAGAGAGTGGCAAATCGATAAATCTGGTCATTAAGTTATAAGTATACCAAACTTCCAGTTATAAAGCCGTCTTTGACGCTACGCACATAAAACCAGAAACCAGGGATAGATTTATTGAACAAGGGCCCAGGACACAACTATCGATGTAGCCTCCAGCTAATCTTCGGGAACAAGATGGGGAATATGTAGGGCTACATTTGCTATTAAACTTGGATCTGTTGTGCGGTCTTGAGCTGCAACGGAATTTAAAATTCCTAATGTGGCAACAAATACTTCCTCCAATGGAAAACGTCTTTATTTTAATTTTTATGGGTAACGCACCCATAAAATTTAAACATGCAGCCTTTAAGCGTTGTTTCATCAATATATTCAGCTGGCGTCTGAGACAATGACCTTATACAGTACATCGCTCACTCAAAGGCAAATTTTTCACTTGTTTATGTAACCGTTTTTTATTTATTTACATTACTTTTGTTGTACGCGCATCTGCATGACTGACTACTGGATCGCAAGATGTGTTTATTATACTATTCGATTTACTGTAGGTGATTGGCAAATTTATATTTTCAAAAACCCAAATTTAACGGGATTTTTCACAGTGAAACCTAGACACCCGGATGGTCTAGAAAAAAACAGGTCTGGGTGAAAAAAAACAGCAATGGGAGCCCTGGTTGTCAATACTAACAATTCACAGCTCCGTTAGCTGTTTTTACTTAATCGTACCGATTGTTACGTGTGAATCAGGAAAAAGAATTTGTGGTTGTTCGTGCTTGGTATGCACCTGGTCAAAGTTTAAGTTTGTACTGCAGATAAGAAGTCTCTCTAGGGCTAGCACTATCCTACAGTAAATACATAGTAAAATCCAACATTATATAGGCCTACTTTTTAATAACAGGGAGAGCTTCTGAGCTGACTAATTATACTGACTTAAGTTAGCTATGCCTGACCCTGAAACTTAAAAAATTCTGTAGAGACTGGTTTATTTTGGGAAAGTACGTCCAGAGTGAGAAATTAATTTTCTTCAAACAACTGCAAAATTTATGAATCGCGAACGGCCGACAGGCATATTTATCAAGAAGGGCAGATAAGCAAAAACAGATGCAAAAATTATGAAATATGTAAACTATGTGTTTGATCAAATATTTAACCGTGACGTTTTCGGTTGGCTCGATTGTGGAAATTGAAAATCCTGCTCCTGCCAGCCAAGCACGATTTCCACAATTCCGCGTCAATGGACGGTTTTGCGTCGAAGGCAGCAACACTCTAGTGTAAGAACTTGGGATGTTTTATTAATCGTACCTGGAGAACGTCGACATAGTCATTTTCGGCTTTGCACAAATGGATTAGTGCTTTTCCATTTTCCATAACTCGTAACAAAGGGTGGTGGTGGGCCTCACAAGTAGATTAACCTGGGCCAGCTATGACCAACCGAAATGCCTCATGGGGCCAAAAATTGTGTAGCTATCTTTATGAGGGCCACACAGTGAATGTACGCACATTTTGGCAAATTAAAGTTTAGTTTAAAGCTACTGAAAGCATTTGAATACCAACTGAAAGAATAACGACTGCATGGTACTTTTAATCACTTCCAAAGAGTGGTGTTCAGTACTGATGGAATAGCCAAGGGATTTCGTTAGAAATCAATTTAGTGCAGAGGAATACATGAGTAGAAATCAGAAAATTAGAATTCAGTTTTACCCCGAGACGTCGGTGAGACACATGGAAATCTATCAGTGCGTGGTACATGAAAAACAGGCACCAAAGACCATTGCATCCAAGATGTCAAACTTAAGATTACCAAAATAAATACAGGTTGTCATTATATCGTGCATACACAATACTGAAACGCTTGCAGGGCTGCACAAAATTATCAACAAAGCCGAATTTGGCGCGCGGACCGCGGATTGGACAAACTTGACCTAGAGCCTCGCATCAGCTAAATCCGGTCCTAACAGGTTCTAACCAAAGGCTTTTTTATGATTTAGTGGTTTTTACTGTAAATTTGAGTAAATGTATAAATGCAAACGAGTAATGGTTTATATGTATTCATCACAAACTCGTATTATAAAGTTTTTTAATATTTAAATCTGCAATATTTTTGTCCCTGTATCTAAATTGCCCCCTGAACTTCTGATGATTACCGCACTTTTAGTATTTGCTGAATCGTAATATTTGCAAAATGAAGAAAAAAATATTTAAAGAAATTCGCTCTCAACATGTCTTATCACGCCTCATTCATAACACTTGCGAAATAGAACATCATCATCTGCAAGAAATTCAACCAGTAATTTCATGGGTTACAAGTCATAAGTTTCCATATAAATACCAGGTACCAACATATTTTGGTAATTGAAGAGAAGCTGCTGTTTTGGAATTAATGGTACAATAGGTCATAGGTGTAAACACACAGTTGTAGGTTCATCTTGTTAGTCAAAATCCTACTGTGCTATTGAGGAAGTTGAAACGTTTTCTAATTTGAAACTAAGCCTGCAATGGTTTGCTTAGCTTCCAATTAGAGCACAAGAACCCATGCTCCGAAAGTTCAACAATTTGCAAATTAAATCAAATTATATTTCGGAAACACTATAAGAAAAGGACTCTAGAAAGAAATAACCAATCGTGATGAAAGTTTGCTTTTCTTCTTAAAAGTTGAAATTGGGGAACACATAAAACAAAAACTTGCTTCTCCTTTATTGCACAGTGTTGGGTTTGTTTTGCTTCACCGTAAACTTTCTTCTATTCAGTTTCAATATGGGCTCAACGATTTTGAGTAGTAATACAATTTGAAGATTTCTTTCAAATAAATTTGATTAACATTGTTCTCAGATTTGTGTTAAATTAGCTTATGATTATTTGTCCAGATGGAAGCTAATTCTTTTCTGTAATGTCATTGAATTCTTGCCATTAACGAGGTGCTCCAGACGGAATCACGAAAATATTTATATGTAACATCAAAATCAAAATTCTTGCTTCTTTTCAAAAATCTTCACCGACAAAACTGAAATTTTCTACACCTTAGTAAGTTTTGATTAATTAAATGTCGGTACGGTTCGCATTCACGCATTTATTTGTTAAAAAGGTGTGTCAGGTCTTCACCACGATTGGTGTAGGTACTTGCCAGAGCCTGGCAGACTTTTATGCACATTAGTCCAAGCTGTAAAACCGTATTAATTAACCGTACAGATATAATACCGCAGTTAAAAGGAAAATTTTATATATGGAAACATTTCCAAAAACGCAGACAGCAGGAAAGCAAAAGCACTGCTGATTTTGTTTGCAAAAAGTGTCGGTTGGCAACAAGTAAAATTAAATGCAATGCGCCAAAATTTCAGAAACTTCTTTCATTGCAGGAGATTGGGCTTTAAAGTCGTTAAATCGACATTTGCCCGGGAAAGAAGTGGTTGACATCCGCACGAACTACTTCACCTGCAGAGATTTCGACAAAATTCCAAACACCAAACTAGCGATTGCTGAAAACGACCGCGGAAACAGGGGGATTTTGTTTTTGAAAGTCAAAATTAACGGCGTTCTAATTCCAGCCGTCTACAAAGTAGCAAATAAGTTAATATTGACACATTTTTTATTTTATGCTTGCAAGTGATTTTGCTTTACCTGCACTTAGATTCAAGTGCATGGTGCATTTTAAATGTTTTCCAAACTTAACGTTAGATTAGTCTGTTCTCTCTTGCAAACCAAAAATAAGAAAAATTCTCTGAAGATACGTCGACTGCAGATAGTTATGATACAGGTTTCGCTGACGAAGGTTAATGTACAAAAAAGCGTTTTTGACTGTTTACTGCAATACCTAAAGTTTAATCCTACGGTTTTTATTATATAAATTACTTGGTCACATATTCTATAACGATAGCTCAAAAAACTGCACATTTAACTCACTTCTCTCGACACAGAAAAGAAGTCTCAACTGCATCAGATGAATACAAATACAACACTGCCATTCGTGAAATTCAGTACTTGAAGCAACTGCAAGGCTTGTCTGGAATTCCTCGTTTATATGGATCATGCATCACACCATCAAATGTTCGGTAAATTTTTATAACTTTTTCTGGCAGAAAACCTAAGAAATACGCGTTGTGAAGATGTTAGGCTACCCGCATTTTTCTGCTTCCACAAAGCAATTGACGTTGGTTTTATACTTTCAAAAGATTTTTGAAGCCAATTCAAACCACCACTACTTCAGGAGGGTCCCACTCAGCATATTTTTCCCAACGTTGGATGTTCTAAATCAACTGAAAAGATACTGACTGCCTGAATGCAAGTATATAGTCTCCTTTATCATGCTCCATAATACTATCGTAATGTCAAGGAGATTTCATAGAAAACAAAATATTTGCATATACTGGTTAGTTGTTCCCTAGTATTTCGAAAAAGTATTAGTACCTCGAATCTTGTTAGAATGGTTTACCTGAACGCTGAATGTTTGGCTTTCAACTCCAAAGCAGATAGATGCATTCATGATATTTGAGTATTGTCAATACACCAAGCAAACATTATTATTAGAATATTATCGAGAGCGGAATTGCAGAGCGGTGCACATCCGTCACCTAATCAACAATTGCCAATATTAGAAAATCTATTATAGATATTGTTCAAATAATAAATGCATACATTCAAATACAGTAAAAAATATTTTAGTCGATCGTAAGCAGGGTCTTGCTTTGCAGGATGACTATTGTATATAGTTGTGACTAAGCATTTTACGTTACTTTTTATGTCTGCATCAATTGTGCAGCATATGGAAAGCTAAAATTGACATCGTTAGGACAAGCTATTGCAAAATATTTATTTATATTTAATTATCGTATTGTTCAAAACTCGAAAATAATTTTAAGATGGCGTGAAGTAAGAGATTCATCCCAAAGCTTTTCGTCTGACACTCTTCAAGGGATATCGTCAGAATGAAGTGGAGATACTACCGAATGAAGTGGAAATACTACCTTTCTTAAGGCTAACATTGCTCAGCGAACTTTGCCGAAATCAGTTAGATTTCGCGTAGAAAAATCGCGGACTCTGAGCCCGAGCATCGAACGAGCCTTCATGCAGGATGAAATTGGCAAAAATCGGTCAATGGTTTCTTCCTTCAAAACCAAATGCCGCTCACTCTGGCAGGAAATCAAACAGTTTTTGTCTTTCTTCGAATTGGTACGGTTCTGCCGTTACCTAGCTGTCATTGACGAACAAAAAGAAGACGTCAGCCAAAAGAAGAACAGCAACAATCTACGTCTTTTATTTCAACACCGCTTTGGCAACCAGACAAGCTTTCAGAAGAACAACATCACAAACTTATCTGATTACAAACT
>JGI24021J15306_10001647_pt1 | contig 22428 bp, 18 predicted proteins | sample Ectturendosymbi1_FD_15306 | JGI IMG/M metagenome (IMG submission 15306) | reverse complement strand
TGGTCCAAAATCAGAAAAAGTTTAGATGCAGAGAAGGCAGAAAAATTGGTTAAAATATACCGATTGTGCAGAGCTGAAGAAGATAACCATTAGAATTTACTAAAACTGTTTTATTCAAGACCTTCAAATTGAATTGCCGTTTGTTTTGTTTGATTAAAAATAGATTATAGTTAACTGTACAAGTGTCCTGCTTATTTTGTTTTTTACTTAGTAGATTTTTCAAAGGAAAACTGAAGAGTGTTTTTGGTGGGTTTTATTTTTTAAGTGGGCTTTTTAAAACAAAACGGGAGTTTTTTTTGGGTCGTTTTTTTTACAACAACCCTGATCTGCACGCACCTCACGTTGTCTGTATGCTTTGAGAGCTTTCATTATGCAAACCATCGAAACGAGGAATTGATAAGTTTGGATACGCTGATCGCTTCACCTTCGTAAACACATGACGGCTGTCGATTTTTTTTGAGTTGACTTACACATTTTTCGCGCAGTTTTACCAGTGAAAAGAGACAAAACAATTAATTGGTGCTGTTGGCAGGGTAGGGACGTCAGCACTGAATGAAGGTCTCTATCTTCGATTATTTTTGCTGCAGAGCGCGACTGAAGATGAAGAAAGCGACATAGTTCCAAACTACGAGTACGTGAAACCTTCGTCCACAAATATCCACCCTTGTCTTTCAGCCATTGTTAATTATTGCCAATCGGTTAAATTCCCCGGGTTCAAGAAAATAGAAGGTGAGCGCAAAACTTTTCCACCAGTGCTTCTTGTTTTAGTGCTGTTACGACACCAAGTTTTACTCCCGTGCATACTGTTCGAGGTTTTGTCCGACGCCATAAGGAGAAATTTCGACATTAACGGCCTTTTAGCCACATTTTTAGCTCATCGTGTTGAAAGTTGCGCATGTTTTTTGCACCGTATTGAATATATTGCCATTTCGCATTTGCTTTCGCAGATGGTTCCCAGAAGCTCTGCTGCCAAATGTCTTCGTTCAGCGAGTCGGTCGGATTGAATTACGTCAAATCAAATGCAATTGAACTTGTCAAGTAAGATTTCACGAAGCTAGACGGAAAGTGCCTTTTGCTGTAGGCATAATTTGCTTGAAACACTGTCAGCTCTAGGCGAAGCGTTGGTGATGAAAAACGGCGTTGATGTTTGATATTCATTTCCTGGCTGATGTACAGTGAATTCCCCATCTTGTGTACGGTTACGACGTCGACGAAGTGCCATCTCACTTTCAATCTAAGATTGCTCTGCTCTGGTGGGTCATGCGTCCACTCGCTCATAAATGTTTAATTGGCTGTAGCGAGGAGCTTAAGCCATGCACGCTGTGGGCGCTTCACGACATTTTGCCCAGCACAGCATTCCCATTCGCTACTCTTTTTCACCAAGCCAAGCCGTTTCATAGCCTGCAAGCAAACGATTCGACAAATGACATGTTGTTCATGAAATTCAATGCGACGGGTTTTATTGATTCAGTAGAAATCAAATGTGAAAGTGGTTTGCATTTTGCTAAGAAATTTTAGCAGTGTTTTCAGCTGTTTGCGATCGTGATCAGATGTTCCGACCCAACAGTTCCACCGCTGATATGTCGCTTCAGTTTGGTTTGGAACAACGAATCCCCTTAACGTAATGGTGCTTCCGCAAGATGCAAGTTATTTCTAGCATAACCCAACCACACAAGAATTTTTATATGGGGAAAATTTCGAAACAAGCAATTATTTTGTGACCGAGCGACTTTGAGCGGTTTTAAGGGATAAAAATGAAGTCTTGAAGCGCCGACCAGACGCTGGATGCAAGATGGCCTGCCTCTCAATATCCCTGGGAAATAGATTGTGCAAAAATTGCTCCCTTGTGCCTCTGTGTGATAGGATCTGCCACTTTTTACAAGCACTTTCCGAGCTTGCTGCAAACATCACTGTAAAATTGACTGACACTCTTATGAAGGCGGCTTCCTTTTGAGAGTATTGCAAGCGTGTGCTTTGCGAACTGCTGTAGTGTTGTTGTCCTTCGAACCGGTCTGGTCATGCGTGAGCGAAGTCACCCGGTTGCGGAACCATTTGCAGGTTGGAGCAGTTGCGAGTCTGGGGTGAAAAAGCAAGGTCATGGAAAACGACAAAGTTGACTAACCGCAGTCTTTAAGTTCATTACGCAAGACATCATGCGGTACAACTCCGTAGACCTCAGGAGAAACATTGGTTGCAATGCGAGGGGGTTTTGTTTGTCAATTTTTTTCACTGACCACGTGCTGCACATGAAAGATGCTAGAATGGCATAAAATTTTGGAAAAAACTTGTTTTTCAGCACTTCAAGCACTTTCAAAGCGCAAATCTATCATGATGTGGCTCGTTTTGCAGTAATTCACCTTGTCATAAAATTGCGGTGCGAAAGTCTTTAATGATTTGGCCAATGGACCTGTGCAAAGCCGTTTATATCTTTGAACAGTTGTCTTCGCGCCAGTGCGGTTTGCATCATGCCATTCATTCCGTCTTCACTTGTTATTTGCCTGTTATTCCGCTTCAGCTACAACAAGAACCAGCTGAGTCGAATCTATCCGAGAGGCAATCGCGTTGACTCAAGCAACTACATGCCTCAAATATTTTGGAACGTTGGCTGTCAAATGGTTTCCCTCAACTTCCAAACCCACGGTGAGCTTTCGCTGAGAACTCTCCATAAAATGCTTCCTAAACACATGCGCGCGTTCAAATCGCGCACAGATGCGCTGTTTTTTTCCTCGCTGCTTTCTTTTTCTTTGAAACATAAACGATTTGTGGTCAGACTTTCGAAGATTTTTTCGTTGTTGTCGATTTTTTTACGAATTGCGCGGCTTCCAATGACATGAAACTAAACACACGTTCAAAACATTTTCTCTCTTCACGATTGTAAAGTAAGACCTGGGAAAGATTTTACGCACGCTTGGTTTCGATTTTTCCGGGCTGTTTGTTGTTTTAGGCATAGGAGATCCAAAGAGGACGATGTATGGGCTTCGCGGTGGCATTGTGTGTCTATCGCTTGTTCGGGGGAATAAACCGAAACCACCCGTTGCTTTCTTTCAATCATTTGGATTTTATTTTCAATTTGTTTGTGATTCGGTCAAAATGTTCGCGGAACCGTGACGCGCGAATGCTTTCCTCCACTCGTTGCTGCGTTCACATGAAGCCGCGAATTCCCGTTCGCCTTACGTTTCATTTGCGGGTGGTTGCGCTTTTTTTGCAAAATATGTAAATTTTTCTTCCAAGAGCCGAAATTAAGACACAACCGAAGTGTGAATGTTCTCGTGCAGTCAGTTTCACAGCATACTTGCAGCGACGTATCTGCAGTAAGTGCCAAGACACGTGTCGTAACAGCAGTTCGTACTGCCCGCTTTGAGATCCTATGTAACATGTTTCGGCAATGTTGCATGTCAAACACAAGCGGAGAATGGTGTTTATACCAAGTTGTTTTCATAGTCGTAGCAAACAACAAACCCGGCAAGCACCCTACATCTTATAAAGCTTAAGCAGTGAGTGTGTTGCTTGTTTCAAAAAACGCTGCACATACAGCTCCTTTGCCCACGTAGAGCATCTATCTCAATGCACGGTTGAGTGCTCACCTTATTTTGAAACACCGTCAACCGACCGTTATTTTAATCCTTCTGCTTCCGGACAATTAGTTGCAGTTCCCGCAAACGTACATTTTCCGGACAGATCTGGGAGAACAGCTGAACGCAGCCAAGTTCGAATACAACGGCAGATGCGGCTACTTGCTCAAACCCGAGATGATGCTCAGTGAGACCCGGACGTTCGATCCATTCGCCGAATCTACCGTAGATGGCGTGATAGCTGCGCAGTGCGACGTTAAAGTAAGCGTTTATTTTTCACGTCTAGTAGCGTATACGTGTCATTTGCGCAAAGGAAAACTCTGACCTTGCCACACGTGGTGGCAACCGAAATTGCCACGCATTTTCTTTCCGACATGATTTGTGCCGACTGCTTGTTGGCCAATTTAGCAGTTCGCATTACATGATTACCATGTCGTCTGTGACAGCTTTTCAAGCGTGCCAAAGTGAAGGTGTAATGAAATTCAGATGCTTCGCGTATGGTTGAGTCAGGCTGAACTAGCTTCGATCGACCCACACAACGCGGTTCACTGAAACACCATGGGACGCCACTTAATCCTATGGTAAGCGTGCGATAGAACACCCGTGCTGATGTGTGTTCTCAGCGAATTATTTCTCGTTTCCATCTGTAAGTTTGCGCTCGCGTTGCTCCCACGTTGTCTGCTCATACACGTGCGGTAATTATGTTCCGCGCAGCTGTTCTGCCTTCCCCCTCGTGGGCGAGACTTCTAAATGTTATATAATTTGCGCGCAGGTCATCTCGGCGCAGTTCCTCGCCGACAAGCCCGTGTCCTCCCACGTGGAGGTTGACATGTACGGGCTGCCGAACGACACGATCAGGAAGGAGTTTCGCACGAATCTTGTTGTTGGGAATGGCTTGAATCCGATTTACAACAATGAATTTTCCTTTCGAAAGGTCTGTGCAAATAATTACTGTTGGATCGAGCACGATTGCGAAAAAAATTTGCTGCACACAGCGTCTGAAATATTTCATCATAATTATTGAAAAGATTTCACTGAAAAAAAATAGGTTTTTATAAATTGTCTTGTTTTCGGCAAGGTTCCATATGCGTCCACAATTTTCTCTGATACACGACCCACCAAAGTACGACTGCTCTTGATCAGACGCAATACCATATTTTTAAAATGTAACAGCCGCAAGTACTCCGAAATGGCGAAGCACAATCTGCATGGTATGGCGTCTGAACTATGTTGGCTCGTGATGGCCAATGCGGTGCTCGTCAGTTCGATAATGCACCGGTTGAATGTTTCTGGCCAATTTTAATTAAGCCTGATTGGCGCCAATCCTGTCAACCACTTGTGAAACACTGCTCATCCCATACCTAATTAACGGCGGGATGGCGTGAGGTGCTATTAAAAGGACGTCAAACCTCAAGTGCTACGCAGCAAATTTTGAATTTAGTTGCAAAAACTTGTTTTTTTGTTAATGAATGCAAAAAAATCAATGGTTTTTGAAGTAGCAGTAGGCAGTGCTCCCTCTAAAAAATATCGGCACTGAGCAAATGTTTATTTTAGTGCGCATGAATTTGCGCAACCGCGTAGACACATAAACAGTGAACCGTTTCAAGGGCTATGCAATATATACACGATATTGAATTTTGAATGTTACAAGTGCGCGATAATTAGATTTCACTGCGTAAATGGTCTGGTGGTACTGCGCAGTTGCGCTCCTAAGAGGAAACACTGGCAGCAGTGATAGTTGCAGTTCACTTTTGATCCGGTTTTGCACCGTTAAAGTGGCTGGATTTACCTCTTTTCTGACGTGATTAGCTGTACTCCATTTTTCTCGATCAAGGGCGTCTTCCTTCCGCAACCTAATCCTTCTGATCTCTTCTATTTGCCTCCTCTATGTCTTCCGTGGTCCTCCCCGTTTTCTCTGACCCTCCATCTTGGAACTCAACACCTTAGCTTAGGGCATCATCCTTATCTTTCCTCAAAACGTGACCGTACCATCACACCATACTTGCTTTTGCCAGATTTTCCAACTACTTTTAATCCCAGCATGTTCAACAATTCATCAGTGTTCTTTTTATCCATCAGTTTCGCGTCACACATTGTTCCTGCCACAGCTGTTTGACCCAGAATTGACACCTCGTTCTCCATCAAGCACCGTGTCTCACTGCCATACAGCATAGCTGACCTCACACATGCCCGATATAGACTCTTCCTTTCATCCTCAGTGAGAACTTTTTCCCGTAAAAAATTCCCCGCATTATCTGAATTTCATCCATCCAAGTCTTGTTCTAGCTGATGCTACCGTTTCACACCCTCCACAAGCATTCAATCTGGCGCCCAAGTAACAGAAACCATTCACCGTTTCTACTTAATCGCACAACTTTCAACAGGCTCTGCTGTTGTTTCTAAAACTTTACTACACCAAGCACAGACAAAATTATTTTCCACACTGGGAGTGACTCTCTGGATATTTGCGCATCTTCCATGAACCCATTTCCTACAATTCGTGCACAGGATAAAGTTAGCCGCCATCTTTACTCTTTTCCCACATACGCGACATGGATCTATCTTACTCTTTGCCGTCTCCCCTTCTGATCCGCTAACCATCGCTTTTGTCTTCCCTAGGTTAACTTTGATCTCTTTGCTCCAGTGATTCTCAACATGGTCCAGGTGGACCACCGGTGGTTCCAAAAATCATTGATAAAGTGTTTCTGAAAATTGTAACCCTTACCATTTTTAGGTTTTTGTGTTTATGAGCTGTCAGCATAGCAAAGTGGTCCATCGGATAATTTTTTTTTAAAGTTAGTCTATGGAACAAAAAAGGTTGAGAATCACTGCTTTACTCTCAGATGCCTCTTTCCATTTACGAAACTTCTCTCTTAGTTCTTACATGTTTTCAGTGCATGGAAACTCGATGCAATGACTTCGTTCAATACAACGTTCGTTTTTGCGACTTTAACACAAACGGCTTGTTTTCTCAAATCAGTGGGTTGATCAGTCCGGCCGTGATGTTGAAGCATAGCATACAACGATCAGGCTCGTCCGTTTCAGCTTCTGCTGATTAGACTAAAAACTTTTACGACTTCAAATTTTTTTTGCGCTGCGATTTACTGACTGGCAAAGATTTCGGAAGGGCTTCACTTCTGCCGCGCAGGTCATCTTCCCGGACCTTGCTCTGCTCCGATTCACTTTGTACGACGACAGTCGACAGTTGATCGGACAGCGCGTGATTCCTCTGATCAGCTTGCAGACGGGTTACCGCTACGTGTGCCTCCGTTCGCCCGGCGGCTTACCCCTCGACTCAACGATGATCTTCGTCAAGATATCATTGAGGAGCTACGTGCCGGACTCGTTTCTGAGTAAGCAGCAACCATACTTTAAATGTCGTTTTTAAGCTTTTTTTCGGTTTGCTTGTGTGTTTTTGCTGCAAATCTTGTGAAAAATCTGTTCCGTTCGTCCTGTCCGGTGAGGCATGGACAGCCTGAAATGTTGTGTGGAAGTCAGTAGCTTGGATAGAATCCCAACGCGCGTTTCGATTGGCCAGCAGGTTGGGCTTGTTTATAAACAAGTCACCCGCGGCTTGTTTCATGTCAATTTGTGAAGAAAACATCAATACCGCGTTTCACTGAAAACTAATAAGCCTGTCACGCTCAACATTTACGAGCTTATACTGCTTTGGCAGAGGTGGTGCTGCGTTCGGTGTCGTAGCAATAGGCTTTGTTGTGTGTTATTCAGGATATCAGTGTGCGAATGCCATTCGTACAGTATTTTTCAAATGTTTTTAACTTGCACGTTACGCCTGATCAGGTTTTTGCCACAACCAACCACAAGTTATTGACCGGCAAACGAGACCGTAGATTAGTGTTAATTTTTGCAATCGCCGGCCTAATAGGTTTCTTTCCCTGTAAAAATCAGTTTATCCAAATGACAGCAGTGGCGACACTAGCAAACCGTTTACTGTTAGCTGTAAGCTCTCCACGAGGAAGCGAACTGCTATCAGGTCACTGCTGTTATTGACGATGAAATTGATTTCGCCAAAAACACCTTCAGTTCTATCTGTAAAACAAATGCATCGGTGGATGGCTAACTGTGAGAAATGAAGAAATAAAACTGACTAAAACAAAGTCAAAACTGCTTAAAATCATACAGTCAGAAACAGTTGGCGTAAAGCTTAAAATGTGCGTAGCACACCAGCCAGGCAAACTGTGACGCACCGACGAACTGCTGCAAGTAAAGGTGAGTAACATCAACATCGTAGGGGTTGAGATCGAAGCTATCGCCTGCATCAGTGGTCCCCTGCCGTGGTGCCAGTTGCAATATTCGGGATGCCGTGAGCTGTTCGTACTTTATTTTTAGTGTGGTTAGAGCTCTTAACAAAATTGCCGTGGCTTTACCACTGGGTACCAAAAGCATAAAAAAGTTGGTGAACCACTGGCCTAGAGTATGAGGAAGCTGACACTGAATAGGAGTGATTGAACTGGTCGCAAGTTGCGTGAAGTGGAAGACCAGTGAAATATATGAATGTAGAATGCACATTTAAATATTGGTACAGTCACAGATTTTATATTGTCAGAAGCCCCGATTTTATGGTAATTCTTTTCCCTGCAAAGGAGAGTCCTCGACAAACTGACAACTTGAGGCGGTTTTCTCTGTTATGCTTCGAAGCGGAATGTGTCGTTGGGACTTTTTGGTCATTGATTTCTGCAATTAGAGGTGTTCTAGGAACTGCGGTGTGCAGATCAATGGGTCGACATTTTATTGACTATTGAACAACTTGCTCTTCGCCTAAAACACATGTTGCCACGAATACGCCGTATTTGGCGCAGTTTCGTTTTAGTACGATTGACTTGTCCTAGATCTCCAGAGCGGTCAAAAACAGTACCACAGACGTCATATGTGTTGCCGTGACAGAGGCGCAAAGTGTACTTTCGACACGAACCCGAAGAACCTTTTGTCAGATCTGAATTGTAGCACAGGCATAAAACGCGTTAAGTATTGGCCAATTATTGCAGATCTTTAGTTGGCCACCATAGTTTGCGGATAAAAATATTATTTTTTAAATATTACTTTTATTTGCACCAGTTCACGTGTATTGCTTTTTCGTCAAAAAATAGAAGCAAGTTATTGGATTTTTACTGTTTGTATTTCTCCGCCGTTAGTTATTTATCGATGGAATATTTGAAATCTTCGTGGTTCCAGTTAAGCTTTTTCGCAGTGATCGCCAATGCGTTGGAGAACCCGAAAGCTCACCAGATGTCGCTGTTGAAGCAGCACGAGCAACAGCTGAAGCGCCTGGAAGATGACGTAAGGGCGAAAATTATTTTGACACGTAATTCGGCAAAGCTGTTTTTTCGTGAGCATCCAATTGAAAGTGTATGTATCTCGTATATTTGGAAGTGGAGTGCAAATCGCTCCTCCTTTCCTCTGGCCAGCTTAATATACGCGACTTGTTTGTGGTTTATGTCACTATCGAAATAATGTGTAGGTGCGTACTTCAGCTGCAGTTGTAATTGCAGGCCGACGAAGTGGCCAGCGGGGACACATGTGATGGGGGTCACCCGCCTGTCCGTCGCACGACATCCACTGAGGCCAGCAACGGAGAATCTAAAGCCAACAATCGGAGCTCTGTTAAAAGGAAGGAAACTACGTCAAAGACGCCTCTCGCACGCGAAAGTTCTGCAAAAAAGCCAGACACGGGTGCGTGGAGGTCTCGCAGTAACGTTTTTGAGTTGACGTTGTTGTTCTTAAGGGGCGTTTGTCTCGCCGTGAAAGTTAAATTGAACTAACAGAGAAAAGCCTCACAAGAACAGGAAAAAGTGCATGAAGAGCCGCGAAGCTGTCATTACGTTTAACTGGACACTGAATCAAACGGCCTGATGGATTGGTACAGTTCTTACGCACTTCCATCCCTCGGCATAGTGCTTAACGTTCTCCTTGTTCCCTCGCCGCTGCAACGGCATAAACCATACCAACCTATGACCCCGTACCTTTTGGAAGTCACAGACTGTCGCTGTGCGACACAGGGACTTAATTCGGTGAAACCTTGCAATTTTTCCACTGTCCAACCACTTACTGATCACAGTCGGACGAAGAATAAAGTTTTGCGTATGTGTTTAATGCAATTTTCTATCTGTAATGTGAATTTTCCGTGCACCACCAGTGTGCTTACTACAAGCCCTGGAGACACCACGTTAATAAGTTTTGCCTCTAAAACGCTTTCCTGGAAGAAAAGCTGGACTTCATTAAACTGTGTTGTGAAAGCAGTTAACGTTTCAGAAAAACTTAACCTCTGCTTAATGCCGCGCAGGGTCAAGTGTGTTAAAGAAAACCTCGAGTTTGTGTGGGCGTGTCACGTGACCACTGCTGTCGTGATTGACGAACACTGTGTGTTGCCAGATTCTTTTGAAGCCGAGTCAGTTTCACTGCAGACATTGGTCTCGCATCCAATCTACGTGAAAGCTGCCAGGTCGCACAAGAAGCAAGCCCTCAAGGCCGTAAAATCCCAAGATAGCGTGAGTGGCGTTTTTGTAACGGTGAACTTGGCCTGTCGCGGTTTGCTGCGTGACGCAAAAGTTTGAGTCATCGAATGCCAGCACGTGTGGTTGGACCTGTTGTGATTGGCACAAATTTCTTCATCATAGTTGAGCATTTGTCAAAAAGTTGTGCAGAAAAAAGAATAGTTTTGACTGTGCGGAACAATAACACAACAAACAGCGATTTAAATGAAATCATGTTGGACGTTTGGAAAAATATCTGTTTTTTAATGTTTGTTTTTCTGTTAGCAACGCAATGACTTGCCAGGCAGCCGCCTAGTCGCTGCAGCAAAGCATGCTGTGAGAGTAACCGGTCAACAAACGTTGATGGGCTTTATCCACACAAAGTGCGCAAATGATTTGATCCGGACACAGGTTTGTGTAAAAACCGCGCCTTGTCACCGACCCAACCTTATTTTGCCCGTTCCCCATCGTCTGCTTGGTTGGACCGGTTATACTTTTGTCTTGTTTTTTACGATTTTACGGCTTATTGGAAAGAGCTGCTGAGCGCTCACAGATGATTAGTGTTGATGCAGTGCTGTGTTTGAGGGGACACTGAAAGAGATCAAAAAGATCTAACCAGATCATTCGTTGTGGGTCAGCGTGTATTGCGCAAACAAGCGGTGGTGTTCAGTCGCCCCAAAAAAGTAAACGGAGGAAAACGGAAAAACGGAATCACGTGACGATATAGTTGATCGTTGTAACGTTGCCTGTTCGATTTTCAACCTAGATAACATAATTGTTTAAAGAGAAGTTTGAAATTGTCGCAATGTCCACTTCCGGTATCTTATGTTTTGTTTGTAAAAAACTTGGCTCGTCGCGACAACGAAAGTTTGCTTGCTGCGCCGTACAACGCAATGAAAGGAAAACAAAAAACGCATCAGACAATACAAAACATACTGCAATAACTGAAAACACCACTGCAATAACTGAAAACCCACGGGCGTACGATGATAATTTTGAACTGTGGCCAGAAACAAAATTAACATTATCTTCGCTGTGTTGACAAGGTAGTTTGTTAGTTTTCACTGAAGAGTTTCACAACAAAAAACATTTGCACATGGTTTCTGGAAGCAATTACTTGCATATGATTGAGTTCAATATCATGGTTGATTTACGGACAGCAAAAAACGTTGATAGTTTATAAAGTGTGATGCTTCTGTAGCATAAGTTCTATCCAGTCTTAATCAAGCAAACCTTTCACATTTTCGCCAGTAAACATTATTCTTTTTGCACTGAATTCGTCCATCGGTTCGACTCGTTTCTTGCAGTAAATTGTTTTTCGCAAACTCTGCCAATGAAGCCCATGCAGAATGGACGCGTCGCACTCAAATCGCTGTTACGGCTGCAGAGTTCATCTTTTGCAGTTGCGATTGCGAAGAGCGGAAGTCACCGACACGAGCGATCCCAGACCACGTGACCGACCCAAAGCGTCATGCTGCGTCGTACCGTGAGTCGGTTGTTTGGTCGCTAGCACTTGCAAGTCGCCCACTGGCGTTTTTGTGAAGCTTTTAAAACTGGTTGGTAACTAACAGAGATGGCTCCCTACAAGAGCGTCTGACGTATGGTGCTTTTTGTGTTCAGGTCTTTCGTGCTGCGACGAGGAAAGAAGACCCAGCCGAAGGTGGGCGCGTGTTTACTGATGCGTTTCAGTTAATTTTTTTAAAATGTTTGGTACCGTACAGCACGAACAAAATGACGTAAGTCGTTTGGAAGTCGTGGCCGTGACAAATATTTAAAGCAGTTTCCGACTTTTTCTCGTTAAAAAATAGAATTCGCTTTCTCACCTCCATTAAACGTTTACCTGGCTTTGCGGTGTCTTATTCTTTGTTGTTCTCTACCGCGGCCGACACCAAAGCTCCTTCCCTTATCGGCCCTCGTGTTAACGCAGTTGTGAGTTGCCAAGTGAATTAGCAACTTGAAGGCCTACCAAGGATCTCGTATCGCCACTGGACAAACTTGGTGTATGTCTGTCGGTTGAATGCTGCAACCTGATCGCTGCGTGCTTTGTGTTAGAAGAACAGTAACAACATTCAGTAGAGCACTACAGGGTTGCACTGATGTATTGTCGTCATTGCAGGAAATGCTGGGCTTACTGAGGTTGATCGCTGTCTTTTTCTGCCCAGGCTTCAACGGAGCCTCCACCGATACCGCGAGACGATAGTTCTTTCGCGTCCTTGTCGCCAGAGCTGGAGAAGGAAGCTCTCCTGGCCGCATTAAACGCCATACATGTAGAATCTATAGACAAACTCAAAGAAATGCACAAAAGGTGAGGTGTTCATTTATGCCGTGTATGGCAATGACTGTTGGATCTAATAGGAAATTCGTCTTGCCCTTGTTTATACAGTGAAATTTGCGGGAAACGCATCGCAAACTTGTTAACTGTTCGCACGAAATTGTTCGTCAGTCAGAGAATTATTGAAGTGTCACTACTTTTACTCTGTAGGCGGTCGCATTGTCAGGTACATCTTAAATGTTTCTGTTATTGAGCGTTCGACTGTGCATTGACAAAACGCTTTTTCTTGTGAAGGGAGAAATCGGAAATGGAGCAAAGCCAGACGAAGCAGTGGATGGAGAAAGCAAAAGTGATCCGGAAAGACAAAACCATCCCGATCACCGAAAAGAAGAGAAGACTTAAGGAAAAGAATAATCAGGAAGTGAAGAAGTTCATGGAGGAGAGACAAAGGGTTAGCATGGCATGGAAATGTTTTACGTTCGGCTTAATTGCACAGCTATCAACGTTTAATGTTCTGTGGCAGGGGTGGCCAACAAGTCGATCGCGACCGGATCGATCGGTCGATCGCGCCTGATTTTGCATTGAATTGTCAAGATACCTGAAAAGAACGCTTTTCAATCAATGTTCCAGGAAGTACATAAAAATTATCCATCAGTTGGTTGGTCACGTATATTTTTTTGGTGCCTCTTGCGATGGCTGACCATAGGCTAGCACGGCAGATGCCGCGAAGGTGTTGTGATATGTTTTCCTGTTGTTGCGTCACAATCATCATTTGGGCGTAACAGACAGTTTGCCTTCTATCTGTGCATCATTTACTAAACAATGGTACACTGCATTTGCACGTGCGATAGTCAACTTTGGCATTTTGTACTTGTGACTTTTTTACCGACTGGTCGATCGCGAGTTAGCAAGAAATCTTCTAGTCGATCCCAGTCGAAAGCAAGTTGGCCGCCCCTGTTCTATAGCGTCACAGAGCTCGCCCGATGCACAGGCATGCCGACATAACACTGGTGGCGATGTATCATAAATTCCGCCGATTAGCTTTTTATGTTGACAGATAACGTTCATTGCAAAGACACATTGAAGAAAAACTGTGCCTCCTGAACTAGAACTTAAAATTATTAAATTATTGCGATTACATGGGGTTGGTCCTTATTTTTCGAAAACGCAAACATCACGCGTATTTTTTCAGTGGTCAGCTATTCCCTTTTCTTGTCAGCTGTTTTAACATGCTATTTGTTGCAATCTCTCCGCCGGTGTTGTGCTAAATGCGCGGTTCACCACGAACGGAATGTGCGCGAAGAACGACACCATATATATTTGGCGCGAACAAGCAATAATTGAGTGATCTCGTTGGGTGAACTCTATTGTTACTTGCTGCCACAGTGCGAAGCTTTACGCAGATACCGCTCGGGCTTTCCGATCGCAACACATTGTAATATCTTTTAACAGTGGTTTTGAATAATGCAAAAATATCGCCATCGGTTATAAAAGCGAAAGTATTTGTATTGGTCCAAAAAAGTCTCATCGACTAAAGGCCACAAGTGTGTTGTCCTCACATAATAAGGAGTTCTCATTCACGGGTTTTTATCTTTCGGTTTTATTTTTACTGTTTTGTTTTAATCCAAACGAAAAGATACTCTCCGACGGATAATGTTCTGAGAATTGTTTTCAAATGCAATAAATGTTAAACCCTTCGACTCCAGCCGGATACTTTCTCCAGCTTGAATGTAAACGACCAACTCAGATTTCGTTTGCAATGCTGGATTTGCCAGTTTTGAGAATGTCCAAGCAAGGCCCATGTTTAAGCAAATCGAGAACAGTAATTAAAATTGCAGCTTGCTGCTCAAACTACTAGGTGTGTTACCTAAAATCTTAGATCACGGTAGTCACGTTACCCCAGAAGAAGCTTACGCTAGCAAATCTCGTTGTGGTGCGAGTAGTAACTGATTGCACCTGAACGCTTTATCTTACGCACAACAATGCATCCGATGGTTTTGTATACGTGCTATACGTGATTTTTCGTAACTTGTCTTTTTTCATGTTGATGAAGTTCACACTGGAGTGTCAGATCAGGCCACGCTATTTACGAAAACCGCGTTCTGCGAATATTTTCGCGAGTGTTACAGAACCTTCTTATTGATTTGCATTTCATGAACTTGAAGTTGTTCTTTGAGCAAGTTCATAAGTTCGATACGTTGTAAAAAATCTCGGCAGAATTTTTTCAATATTTCGGAAAAAATTCGTTTAAAAACTCGTGTGTCACAGTAAGAAGCTCATATGGGACGACTTCGTCCTAAAAATGGGTTGATCCTGGTCATAGGCGTAGCCAGCGGGGCAAAGGGGCCATGCCCCCCCAATTTTTGAAAAATAGTGATTTTGCTTTGAGAGGCATTTTTCCAAAAAAATAGTGTTATTCGCCTAATATCAAACATTTTTCCCCCCCAAAAATTTTTGGCCCCCCCAAATTTTTGGATTGGCTACGCCACTGATCCTGGTAGGTCGGGTTCGGTTCTAGGATGGGTCGTACAAAAGACTTGAAGTCGGTACTTGCGGATAGTAAGTGGGTGTAGGTAAGAGTTTCACGCAATGTGCTGCCACTGACTTGCCAGCGAGCAAGCGGAGGTGCAGCCCACCCGTGGCACTCCAAACGGGTACAGAGCGATTAATGAAACCGGACTTGACCTTGCGAATTGCTGCGAAATCCACTACGCACGGGTCTAGTGCTGCTGCAGTATCTGCCGCTTTGGTGTGTTTGTTTAGTCCTGTTATTCGCTTGTAACGTGTACTGGCGAAAAGCTAGATACAGTACTTTTGTTGGAGACCGTTTCCTTAATGCAGCAGTGCGCAAACCCATGCTGTGAATTTGCTCCTTTCTGGGGAGTGCTGGTTGCGCAAACGTGGGTGTCTTGTTGAAGCTGTTCGGTTTTTCAATTTTGCTCTTTGATGAAAAATAGTATGTATAAAAATAGTACGCGCGTTTTCGTTGAGCGGATTTACCTGCTGTGCGACATTTGGTTATAGCGCCTTCGCTACGGGCGCTGTGCGTTTGCACAATGAGCTCAACATTATCTTTGTGGTGCGTTGCAGCTTCTCAACAAACATCACAAACAACTCGAGCGAATGAAATCGTTCCAAGTTGAAGAAGTGGAAAGGATCACCAGTGAAGCTACCAGCGATTGTTGAGCTCAAGACAAGCCGAGCAAAAACCGAAATGCGATGGCTTCGTGTCTAGTGCTGGGACCGGTTCGTTGTCTACTACGTCATATGTAACATTTTTGCAAGACTGCGTTTTTTTCCGTAGCCAAGATGTCCTAAGGTGCTCATGTTAGTTTCGTTTCCGAACCTGTGATACAAGTTTTGTTTAGCGTGTGATTAGAAGCAGGTTGCAATGTTTTTGTACGTTTTAAGGTCCCGGTGTTTCGCTTTTGTCGCTTCTGGTTCGAAATTCACTTTTATGTGACAAAGATCTCATAAACTGTTCCAAATTTTAGCAGCGAAACTGTCCTCATGCTGTGCCCGTAACCGATTGACAGTTGATTTTCGGTACCCATCGACACTAAACCTATGCTTGTGAAACGCGACACTGTTGCGTATTGCCATACCCTCGCATCAGCAGTGTTTCCCATGCTCGGAAGAAGCACGAGTGACGTACTTACCTTCGTTTTTTCTATCAAGCTATGCGCATCAAGTCTTCACCTCTGTGCTCAGCGTGTGTACTTGCATCAATGTCATTGTCGAACATGCTCGTTGTGGTTCTGTGCCGTGTCCTTCACTGTTACGTGATATGCAGCAGGTGTCGATGCAGTCCAAACAACACGGCCTGTTTCGCTGATTAGAAATGGCGTCCTAGGTGGCGAACTGAAGGTACGGCTCGATTTTTGTGCCATTTGCCGTGTTGGTCCCAAAATGGGTTGTCTACGCCTCCGCCTACCTAAATTCCCGTGTTTTCTGCCTTTTTTTACAAGCGTTTGGACGTACTGGGTTTTTACTTTGTAGCGAAAAGTGTGAAATGCCTTGGCAAGGAGGGAATTTCCCATTACACTTGCTTTCGCGGTGTACTTTCAGCAAAGTTGCAACGAGCCTCAAAAAGCCGTACGAGTTGCTTACCTGCTTATCCGAGCGTACTCCATTACTGTTTGCTACTGAAACGCACTGTTGGCAACTCTCCGATCACGTGTCAGCGAAAGTTGAAAAGTGCTGATGGCCTCGATGTTTCACAGTCCACGTCGTACTGGTGAACGTTACAACGCAATTCACGCAGATATCGACTGCGGCAAACGTGTCGTTCCTTGTTGAACCATATCTTTGCTCAGCCTGTCTTATGCTGGCAAGTATGGGTTACTGTGGGTTTAGACATCAAGTGATGTCCGCAAGTGAAACCTGCACTTTTAAGGTCCTCGCGAGTGTTTGTGATTAAACAACTCGAACAAACAATTCTGAAACTCGGCCTCAGATGTATTCGGCAAAGCTAGGTCCAGCCCTTCGGAATGTTTAGCTGCTAACGGCGAGAAGCGAAAACTCGAAACGTTGCTCCTCCCCCGGCCCACCGGTGTTGGGGTTCTGTCTCCAGGAGAGCTAAGAGCGATCCCACAAGCATGTGGATCGAGTTTTTCGACGGAAAGTTAAGTTATCTTGCGCTGTCGCCAACCCCTAAAATGTTTTTCAAAGTCTGTACTTGCGTCTTGTGGATTATCTGGCGTTTCCGTGTTTTATTCAGTTGTAAAGCGCTTATCGTGTCTTTCTTGGGATTTCGTAGCTGCTTTGCTAAGTGTGTACTCGATGGCTTCCGGAGATCACATTTGGCCGGTTATAAAAACAGGTGAATATCTCATTGGTTTATAAAACCAATCGCCGTCCAGAACATGCTTCGTTTTATTATGCCACATGCAGATTTATGGTTCCTTATCTTTGTATTACCATTACTTTTATTGTTTTCCGTGAAATGTAGGTGAGTGCTTGAGCAAAATTGTCTTCGCATTTACCGCAAGCTGCAGTTGAACTATTACCAGGTTTGTTCATATAACGCATTCAAGCAGTAGCAAAAATGTACAGAGCATGCCTCGCTTTTTTCAAAACGCCTGTTAGTTTTTACTAAATTGTCGGTTTGGTGTTTACAGAACGAAGCGACACGTTAAAGTTTCTTGTCAAATCACATTTTCGTGTTTGCGTGATGTTGTGTGCTGTTGATGGGTCGTTAGATGAACACGAAAAAACGCTGGGTAATATTAACTTTTTCACAACACGGCGATCGTTTTTGGCAGCATAGACAAGCGCAATTTTTCTGAGCTAATGTGGGACAGCACTAAGTTTTAACAGTTCCTACCTAGTTCGCTCCTCATTTGCGTTACATTCAGTAGAGACGCTAACTTGTCTTTTTTGTGATTGACATATTTCACAAAGCAGTGAAACTTCGCTTAGTTTTAAAGGTTGAAGCTAAAAGACAAACACTGAAAGCTTGAAGTAGCATGTTTTTGTCATGTAACCACCAAATCCACGCAAACCACCCATTCCTGTGCAACACTCTGTTTGCTGCTAATGCTTGATTCTAGAACGTCGGAATACGCCAAAATCGTCGTCTATCCAAACTTTCATATTCGCTCGCATGCCATGCAGCAAATCCAAGCCAGTGTTATTCGTTCTCAGCAAGCATTGCACTGAATGTATCTGAAGCAAACTTCGGCTGGAGATCTTGTTTAACGTCGAGCAGGCCTGACCCGTGAACAGTCACCGTTGTCTTCAAATCAAGTTCCAAATGTGATGTGACGCATGCGATTGCCAATTGTTTTGTTTTTGTTGTTGATTGCTGTGTTTACATCATGATGCACCTGTTATGTTGTCAAACCCGGCTGGTTATTCAACCTGTGCTTATTCAGTTCCAATGCGCGTTACGTGCGCACTAGATGTTTGTTGTGTTTGGTACGCGGTCGCACGTCGACATGCGATAGGGAAGGTTTTAGACAGTTTTGAATTTCAGTAGACCAGCAGGCGTTGTGACAAGTTTGTTACAGCGCCATCGGTCGACTATCCCAGTTTGTCAGTTGCTATCCTAGTGTGTTTTCTGTTTTCATCGTGATGTTGCACATTGTGTAAGATGTTCTTCACATTTTGCCAGTTTTCTGGTCATTGGCGTTCGTTTTCGTTGGTGTTGACGTGCGTATTTGATTGGACCCACCGTACGCTCATGTTTGCCGACGTGTACCCGCTTGGGCAGTCCACCTCAGCATCAGAACCGCTTGCAAATGAACAATTGCCTTACAGTTAAAGTACAGTAGCTTATTCGACAATGCTTTTACCACGATGCTATCCATCGCATCCGACAATTACGATTGGCTCCATCCTTAGCACCTCACACCCCACGAATACATCTTATCGCTCCATGGTGGTGCCGCTTTGGTGACGTTGTATCGATGGGCGTCGCTTTTTCTTACCTTGGGATGTATCCGAAAATTTTTCATTGTCATGATACCCGCAGACCAATATCTGTGAGCGTGGGTAGGCGTGTCTGAAATAAAACAAAATTATAAGTCGAATACTTTGGCGTGACTTCTCGCCACGGCTTTCGTGCTTATGCAAGCTCAATACCTCTTAATCTCAACAGGAAGATTGTCGCCTTTGATGTCGTTCTGTTAAGGTACATTACATTTTCTTTCGCGTTGACGCATTTTTGCATGGTTTACCGATCCTCACCCATCTGTGACGTATCATCAGAGTAGTGGTCCTGACATTTGTGTAATACAGCATTGCTACACTTGCCTTCTACTAATGGTGAAGCAGTAGATACGGTTGGTACGCGTAAGATAAAAGATTGCACACTTAGTCGGGTAGGTCGATGTTGTTGCAGTCTGTAACTTCGAGCTACCAGCCAATATTTTGCACTTTTCACAGGCTTGGTTGGGGTCACTTGTTAGCCCGCTGCTGGGAAGCTGTGTGGATGAAGGAAGGGTGCTTTTGTTGAGGTCGAGGTTGTTAGACCACCTCCCTGACCCTGTGTTTATACAGGTATGTGCTCCAAATTCAAGTGCACACTAGTTCTACACGCATTTTGTGGAGGAAACTAGCGATGCCCTGCGAAAGGTTAAAATTAACGAATCCACGATCCTTTTGGGAGACTTCAATGCACACGTTGGTAACGATGCGGGGATATGGAAGGGCATGATTTGCCGACATAGTGATGCTGATGTAAATGATAACGATAATGGCCCTTCAACTGTTCTGTAACAACGCACTCAGCATCATGAACACTTTGTTTCCAACGCATGATTTGCACGAGTACATCTGGTGCAGAGAATTGCTGAGGCAACGATCGCCCTGATTGCTGCATGGTTTTAGTTGACTTGTGCCAAACAGTGTTGGACGTTCGCGTCAAAGTGACGTAGAACTGTTGTAGCAGTCATGCAAGTGGGTCAGCTACATAAGCCGTGCAAGAAAGTGATGCACTGCTTCACTGTCGGACTGGAGTTAAGTCAATTTTACAAAATCTCTGAGCCTCTGATTGATGGACAAACGCAGTTTGTTTGCACACAAAGAAATGAGCTTTTTTGCTTCAGTGATTATCAAAATTGGTGCAAAATTTTGCAGTTTTGACTGTCAAGTGTTATGCTACATTTTAAGGATCAACTGTTCCCAACTTACACAGAGGAAGACCTGAGACTTTGCACTGAGGGGCCGGGAGGTCACAATATATTGACACATTATTGTGGTTTAATGTAGTATTTGCATATCTTGATCATGGCAGTCGGCCTCATACTGTTACTTTGGAATTTTTTCCAGGTGAAGTTAAGTTTTTTAAATCCAATCTAAAAATTATAATGCAAATCTGAAAACCAAATCTTGTTCAAATCCAAATTCCTGTCACTGTTATTAACCTACGCCCATGCGGAGACGTGATTACGCCACATACAACGTTGAATTCGTAGCAGCAACAGATAGTGCACCTCGTCGAATGGGGAATCTAGGGATATCTAGGAGTTATAGATATGTCTGGAGGAATCTCAATTGCTTTAATGCTGAGGGTCAGTGCAGTGGCAGTCCGACTCTACCCCCCCAAAAAATACAGGGGCCCCTGTTGCAGTTGACTGCATCGCCTTGAACTACTGAGGCAAGCTAAAGAAGGCAATTCGGGGCATTAACTGACAGGAAAGCAACCAGCAGCAACAGAGATCCATCACTGACTTCACTCTTTGCTTCCACTAGTCACCACTTTCAACTACCTCAATTGCAACCAAAGTAACAGTAGATCACCCAGCGACTTTACTACTACTAGGTTGCACTATCGTTATATAGGGATGAGTGAACTACGATAATTCGCTTGTGGTGACTATCACAGTGACTTATTATTCATGGGCACCATCTAGCGGTGACCATTTATTTTCATGTGGCGCCATCTCCAGGCCGCCACACCCCCTTAGTGGTGAATTATAAAAATCGTTTTCGACGATATGATACATGTTCAGTCCCAATGGTTTTCAAAACAAAATATCCCAATTGCAGACACAATTTTGGTAGAACCAGACCCTTAGCCAGGTTTTAAGGTTTAGGGGACAAGATACATTTTAAGGAGAAAGATTTTTGTTTTTATCATATTTAAAACAACAAAATTTAGGGGGCATAAAAAAGATTTGGGGGATGACTTCCCCCAATGTTCCCTCGTGTCTGCGGACCTGGGCAGAACCGTCGCCAGAAAATCTTCCATTGGGGGCGTTCATGTTTGTGCAGGGAGGCTAGACATGCTGAAAATTTACATTTAAGTCACAACATGAACAGCATTTGCAGACTGTGCAAATTAAGTATAAATATTTTTCCGCAAATACCCATGATAGGCTCGTAGTTTCCAACTAAAATTTTTTGAACGAGCTTAAAATGAATTGGGTCGTAGATCATTGTTATATAATTGAGGGCGATTATTGAGAGATGTCGCAATGAAATGCAAATCTAATAAAAATTTGTAGGAAATCAGAATCAAGCCTATCTTTCAGTTATGAAAACATTGTTACCAAAGCAGCCAACATGAGGCCGCATAAAGCATGTGCACCACGATGAACGTTTTCTTCCATTAGCGTAAATTAATTAACTACCATGAGCTCAAGTGAAATATGCTTGTAAAGCGTGCGCACTCGGCTTTATACTAGCCGAAATACGTCGCATAAACCTTGCTGATGTCTGAACTTGTTAATCTCCTGGTACATGGCACATCTTTAGATTAATAACATTTTGTATCTCAATTCGTCCATAAATGTTAACAATTAGACTAAGGCTTACGTGGGTGCCACAGTTAAAATCCATAACCAGGCCCGTTACCAGCTTGGGATACCAGGAGGGGCGAAGTGTTTTCCGAGAGGGGCCCAAAATTTTTGAACTATGTCTAATATGTTCAAACTGTGTCCAACACATTTTTCCAGGGGGGGGGCAAAAATTGTTCTAGGGGGGGATTCGCCCCCCCTGGTTACGAGCCTGTCCATAACCCCAGCGCCAGATTTAGATGGTGGGGGCCCGGGGCCCAAGCGTGGTGGGAGGCCCCATGTGTGGATCGGATATAGAATCTTTAGGTAGGGGATGGCCTATGAAGTCACTAGTATTTCCACATATCATTAATATTTATGACGTAATCTTGTGACGTCACTTGTTAACTCAAGTGTAACAAAACGTTATGATGAAACATGATAATTGACAAAGATTAGCAATTTGCGAAACCGGTCACCAGAAGCATCGTATTAACTTTTTTTGAAATTTTGCTTGAAAAACGTTTCTGGGCGGTCCAACGTTTTCATCATCGCTAACCGTCAGTCCTCGCTCAGCAATAAATTTTACGACAGAAACCGAACGTTGCAGAAACGATTTCTAATATTGTTGGCGTTGACTGAACTGACTAGCTAGCTCTGTATCAATTTTTCATGGTGATTAATTACATTTGCGACTAAACGTAATTGTGGCATCTTTATGTTCCATTCATTGCTCGTGGCTCCTCAACATGCTTACAGTCGCAGATTCCTTTTCTAATTTAATTTATTTGTTTATAGCAGACACGAAGTCCATAGTATGAACACACACACTCTGCAGAACGCAGGTTGATAAAAACAGACAACACAGAACG
>JGI24021J15306_10001646_pt1 | contig 22433 bp, 10 predicted proteins | sample Ectturendosymbi1_FD_15306 | JGI IMG/M metagenome (IMG submission 15306) | reverse complement strand
CCCCTTTTTCTTTTGCTTCTGTCGCCAGGAGTTACCCAATTACGACTGCAACAAATAGCGAGCGTTTGTGGCTTGTTTCGACCCGAATGAAATGAAGTTTTCGCATCTAACCTCGGAAGCGAACTGAGCAAGAGTACCAGAGCACATACAGTGACCCCAGCCACTCGCTTGATCGTGTCCCTTAGGCAGGGGCGGAGCTAGGGGCGCCAGGGGGGCCACTGTCCCCCCACAATTTTGCCTGGCCCCCCCAGTGGCCCCCAAAATTTTCCGCGTGACGTCATGCCACTTGAGTAGGTCTCTTTCTGAAAGTCCTACACGGACCATTGACAGTTCCCCTTGTTGCAAAACTGGTCCCTCCAGTGGCCCCCCCAAATGAAAATGTCTGGCTCCGCCCCTGCCCTCAGGTATGCAGCTTAGTATTCAAATAACTTTTTTTAGTTTTCTTTTGGATGTATGCAGTCGCTTGTGCTCGTCATGCATGAATCATCCTTGTGGTATACTTCTTTAAGTTTTCCTTTTTGGTTCTACTGATGGCTGGAGGTTTAGCTTCCGCTATGGGTACCACAGATTCGTGATGGACAAACATATGCAATCATAACGGACTCCAGTCGAAGGTACACGTGACACGATGGAAAAAGCCAAGCGCTTATTTTCGTGGTCAGCCTAAGGTATTCAGTGGCGCCTGGATTGTGCAACCTATCGCGAGGTTTGTTTCGCCTTCGGGGTTAGAATGTGACGTACACTGAACCAGGCGCGGATCCAGTCAGTAAGATTAGGGGGAGACCATTTAAGTAATATTTGGTAGGCTTCGCTAGTGTAAGAGGGATGAATTATGTTTCACAACACTGCTGTGACAAAACAATGGACGACAAAATGGCCTTAAATCGCGAATGCTGTTTTCCGAATTGTAAACAAACATGGTGAACAAAGTTACTTTCGAAGGTTTTAGGCAGGGCGATCGCCCCCCTGGATCCGCCCCTGCACTGAGCTCTCACTAAGTTCCAAGTCTTGTTGTAAGAATAACAGCAACGACGACCGGTAATTATCAGAACCATAAAACTGAAACGGATTGTTTCATTACGAACAAGTTCGCAGACCAAAAGCCTATCTATGCGTCTTGCATTGCTTTCTTTTCATTACATGCAGAACCTTTGCTTGAATCTGCAGTATAACAATGAACACGGCGATTTGAAACTCGAAATGTTATTACACAAACGGACATTACAACACAGGGGTCACCAACACGGTGCCCGCGGGCACCAGGTCGTCTGCAAGGACCACGCTGGTCGCCCGAGGGCCAGTTTTGAAAATAGCATTAAGATGATGAGAATCATCACATAGATTAACATCATTAATGATAACATAATAGGTAAACTGAACTAAATTTTTATTTCAGACCTGTGTATCAAACTAGTAGCCCTTAGCGTTAACTGGTACCCAAGAAGCAGCTCTCAGTTACATGAAGGTTGGTGACCCCTGTTACAGCATAATGGCAAAATCAGCCAGCACATTTGTAGCAGGACTACTTAGGTCAAATGACGCCACTACCATTCTAGCTGAAGATTTACTCTGAAGCAGAGGTAGATATGTTTACGTTGCCTTTGAAAGAGGTCTCATGTTGACGTAATCGCAACAGCAAGTAGAACAGCCCTTACCTCAGTCGCAGCTGAAGCTGTGTGTGAACGAAATGCATGCAAAACATTTTCCACAGCATGTACTTTTTTACAGTTGTGCGAAGTGCACTGCATCATTAAGATGATATTTGCCCGAATTACCTTAACGATTGCATACGTCAAGCGACCACCGAACGTCTTGTAAAAGCCTGCAACCTGTTGTTGACCATAACGATCTTCAACCTTCCACATACCACGACGACGGGTAATCTAAAAGCACAGCAACAGTTCATCATGTAACCAGGGAATGGAATAGCGCAAAATAAAATACCAGAGAAGTTTTGCAAACTGACAGCACGTTCGCTCTTCGAGCTTCTGTTTCGGCTTTGATCTCAAGGCACTTGTGGTGTCAGCGCATGTTTTCGTCTGTTGTGTTATTTAGTTTCTTTTGCCCGAAAAGTAAAGCTAGAGGGCTCCTTTGAACGAAATTATCGGGCATGCAACTACTTTTACTGAAGAAGATGCAAACTGTAATCCGATGTTAAAAAAATATGTTTAGCTCATCAGCAAAAGTAGGCCTAAACAATTTTTTGGTTAACTTTGCAAGTTTTATTGGGTTTGTTGTCGGCTGCAGAGATCTATGCCTGTATCCAGCGAAAAACATGATTATAGCAGATTACCTCACGCACTGTGTTACAGCAGCACGCCATTGTGAAGTGGTCACCTAGCTTTCGGCAGGTTTAACTACCGCAGTAATCTCGACTTCATGCTTACTTCGTATCCAAAACGATCGACAAACCATTCTCCTCCCAGGTGATTGCAAACCATGTCTAGGTCTCCGTAATACAAGAGCATCTTGAAATCATTCTAAGCAAAACAATTCAGCAACCAATGATTTGACTCATCTAAAAAAGATGTTTGATGTTTGCATAGAAAAATCAGCAGCAGCTCGGAAAATCAGACGAAAAGTTAGTGCTTAATTTTTTTACAAATCCATGCGGCGAACTGGTGATTTGCAAGCTTTTTAACTGTATCAACGGTGGGGTCACACATCAGAGAAGTTAATTAGTCTGTTTTAGAAGGGAGACACTGCAAGAATGCTTAAACACTAATTTTAATGTTTTAATTTTTCTTATCTATTACGCGAAAATATTCAAGGTGCCCATTACTGTAAGCAGCGAGCAGCGTTCTAGAAAATCCTTTTTACTTTTGTGTGATGATTTGAACGTTTATATAGCACATTAATTGGCAGCACTTTAATAATTTTTTCAATTGTAAACTATGCAAGTCTTCGAATGCCCTCAGAAATATGTAATTGCGTGCGGAAGAAACATACCAACAAGTGTTTGCGAAGCAGCCCAGGTGCAGGGACGTATTACCAGGACAACCTTCCCTGACGCGACCTCCTAGTTCCGCTGAAGTTGACTATAGCGCTACCGAAAACGGAGGTACAGTATTTGAGGTATTAGTTGGAAACCCCGACAAAACGTGTGAAACTGAAATGTGTAAGGTTGGATTGCTAGAGACCAAGTCGGTAAGTTAACCCGGTTAAGGCTACGCAAGACAAATATCGTAATTAACGTAAACAGTTACAACGCTGCACATACGACACTTGACAAACTCGATCAAACAGACAGCTTTCTGCTGCTGGTCAGTACAGTATTACGTTGACACAAGGCATTCTTAGACTTGTTTGAGAAAGAAAATAACAATTGCCCAAAATCATATTTTTAAAAAATGATGAAACTGACCTTCAAATCAAAGATTGATCTCAAAACCTCCGACATGTCATCGTATTGTCGATCGTAGTGCGCCATTACTTCCTCACTGCAATAAACCACAATAGACTACAGCGACATACCTGAGATAAGTTAAACATTTGACAAGGGCATCTGTACTTGCAAGCTTCCCAAGTAATAGCCGGATTGACATGAATGGTGCCTTTCACGTCATCCCTGTTCAGATAGCTGATTATTTCTGCGGCGTTTGAGCAATCGGGGGCAAGAGAAAGCTTTGTACTCTCGATCTCAGCGAACCATGCCCGTGGCTCATTGACCTAAACAAGAAACTCATGAAATCTGTCAACACCGGAACAACTGCACATAAGCTACGGTAGCTCTGCAGCATAGGCGTAGCCAGGGGGGCCCAAGGGGGCCATGACCCCAAAAATATTTTAGCATTTCTTGTCGTTTTGCGCTTTAAGAGCCGGTGTCCCAAACAAAATAGTGTTGCTCGCTCAAAGTCAAAGTATTTGGGCCCCCAAATTTTTGGGATGGCTACTCCACTGCTCTGCAGAATAACATGAACGAATAGGGAGCTCAACCAAAGTGAGATCGTTTGGTGAAAAGCTACATTCACTCAGCCACAAGTCTCAAAACCAAATGCATTTAATTAGCCACGGGTCCCACAACAAAATGTATTTGTTAGACACGAGTCTCACAATTAAATACAGAAAAATAAGTATTTAGCCACAAGTGCAGCAACTAAATATGGCGACAGGATTTTTGCGGGGAGGGGCCGTAGGAATTTTATTAACATTAACGGAAACCAAAGGAGCTTTGGAAGCATATGCAGCAGAAGTGGATCATACATGATTTCAGTTTGAATGATAACTAGGGCAACCAAAAGTCAATAAATTCAAATATTTTCTGCCTTTTTTAAAGTTTATGAAATGTCCACAAACCAAATTTCACGCTAATACCATGAGCAACTGCAAAGCTTTGGGTAAAAAAAGTCAAAATTTTCTTGAAGCAGAATTTTTCTCTTTATCGACATTTTATTAAAGCTATAACAACAGATATTGATATGCCTTTGCAAGTTTAGTTGCAACTCTAACATAATAATGGACTTCTTGCGACTTCTGACATGCTAATATTGTTTTGCCCACTATACTGGGCAATTGAATATTAACCAGGCGTGGTAATGTAAGAAAAATGATCTTACAGAACTTAGTTTGGTAAATGTCCGATGTATTACGCAAATAGAAACGTAAAAGGCAATAGTGTCAGGGAGTACTTGATGCTGAAGTATAGTATAACAATGCAGAACCTTCTCAGTGACTGCAGGATATTTACTGACGCTGGATATTTCTCTTGTGCAGATTGATTTTCGTCTCTGGTTTGTTTCCTCTAGTTTCGTTGTGTCTTTCAAATTTGATTTTGGTTTCATTTCAACAGAGTAAAGATCTTTAACTTATCGGTTTGTATTCCGCACTTCAGTTGCCAACGCAGGAAATTGATTTGTAAAGTCAAGGTTGATGTTTTCAGGTCAAAAATTGGTTGTCCTAATGATAAATATTTCTTCAATGTTTTCAATTACGTTACAATTACACAAAAACAAAAATCTCAAATTATGCTTTCAGTTATATGAAAATACGTAATCATTGACATTCAGCTCAATCACAAATGGTAATTTATCCAACTCTAACTCAGGCCCGTAACCAGCTTGGGACACCAGGGGTGACAAAGGGTTTTCTAAGAGGGTCCCAAATTTTTAAACTATGTCCAATAGTTTTCAACTACGCCCAACACATTTTTCCAGGGGGGTCGAACGTATTTGCAGGAGGGTCAACCCCCTGCGCCCCCATCCGCTTTACTGGCCTTCTCTGATTAATACACCATCCAAATCACGCGGACAGAATATTTATTAGAATATTTCGCCGATGACTGATCAAAACTGCCGCAGGTTGCATTGCCAGTGTTTACTGTTTTTTCATGCTTTTGCTCAATTTCTGTATAGTTGTTGAAAGTAAAGTGTAATTGCAACTTAATTTAAAACTTTCGCGAACTATAAACAAAAAGTGTCATTTATTGTTACAATGTGTAATTGGAAAAAACTTGGAAAAATTGCATTCAGGTCAGTTGCAAATTGTAATTGATCTAACTCTTGTATGCAGCTGGCAAATAATTTTGTTGGTTAGATTGGCATGCCTTGAAGCAAAATTGTACATATTGAATTCAGGAAAATGGTACCGTACAAAGACCTACAAGTGCAAAAACGACCAAATCGTTTTTTGCGTCATCAGCCTTCATTGTTGGTGGCGCTTAACAAGTGCATTCCCCACTGAAACACCCGAACCCGGGGAAAGCATGCCTAGACTACAAAGTCCTTATTTTTGATCGTTTCAGGGCACCACTGCATGGTACGTGCATCAACTTATAAGAAATATGAAAAGAAATTCGTGGTAACGCTTGTTCAACATTAGCAAAAGGCACCGAAAGGTTTCGCTGCAATGTAAAAGAATGCATTAGAGGGGTGTATAGTTTCGCATGCTGCTTGAAAGGTTCGTAATAGAATGAAGCGGCAACGGAATCTCGAACACACACTGCTTGTCAGCTGAGAACGCGAAGTCAATCAGCCATCAACCCCAACAGAGGCGATCATTGTCATCAGAAACAGTGTTGCTCATAACGCTCCCTCGTCGTTGGGCTCTAGGCGCGAACTGCAAGTCTATTACTTATGTTGTTGCGCAAATGACTGTACCAGATGAACGTGAATCAAATAAATCAAATACCTTTTCAACGAAACGGAATCAAAAGCAAAGTATTTTAATTATAAATGCGTCACCCAACTTTCTCCATTTCCAGAACTGGCTTTCTTTGTGGGAAATTTGATCGTGCGTTGGTGTACTTCGTTCGAAGAGGTGGAAATTCCATGTGGCATTTAGCATACAAATTGTAAGGGTTTAGTCCATTGTTGTGAACTATGTGATGAACTTGGGCAACCTTCACCAGAAATGATACTTTTACCAAGCTGCATCATGCAATATTCAAAGCGCATTCGAAGAACAGGCAGAAGGTTATATGCTGTAGTTACAGTCAAAAGGAATAAATGCTGTAATGCATGCAAAGCAAAAACGAAGTGTTTTTCGTTGAATAAAATGTCTGAAAGCAGGTATGGATTTTCAGGAATGCGTTTTCTTTAAATCACTAGCCTGTACGTATTCTGTAAATCGATTTTGTTGAAGAACCCGCTACGTTGCAAAACCTACGCTTGTTAGTAAGTGGTTTACATCATCAACAGCACTGCAAATGAATTGCGCTTTGCCAAATCTCGGGCCAAGGCAACGACTTCCAGTCACTGACTATCATTAAGTGGACTGCTCATTCTCCTCAAGTATCAATATGATTGCAACCTCTAACAGGCGGCAAACCCCACTGCTGCTGTTCTTGCAATTCTTATTTGTGCGCAACGACTACTGTAACACGAGAAAGTGTTAACCACTTGTGTGACTATACGTGACACAGTAAAATAACAATTATTAATATGCCCGACGCAATTACGTTATCGTAAAACGAACCTCATGACAATGTACATCATCTTATACCAGTGTTTCTTAACCTTTTCCTATGACCCCTCTCTTTAGTAATTTTCTTTTTTTCACGTCCCCCTGACTTTTAATAGGTTTTAAAAGCAAATGTAGTTGTTGCTAAATGTATAGATCAAGCTTTCCATGTTGTAGAGCGCATAAAGGCTCGCTCCCCTGTAAATTCATTGATGCTCCCTTGGGGAGGTCTTGCCCCCGCTTAAGAACCGCTGTTTTATACGGGACGGAAACTCGCTAAAAATATTTCAACGCTTGGTGGCGTTTCATCGGACCCATCGCAAAATCGCTGGCGCGTCGTACTTTCAATCGGCAATTTCCATTTTCTGAAGTGAGGAAGTGGCAGATCTTATTCCTGCAACAGTCGCGTTGCAACTGGTTCCACATCTCCGAACCGAATAAACCATGGTAGTATGCATAATACACAATTGAATCTTCATTTAAGGCGACGTCCATAAGTCCGTTACCAATCAGCAAGCCCTTGAAACAAATTAAGACTACTCGATGTAGGTGTACATGGCAAAGCAACGTTAGTTTGAAGTTACATGAAAAGTTCTTTTTTTCTCAGAATTCGAAAAAAAAGTTAAGGGTTATGAAAATTATTGCACTCCATTATGAGATTTTTCTTCTACATTAGAAATGCAAAAAATACTTAGAATTTGCAGTGGAAAGCCAAAAAAAGCTAAAGCAATTTCTGACAAGATTGTTTCAGAATAATGCGGTGCAAACTAAGTGGTGGTTAATTGAAGCCACTATTGCAGAAATAAACATTATTTTATTCAATGTTTCAACTTGATCATAATTCCTCTCTGGAGAAAAAACAACAAAAAACTGAAATAGTTCAATTCTTTTCTGTACGAGCACCACTATTGTTAATCATAAAAGTTTGTAGCAACTTCGCGAAATAATTTCAACGTGTTCCTTTTTCATTTGGTGTCTTAACACGACGACAACTTCATACAAACCCTGAATTTGCTGCGAGGTAATTCCCCTGAATTGTCATGTAGGATATTTTCCAACAACAAAGGCACAGAGACTCCAGCATATCCTTCACCGCTTATGTACACATTCATTGACAGGAGATCAGGAAATTTGCGGAAAAAATGTTTCAAGGCTTTCAGTGTATCTTCTGCAGCCTGCATAAAGCAACAATGCTGTTTTCATGATGTTTTTTCTGAACCGTTGATCAAGAGCCCGCGTTACGTCAATAGGAGACCCTTAATCATTGATTTCAGGTCCGTTATTCTTTAATTCGGATCCTAATTATGTGAAGATGAAACAGTAAGCACAAGGTATTTTATAATGGTTCATATGTCAACATTAGACGGAGCTAAGTAAAAGAAGAAAAACAGTCACAACAAAAATTCCACAACCTTAAAGGAACACAACTAAACATTCCGGTCTCCTTAAATCAGCGAAAATCAAATCTGATGGTGCAAATTCTGCAAAACTAGCACCCTCATCAAGACGCTCCCAGTTTAATCCAGACTTTATTGAGGTATATTATCAAGTTATAAAGGAATTTGTGAGTGCTACGCCAGGGCGCTTTTAAGAATCTACTTTCTTATCGAAACTTAATTTTGTAAGAGCGAAACACTTCTCCAACAAAAACCTCTTTCAAAAACTAAGATGCCGTTTCAGAAATGAAAGTTGGAAGCAAGCACGACAAACAACATTTTGTTGACCACTTTTGCAACATAAACCAACAAAAATCGAAATGTAAGCAATTTAAGGTGATTGAAGATTAAAGCCCAAAAACATTGAAAATAATGGCTTTATTACTCAAACACCTTAATAAAACTGTACCAGGCGTCACAAAAAGTTTAGTTTTGTAATAACTTGCCGGCCTGCTGCATACCATACATAAAACTCACATTTTCGTCATACCAAACTGCGTTGTCTTGGTTGTCATAAGAAAATCCAACGCCAACCGGTGACTCGATGTACAGTGTGTGAGCCAGCTTATTCCATGAATACGGATTGGCTTCAAGCCTTCGCCCAAACTGATAAAAGTTCAAAAAATAAACGTTCCATTCTACTGACCAAGTTAGACAGCTCTGACATGAGATAAACCGCAAATTATCGGATAAAAATAAGCAAAGCAATGTTATTTTATAGTGCAGGGATCTACCATTGTTTGATCAGTACATGCTCTGGCTTTATCAACGTACCTAAAGATTTTGATAAATTTATGATCATGTTTTATTGTACCAATGAAGTGATTTTGCTTACTTTGAAAGGCCCGTTTTCGAGAAACAATCCATTAAGAGAACTGCATCCAGGTCCTCCACTGAACCAAATTATCAAGTTGTTTGAAGACTGATTAACGCAATGGTTAAACCTGGTAGAAACAAATTGTTAGCTTGAAATAGCTTCATTCCACAGAATGATAAAAACGCGCCGGTTTATACAAACCAGTAATGAAGGTGTTTCGACCCAGACGCTTGCAAGTAACCAGAGAACATTGAAAATGAAGGTGACTCTGAAATCCCTGGCAGATTTAATATTTGATCAGCGGCACTATTCAGCCCTCTCACTGCTGCAAATGAACTGGCACGACAACAGGACAAAGCAAACAAATAAAGCACTATTTTCATCTTTCTGTAGATCATTGCCTTGGCTTAGCAAGAACTCTAGCGTGCCACGCAACTGCAGTTGATGAAGACTTGTGCAGAGGTAGCAGCACATTAACGTTGGCTTCCTTATCAGCGCAGAAGACAACGCGCCACGCTGAACTCTGCACACCTTGCTCTCCGCATCCGGTTCACTACTTCCCATTCTACACCGAAGGGCCTGTGCACTTTTCAATTGGTAACAGTTTCCAGGCATTCATCGTTGAAATGTACGCCATTACACACTTTGGACGTGCACCTGGAAATCATAAACATCTTTAAAAGACACTCACATTTTGCAGCAAGAAAAAAGAAAAGGATTTTCAAAAATCAAAGCTAACAAAACTACAATGACGCAAAACCAATTCAAACATTTTATCATATTTTTCTCAGATTGAGTTAGTTTTGAAGAACAGAAATAAATGGATGCTTGCTGTCCTAATTTACTACCATAGGTGTAACTGGACATTCTTTGCAAGAGTGGCGCTACCCCTGTGGCACCGAAAATTTCTTAAATCCTACTTATGATCCCGGTTAACTTTCACGTGAAAATCAGGTGTGAGTTTACCAATTAATCTTACAGTTTTCGGTATGATTTTTCTTAAAACTCCATCTTTTTAGAATTGCAAAGTCACTCAGAGCCGTGATTCTGCTCATATCGATTCCCCAATTCGTCCAAACTTTTCTTTTAAATATCACAAGTCTTCACTGTCTTAGTAATTGTTTTACTTCGCAAAGCATTTTTTATCTGCCCCGAAAGCTCGCAAATACTGCTCTGATTCGCCTGATGTCAGCATTTTTTTGTTTGGAGGTTTTCAACCCCTAAAACCCATTTCATACACCTATGCGCATGCGCACTACCATCTGCTCTTCAATACGTTCAAGTAACTTCAAGCACGCAGTGAAAAAAGCAGAGAGCACTGATCATTCCCTTGTTCTACGCAAGTTTTAGCTTCATTGTCGCGATTTGTTGCATATTTCCTCCGATTTGCAATTGGAGCTCTGAACAGGGGCCGGCAACCTACGGCACGCGTGACGCACTTGGCACGCCAAGCAATTTCCATTGGCACGCAGAAGCTCCAAGTTTTACATATCAATTGTGATATGAGTCACCCAGAAGATATATTCACCTTGACTTGTATAAAAATAGCACGTTGTCAGTAAACTGAATGAACTTTAGTCGGCACACAGTTAGCAAAAACGATGCCGGCCCCTGCTCTAGAATAATTCGTAACATGTACGTAACAAGTCATGCTTACTTACTGAAACACGAAATTGTAGTGAAACACTAAGTTGATTGTTGCAACCGAGATTAACCAGAACCTGCAAGATATGCGCTTGCGGTGCTCCAGATGAATGTACTGTGCAATCATGGTGATCTCCAGACAATCATCATTCGACTTTCGTGGCTTCATGAGTGGAACAGAAAGCAGAATCACTTGTGCTGCTAGCAGCTCTTGCAACGGTTAAGCCACCTAGCATTAATTTAAGAATTCACGTTGGGTGTAACATCAACAATTTTTCGGTGACATGCTCATGACGATTTTACTTTGATATCAATATTCCTTTATTGCTGCACTGTTCATTTTTGTCAAGTTTTCATTATGGAAAAGTGGGTGCATTGTGCAATTTCAACAGCACATCCGAACAGAGCAATTGAATGAAAAGAAACTGCAAGATAAAACGGAGTTTATGGAGTGTGTCAGTATTTGCAAAGTGGAACGAAAGCGTAGAAATTGCAATAACAAAACAAAGAAATGTGCGTTTGAAAGAAAAACGTGATTTAAACCAAAAACTAATACTGGAAGATCCAGCATCTACCATGAAGGTAAAGAGCTTGACCCTGGCCTCAGTGGACGTGGCAGGGCCTTTGAGAGGAAAAATGTGTTGGTGCGAGACCTGTTTTGGGCCCCCTTATAAAATATAAAATCATAACTGATTAAGAAATTCATTAACTTTTCAATATCATAACAAGAAAATGATATGCTTTATGTATTTTACATTATGACCATTTACCAATGTTATTACGTAACATCAGTGGTCTTACACTGATCTCAAAGAATACGCACAATACACAGTTGTTTTGCGAATTTCACAACTGTACATCAAATCAACATTAATAGTAGGCTATAGCAATTCTCACAAAGCAAGTTTTATAATTCTGAAAACCTAGTACAGGAAGAGAAATACAAGAATTACTCGCTTTGGCATGGATTCTAACCAGTTTTTGACAGTTTCATTGATTTGCTGTCCTGACACCAGACTGGAATAATGGCCTCTTTCTATTAGCTTAGTCCTGGTGATGCAATACAATGTCTGCAACCGAGTTTTTGTTACTGATCACTATTTTCAAGGGGTTATGATGTGGCGAGTTTCCAGACCAATGTAACACATTTAATTTTTGTTTCCTGAAAATCGTCTTCACATTTTTAATGAAAAACACGGGGCAACATCCTCTTGGAATTTTCATCCACCATCAGGACATGTCCTTCTTATACCTGGAATGACTTTTCTTTCAATTACATGAATGTATTTGTTATCATATCATCAATTGGCATAAGTGAACCTACTCCAGAAAGGATAAAAATTCCCCATAACACCTTAATTCGTGGGAGCTTAATTACCTCATTGAAATGGGCAGGACTTAACTGGTCACCCTTCCTGATCCTGACAAACCTGATGTGCTGCACTTGAACGAAAATTTGACTTTCATCTGAAAAGAAGCACTTTTTCACTCTTCTGCGCTCCAATATTTATGTTTTTCCCAATTTTTCTTCTTCATTTTTGAGTAAGAACTTGGTTTATAGCGGTTTCGTAGCCTTTCTGCCAGCCTCCAGTATACGGCGTCGCACTGTACTTGAGCTTATGTGAACTCCAGAATGCATCAAATTCTGTAAATCGAAATTCGTCTTCTATGCATGGATATCAAAATTTAGGAGCCAGAGACAAAATTCTCAGAAAGTGGCCCCAAAACATGGAACAATTTGTGATGTTTCATGTGTACAATACGGGGTCTTAAAAAGGGGCCCCTGGCCCCTATACGTTATATCGAAAAAGGGGCCCAATATTTTGCTCATGCTATAAAAATTTTTTGCTGAAAGCAAGTTGAATTTTTCATTTTATCTGAGTATTTGATTCTGCGTGAAGTCCATTTCACATTGTGAATTGTTTTAAGTCATTTGATTTTACATTGCTTTTTGTCTGCAGATCAAAGTTGTTGAGGGCCCCTTTTGGCACATTTGCACATAATTTTGCTTTACTTTGAAAGGCGTATGACTTGCTTCGGAGCTTGTTAAATGTGGCTTTAGAGTGGTTGCTAATTAAGAGCAAAACTCTCAAAGAGGTACCAAACCGCACCTACGGAAAAAAGAGGGCAAAGAGACTGTCACGTTCACCTCCCTTAATATACACTCCTGCTCTCAAATACATGAAACAGAAAGAACTGGCTTCATTCTATAACACTATTGAGCTGTTTAAAGTCCTATGTGACGACAAAAAACATATTTGCGACTGTTCCGACTCGTCACGCAGTGCTTAGTACATTGGGGTAACAAAGAAACAGCAGCAATTGAGATATCCCCAACCGCACACCAAAAGAAATGGCGATACATTGCTTATCGACTTAAACAGCAACTTTTAGTCAATTAATTTGCACAAAATTGTATAAACAATGTTAAAGCAATAAAAACTTTGTTCATAAATGCCAATTTCATTGTGGAACTTTGAGGTTCATGGGCCCCTTAGACTCTTGTGGGCACCGGTGTGGCGCACCGGTTGCACCCCCTCTCGACGGGCCTGGGGCGTGGCTATCACGTAGCATGTAATTGTAGCAGTTTATTTATATTCCTGGTGGTTGATTGTGCAACATGCAGGGGTGCAGGGCCTCCAAGAGAAATTTTACCAGGGGGTACGAAGACTAAAACCGGGCCCCCTTATTTTCTCGAACCCTCGCCGAAACTTGTATAGTTTGTTTGTATAATGATTAGAATGAGCTGCCACGCTAAGACTTACAAATAGATTAATCATTATGCTGGCAGCTGTCTTACACTAATAATTTTAGGCTTGATTACAGAAAAACTGATCATGCCTACTTTAACTTTCCCGGGCCTGGGTACGATGGACGTCTCGTAGTCGTAGCCCCTCTCGTAGGCCCTGCAGGGACGTAACGAGTTTAGATGGCACCCGGGGCAAGAAGCAAGTTTGGCACCCCCATGTTTGAACCTGAGGTCTTTCGGAAGCAAATTTACTTTATTAAAGAAAGTACTTGTGACATTGTTGGGACTTTTCGGCGCCCCATAGTGATTCGGCGCCCGGAGAATTGTTCTCACTTTGCCCACCCCTCGTTACGCCCCCTACTGTGCCAAAAACGTATACGCATGTTTTGTTGACCTTGAGAAAGATTAACATCGGGTTCCTCGGGAAAAGCTTTGGGGAGATTTGCAAGAGTGCGATGTTGACGGCCGCCTGATACTGGCCGCCAAATCATTGTATTCCTACTCAGAAGTTTGTGTCGGGTGTCAAATCACAACCGTTTGTCGTTGGTGTTGGACTCCGACACGGACAGGGCCGCAACCAACTGATATTTTTTTGGGGGGCAAAATGATGTAACTTGTTGCACCTAACATATACATACGTTTGTGAAAATTTCGGGGAGGGGCAATTGCCCGATTGCCCCACCTCTGGTTGCGGGCCTGGACACGGGTGTGTGCTGTCATTACTCCTGTTCTCATAAACCATAAAAGCTATGTTCAACTCGCGGCCCGCATGGGGCACAGTCGAGGGTTTTGTGCGGGCCAGTTTAAATTTTCGCTGCAGTAAAAGTCAGGGTTGCGGAGTCGGAGGTAAAATGTCCGACTAATAAAGTGAATGAAGTTTTGCTGTCAAGAATTTCGTAGCAACAAACACAATGGAAATCGTGGTACACAACAAGAATTCTCTGTTTCAACAAAAGTTTCATAATAAATTGTGCCATTTCAACAAGAATTCCCAACTTAGGAGTGTGATGTAAAAAATGATTTAATTGGACTTCCGGAGTAGGACAAAAAATGTGTTGGCAAGAATCCGACTCCACACAAAATCCTACGATTCCGCAACCCTGCTTGTGAAAGACATACTTTTTGGCTCAGTAAGTCATTTGGGTTGGACATAGCAGATCTATATGAATCGAGTTGACAGTCACTACAGATTCGACTACAGTGTCACTGTTGGAAGCTCTAGAATCAAGATCAACCGTTTGCTCTTTATGGTCGATTTAGTACTGTTAGCAAGCCCTGAACTGGGCCTTGAACGTTCAGTTGATTTGATTTTCAGCTGCGCACAAACAAGGGGAATGAAAATTAGCACAAAAAATTTAAGCACTATGTCTTTCCAAAAACTCAAACCAGTTTGTGATTTAAGCAAACTGCAATTCACTGCAGCAGGCCAAGAAGTCGAAGTACCTTGGAGCGATAATGACGAGTGACGGAAGATAGAACAAACAGATTTATGCGCGGATTAGTAGTACATGTCACATAACGGGAAATTTGAATTGAAACAGCAGGCTAGTGGTTGTGGTGAGTCTGAAAGAGTGTATAGAATGGGCCATGCGGAACCCCATTTTCAGTTTGTTCGTTGTGAGGGGACCACTATTTTTGTTTAAATGCTTTCTAAATCATGAGAGTTTTTGTTCTTGAGTGAGATTTTGTTGTAATTAACGTTACTTCATCGGATACAAAATCGGTTTGGTTTCCACCACATAATTCCGTTTATCATTAGGCTACGTTTGTAAGCTTCGACACGTGGAGGTATTCATTCAAACAAACAATGAGAATCCATTGTAAAAGGGCAAAGCATAATACTGGACATTAAGAGAAACAAGGTCCATAAGGGTCACGAACCACGATGTGAAATGCCAGCAATCAAAGGATAAAGAAGCCCTTCTTTTGTCGAAAAGAATGGGGTCGATATTGTTCAATACAATTACAAAAGATTCCTAATAAAAATCTGAGAAGTTTCAATTTAAATTTATTCAGACGTTACTTCCTTCTTTTGAGCACCGACCCTCAAGCTTTCCCTCCAAGCCGGACCAGGCAACAAACACCCGTTGGACCGGGATACGCCAAGCCATCAAGGGAGTTCGGCGGTCGGGGGACATCGGAGTGATAAATAATGTGGTGTGCTGTTCTGATTCCGCTGCCGGCATATTCACGAGTCTGTCTCTCTCAGGACCCTCTGACAAATGTCAGAGCCGTAACGGCCGACTCCAATTCTGAGTCAGTTTGAAGTGATCAAGAGATCAGGGGTAAGATTGGAACCAAGGGGAAGGCCGATGTTTGGGCTCACGCAAAACCTGAAAGAAGACCTTGCCATAAGATTTTACTAAAGATTTATATAAAGGATATAAAAGTATTTTGCTCATAGTTGCCAGATTCACCTGCTGGACAACTGTAGCGCATTTCCGTGTCGCGCCCCAAGCGTCCCTGCCTTTTAGCTGTCGCGTCGCGCTGATTATGTAATTACGTCTCACGTGTTGTCTCCTTTGTTCTTTTAGTGCAACCTGTGCTTTGCCGGTCCTTTCTCAGTTTCAGGTCGTCTGCGTTGGCTGTGTTGAGCAGCACTCCTGGCAACTACGATGACCTTTGATTAATCGTTCGCTTTCATGCATTTTCAGGTTATCGTTTCGTTTTCTTTTTAAATAAAGCCTAGCGAACTTGCCTGTAACTGTTCACATCGACAGGTCTCGACAGCAACCATTCTTGTTTGCAAATCTATTAGTATTACCTTAATGTTAGCGGCAATGGTTCATCCATACATTTTTAACAGAAATCACGAAGTAACAGGAATGCAGCAAAATAAAAAAAACAACACCAAACAGCAGAAATTAATGTTATGCTAATGAGAATATAGAAGCATCAGAAACTTTAGGTTTAACAAATTGATGATTGTGCTCTAGCATGTTTGAATCACGAAGGCTTGGCGAAAGACCATACGGGTCAAGTTCTCGACCAGCCCTGATGCTAGCACAAATTAATTTTTAATTGAAGACGCTTCACATGTAGCTGTTTTTTTTTAAAGAAAATGTTAGGTGCCCAATATGAACCTGTAGGGACCCGATGATGATTTTTCTGATTCTAGGGACCCAATACCTTTTTTAAAACACCTTAAAAAACCCTGCGTGTAGTCAACAAAAGGTAACAAACCAACATCAGATAAGTAAACAAAACAACAACAAAAAAGTGGGGGGAAAGCATCACTATTCACATGTAGAGTAAAAGATATAAGGGAAAAGAGGGGCATCAAACAATATTACTGAAAGCGACAAGCATATGAAACGAAAATGCACGGAATTTTCGCAAGATAAACTTTCCAAATGAATAAGGCGGGAGAGATTTCAAATTTTCAGGAATCAGACCAAATTTTGGGACCAATAGAGCTTAACGTTGACCCAAGACGCTTTCATCCGTGGCAAAGGATATTTATGCAATGACGCAATAAAACTTGTTCGGTATATCTGAATAATTCTCAAAGTGATTAGATAGTTCATCATTATCCAGAGCACATGAATGTGGCAACAAGACCGGAATATTTAAAATTGTGCTTAGAATACACTATAATTGTTTCAGTTTCGTAATATTTAGGGGTTCTTGCAGCTTCATTCTTCAATCTGATGAGAAAAGTTTTGTTGGCTCCAAAGCTCCCCCAGTTAAAGGATTGAATATGTAACATAGCAGGGGAGGCCAAACTAAAACTCTTCAACCCTTTCAATGCGGCTCTGAGCTATCCGAACAGTTATGTATTTGTTTTTTAAATTCTATTGCAAACAGTAGAAATATTGTAAAATGGTACTGTGGTAACCAGCATGCTATACAGTATTACAGCACTTTTTTTCAGGTCGTTCCAAAAAGAATTGTCACAGAAGCGTAGATCGCAAATAAATTCGTATATTTACATTTTTGCTTGGATTTTACGATATGCGCCTGCTCATATATAAAGCTTTGGCCAAGAGCTAAGTAAACAGACTTGAGCACTAAAATCAGGGATATCTAGAAACCCTGCCGTTGATCGACATGCTACGGAACAGGATAGTCAAACGCAACGCCCGCCACCCCTCCTTGCTGCTGTTGCCTCATCACTCAGAACGAGTTGTTGCGAAACTGTTTATTACGATATCGAATATTCTCGGAACGGATGACGTAAGCGAATCGCAACAAAAGAATTCCGTAGAAAGAAAAGAGGCCCGGGACCAGGGAGCAGCGTGGTCACTCCTCCATTTCGCTGGCGATCTGGTCGGCCTTGGCCAGGACCTCATCGATGTTGCCAACCATGTAGAACGCTCCCTCGGGTATGTGATCCAATTCACCTGCAGTTTGAACGACGCTGTTGTATGAGCACAGGTAAGAAAGACAAAAGCCCAGGAGGAACTTGTGTTATTTGCTGGAGTCCCCGTACGGTTGGGGTTGTTTTTTTAGTTTAATTTTTGGGATGAAGAAACTAGGGTAGAAAATAATGGGAGATATAACTTTTTACAGTTTTTTTTGTTGAAGTTGAGCGCAAGCTGCGGAGTCGTTTTTTTCTTCGGTTGGGTCGGATTCCTAAGAATACTGGGATTCGGAGTCGGATATGGATTTTTTATCCGACTGCGGAAATCCAGTTAAATCATTTTCACATCGCACTTGTAAGTTAGGAATCCTAACTCGTGCCTGTTGAAATGGTACAATTTCTTTTTAAGTTTTTATTGAAACAGAATTCTTATTGTGTACCACGATTTGCATAGATTGTTAGTTGCTACAAAATTATTGGCAGCCAAACTTCATTCACTTCATTTTTAGGAGTCGGTGTCGGGAATGGGAAATATTGGAAAGGTCGGAGTTGGAGTCGGACATTTTACCTCCGACTATGCAACCCTGGTTGGACGTGTGTTAAATAAAACAAGCGCCACACAATACACCAGAGCTGAAGGTGTCGCACACAGCGACGCAGCCACGAGCGAATGATAAGGTCGGCCGGTCAAAGGTTCTCGGACTTGTTTGATACAGTAGATCTCGTCTAATTCGTTCAATTGGTCATTTTTCGTCGGTCCCGGCAGAATTCCTATCTTTTGTGTACATTTCTGTTCGTCTAATTCGTCAATTTAGTTAATTCGTCACTTCTTTCTATCCCTTAGAAGCGTTTTGTTCGGCTAATACGTCATTTATAGTTTTGCTTTTGATGCTCAAGCAGCTAGTACGTGTGGGAATCCAAACCAATTAAGGATCTTTATCTGATAATTGTTGCTCCTCGCAATTTGTTTATCGAATTTATACACGAGGTGCGAAGTGCGACCCGACTCCCCATTGATAGAACGCGGAAGTCTTTGCAGTTTGTTAATTATTTTTAAATAGAGGGGTCCAGATAAGAGTAGAGGGATTAATTGTTGTATACATCCATAACGTCATAAACTTGTATTGTACTGCAAATAAGAGCACTATGTGTACGAGTTACTATGATAAAGCATACGAGCTTCTGTGATAGAGCTTTCACCTGTTTGCGTAATTCGTCACTTCGCCTTAAATCGTCACTTTTTTCTCATCCCCTTGAGGTGACGAATTAGGCAAATTCTAATGTGCAAGTCTTTTTCAAGACACGCGCTTAAACTTCAGAACAGGGGCGGGGCTCCTGCGTGAATGGCCTGCATCAGAAATTTCGTTACCCGATTTAGAATACAAGGTTGCGTCAAAACGAAACTCCATGACAGGTACTTAGATAGTCATGAGAAACCTCTATCCTTCTTAGTTAGATTAAGGAAGATTTTCAGGATGAGACCAAATGTTATTTGCGACCCGCCAGCGACAATCGACAGTTTATGCGGCCCGCGATAGCAAATAGATACCCATCCCCGCTTTAGAAGTTGATTAAAGCAGCGAACCGCATCACCGTTCAGTGAACCACATCACAGTTCACTGAACCGCGTCACAGTTCAGTGAACCATCGACTGCAAGGCATTTTCAGCCAATAAAAAACACTAGTGTCCTAACACTCGTGGCACAGGTCGCGCCATACTTAACCTTCCTTTCGAAAGATGAATCTGAAAGGGAGGCACGCAACCAGGGACAATGTGTCTGTATTTTTGTCAACCAATTTGCTCCTTAAACTTGAGCTCCTTGGGCACAATGTTGTTTATCGAAATTCGTAAAAACTTCACTTGCGTCAATTAAAGTTATTGCCCCCCTTGAGTTGTCGCTAGATTTACACCTGCTCCGAAATTTTAACTTCAGTGAAATAAAAATACATCAACTCACCGTCAAGAATTTGATTAAAACCTGTGATTGTGTCCTTGAGCGTCACGAGCTTTCCTGGCGTGCCGGTGAATGTCTCGGCGACCTGCGCAACCAACCAATCAATGAATCAATGCATGAAACAACACCGCACACTTCGAAGCGTCGCTGGGACCGAGGACAGACCTGGAAGGGCTGCGACAGGAATCTTTGGATCTTCCTGGCCCGTTGCACGGTGAGCTTCTCTTCCTGCGACAGTTCTCCCATACCCAGGATGGCAATAATGTCCTGTAGGGATTTTTGGTCCTGAAACGAAGAAGAGCCAAGTCTTGGACGACGTGCTGAACGTAAAGCCAGTTCACGAATATGAACGTAACTGCTTTAATAGATCGGAGGGGGGTGTTGCACGGGTATGGGGGGAGACATTTTCAACAATATAAAAATCGTTGATCTCTCAAAGCAGCTTCGCCACGTACCTAGGAGCTGATGACTTGCCTGAGAAGCCAGACCCGTAGGGGGGCGTTCGGGGCCAGTGCACCCCAAAATTTTGTTGGGTCCGGAAATATGTTTCAAACACACAACAACAAAAACATTGCCCCTTAAAAATGTATTTTCCCCCCACCAAACTTTCAAACCTGGCTATAGGCTTGTCAAAAGCTACGGTGGACAATGTGTAAAAATCCAACCATGGAAAGCGAATGCCGCAAAACTGAGTAAAATGCTTCGGCGGGTATGTTCAAAACATTGCGCGCACCAAGGTCGGCTTTGAGGCTAAACGGTCCGACATGACATGGCCGACAACGGTCAAAAGACGTCCCACGCGCTGGACTGGTGCGAAGCGACAGCGTGTGCGCTGCTCTAGTTGTATCAATCGTTCGCACTAGCGGGTCGCACAAGATCGCAACTTCTGGCCCCACCGCAACTTCTGGCCCCACCAACTCTCAGCCGAATCGCTATGTACGCCAAACCACCCTCTTGCACACATTCCTCCCACAGCCTGGTACTAAGCGCTGTATTAGCAGAACCAAAACTATTTTGTTTAACCTACCCCCATGGCACAGTTCTCCGATTCGAAACTTTGTCAGCTTTATAGAAACATTGAAAGCGTTTGAGCAAGCACAGCTTACGTCAGATTGCTATCAATCAAAAGCAACTTTCAAAGTTTCAACTTTCAAATCAAAAGCAAATATCGAATCCTACTCCGGAATAACCTGTTAGGAGCAAAATGAGTTGATCGCGCAGATGTTCAGAACGCCGATCAGCGATCACACGACCTGTTAATTAGCTCGTTACGTCATTACGCAGTGACGTGAGCTTGCTGAGTTTCTTTCTTTCTCTTACTCAGGAGCGCAGAGTGCCACTGCAGAATTTTTGCCAACTTTGCATTTTTTTCACGTTTGTTTAATCCAAATTTAATTCGAATTTAAGTATTCGACAAAGCTCTGATTTTTGGGTCCAAGTGCTACTTCAGCATTTAAAACACATAACAGGTGTCTACCGTCAGCAAAGCAAGCAGGGTTTGGCCAACACTTGGTTCGAAAGCGGCGGCACCCCTGCAGCACCCTTGACGCACCTGCAAGATCTTCTTCACGCGCCGCGCACAGTCGTAGTGTCCCAGACCGACGATGTTCGGGTCCATGATACGTGACGTCGACTCGAGCGGGTCCACGGCCGGGTAGAAGCCCAGCTCGGCCACTTGCCGGGACAGCACAGTGGTGGCGTCCAAGTGGGAGAAGGTCGTGGCCGGACTCGGATCTGTCAAGTCGTCAGCGGGCACGTAGATGGCCTGCGCGAGTGAGATAAGAGATCGAGACCTTGCTTAATTTGAAGGAGTATTAGGCGACAATGAACAGCATGCAGGGCATTTTTGGCTTCCTATTTTCGACTAACGCCTGAATCAAAGTCGGCCAAAGAAGAACCCGACACTCAAGTTAAGAAACTGGCCATCCTTGCTCAACTTGGGTTTTTACAAATGCCGGCCTGGGGGCGCGCGAGATGACCGCTCTTCAAACAGAAGTAAAACCAAATCGAATACGATGAGACTGCGCAGTACTGTTGATGTGTTGCTCCCATTGGTGACTCAGTTGGCTTTCGAATAATGGCAGGAAATTTTTTAAAAATAGATGAATGGCAGCAAATGGAGTTAAAAATAAGTTTCACAAGATTTATTACCTAGCCTACTGAGAATTGACCCCATTACCAACTCGTCAAGAAACACTGCCTATAAAATAGAAGCCAAAATCGCAATAAAAACATACTTTCCGTCAACGGCGAACGTCCTTGGAGGTGAAATTGCAGCTTTCTTATCAACTGGCTAGCTAGAGTAAAATGATTTTTCCTTTTGAGAACACACGCGGAGACGCTGAACAAACGACAATCGAAATAACCTGCACCGACGTGATGGAGCCCTTCTTGGTGGTGGTAATTCGCTCCTGCATCGTCCCCATGTCCGTTGCCAAGGTTGGTTGGTAACCGACAGCGGACGGGATACGTCCGAGCAAAGCGGATACTTCAGAGCCAGCTTGTGTGAATCTGCCCGGAAAGATGCGTGAATGCTCAGTTTAGAAACACGCGATGTGCAGCCATGGACGTCGGAAGGATTTTTTCCAGGGGGGGCAGTGGGGGATTCTCCCAAAATCTTTTCCAGGGGGGA
>JGI24021J15306_10001643_pt1 | contig 22447 bp, 20 predicted proteins | sample Ectturendosymbi1_FD_15306 | JGI IMG/M metagenome (IMG submission 15306) | reverse complement strand
GTTTTATCCAGGGGGGGGGGCAATTATTAATTTTTCAAAGGGAGGGCCATAGGTGATACAATTTCATTTTACCCACTCGAAACTAAGAAACAACCTTTCTTGCTAAAACTTTGATAGAAAAATGTCAAATTTCAAAATCCAGGGGGGAAAGCCTCCTCTGCCCCCCTGTACCGACGCCCATGACTCTGGTCATTGTTTTTGTGGCTGTTAGACGCAAATTTGTTTTGTTAAACGTTTTACTGCATGCTGTTAATAAAGTTAAACAACCTATTGGTGCATCTGAATACACAAGGGATATATTCATTATAAATTAGCCGTGTTAGCGATGCTCAAAATTTTTTTTGTTTTACGTAGCTACAAACTGTGTTTTAAGTATGCATGAATGTTTCCTGTTTTTCTAACTAGGTCCTTTTTATGCTGCCAAAGTTAGTTGTGATCTCTTATTTTTCTAACCACTTACTCCCCCGCGCAGCATACCTATTCCAAAGCCAGCATTAACTGGAAAACAAACAGCTGATCTCCAAAAAACTTGAACAAAGCCAAGTTCAACTCTACAGGCAAATTGATTTTACCGAGGTTGTTAACAACTAACCTGTTTTATCACGGGTGTAGTGCTAAAAAATGAAATGTGGGAACACATCCAGAAAACTAGCCAGTTTCAACAGCACTTCTCACTCATGTTTGAATTGTTATTTAACGAAATATTCATGTTCGTTAGACTACAAACGAAAACAAAAAATGTGTAGGAACTCCGTTCCCACGAGTTCCCACCCCGCTACACACCTTGTTTTCATAACGATTCAAAGTAGTGGCACACGCAAATATGATCCTGAACGACTGATCGTCTTGAACCCAATTGCATTTTGCTGTTTTTTTTCACCTGTCTGCAACTTACCGACTCAAGGTCAACAGGGTAATGTTAAGGGTCCAATACATGTTGAAAACAAGTATGTAATAATTGGGTTTTCGATGTCAAGATCGTGTAAATCTAATCAGAAGTGTTTCCTAGTTGCAGTATACTTTCCTAAGATCAACGTAGGCTGAGCAGCAAGTTGATAAATGCAGGAAAACGAAGAGATATTCAACATCCTGCCACACGCTGATCCAATACACTGATAAGAAATTCAAAAAAATATCCGAAATTTCCTGCAATTAACAGGTGTTCTTTTCCAGGCACATATTTTTTGTGAGAACGTATAAACAGGTGATTCTGTGTTAAGCATTGCCAGCCATTAAAACGTATTCCTGTAAATTCAGTTTGGCATGCCCAGTGCATCAGTCACCCAGGACCAAGTGTGCAAAAAATCGCGTCAGAATCTGGCCGGAAACCGAGCTGTTTCACTAAAGCTGCTGGTTTGGCAGATCTTGTTGAGAAACGGGCACGTTAACGGAAACAAGCGCTTGGATGCGTGCTGCCGCGACGTCACAAGTATCAGGCTATCGAGACACTGAACAGTTAAAATGTTTGCTTAAACTCAACATCCTTGTGCAAGTTATCACTTGATCTTAAATTGTTGTTTATAGCCTCCTGCTTCAGTCGGCTTTATGTATATTGATTTGAAAAAAACGTTTAAACACAAGACGAAACTCAACATTATCCAACTTAAACTTGCCATATCAAGTGTCAGCAAAATTTTCGAAACGGATTTGCAAGACGTCTTGTCCAGCATTTGCTACTTACAGTACCTTTTGAGTCGTGAAAAGAGTAGGGCACAAACGAAACAATCAGAAATCCGCATACGATGTATGAAATTTTACATGGTGCGAAATTTTGAACAGGCCTTCAGGGTGGCGAGGTGCAAAAGCTATAGCAATCTTTAACCAAATTCGCGCAATTGCAACATCGGATCTGTTTCAACCCATGCCCAAGCACCCACCAATTTAGACTGGCAAACTGTAAAAATCACATATTGTCTGCGCTCGCAGCAAAACTGATACTGTGCGGTTTTGCTAACAAGAGGCTGGACGTCAAATCGGCTCTACGTGTTCATGTTCTGCAAACCGCAGCTTTAATCGTTAGACGGCGTTTTATATGTGGCCTTGCAGGGAACGAAAGGCTATTGAACAAGTTGAGGATTAAATTATCGATTGTAAACAATATTTTTCATGTCTGCCGAAGCGGGAACCCGAGAGGAATGGTTTCTTACATTATTGGAAAAGTTGTCATATATATAACCGCTTTGTCGAAACGCAGTGGACGCGCACGCTTCTGCGCTTGATCACGTGATCAGAAATCCGCAGAAGGCGGTGAGTGGAGCAACCCAGGGGCGTAACAACCGGTATAAACATGTGATCTTGAACGAGGCCAGAAAGCCCGGTCGAGTTTATGTCAAAGCGACTTCTCAGTCGTTTTTGCGCAATACAGGATATCAGGAACGCCGCGATTCGTTCGCGAACAGTACGCTGGATTCGGTAGCGAAACACCGCTTGTCCCAGTGTTTTCCTGCTGCCCTTCACAATAAGCCACAATTCCCGGGGCAGGGTTCAGTTGGAGCGAGCTGTTCAAGCAGGCCTTGGTTCTGAAACCACATGAGGAACGCATTTTATCTTCGCTGACAAGATCCGTCTCGGAAGGAGAGCTCCTATGCGGTGCAAGCTGGCTTCCAGACGACAAGGGAACTTTCTTTTCCGCGTTTGTGACCGAGAATGTTTCGTCTTCGTTTTCCCGGCCACCTGAACTGCAATCGCGAAAGTTGATCGGACTTTCACTCTCACAACCGAAAGCTTTCCTTCCTTTGTCAAACGCGGCGTCAAAGGGGACATAGCCGGATCCATGACCGTCGTCCAAGATATCCGGCTTTGCCGCATTGGTAGAGCCATCACGAAGGGCACTGTGGCTTCCTTCAAACCCGTTGGCTTGACCTGGAACGGAGCTGTGATGGAACCATGCCCCTTCGCTTATCAGTCCTCGCAGAGTAATGCTCTCGGGCAATTTCGTACCTGAACAAAGCACAGCAACCGATGCTTACTTGTTCTTTTTTCTAAAATTTCTACAAAGTCGCGGATGGATTTCGTTGATGACTTACCTGCATCACAAGAACGTGACAAACATTGAAGTACTGGTGATAACAACAGGCCTGTTGAACGACAGGTTCGACCTGTTGAACGCACCTGGCGTAACTGCGGGTATAACAAAGCCGGGATGCTTTTTCTCTAAAAATGATTTTAGTTCTACTGCAGGTCGTTGAAATCGGTTTTTCTCCAAGGGCGATTTTTCTATAAAGGATAAACTTTATACTTATCTCTTGTTTGCCTAAATTCACTTTCAATTTCCTTTACGGTTATTCTACATAAATCGCGGGTCTGCAAAAAAACACTTTTTCATGTACCTGCGTTTGGTTATCATGTAAACATTTATCTGCCACACTGATTAAGTAACCTCATGATTTTAGAGATACTGCTAAACTTGTTTTCGAAAACGACGAGCTTACGTTGGTACGCAAAATTGAGTTGAACTTTCAAAACATCTATCTTTTCTTGAATGTTTTAATTTTGAACTTGCGTAGTATACGAATCTTTGGAGCTTATTTACTTTTTTCTATGAATTCTTGCTACTGGCTTTGGCTCCAAATTTTCTGCTTCCGTGTAAATAAATAGTTGGCACGAGTTTGTTGGTAGCACTAAAAAACAAAACGCGTATAGGGGAATGTAACGCCATGTCACAAACAGTAAATTGAGCCATTCTTATAAAAAAGTCAAGTTTTTTTTCTTGGGGATATTTGTTGCTATAGATTCTGCTCATTTTTTGGTATTTTAAAAGTAAAATTAAAATGCATGAATGAATTATAGTAAAACGATAGTGGGTTAGCTGGCTCCACATGTGAAAACGATGCACTGAATAACGTATGACGTAACGCGGCGCACTCTAGTTCAAAATAGCACGAAATCAAACAGTGCTGATTGCATAATGCAGAAAAACAGGTAGGGCTGTTAAATCAGATTTCCTCTCACGTTTTGCCTTGTTTGCGGTTGCTTAGATCGCTTGATGTTAGTATTGGACCTACATAAGGATGTTTCTTACTTGCATCCATCTGTGACGTGTCCGACAACATGCGCTGCTTCTCTACTTCCCAACTCCTTGTTTCAACTTTGTCAAAGATTTCTGGCAGGGGCGTTGCAGCTTCAGGAGCATCAGGCTTTGCGTCAAAAATTTCCTCCTGGTTAAAAAAGTTGGTTTCTTACTTTCCACTTCTCATCACGAGCGCACAGACGTTGTTCGTTTGCAAACTGCTGTTGCAATCCTACAAAAGTTTCGTTTAGATTTGAAATGAAGCTGTCCAAAAAGTCATAGTGTTTGCTTATCACCAGGGTGCACAACCTTTTCGCTATTGCGGGCCGCATTACGTTATTTTTATGAATCACGGCCTCCAGTGAGTTTAAGATGTTTTTATTTTTTCTGTTGTTTGTTTTGCTTCCACACGTTTGTTTGGCGGTCTTTCTACTAAGTATCATCACACAGTAGACAAAGAGTTTGGCCGCCATAACTTATATCTTAAATTACATGTCACGGCCGCATAATTTTTTATCGAAGGCCGCATGCTGCCGCAGGTTGTGCACCCCTTGCTTATTTAGTCATGAAAAAAACGCTGCACTTCGTCTTCAAAACCTAATGAGAAGCCATTGTTATCATAGTGGAAAAATTACTTTCAAACAATGGTCGCCATATAGTCGAGCCTTTTAGTTGCAACGGTACTTCTGATTTACACTAAACAACTGGTTTGTCGATTCAAACGGAAGTTAGATAATTTATCCCGTGGAAAGTTATCTTCTGCTATTGTTGATAACAGTTCATTGTAATGGAGCGGGTTAAACGTATTTTTAAACTGAAATAGACCAATTGCGAGACAGGTTACTGTAACTGATACATACGATAAATCTATTCTACCACATCGGACTAGTTGATAACAGTCCCAAGATCTAGACATGTATGCCAAGAAATTGTAACTGATTTTGTTTATACCTGTTATCTAACTCTCTACTCAAAATTAGCGCTAGTTTTCATCCTTATGTGTCTTCCTAATGAAATACCTTTTTCGCACTTCAATCACACTTCTATCATTCAAACGAAATAAATCAATGCCAAGACCTCTCTAAAGCGCTTTTCTACGTTTGGCCTTACCAATGCTTCGGGTATGGGACCAACTCTATACACAAGTCGTTGGAATTTCCAAGCACGATGGGCGAAAAATAGCAAAAGACCAAAGACGGCCATTCCACCAAGCGATGAGATTGTTAATGCCAGCACCGAGTGGTGCGACTTTCCTTTTCGTTCGATTTCGTCCCGTGGCTCGAGACAAGCAGCCCCGCTCCAGGGGCTTGCGGCTGATGTTGTGTTCTGTGCGTTGTAATCATGTTCGAACAACCGCATAGACGCGCAATACGTTTCGTCAATCGTCCCAAACTAAACAAACAAAATGCAAAAGAGTATTCACGTGGATACGTTACCGGAATACAGCAATTTTTGCTGCAGTACAAAATATGAAACATGCATAGTCAACCCTAAACAGCCTTTTCAGTCTAAAGTAGTCAGCAAGGGATTCTAATCGGGTGTTTCTTTTGCGATTCGAGCCAACGCTTGACCACATAGCACGTGAAACGCCTTGGAACTGTTTGTCGTAGTTAGTTTTCAAGGTGAAGACAACCAGTGTTGCAGATTTGACTGCAAATTCACTTTCATGTTTCACGACAATGATTGCTGTACTTATTTTTTTATTCGAAGAGCCAATGATCATTAATCACTGCCATTTCAAGCCTTGACTGTTTCCACGGGACCATGCCCACTAACATGTTCCAAAGGTTTTTAAGACAAAAATTCACAACGATCGTACCACAAGTAGAATTTTCGATTGTCCAATACACACAATTGGCCCACGACGCCAGGTTCATTCAAGTCAATTTTCTGTTAGCAGCAGCAACAAGACAGTTGTGACCAGGTTTGCAGGTTTTATCGTAAATGCGTTTGTTAATGATAAAATATTATTTCTTGAAACTCTAATTCCAACGGTGAAAATCTACTCCTGTAAAAATTGTCGCTTCCTCCAAATGTGAACATATAGTTCCCCTGAATGGAAATGCAGAGATTTATTAGAAATAGAAAATACTACGACTCTATGTCGCCTTTGGTCTAGTAGCATTTCTCTTGTCTTCTTTTCGTCCGAGTTGCATTTTGGCGACAATGTTCAATTCAAGTTTACACCTAGCGCAGCAGCTCATGAGCCTCTTGAATCTATAGGCTGACATGTAGGGCTACCTACTTCTCATGCTTGTGATCTGAGCAGGTACGTGGCAAAAAAATTAGAGGTGGAGTGAGGATTGTCTACTCAAATAAATAATTGCCTTTACCCGTTCAAGCTTTTCGACCCCCTGGCTACACCACTGGATCTGGGACCATTTTGTAGTGAAACCTGAATGCTGTAAGAAGTTAAAGAACCAGTCAAGCTCAGCCTACGTCGCTACATAATCTAGTACCTTCACACATACCCAACCACAGCATTTAGGCTAAAGCAATTTGTTCTTAACTTTTCCAACCCCGGTACCCCTGTTCCTAAGGATACAAGCTTGGGGACCCCTCGTCTTCGGTTATGTCATTAGTCAAAGTGGTGGTCAATGTTGTTTGTGCATTTGAGAGTTAAAAGAAAACGATTTGGCATTCCTTCTGGTGACCCCGTTAAGGAACACTGGACTAAGGATTAATTTTGAGGTTTCATTTGTTTTCAGAAAATTTCACTAAACAGCTTGCCATATGACGCTAATACTATGCTTCTGGCAATCGTACGTTTGGGGCGCCATGATATTGGACACGTGCAGCATAAAAAAACTGCTAAATCGGACAGTCTGAAGAGTCAAATTCTCTAGTGACGTGGTTACAAAGAAAAAACAATTGGACCTCGAACGACATCCAAAATGAAATCATTCAAATCATGGCTGATTCTGTTTTGAGAAGCATCGCGTACGACTTCAAAGCGAAAAAGCATTTTTCCATTTTCATCGACGAAACAACGGACTCCAGCTTCAAGAACAAGCCAAATATATGTTTAAGACACGTTGATATCAGAAATTTGAATGTTCATGAAAATTTCGCTCGGTCTTTGAAACTGAAACACGGAGACGGAGACAATCACAAAATTCCTTAAAGATGCTGTTTACCGCTTGGGATTTCACTTGAATGATTGTAGAGGGCAAGGAAACGATCAAGCCTTTAGCATGAGAGGTCGCTTGTCTGGGTACAAAGACGAACGACATCTGAATATCCCAAAGAAATTTTGTTCACTGCTTTTGTCATTCGTTGACCTTGGCTGTGCAAGACTGTTCAAACGAAATGTTGTTGATGAGAAATGCGCTGGATACTATTTAGTAGCTGCCCAACCTTTTTTATTTTTCTCTAAAACAAAGAGATTTGTTCGAAAAAATGAAGCTCAGTTTTGATCTTACTGGAGCAACATCGCGTCGTTTGTGTCATACGAGGTGGACTGCCAAAGCAAAATCTTCCGAATCGGCTTCGCAAAATTGCGAAGCTTTGCTGGAAACCTTGTTTTCTATTCTTTTTGGTAATGACAGGGTAGAGTGCGTGGAAGTTAAGGGCGAAGCAAGTGGAGCTCATACTAAGATTGAGAAGTTTGATCCATTTCTTTGCCACAGGTGTCTGTGCCGAGTTTTATTCAATAACGGATCAGCTAAGCACAACCTTGCAGTGCAGGAAAATCACTGCAACTGAAGCCAAGGCTGAATTAGTATGCAGTGCTGTTCAGCGCTTTCGATTTCATGCTTAATTTTACTCATCTTTGGAGGAAACCGTCCAACAAGCTCAAAAGTTACAACTTACGGATCTCCGTATTCCAAGAGGGCGCAGACTTAAAAAATGCAGCATGGCTCAAGGCCATGTAAGTTCAATTATCCGAAAGATTATTATCGTATATTATACTTCGACTTTGACGACAGCACCAACGGCGAAATACAAAGAGATTCAACCAGGAAAAATTTAATCTTTATACAAAATGCGAGAAATTGCTTATTTCGGTTGCAAACAGAAGATACGTGATGGCAGAAACCCAGGCAGCTGTGAAAAAGCATTTTGGTAACGATCTGGATGCTTCAAGGTTGTTTAAGTGATCAAGCCTTTGCACATTTGTGGTTGTTCGGAGATACGTTTTCAACCGACCACGAATGAAAAAGACGCTTTACAGAAGCTCTTGTAGCTGGTAGCTGTTATGCCAGTGGCAGAAGTTTTCGAACTTCCTAAACAATGTCACAATTCGAAGTAAATGCGAGAATGCCAGAAAGTACGCCTTATATTTTCACGTTCGCATCTGATGCCGCATTACCCAAAACAGTCAATTGATTAATGATTTCGTCTGCTCATAGAAATTATACAGGAAGTTTGAATGTGCAAAATATAGCTTCAGAGTTTGTTTCAAGAAATCAGAAACGCCGTGATGTTTTTGGAAAGTCTGACGCATCTTTTATCATTTTTTCTTCTGATTGCACTACCATGCTTCGTTGTCACCCAGCTTAGCAACAAAGTTCTGTTTGATGTTTTGTCAAACATCATATCATACAAAACTTGAATCGTACGAAAATCTTTCTTTTGCTAGAAAGCCAATGGCAAGTTGTTGCTGCAGATGTCAAAGGCGAATTGAAAGCGATTATCATCAAAGTTTTTCTAAACTTGAAAGTTAAGTACATCACGTTGGATGAATTACTATAACCAAAAAAATATTTAGGTAATACTATGGCGACAAACAACTCAAATTTTTGTGGGTGGAAAACTGATTTCGGGATGGGTGACGAAAAATTAACAATATCTACTGAAACTTGCAAAAACGACACAACCCGCATGAATTAAAAAAATTAATTGCGTGGGGGAAGTGAATCTGTTTGCTCCCTTGCTTGTGGGCTTGCTGGATGATCCGTTAAATAGGCAGCGCACACAAGCCTTCAGTTCATAATTGAACCTCGTAGAAAACTTCCAAGTCCTTAATTTTTATAGCAATCGACTTGCACATTACAGAGACAGTGAGTGTGTTTTTTCTGGTAATTTTTGGCCTCTGGTTGCGCCAATCATTTTAAACTCTTGCCGCCGTTGTAATCGGACTTTATCCGTTAGTCTGCACCGAACCTGACACATGCGTCCCTTAAAGTTTGAAAGACCCTTAATAGGTTATGTACTGAATGTTGAAGCCAAAAAAATTCGAGATGCATCTTACGGACAAAAAATTCCGAGTTGCAGCGCACTCTTGAAGTTTAACCACGTGTCAAAATTATGCCCCGACGGTATTTTACAAAGAGGGAAAAGCACGTTTGCTTTAGCTCTGCAAAGTATTAAGCTTCAGTAGATTTTGTCAGTCTTGGAGGCCGTTGCCAGAACTATCTTCAATCGTTGTGTACGATTTTTCCCAATAGTCCGATCTGGGCTGAACTTACTGAATGTTTTCCGCAATTTCAAATGTACATGCCAAGAGTAACATGCTGTCGCACCTGCAACGGTATTTCGCTGGTGGAGAGGTCAATGTCCTTCACCTTGCTCGCTGTCTCATTTCCTTTCGTCCAATATTTGATCTGAAAACAACATGCAACACAAGAGATGATTACTTTTTTTAATTGATTTTGGTGACGCCAGTTGGCGACAGGGTGAATCCTGAAATTTGCTTCTTGCCGGGGTGGTTAAGGTGAACGCTTGTGCCCAACCAACGAACGTTACGGCGATTCACTCAGTGACCGTGGATCGAACACCCAACCTTCCAATTGTGAGGCGGAAACTTTACCACTGGGCGAAAGATGTTATTACATTAGAAGCACAGTAAAGTAAATTGCAGGTTGGCTGCTTTTATGTCACAATGCAAACTTAAAGTAAAGGTTGCAGAAACTTTCAAATATTTATTAACGCTTGCTCTTATGTCACACAATACCTGGTAGATCAACGTAGTCATATCGTTGCTAATGGGTTCCTTTGTGGCCAGATTGAGTGGGGTTTCTGGGCAAATAAACATAGCTTTTCCAACTCGGGTTGCTTCGAAAGCGGGAGGTACGAGTTTCGCTGCAACGACACGTTGTTTTCAACTAAAGACAGGCTGTTGACTTTGACGCGAAACAAAGAAATGATATCTTCACAGTGGTAACAAACTGGTCGATGTGCGGGTTTTGCAATAAAACATGAGAAGAAAAAAGAACAAGTAAGTAACTAAATAACCTGGCCAATGTGACGACAGTATGAGAACAAAGATACAAAAGCTCTAGTGTTTCTGGGAGCGCCACCAATCCTTAAGCACTCTCTTGGTTGTATTCATAGTTCAGTTGCAAGCACTCGTTTATTGCACTGGAGGCAGAGTTGCTTTTTCAGACATAAACGTTGCAATCGCGCTGATATTACACTTCGGTTAGGGAAAGGACAGCAGCATATTTGAATGCATTGGAAAAATATTTTGTGAAACTAACTTCTTCGAAAGCACCATAGTTGTAACTGCGTGACATCTTGTTGAAAAGCAGATAAACACTAACAATTTGTGCATAAATTAACATCGCCTAATTCAGGCGTTCCTAACCTTTCTCTGACCATGTACCTCTTCAGCATTTCGACAGATGAGCATGTACCCCTAAAATTTCTTATGACAAAATATTTTATCATGACTAATCATATATAAACTTAAAAAAAACATCTAATGATTTTTGAAAATAATATTCACTGATATATGTACAAATATTTGGAAATAAATAACATGTACATATATTTTTCCCTTCCGTTGCTAACCTTAAATGCACCCCTTCAGATAGGCAAATGTACGCTTAGGGGTACATGTGCCCAGGTTGGAAGCAACGGGCGCAATTTATATATTTCAGCATCAAAATAAGCGAATGCATGCACAGCTCCAAACAAAAAAGTCTTACTGCAAGAAATTCTAACGCAAAATGGCAATTACTTCAACAGTGTTAGAACGCCACGTCACACACACGCATCCACACATGGCGTATTCAGTCATGCATTTTGACGATGAGTCGTTGAGCATGTAACCAGGTGAGAGCGCTAGCACGTCACACATGCAAGAACGCATAAAGTGCGTATGAACAATGTACAAGACTACACATACTGTACAACGAAAGCCTAGCCATAGACGGACTTTTGTTCAAGGTAATGCAGGCGTTGCCGATGCCTCAGCCGCACGCACTTCGCTTTCCTAGGTGTTCAGATAGCAAGCCGGGCTGAGACGACCGGACTTCGCAGAGGGGAAGCCACTGCGATGATCTTACAACCAAAGGCTCTAGTTTTGCTGCAAGCTTTCATGGAATCAGCCGACTGGGCTTCGCTTTCAAACATTTGCGATGATTCGGACTTGCACATATCTATGTTCAAGTAATCAGTCTTCACAAAGATGACGCAAGCGAACCAATCATCAAATGTTTTTAATAGGAAGTCGGTGCCAACTTTACGCACCCTCAATCCTGAATTATTATTCTAATTGAATTCAGAGGATGCACATATTTACGTGAAATCAATTTCCTATTTTAAAAAATTGCTGACTGATTACACTGCGTCATCTCTGTGGAGACTACAGTACTTAGTTTTGCAATGTTCTTGTGGTTATTTTATTCAAAATGTCAGCAAACCATGACAAAATGTTTCATAGTAACGAGCATTTTACCAAAAAAAGCAACTTACTGTCGAATTCCGGTCGAAATGTTACTGTCTCCTCAAACGTTGGTGATGAGGCCAAGGACACACTGAACTCGTACTTGGCTACAGCTTCTTTCGCGAAAAAGCTCACATCACATGACGTGTTTCGTATGTTGACACAGAAAGAAACATTATTCCATGTAGAAATTTTCCTTGAACTGCCCAAAAAATCATTTGCAATTCGAATCTCGTTTTCAGAAAGAAAGATTATAACCGTAAAAGACAGAAATGTTAGACAACGCAAACAACTCAAGGCGTCATTTGGCAGGTTTTCACATTGGAAGCAACCAGGATTGGCACAATTTTTGTTGCGTAGTTTTGACTGCTGTAAGTGATAACTGATTGTCTTTTTTTCATATCATTGCTTTGTTCAAGCCAACACGTAAACCCCAGAATTGTAACTAGTAGTGTCACGTCATCAAATAGACATATCAAAAAAGCGAGAAATGGCTCTTGGTAACGCGAGCGAGAACAAAACAGGAAGTGGATTAAGTAGTAGACGGCTCCACATCGTGACAACACAAAATGTTTCAGTCGCAAATAGCTGGAACGCATAATATTTTCGAAAATGCGTTTGGCGCGAGAATGTTTGTGTTCAGAAAAGGTTGGCGGTGCAGCCATTGCAATCGTATTCAGCTATCTACTGTTGCTACATGCAGTGCTCCTTGCAAATTGTAAAGAAAAACACGCCAGTAGCCCGTCTTGATGCTCACAGCAGGTTGATGCTTTGGGCTTAACAAGGAGCAAAGTTAACGCAAATTGCTGCGTGACAATTAACAGTCCACTGTGCCGCACCAATGACGCCTATGCATTAGTGCAGTTATACTGCTGAGAGGGACGATGACCACATGGCCCATTATCAATCTCCGAACATGTTTTGGTAGCGATAAATTATCAAAAACTAAATTATTTTTAACTCGATTTTTGTTTTTCTGTACATAACATCTCTTTTCTATGTTTGTTCTTGTTGCTTTACAACCTTCTTGTTTAAGTGAAAACTAGTAATGGATTAAACAAAGGAAGCGACCGAGTTTGTCGAAGACGACAGTTTGTACAACTGCCCAACGTAATTTAAATGGTCCAAGAACATATATATGAGTTTCCTTTGCTGTGACCCTTGACGTCCAGGCCACACGTTCACCTCGAAATTGTCCGCGAAACGACCGTGTATCTCGCTTCGGAGGAACGGTTCTGTGGTTCCCATCGAAGCACGCTTTTCAGCATCGTAGACTCCACCCAGATCTTTTTTATATCTAAATTCAACGCAAAAATGCATTTTGCATGCGATATACCTTGACATTTAATTGGTAAATTTATTTTATGCTTGCGTTTAAGCGTGTTTGTTTATGAAAACTTGCCATTTTACATGAGTGTGCATTTCTTCCTGCAAAATAGATGCTCAGATGGTATCAGTGATACACCATTGAGCTTATTGAAAAGTAAGAGAATGTGATTATGAAAGAAAGCCCATCCTGAAACTTACTTAGGCTTGTAGTACGTTGTAGTAGCCTTTACAACTGACACATTTTTCCACTTTCATGCAAACAATACTCATAATATACCTCAAGTCATATTTGTAGCATTGAATTTTCAAGCTCGTCTGGTTGGTTCTAATTTTAAAAGTGCTTTGATTTTACAATATAAATCTGATCAAAATTTATCAGTGTCTTTGCGATGCCAAAACCGCAGAAATTGCTTTTTGCAAAACAAGGTCTGCACGCTCCGAAATAAACCCACCAAAACTCATCGAAAACAATTGAGAAATCGTACAGACTGAAGAAATGCAGGCCATAACTAATAATGCTACCACTGCTGACCAACATCTTGAATCAAACACGTCACGCATGCAACAAATTACCAAAAAAAGGTGTTCATAAAATTGCTGCTCTGTTGCAGCAGCCTCAAGCCGAAACTGAGCCGTTTAGGTAAACTGCATGCTTAATATATATTTTACAAAAATTTTAATTCACATAAGGTTAAGCCTGGGTCGTGTCCTGTTTTTGTGATACGCTGTTGCGCGGACTTTAAAAAATATTCGTTGTGGACGCAAGCAAGCGGGTTGCTGTTCGCTTGCCTGCAGCCGAAAACAGAATACAGAGCTGCGTGTACTGATACTCGTAAACTGCGCATGCCAAGACAACAAGGGAAAACATCCGTTTTCCACCTTTGTTGAAAAAAAAAACACTGATAACAAACCGGTACCTTGATCGCCGTCGCTCCTTGTGGTTACGGTGTGCTGCTTTGCCAAACAAGGCAATAGGAAAGGAAAAACAAGAAATGTCACCACTGACAACATGTTCCACTGGCACCCGATCACAGACACCTAATTGTTTCCAAGTTGACAAGACAATCAACCTAGGACATGACTTTGGTGCTACAGCTGGCAAACTGTTGCACGACGCATTTACGAATTTTCGACCGAGAGCTCAGAAAAAAGCCTGACATGTTAACAATCGGCCATTCACTGGAATTGGACACAGTCGAATGCTAACCAGTATGTTGCACTTCGTAAACAGCATTTGGCTGCATTTAGTTTAGGCGACGACCGTTTCGCAACATCAAATTTCATCATTTCCCGCATTAGACGCAGTCGGTTTCGACTTACCCTAACCCTTTCCAATGCAGTGCTGGCACATTACGCCGAACGCGCCGACACAAACTGGTGATACCACTTCCTCACTCCCAGAAACGAACATTGGCATGCTGCAGCGCCAGTCCGTGCGTGGAAATTTCATTATTCTAAGTTCGCATTACTCACACACATCTGATGAACAGGAAACCTGTGCTTTTCTCTTTTTTTGCAAAAATTCTGTCAATACGTGCGGTGAAGTTGATTAGCTGCAGTTGTTCACGATATGAAATTGAACAATATTTTATGTGTTCATAGACAATTATCTCCAGATCCCTAACTTTATACTAGAGGTGGTGTCTGGCATTGCTACTCATATTTTCAAGTGGAATCGTTTGCTGGGCACCATTTCCACAACTGCTTCGCGAACGCAGCGAAGTCAATTGGCCGAGGTAAATTTTTTGTTTGCAAAGTAAAAACATCCATCTGAGAGGTTTAATCATGCAACAGAAAAACTTGCTAAGCTTGAGACAGCCGTTTGTTGCCGAAGGTTATGGAATCTTACAGTAAGTGTAGAACCGATCCAAACTGGTCACAAACGTTTCTAGCCAAAACAGCTTGTAGGAATACTTCGTGTTCTGACAACCCCGGTTGTTTCCAAGCTGCAATCATACAGTAAAATAATATCAGCATCCGTGGATGTATTTTATCCCGACGTCTTTCGTGCACGAATAGTGCAACAGCTGAAGTGAACTAATTTTTCTGGAAAACGTTGCTTAGGTTCTGAAAATATGCAGTTTCTCTTTCGTTTCAGGATGGAAAATGGAGGTGCAGCGAAATCCTGACTCAGTTCATTGCACAATTCTTCCAGGTCACATCAAGAGCTCGGATTGCTGGTTGGCCGACTTAAGAGAAGCAGTTGAGCAAGTCAAGGTGGTTCTTTTGCATTTATTTGTGAGTGTTCTCGAGAACAATGCTTAGCATGCACTTGTCAAAACTTTTGAATTATCAAATATTTTACATTGTACAAAAATTTTTCAACGTTTAACAAAGATTCAGCAAATGCTAGAGGGCCAGTCATTCTGGGTGGGATGGGTGGGACCACAGCTTTTATTTGTTTGCTAAATGCTTGTTCTGACCAATGCGGTGAAGGAAACGTGCCACAGTCTACGATCGTGACCAACAACTAACAAAAGCGGCAAATTTCCAGTGGAAAAGGATAATAGGCATATTTTCTTCTTGTAACTTTGACGGTCGTTTTGTATATTGTTTCTGCTGATACGTGCCATGCACTGAAACCACTAAATAACTCACGTTACATATGCGCCCTCGTGCAGAAAGTGCGGATAGGCAGTTGGCGTTTTAAATGGCAATAACTGTAAACACTCCGGTAGAATATACAACAACAGGATCGTCTACAACCTGCAGTGGTTTCTTAAACGGGGGGCGCGTACCCCTTGGGGAAGTGAAAGGTTTGCAAGGGGGCGCGAGCATGGAAGCGGCATATTGTTGAAAAGTCGAATAATGCCAAGTTACGTGTTGCGTTTTCGTGTTTGATTTTGAGGTTGGGTTGGGCGCGAGTATCAATGACAAACGCCAAAAGTTGCGCGACTGGAAAAGTTTAAACATCTCTGGTCTACACGCAAGCCCGCTTTTCAGCTGCTTTACGAAATGGGCTGTTACTTCTTGAAACGTTAGCACGTAGGAGCTGTTTCATGGTCCATGCACTACTAGCACGGGTATGTTTTGCAGAAGCAAGGATCGGATCCCAAACAGGGGAACACAGCTATCTACGGAATGCTGGCGAAGGTGCCCAGTAACGGAATCATCGACAACTTTCTGGTTGACCTTTTCGACGAAATTTACAAAGCTTAGTTTGAAAGTCCCACACCTTACTGCACCACTTAAAGTTACATCGAAATCTTTTTGGTCGGAGTGGCAAATGTTTTCTTGCTTTTTGATTTGCTCTAATCTCAATCGATGAGCTCTAATTTTGCGCGGATAACAAATGAAGCCATGTTTCCATGGTAGCTTTGGGATTCTCACAGTTAAGTCATTGTTTTCGTTACGTATTGAGCGCAATGTATACTCTTGCTTTTGGCGCTCCTTTTCCTCACGAAAGCTTATCAGACAATCGTCCTTCTTGAAGAAAAGTTTCAAGGAAAGAGCAAATGGAAGTGACGTTTTGCTTATGAGTTCACCAAAGCATATCGGCTACTTTGAGGAACACGAAGGAGATCTGCATGAGGCTTGCAAAAGAAATTTCATCGGTTGCAGTTTGTTTTTTCCCCTAGACGTGAAGACGCTTCCAGAAGTAATTTTGCAAATGCGTTTTGCATTTGAAGCAGTGTATTAGGTGTTCTGACATTTTTAGGTATTCAGCAAGATTTTCTATTGAACATAGCTGGAGTTTAACAAAAACTTTCAGTCGATGAAAGTTGTTGAGATTTTCGTAAAGCTCATAGAAAAGTGTGTGGTGTGGGTCAGTGACTATTAACTCATAATGATAATACGTAGTATTTGTAGAAACCACGCGAAACTTGCTTTAATCAACAGGCAGCCTCACTTTACAGTAGTTTTGTTGACAAGAAAAGCCTACAGGAACAGCAGTCATTGAGGAAGTTCACATTTTGTTCTGCGCATTACAACAGATCGCGAAGCATTTCCGATTTTCGACTTTTACCGGTTGGGCATCAACGCAAGTAACTATGTTTTGTTTACACCTTGGCACTACGTATGGAAATTGTATTGTTGACGCTGAGTTTTGAGTTACATGCTTTTGTGTTTCCTAATTCATGCTCAGGCTTTAGAACAAGAAAACGTACTTTAGTGCTCTGTATTCTTTGGACATTCATTCGATAAAGCTTCATTGTTAAACAATCAGTCAACTGACAACCTGACAAGTACAACTTGTTTATGCTTTGATTTGCCCACAGATGTGTTTCGCTTTTCACTTTCCTTTCGATTTCATTGCAATAAACTAGGAAAATATAGTCGTTCGTTCTTACCAAAATGTCCAGAGATCATGAGCTAAGTTTTCGATTGCTGCTAATATGAAATTGGGCGTATAGTGCGAACGCTGTGCGCTCTCAGGCAGATCTTTATGGTGTCAAAGACCCACCCAGTTTCATGCAGGTGAAGTTTTAGTTTCGAATATCCGCTGATCAGGATTTCAACAATTTCGCTCAAAAAGCGTAGCGTGTTGACCGATTTGGATCCATCTCAGATATAGCGTAATTTTTTTTATTGGTTGGTTAGTATTCGCTAACAGCTGGCATGGTCGAGATGGACTTTTGTTAAATGTTTGCGCTGACAAGAGCGTTGTCGACATTCAGATTTATCTTGTCTCGACTCTTGACGAACAACGCCACTCTTGCAGGCTGTTCCTGCGTTGCGATGCTTTCTCTATCAGCACAAGCGCTTCGTCTTCATAAACTTTTATTTTCCTTAACAATGCGGTAAAAGCGTCCCGCCTGATGCGAGCAGTGACTCGAAACGGCGCTGACGATTGTTGGTAGAAGTCGCCGCAAATGAAAGATGAAAATGCATGACGCTGGCAATCGTAAAACACGCAAGGTCAGAAAACTGTATGCTGAATAGGAATAGCGGGCGCATAAAAACGAAAATGCAACTGTGAAAAGAATAGCTCGTTATTATACGGTTTGAATATATAAGCCTTTTTAGATAAGCAAACCAAACAAGCACCCCCAGTTTGTGTCCAGCTCTCACCACTGAATAATGTGTTAGTTGGAGCCTGATCTTTTGTTGCATTGCATTGAATGCATGTTATAATGTAGCCGACGGAAAGTTTTTCATTAAACGTCAAAAAAATATCGTCAATAAAGCTGGCAAAATATCGCAGGCATTAGCAAAGGCTGGACGAGTCAGACAAATGCGAAAGCGTTTGCAGAAACCCACCAGGGGCTAAACGTGCAAAGCTCGTTATTTGCGGCAGGAAAAGTGTTGCAGAAAACCAATCAAAGAACAAATGCGCATTAGGTGATAAGCTATTCACTCCTGCAAGCAAAGGCTTGTTTTTGTTATTTCATCAACAATCAACACTTTTTCAGCGTCTGAATGCGCAGTTTGCTTCAGCATGACAAACTGATGAAACTCAGCCATTTTTTCCAAAACATTGTCAGCGGGAAAATTTCTTCCAATCTGCGATAACCGTTGAGAACAATTCAATCAAAACAGTCAAACATGGCGGCAACAATTTAACAGCCACGTTTATTGCATGCTTGTTTCTTTTTCAAGTGAACTGTTTTTCAATATGCGATCGCATAGTGTGAATTCTCTTTTTACAGCTACCAAAATACTGCCACAGTCAAATGGCATACACGACAAGCAATAGCTACCCAGAGAAGTAGCAACTTGAGATTGCTGTCACAGGCCAAAACTTTCGCCATCGCGAAATCCAGAGTGCGCGCGCTGGTTGGTTGCTCGATACATTTGCGCCAATTTTTGATAAATGGAGAAAAGCGTAAAGAAGCACGGACAGTTTCCTAAACAGGCTTAAATTGAACAAAGCTCTCCAAACGTTTTGTGCCAGCTTCTTACTATAAGTTTATTAGTGTTGTATGAAACTTTTCCGACGAACCGTTTTGAATCAATAGTCAGTGTCTCCGTGAAAAAAGCTTTGTGGACTGTGCCTCCTGAGCCGACAAACAACTGACTTGAGAAGTTGAAAATTAACGAAGTTAAAAATCACGTAGCATCTCGTGACCAACAAGCGAGGTAGAAGGAAGATGCAGTGTAATTTGGTTCTTGTATTAAATGAACTAATGAAACAAAGATCTCTATGCTTTATTCGATCTTTCATTGTTTGTATGAAGACAGAAAGATGATTGGAAATAAAACAGGTTTTTACTTGGACGTCTAAAAATAAGCACTCCAAAGTTTTTTTTGCCGCTTATGCGAGAAAAGACAATTTGCTTCAGCACCCACGAACGGGTCTAAAGGAAAAGTTCAAGGTTTGTAAACTACTTATTAAAGAAGCATTCAAAATCCAGAGAGCCACTGTAAAACAACATAATTTTGCCGCGGAAACTTCGTTATGCAGAACATCTCTCATCAACGAAAAGAACAAAAACATAGCTGATATAGGTGCAAACACACGATTGTAATAAAAATGCTTGCTTTGTTCGCCATGCACTTAGTTGGGGTTTTCGGATGATGTTGTTACCACAAAATATTTGCATTTTCTCGAATTTACAGCAATTGGTGCCGGAATACGGAATAATTAAGCTTGAAAAATCCTACCATGTAGTTGTGCTGAATGAAAAGAACTGTAAGATAACGCATCGAGCCTACACGTTCAAATTGCGTCATCGCAATGCTAGCACTTCATCAGAAACCATGCACATCAGTTTCGTGGGGGCAATGAAAAACTGTCAGGGAACCAACAATTTTTCCACCAAAAAAAGTGAAACACCTTTTTTTAGATCCAGGATTAAGACAGTTGGGATTAACGATTTTTAATAAAAAGTTTCTTCGGAAAAAGCACTGCGCACGAAATTATATGCTGACAGCAGTTCAAGGCGACATCAGGGACATTCAGCGCTGGCGGTGAGAAAGAAAAGGAAACGTGCAGGATAGCTCTGCGAGGTGAGCATTTTAGCAAGGCTTTCGGCGAAAGTAGTAAGGAAAACTGAGGCTCGAACGCACATAGATAACGTCAAACAAAAATAAAGTTTTCTCCGTGCGCTTCGGGACACGTGCAGTCCTTCTCGACCCCGTATACGCTTTTCCACGTTCCGTGACATGGACGACCCACGATCGCCATCCAACGGCTCGTTACACCCGTATGCGCTCCTGAGGAAAAAAAAACAGTAATAAATGTTCCTTAGCCGAGAGACAAACAGCATTTCTCATCGTGCATGTCAAAACTACACTGCAATTCTTTGTTGTGTCTTCGCATGGTAATTGGCGGTAGGCCGTAGCCTAAAATTTGCTTCTTCACAGGGCAGTTGAGGTGAGAGTTTGATGCATACGGGCTCCGTCTCGTGGGTTTTTCAGCGTCTTGCGTCTGATTTCGTGACGTCACATCCGCTACTTCAGCGTCTAGCATGGAGTGAGTTCGACTAGGAACGCTCATTCCATTGGAGCGCTGCAGTAATTCACTCAGTGGCTGTGGATCGAGCAATCAACCTCTTGAATTAGAGGCGGACACTCTGCCCCTGGTCTATCGCCGACTCAACGACTGCAATTCCTCTATTATCGATCCGCAGATCAGCGTCGACAAAGCCATATTTTCCTCAACAAACACTGTAGTTTATGCGTTGGACATTCAACAAAGTATTACAAAACCAAAAACAGTATCGTGCTTATTCTGACTATTTTAGGGACACACCATTTTAAAACTAGAGTCGACAAAACCAAGCTTCAAAAAATTAAATTTGAAATATTTCAAAGAATATTTTTGTGTTAAAAGCGTTAGTCATAAGTAATTTATTTCATTCTGTGGGTCTGAGCGGAACAGGACTTTTCGGTCTGAGCCGTTTCGGTCAGACTATCAAATCTTGCATAAATCTTACATGTTCACTTTTTAATGCAAACTTACTTAAATCAACCAAAGGTTTTATCCAAAAAAACTAAAAACATGATCCAAGAACCATCAGTTAATCAGCATCAACAGAAGATTTTCATTATCATCAAAAAGCAAATTAAATCATTATCGACATTTTGCAATTAAATACAAATATTTCAAACTCATAATTACAATTCAGATGTAATCGCAATCATGACTCCTCAAAAGGGGGTTGGTATAACACCACCTGGCGTGACATTTAGCCTGCCTATATAATCATTTCAATAAAGGAAGGTAATCAGTTGTTTATGTGTAGCAATTTCGTGACCGAAATGTCCCCAGACGGAAACGGCCCGTCCAAAATGTCCCATGATTGAAACGGCCAAGACCGAATCGGCCAGACCGAAGCGTCCCGTACCCGGGTCTGAGGCGTATGTTTATGAGCAAAATTTATCTAGTAATTGGTATGCACTGAGGAACTAGATATTGCATTTTATGCACGCAAATAATTATCAGATAAGCTTACCTAATAAGATAGCACTTGTGAGCAGGGATGGGTGTGTGGTGGGAACGCGTGGAAACGGCGTTCCCACACCTTTTTCATATTTTTCTTTAAAATGAGTTTGAAGCTGTTTCAAAATGGCTTTTAAAAAGTGTTTGTGTGCGTTGCCACACCAATTTGTCGGCACTACATTCATGCTTGTAAGGCATAATAGGCGAAACAGTTGTCTGTCTTTTTATTATAAATAGTATCTGATATTGTACAACCACGGCGTTGGATGCATCGCTGGCCTTTTTGTTGTTCTGAACTATAAACTAATTTGTTTCTTTTCTTATAATCCAACTTTGAACAAGCAAGTTAAAGAAGCCTCAGTTTTTGGCCACTGAACTCTCCGCTTTTTTTGATAATTGCGTTTGTACTGAAATGATAAAAAAATTTTCAAATAATAAAACAATGTATTTAACACTTTTCATCAATACGTCACAGCCTACTTGCGCCGCCCTCACTAAACTTTCAGTTTCACGCCCCCCAGTTTAAGAGCCAGACTCTAGAGAGAATCGAGAGATATTTTGAAGACTACAAGTCTCAGATTCAGGATTTGGCAATCTACAGAGTAAGGAAGAGAGATAGAGTGTAAGGCTTTAAGATAACGACGGCAGTGCTTCATCTCTCTCTCGGATCACTTAACATACATTTGTATGCCCGCTCAAGCAAGTTCTTATCAGATCCAAGCAGCATGTATTAGTAGTCTTACAATGCGAAGAAGCGTGTAGTTCCAGCATGTTAAAATGCAATTTTTGTAACTTTACTCTTTGGATGTCCTCATGCCTTGGATTACCGGGGCCATGGCCCTCACCCTCTCAACGCCCCTGCTAGATGGCAAAATTTTCGATCTGTGAAAATCAAAAAGTAAAAGGTGGTTGCGTGTGCGAAAAATCATCACATCTCCATGCATGTTGCTCAGTCATTTGACAGAGGGAAGTATCAAACAAATACGTAAGCATGCAGTAAGTTCAGCTGCACTTGACTGATACAGCAGAACAATTGAGCGTCAGTTGTTTATCTAAAGATCTTTCTGCTTCGGATACGCCCGGACTTCGATGAACAAAACTTTAACCAGGCTCTACTGGCGGGAAAAACATGAAAACACGTTAACAACTTGCCAACGTTTCGGTAGTTCAC
>JGI24021J15306_10001641_pt1 | contig 22454 bp, 18 predicted proteins | sample Ectturendosymbi1_FD_15306 | JGI IMG/M metagenome (IMG submission 15306) | reverse complement strand
AGGGGGGGGCCAAGAGGCCCGGGCCCAGGGCTCCCTACCAAAAGGGGCCCCCCACCATGTTCATATGTTTATCCATATGTGCAACATGTGCCTGCCACTTAATCCTTTTCATTAAAGAAAGTTTGTTTGTAGGCGTTATTAATTATTATCGGTAGGGCAGACGGCAGTATTTCACTTAAATATTATTTGATATTGTGACGAAGCAAACACTTATTGGTTTCCTGAAAGTTGGTCAGGTATCTGAATCTGGTGAATGCAAGGCCCAAGCCATGTAGAACACATTAGCTTACGTCTCTACTCGTTTCTGGTAGATTTTGTGTCTGCCTTACCCAGATTTGCACAGCTCGCATATGTCTGGCATTACTAAGCATGGACGTCCGCAGAAACTTTTCCAGAGGGACAAAGTCGACATTTTGCTTATCTGCTTCAGGTTGTTGGCAAATGGACGTATACAAAAGGAAAATGTCCAGTGTTACGGCAACAGTTGCATACAGTGTTTTCCTTGTAAGAAAACTTTACACTGTGAAAATGTTTATTTTAGTGAGCATGGATATTTTAAGACTGAGCAAGCAGAGCTCTAAATGAATCACAAAATTTTGCGAATTTTAGAATAAATGTAAAGTCTTATGAAAATACGAACAAACTACACCAGCTATGTCCAACCCAAATGGCTTACTGAGCCAAGCAGTATGTCACTATCTTGACCAGGGCAGCACATTGAATGACATATTATTGAGGGCCGCACATTGAATGCCTTACTTTGGTCTTAGCAAACCAAATTTAGCTTAAATTAATACACTGAAAGTGTTCGAATCCTAACTGCAATGGTAACAGACGTGATAAAGTGGCACTGAGGAACACCTGCATCAAATATTTCAAATTGAAGCTTATGAAAACAAGCACAGGTTATCAGTATGTAGGTAGGATACTACTACTGCGAAAACCTGAGTTGGGCCGCAAAGAAAACTCAAATGGGCCGCGGGTTGGACTTAGCTGAACTACACATTTAGTTCAAATAGGTTCTTGTTTTCGTGATTTTCCAATGTTTTGGAATGTTGCAAGTGCGGGAGTTGAAATTTCACTAGTCTCGAAAGACGAGATTTCACGGAGTAAATGTTCTGGTGGTACTGCGCATTTGCGCACTTTAGAGGGAACACTGGTTGCAAAAAATGCGCTTTGTTGGCAGCAATGCTTTTTCACACATAGCATCAACCAGGGGTGGGCAAACGTGTTCAATGGATGATTCATTTGCAGAAAACCAAAAACACCAGCAAGCTGCAAAACCACTTTGTAGTGGATTAAATGATGTGCAGTAATTGTCAGTATTAAGTTTTTGTTTGATTTTAAAGTCCCCTAAAATCTGGACAGTTCGTTGCTATTCATCTAGAAGAGCGACAAAAAATGTGTCGGCGGGTCACAGTTCGCCCACCATTGGTTTAAATTTAAACCTACGTGGTTTACCGATATCAGCAGTCGCTGCGTTACTTGCCAAGATGTCTGCGTTCAAATATGCAGCAAAATCAGTGTTGCCACTGGGGTCAGTCTCGTTAACACCAGATTGCTGCCTTTGACATCAGATTTTTAAGATACCGTTTCATATGATGCAAATGCTTCTATTACCAATGCATAACAAAGCGCGTTAAACCTCGCTGAATCCGAAATGTAACGAAGTGTCGTCATGAAATGGAGAAGTCAGTCATGCGTAACGTAAAATATTCATCCCAGCGCAGCGAAGAGAGCTTCTGTTTGGAACGCTGACCAAACAGACACGAGGGTGAGAGATTGAAAGAAACCTAAAAACTATTAATTTAACTTGTTTTCACCACAAAAAGAGAGTAAAATATGGAAAACAAAAACAGCTTAGTCAATATAAGATTTGTTGCCAAAACATCAGAGGTTTCAAGCAATGTGGAACAATACTTCTCTGAAAACATCAGATCTGATGTTAAAAGATCAGAAGTGGCAACACTGAGCAAAACGCCTACCACCGTGACTTGAAGTGCATCTTCGAAGATTTGTTGCCATGTTATTGTTACGCAACAAAGGTCAATAGTAGAACAATTCGCCCCCGAGTTTCTCAACCTGCCTCTGCAGGCAAAGAACCGGATTTAGTAAATAGCAAAGCTCATAACTGCATGTTACCAAAACAGTGAACCTGACTCTTGTGCAGTGTGAGTGTCATATCGGGAAATAAACTGTCATTGCAAGAATTAACCCAACTGATCAGAATTGAACTGCTGATTTCACGTTTTCCAAAAATTTTTGCTTCTTTGTTCCAATTTCCAGGGGGGGGGTAAATACCCGTTCTCTCCCTGCGGCCACCCATGTTGCTAATTAGGGCTACCATACGTCCTCTTTATGAATGACATGCCCACTTTTTCATGAGAATAAAATATTCTCCGAGGACATTCAAAAATGTCAAAATGTCCTCCTTTTTGCATTTATTATTTGACATAGGTGTAATCAGTGACGCAACCATAGGTTTGAGCAAGGCTGGAAACTTAGCTAAAAAGGGCCTACTGGCCAGCACTCAGAAAAAAAACTTGAGAAATGAAGGTGAATCTGGACGTGGATGGATATACTAAAATCCTAAATCACCGGAAAATCATTCGAAACATTCAAAGAAACGACTTACTGAAAACGAAAACAATACTAAAACCGAAATATAAGTTAAGTGGTGGCTCGGTTTACACATTTAGCTTGCCAAGAGGGGGAAATTCGACCCTCTGTCCCCTTTCAGTTAAATCACCGGCCCATGATATTTTGTATTTACATACAATAGGATAAGCTGTGCCTACTCGATTGCAACAAGATGCGTGCTGGTGGCGTTGCTTAGTTTATGGGACTGCCTGCAAAGTGTCTAATTAATTTATGTTTTGGTTGAGTTAGTTATAGGCTGGAAAGGCGGGAATGCTTTAACATTAATCGTTACATAACAGTGGTAAATCTTGTTTCAGTATCTCAATGACTTTGGCATCAGAGTGCGGACTGCTGACTCCATTATACTGTACTAGCTTTGCTTATGAACCGCAGTACGGTGATCAGTGTATTGTACATAGCTTAGTGTAGTAATTTCTAGTAATGATAGCCACGAGCGAGCAGTCAATGGAACAGATAGATGCCACGATTACGTATAGTCGCAGATGTAACTAATCACTGTAAAGAACTGATGCAGAGCAAGCCAGTCAGGTCAGTCAATGCGCACAATATTGGAAATCGCTTCTGCCTGCAACGTTTGGTTTCTGTCGCAAAATTTATTTCTGAGCGAGGACTGGCGTTTAGAGATGATGAAAACGTTGGATCGTCTAGTGTTTTTGCAAAAAAATTTTCAAAGCTTTTTTCAAGCAAAATTAAAAAAAAGAAGGTGCCTCGATGCTTCTGGTGACCGATTTTGCAACAGTATCATAAATCGCTAATTATTGTCAAACATCATTTGCGTCACAAAGTTTTGTTACACTTGAGCTAACAAATGTGACGTCACAACATTAAAATTTTGTTACACTTGAGTTAACAAATGTGACGTCACATGTTTATATGTCTTTGTGTGAACGTCACAAATATTAACGATCCATGGAAATACTAGTGACTTCATCGATCATCCCCTACCTAAACATTCTGTATCCGCACATGGGGCCTCCCACCACGCCTGGGCCCTAGGCCCGCCATCATCTGAATCCGGCGCTGTTTCCCCTACTGTTTCATGAATTATTGTAACGTTTAGCGTCAGCAAATATTACACTAACAATGGTAATAATTTAGCCACATATTTGCAGTAAACTTTGTAACTGATTTTCAAAGAAACCAGGCGCTGATTTTTCTACATCTGCTCTTGGTTTTTCATCATTTCACCGGTAAAAGTTTTCTTAAGTATTGTGAAGAGAGACTTGACCCACATTTCAGAGCGCGTTGTAAGTAACTCTAGTTTGTAAAAATCTCTTCAGTCTGTTTTACCATATGTCTTCAAGTCAATCATGATGAAAACATTATGAAATTAAGCATAAATTGTTTTCTCTTTTTCAGAGTAGACCCCAAACCTAAATTGTACTAAAGTCAATGTTATATTTAATTTTCTTCTTTTAATAAAGATGTAACTTTGACCTGGCTGCTGTTAGTAAATTATGGACTTTAGGGATGCACAAGCACATAAGCAGTATCAAGGTGTTTCTAGTCGTTTAAGCTATGGATAACAACGCAATTCATATGTTAAAATGTATTAGCTTTCTGCAGAAAACGTTCTTGCTGTCACGGAAGTAACTGTCTGTAGCATCCCAATTTGTAAAATTCTTATCACGGTTTCCGATTTTGTGGCTGAAGGTTGCGTTAGCAAGGTTTTCACTATTGGAAAACTGTATATGTGTAAATTACTGCAATTACATTATCAGAAATTTCGAAAATTTTCAACGTTTTGCAAGATTGTTTATATTGTCTGAAGGCACACACAGTTTCATCATTTTAAAATTTAGTAAGATGTCGCCACCCTACTAACGTAACAAACACGTACCGCAATGCGAAACCCAAAAACAAGGAAATTATAGCCAGAGCGTCCAACCAGTTCCATTTGTCACTGAACCAATAACCAAGACGTCGACGAAAACTGCTGCAGCCCAGATTTTTCATCTGAAAATTGTGTCGCTATTAAATAATCATTTTGCACGTGTCTCTGTTGGTAATTTTAAAACACATGTACCATTCGTACATATGCAGTGTTGGTGGTGCTTGAAATAGGCTTCTTTTTAGAGGTTCGGCAGCATGAAATTGATTTCACTAACATTATTGAGTGCTGAACATATAAACTTCAGTCACTTTCAAAGTACTTTTTGCGTACAAAAAGAGAAATAAAGACCACAAAACGTGACCCACAACGCAGAGCATAAACCACAAACAGTGACCACAACTTTAACTGGTATTAGTATGCGTGACTAAAATCCAAGGAAAGTAGATGTTTTTTACTGCAATCAATAAATTAAATTACTTTGAATAACCAAGTTTCGAAGTACCACTCTCAGAATCCTTGCCGAGCTATGAAGCCACAGCAAGGCAGAAAAATTTCTCGAAAACGCTACTTCACTTGCTACTTTGTATAATTTTCACGCAAACCTGCTAAGTACAGACTATAGCCTCTTGAAAGTCAACTACTACATATTACAGGTAGGAAGACTGAGACGCCTTTTAGTCAAAACAAAGCAATAGGAAAGCTGCACACATTTATCCTTTTTTCAGATTAGCAGTCACGCTCAACTTAGAGACTTAGACATATTGTACATCACTCAGCTAATACAGTTTAACTCGCTTCTGATTTTCGCAAAAGACATATACGAATGATGCTTTCCATATTGGAAGTAATATTTTCATAGAAAGCAGACTATTGATTAGTTAAATTAACTTTGTTTTCTGTAATAGAGTTTGGAAACGATTTGGCATAGTACAGGGAAAACTGTTTTTGACAATGAAAACAAAAGAAGCGTTGAAAGAAAGGGAAGACAAGCGCAGTAAGCGTGATAATTAAGACTTTCAAAATATTACATATACGTAAACATAGTGTATTTGAACTTCTGTATTCAAATTTTATTATGTGTTCAGGGTATGTAAACTTGATCATGTTTTGATTTTAAGCATCGCCAAAATTGTTTCGTTTTATCTAGTGCAGGGGTTCCCAACCTTTCTCTTACCACGTACCCCTTCAGCATTCCGACAGATGAGCACGTACCCCTAAAGCTTTCCAACAGATAAGCATGTACCCCTTCAGAATTTCGAACGATGAACATGCACCCCTAAAATTTCTTATGACAAAATATTTTGTTTTGATTATTCGTAGATATATTTAACAATAAGGATATATTGACATTTGAAAGTAATATTAACTGATATATCTATATATATTTGGAAATAAATAATTTGCAAATATGTTTTTATCTCCTATTGATAACCTTAAATGTAGCCTTTCGGATAGGCAAATGTACCCCTGGGGGTACATGTACCCCAGGTTGGGAACCCCTGATCTAGTGCAAAAATAGCCGACGTACAATCAACTGGCAATGTTTTCGTATCAGAAATTAGAATGTTAATGCAACATGTGTTCCGTAAATATGCAGACATTTTATGCAATAGATATTAGCACTGAAATGCAGTTACCTGAAGGACTTGAAATACTTCATCAACAAGGTGGCTTGTTACCCACAAAACTAACACCCATTCGTAAGGATTCGGTGCTGTTCCTTCAATGAGAGTGGATCTAGCAGAATCGGAATGATATGGATGGAAGTTGAAGACAAGAATGTAAGCAAAAAGAAGGAGGTTCGCCTGAAAAATGCAAGCCAGGTCTTGAATGATAAAATTGACCTGTCTTTGATTGTGTAAAAATGTTACAGTTTGGGTGAATAAAATCAACCAGTAAATTCGACCCGATTAATCCTACCCTGGCAATTTGAGTTTATTCATAAGTTTTGATTTATTGTTTACCAAACTTCGGTTAATAAACGAGATGTTGGAAGTTACCACATAAGCTCCAGCAGCCATCTTAAACTTTGTGAATGGCTTGTTGAACCAGCGAAGCAGCTGGAAAGATGGTAAACCTGCATTCATGAAGTACAGTGAAAGCGACAACGTTAGTGAAACCAATATGCAGAAAATGTAAGGTACATTACGCGAAACACAAAATTAGCGGTGGCCATTCAAAAGAATACAAACAACAAAAATTTGTCGATCTCTGAATGGACGTATGATAATTATAGCACTTTGTGCAGTAGTTACGAATATTCATCAAAAAGTTTTTCTTTTGTATCAAGCATGCTTTACAAAGCTTGGCCAAGAAAGGTAACACAACTATATAAAAACTACTCATGGTCTCCACAGGATATATTGTGGTTGTCAAAAAGGCACACGTAATTACACACCCAATAAAAACTATGATGGTGACCCAGGTTAAAATCAATTGCTTTCGTTAATACAGGCAGTCTCTGATTTTATTGTTAATCTCTTCCACGTGAAGACAGTGCAACAGTCTACAGACCAGCTATATCCAGCCCGCGGCCAGTGTCGCTAGAGGCCCAGTTTGTGGTTTCGCTGTGGTAAATGTAGCCCACATACTGATAACCTGTCCTTATTTTGATTATTCTAAATTTGACATTTTTGATGAACGCAGCCTTCAGTGCCACTTTAGCACGTCTGTACCGCGTGCTGGGAGATTTCCGCATGTCCTCTGACAATGTGCTGCAAAACCTTGTACTAGTTGTCTGATTTAGCCTTGTTCCATTGACACTAAACTTGCATATGAAATCACACTCACGGAGTGGTGGAAATGGTGCCAAACAGTTCTAACTATTGCATTTAGGATTCGAACGCTTACAGTACATAAGCTTAAAATAAATTTAGTTTGATAAGATCAAAGTAAGTCATTTAATGTGCGGCCCTCATTAATATGTCATTCAATGTGCCACCCTGCTAGTGAGTAGTGACATGACTTTTGGCTCAGCAAGCAATTTCAGTTGGACATAGCTGATCTATATACACAGAACACACACTATGGCACACAACATTATAAACAACCAATTTTTTAAAAAATAACATCCGGCTAATAAACTGCAATTCTTGCATTTTAAGTTTTACAAAAATGACGAAAACAAAGCTCAGGCTGCGAAAATGCAATTCCAAATGTGTTTCCTATTACTTACAGCCGTTTAAATCTTCAGTCCCCAGATTTTCTGCAAAGCAAAAAACATTTATTTTACATTAGCTTTGCAACAAAAGGATGTTAGCATTCATTTTGAACAGGTGTTTGTTCTTTCAAAGTACAATTGTGTTACGACGTTTTTCTTGACATTTAGAAAGGTTGCTTGTTAGGAATATATATCAGTTATATTGTGTAGATGTTTGCGATGTGGCAATTTCAAACAAATCCAATCTAAATGTGATGATTTGTAATTTGAAAATGTCTTGAGAAAATTTTGGTCCATTTAGTATGTTCACGTTGACGTTATAATTATTCAAAGCCATACATTATTAAAACAGAAAAAATATAATTTATTGAAAGGTTTTTGCAAAATAAGGATCGTTTTGAAAAGTTCAAGATGCCAGAAAATACTAAGAAATTTTAGAGGGCTTTGGCTGTGTACGCGAAAGCACTCTCATTTTGTTAACTACTGTTGATTGATTTCAACTGGTATGTGAAAGCCCTTTTTGATTTATGGAAAAAAAGAACTTCATGAAAGTCAATCTCAGAGCGCTTTTTTAGACGTTGGTGAAGACTAGCGACATCACCTTTGTGTCATGTTTCGTTCTAACGACATTTCAACTACATGAAAAAAAGAATTACGAAACGCAATTTTCGGATGACATACAGTAAAATTCAGTTACCGGCGGTTTTGAGCTACTGTATTGTTGGTTGTTATCTGAAACACCCTGTAGCCGTCTCATGCTGCTTTCGTTTCATGAGGAATATCTGCGACGCCTGGTTTTCATCTCGCAAATATCTTATATTGCATAATAGACTTGTGTCACTTCCTTTGCACATCGATTAACTCCAACATCATCCAACGGTTTTAACTTAGAATGCTCATTGACAGATTTTCCCTGAATAAATTTTTAGTTCTACGCTTCCTTCTAACATCTTCAATATCCATTACGTTATGTTTGATAATGCTTTTCAAACTTACGAAATATAAGGTTGATTTACCTCCGTATAACATCTTATTCACCAGGTCATTCACAGCGTCATGACAGACGAACTCCTGTCAAGAAATCAAGGTTATTTTTGCTTGACGCATGTTTTTGCAATGATAAACATTCACTGTTATATTCTAGTGTTTGAAATGTAAAGAAGTGTTTAGAATGATTTTAGAATGAAATGAAAAGAAGTTTTTGGAAAGAAGAAAGAAAAGAGAATGAATTTCTTGTTGCAGTGCTGCAAGTCAATGCAAGAGTTTTCCCAAAAATTATAGCATTTTGGAAGTTTAGGCATTTTGGGTTTACTCGGTTGGTTTAAGAAAGAGAAAATGTTCCGAGGTGAGTTCCGTAAGACACATTGAACCGATTCACAACTTTGAATGATATTTCAAACAAGAATCATGTTCGAAAAGCAGCAATTCCATTGTTTCGGAAAGCTTGGTTCTTGCATATGTTACATCCGACATCATCTTTCATAATTTGCTCTTTTTCATACATTAATCGTGAATACCTCCCATTTTAATCACACGATATTTGCGTTGAATAAATTGGCAGAAATTAAATTCTACAGTTTTAAGAACAATACATTTTTATTCATGCATTCTCAGATTTCCTTCTTTTTCATAACACTTGTACAGAAACGAGCTGGTTTCCAGTTGCATCGCGCAAAAAAGAATATCAATTTGTAGATAGAATGGCTGCCAAGCAAAAGCGACACAGCTCGTTTCTCATCCTGCCAATGAATTCAGTTCAAACAAGTGATGCTCGTTTGTTACTGTGGCTGTCGGAAGATCATTTTTATGGCAGATTTGCTCTGCATTGTTTTTCCAAAAGATGACAATCGAATGACTTCAAAAACGCCCGATCTCAAGACATGAATATAATTTGATGCATAGCATACAGGCCGTTAAACTTAGAAACTATAGAGAATATGTACAGGCAAAATATATACGACAAATCACTGGAAACGCAATGACGTATGTGGAAGATATTTCTTGAAAATTTTATTTTTTTACTAAAAATGAGCAAAAGTATTTTGATGACACCCTAATGTCATCAAAAACGTACGAAAACATTTGTTTTCACCTGTTTTGCTTTGATGAATTACCAAACGCGAATGGCAAGTTTGAATTTACTACTTACATTTATTGGTTGAGGTGAAACGTAATTGTTCAGAAGATTTGTAAACAAATGTCGTTACTTGCACACTAAAACTCCCATTTCAGTAGGTTTCAACAAAGACTGAGACACAACTTACTTACAACGAAAAATATGACGGAAAACGTCTCGGAAAAAAAATCCGAAAAAAATCGTCTATTCCAAATTGGTAAAATCTGCATGGCAAAGAGTAAAGCCGCTAAATGAACAAAAATTAAAAATCCCGAGCACCAAAATTAAGTATATAAGTGTATGTACTAACTCTCCAAATGTAGACCTTACCGCCAGTGCTACAAAAACAAAACCACATTATCGCATGGCCATAGCAAGATTTGATATGAAATATTGAAACATTTGACAAAAGTACTCTACGAAGTATGCGATAGTTATTCTACAATATCTGGGTTGCTGCAGCATTCGTCACTCAAGGCTACAAACCAATGAAAGTATTCTTAGAAATGAAACTGCCGATTTCATTGCTAAACTCTGAATTATGTACCACTCTATCCAATCTGACGTCACCTATAAAAACGTTTCACACAAATTAGCTATTCAGAATCGTGCTCAATATTTTTCCATTACTGCCTGCAATTGTGGAGGCATCATTATACAAAACACCAAAAATGCCTTCATGTACAAACAATTCTTTTCAAGTACAAACAGCAAACCACGAAAATGCAAACATTCTCCAATACTTCGCTTTCATGCAGATCACTTCCGATCGCACTATACCACCTACATAGGCATACCATATTTTTGTGATTGACAACCGAGATGCTTCAGAGCAACGAGCCTCATCAAATAAAGGTGGTAATATCTTACTTGGAGTATGTAGCTACTTTAGATTCCTAAAGTTAAAGCACCAAGAAAAACTAAAGTAATACATTTACTAAGAAAGCAAAACATTGTTCAAGCATTTGTAAATTTACACATTCGCCAAATCATACTTTTGTGTAGAAAATATTTTCTGCAAGAACTCTTTGTTCGGCTTTATTTTTTCGTAAAAATCGCTGCAGGAAAAGTCAGTAATAATTGACATTTTCAGATAAGGGTTTTCACATTCTGCTCCAGCATTCTTTTGTTATCAGACCACATGCTATTCATATTGGCTGACCGAATGCCCAATCGGGACTTTTTGGTTGACTGACCGGGACGCAAGGACAAAGCCTTTAAGCCGGGACTGTCCTGGCTAAAACGGAACTTATGGTATGCCTACATCTACATCCGATAAGCCTCTGAATGGCCTACTGTATGTGATGAATATAACTCACCAGAGACAGACAACTGAATACTTCCTAATACATTGTGGAAAATACAAATCAGCACGACACAAGCGCAGACAATCCATGTAGAAAATAAAGATAAGATTCCACTGAATGCACATTTTAAAGGATAGTGAAGGCATTTTATTTTTCATAGACTATATCAAGGAAACCGGCCCAAAAATATAAATAGTTCACAAATAACCCAGACACAGAGCCACAAAATTACGCAGTTATCAATGCACTTCACTAATATATAAAGAGTAAGGTCTAGATTTAATGTTTTGTATAGGCTACTTGACCTTTGGTGCACAAGAATGTTAGTGTTTTTTACTGATTTAGCGTTTTTGCTCTTTGGCACTCAGATTTAATTATATTGGGAATTGACGATGCTCTTCTGAGAGAAATTAATCTTTCGTTACATTTAAGCTGTGATCCATGTTTTTCTGACGCCTACCGATTTGTAAGCCTTAGTGTGCTCTTATTGATAATATCGCCACAGCATTCGCGATCGCATCCCACCAGTTGTCGGGTTGATTCGAATACACTGTAATTCACCGCAAAGCTAGAGTAAGAAAGTATCGTTATCAAACATTCGCATTTTCTACTAGGGGATTCGACGAAGGAAATTTCTTTACCTCAAACTCGTTGTCCACAGCGATTCGCAAGCAGTTTAAATTTCCCCAAGCCTCAAGTCTTCGAAGCAATAGATCTTCAGTCTTTAAAGGGCATTCCTTGTAACCTTTTGTAACTATGCCTAAAGCCAACTGTTTGTAGTCGTTGGCATGTTGAAGTTGCTCGTGTTTCTAATGAAGACAATGAAAGAAGTAATCATTTCAGACAAAAACAATTTAATGTCATGTGCCACGTTTACCTCTTCTACTGACTCTGAATATTTGCTTAATAATCTTAAGACAGCCTCGGCAGCAATTGCAGCAGGAAATCTGAACGGCACGTTGTTCCACAAAATGCGGGACATCTTCCTCTTGTTTGCAACAAGACTCCATTGGAAGAGTTCATGGAGTGTGGCTGGATTTTTGCAAATTCGTTTTGCACTTGTCTGACCGTTTCCATTCTTTTGCCAAAATAAACAAGGAATATATATTAGGCAACATGAATCCGAGGTTAGGCAAAAACTTGTCGTCGGCCTGCACAAACAGGTTGTTTTCTCTTATCCAGTGACGAACCTCCACTACTCGATCTACTTTCTTCAACAACCAAACGTTTGCTATGAAATATTGACGGGAATATCACATATTGGTGTACTGCACAGCAGTTCAGTACAAAGTTTTATATAAAATATCCGCATCAAAAGGGCTTGAAACGCGTGCTTTCATAGCAATGGCATACGTGCAAAGGTATTTTAGCTTGACCGGTAGTGGTTACAAATCATGAACGGACTACTGCAGAGTGTTTGATACATATACACTGTTGTAGTGCAAACGAATTCTCCCAATGACTCGACACCCAACGGTAGTAAAACGCATAAAAACAGAAAGGCAGTCTTGATCGTGTAAGGTTGACAGACGTATTCTCAGTCCCATCGGCACAGGAGGGCTTTTGAGGGCTTAGTCCCCCAAACAAAGCTCCAAGCCCCCCCACCAAATTGAAACATGAAACACTATAAACCAGTTGAGTTTTTGTCAATTTATAGAGTGTCAAGCCCCTCGCACAAGCCCAAAGCCCCACCGCAGAAACGCAAAGCCTCCCTATTGAAAACTTTCTGGCGACGGTTCTGCGTATTCTACGATGCGTCTGCTGAAATGGTGAAATGCTAAAAGTTGGGATGGGAGGCACAAATATACGGAACTAAAAAACTTCATGTGTGGTAAGGAAGGGGATCAAACAAACTGGCAATACGGGATGGAAAAAAGTTCATTCAACATCGCAATGTGGCACGCGAATTATTTCACACGAGGTAGGGCGTTGCTTTGAATATGACTTTGTGCGTTTAGTTTGTTACACCATTTTTCTTCACAGGTGTTCAGCGATTCAAAACTGGGTTGTTCCACAAAAGTTGCAGTGCAAGAGAGATAATATGCATTATCTATTTAGTATGTCATGGAACACTCTATTGTGCGGCGATAAGGCCATTTTTTCGCTCTCGTTCGTATTATCCGGTTTGTTCCAAGCACTTCGGTGCGCTGACCATCCTGTAGAAATGTGTTAATTGTTGGGACAGATACTGTTGATTGCATATCACACAAGTCGCCACACAAATAGCATAGTTTGGACATGACTGGTTTTAATTCAGTGGTAAAGTTTTATTTCGTGCCTGGATGTGTGAAACAGTTGTAAAATGGATTTGTAGTGTTTTCTACAGCAACCAGAAACGTTCCCAGTACTTGCAAGGTCCTGACGAACCACCCGATTGCTTTTTTTGTCCTGTACAAGTCAAGGTACTTATAATTGCTTGGGTTTGTCAAATTGTGGTGGGTCTTTTGTGGGTAATCATTGCCTTTGTATCTGAGCTTTTTTTCTTTGACAGAGTGAGCACACGAAGAAATAGTGAAGCAAAATATTGTGTGTCATCTTCCTTATCACATTTTGAGGGACGCAGTCTTTTTTCATATTTTAAGGCATGGTTATCATGTCATGTCGAAACGAAAATTTGAAGTGATCGTATATTGTTAACTTTATCCTGTTTTATTGCCTATCCGAAAAGGATTGGGTTAAATGTCGTGTTTGGCTAGTGTGATTTATTGTTGATAAACTGTCTTACTTCCGCCGCGGCATTTACAAAGTTTTTAATGGCTAATCATTGTTACGATAGTTCAAGATTTTGAAAACTGAGAGATGCGTTTCACATTTTATCTGGAAAATGCCAGAAAATCGTTTAAGTATAGCCAATTAAACACCATTTAGAAGTTGCAACTTGCATGTTCATGTTTGCATCGAACTTTGATTGTGCACTGTCAACACTGTAGTGATCGACAATCTTCTGAGGCAATTTCAATGGAAATGATTGTGACTTTTTCATCACCACGCCTTTTGTGTTTCTGGAATGTTCTTTACGACCGTGAGATGATTGCGACAAGAACTACCACCGAAGGACCTATAATAAAGGTTTTTGCGGCGAGCAGTTACACTTGCTCAATATAGTTCAAGAATCAGATGACATGATTTGAAGGATCGAACGTGTGTTGCTCGTACTGTTCGTAAGCTTGGTTCCTCTATGCACAGGTGATGACACGTGAAAAATATCGAAGTTTGAAGTTCTACTATATGTACGAGTAAGGTGGAAACATCATTCCCTGAGGCACACGCAATTTTCTTTACAGGTAGTGTTACAGAAATCAGACATCTTTAAAAAATAATTTCTCAAGCCTGAATCATTGTAACAACAAGAAAGAACAGGTGTTTCATTCAGGTACTGTACCTGGCGGTTAGATCGCTCAAGTGCAAGCAGTTGCATTTCCACGTCACTGTCATCCTTGCTCAAAGGGGGACCACCGTTTCTGATGGCCCCACTCTTGTCATATCCATCATATGAAAATCCAAGTAAGTTTCCAATGATCCTTTAAACACCAAGCAAAGCGTATTAAAGTTGTCTGCCATTTATTGAATGCAGATTTTTGGTTGTACATAGTACTGTAACTTGCAGACTTTTTTCCGAAGAATTTGCTTCATTGAAAATTCACTTCTGTTAAAGTAAAATCAGATTCAATTCTATATTTGTTAATAAAATGCATTCAGTAAAATCTGAAAATCCTAGCACGACCTTTACCAACACCCAAGTTTCGAAGTACCACAGATGTAAAACCAGAACACTTGAATCTGCTCGCAAAGTATTTCACTACAGGAGATCGAATTCGCGTCAAGTACGCATTTTCAATCTTGCAATTGAAGTAAAAACTTACAGACGAAATGATGAAAAACTAGTGAAAAACTTTTTCAGTTTCAAACATATGCTAAGCTTTTTTGAAAAACGACGTTTTTTTATTGTAACGTAAAGGATTGCGGAGTCCGAGGTAAACTATCCGACTCCGACTCCCGAATCCAACTTCTTATCATAAAAGGAATGAAATTTCGCTGTTAAAATCAATGGAAATCGTGGTACACAGCAAGAAACCTCTGTTTCAACAAAAGTTTCAAAAGAAATTGTACCATTTCAACAGGAATTCCCAATTAAGAAGTGTGATGTAAAAAATGATTAAACTGGACATCCGGAGTCGGATTCCGACAAAAAAATCCGACTCCGACTCCCAGTGTTGTAAGAAATCCGACTCCACCCAAAAATCTCCGACTCCTCACGACTCCGACTCTGGCTCCGACTCCCCAACCCTGGTAGCATACATCAACACTATTATGCTCTCATTACCGAACTGTAAGAAATTACGATTTTATAACCAAACGAAAGTCTAAGCCAGTGTTTCTCAAAGTAGGCGGAATCGCCCCCTTGGAGGCGATTTAGATGGGCAAGGGGTCGAAAAAAACAAAGGGGGCGATAGGGGGCGAAAAAACACAAAGGGGGCGAAAATCCTCAACCACTGATCGATCACTGAGTTTACTTCAATAGCCTACTATTATTTCTTGTTAGTTTCTTTCAAATTTTAATTTTACTATCATAATCGTTTGAAGGTGTTGCTGAATTTATTTGTCCGTTGAATTTTTACTTTGGATCCTCTATCTACCCGACTACAGTGTGGATTAATTGTTTCAGCGCTGCGGAGCCGTCGTTTTCACACATTCATATTTTGATTATCGTGTTGTGCCTCAATTTGAATGGAAAATGAATTAAGTACACAAAACTATGAGAATTTGAGAATATACCAAACTTTTTTGAGTAATTTAATCTGGTAGCTTTTTACAATCAGCGCTCTTACCATGAGGACATCAGCGAAAAACAACAATCGCAGGCTCAGACGATTCAGAGATTAGTTACTAGCAGAAACGTACCAAGATAACGGTAATGTAAACAATTTCTGGAAAGGCAGTCGCTGGTTTTGCCGTCAATGCCTGAGGACCTTTCATTATTTCTTACAACCAGAATCAAGAAAATGGTTGTTTGGAAAAATACATTTGTGTCCAAGCATTTAAACATCGACCAGTCCCAACTGGCCAAGTGTTTTGCACTCGTTGCATGCTTTGCCTATTGCAGTCGTGACGATTCCAGCTAACAGCGCTGCTCGGGCAAAGGCAAACCATGTAAACAGCGCAAAACAGTCGACTCTCATGTGTTCTTTCATACACGCAAACATTTGCATTGACACAAATGCGAAGGTGTGTTTAAAAGCACTTTTGTTCAAAGAAATAGTATGCTTTCTAGCAAGAAATTCACATTTGAATTTTTTTTTAAAGCTGAAAACTTCTAATTTCTTATCTTTTGCACTCATAATAAACAGTGATGAATCGCAGAGTAAAGCACACTTTAACACGCAAAACTTAGGAGAAAGTTAGATTAGTTATCGTGCTGAAAACATAGATTTTTTCAACAGATGAAAACTCCAAGAAAAGTCAGCATTTGTTCACACTGATTTTTGTACCCTCCTGATAATGTACAGCTATCCAAAGCAATGCTAGTTCGCTACCAATTATTTATAAATTTCATGTTAGCTACTACTTGCAAACGTAATGTTTCCTAATGATCTTTTCCAATGATCTAGTAAACTTTGCTAGTAAGCATAATGGTTTCTAATAAAAATTTCTACTTTACAATGGCGTGCCGTGCATTACACGCTTAAATCTGCAGTAGTATCATATCTTAATCATACTCTCTGCTAACAGCACGGCTACACAGCTACAAAAGCTATGCATATTTTATTATATAACTACTCATTATAGCTCAGTTCTTTTTAGATCGCTACAATATCACAGACCCGGTTTGATCATTCTGACTAGAAAGTAAGATAGTAAGATGTTGTGGTGGTTAACATTTTTCTTGCTTTGAGAGCAGTGGTTCTCAACCATTTCGCTGAAGGGAGCCAAATCCAGACCTCCAATTTTGATAGAGAGCCGCACAAAAAAAATGTATCACAAATCAACTGACACATTTCGTTTTATTGCACTAACGAAGTCTGTTACACGAAATATTAGAAGTGTTACTGAAAGACAGTGCCTATCAAAAAGAACCCTTTCCCAGCAAACAATCAGACTCTGAGCTCTTTCAAAGTATATTTCGTCTAAGAAGTAGGCATCATCAGCTCAAATTCAAATGGAATCTGTTACAGAACGATTGCTAAAAGGTGCACAAAGGATGCTCGGGAACTGCACGCAGCTCTTCGAACAGTGTCTGAGAACCATTGTGCAACAAGTAACACCACGCCTGCCAGCTACGATGTCACAGCCTTAGCGATTATTAAACCAAAGAAACGTCAAAGGCTTGCAGATCCATTGTTGCAGTCTGGTGTCGTAAGTCGTAGCAATGGCGTTTAATGTACTAGAAAGAGCACTCGGAAGCCTACAGTAACTGCAAAAACCGTCAGTATCTAGGAAGGGACACGGAGCCGGAGCTACCTCTAAAATGGCCATAGCTCCAGCTCCGGTCCTAAATTTTGAACTGAGCTCCGGCTCCTGTTTTTTATTCGAGCTCCGGTTCCAGGCAAAATACCCAGCTCCAGTGCTTCGGCTCCGTAGCCCTGGATCAGTTTCACAAGAAATCTGAACGTGATATTAGCGTCGTAGTACAATTCCTTAGTTCAGCTTTTTAATGGCTTGGTTCAGCTATTCAATACTTTCTTTAATAAAATTATACCTTGTGCTTGCTTTATCAGGCTTGGGGGGCGAGAACGCCACGTCGAGAGTGAAAAGGGTCGATGGAATAACAAAGTTTGAGAAACACTGGTCTAAGCTATCGTCGATAGTAGAGCGAACACAGACGATAGCTGAGATTTTTAGTTCGGTTATGGACAATAGCTTAGTTTTTTCTAAGCTGCTATCGAGCTTAAATTTTTAGTTTGGTAAAAAAGCGGTTGGTTATACAGCATTATATCACTTTTGCTTTTTGTTCCCTTTTCAAAGCTTGCTACACCATTATTGTATGTTGATTTGCCTCATACTTTACGTTGCGTTAAAGTCCACAAGAGTCATGGCGATCTAATCGTGGCGTGCATATGTCACACGAACAGGTACCGGTTGATAATTCGTAAAGCAGCCGTTCCACGTTTNAATGGTTGAGTGTTGAGCATCTGACACGCGATCGAGGAACAAGGATGAACATTATTGACAAATTCAATCAACGCGTTTAAACCGTTGGAAGTGGTTAAAACATTTTTGCGAAAACGTACAGAAGGTCTGTCACATTATTTTAAAAGGGTCAAAGAGTACACATGCTGTTTCAAAATTTGTTTGTAAATTCGTGAACAAAATATTTCTATTCGGTCTCCTTATCACAACCACTAAGACTTTTGCAATCTGAAACAAATTCAATTTTAAAACCTTTCATGGTTTCACACCAGACTTTCAAACATGTAAGGTTAAATACAGTTTCTATATTGTGCTGGATTTCAGACAATAAGAAATTTTCTACGCGGATCAACTCTGTGTTTGCTTTTTACTGTACATGAAAGCATGAGGTCTGATTGAAAAAAAGGACTTCGGTTTCACGTTTTGCAGTGAATTGAATTTACAGTAAGGCATTCCTTCACGCTATTAAACCCCGTTGTGTGTTTTCAAGTATGGGCGATTGCCATAGTCCCAAGACGCATACCGTAGATAGCCGACCGATTTCACATACTGCTTTTAGTTAGTACTTTTGAGGGAAACACGCAGTGCTAATTGTCAAGGGTGCTAAAGCATACCTCCATCACACTGCTCTGGTATTTTGCAGATGCAATTTAATCTACATTTGTGGTTGAACATCTACAGGATCTGTCAAATACCGTAATTCATTTTCACTGCCGTGGTAAATCCAGTTTGTGTCTGATACATAACCGGGTTTCGTAACATGGTAAAGCATCGCCAAACCCTCCGGAAACCTTGGACGCGTTGCCGTCTGTGCACGTAAGGTGCCTTACGTCAAACTTAGGGTTACTCTGAATATATAGGTTGAAATTGTGCTAACAAATATATTGCAATTTGACACTTAGGCTTTGGTTCCTTAATCGAGTGCAAATGAATATTAAAATTCCAAAATTGAGTTGAAAGCAACCAAAACCCTATTGATAATAAACAACAAATTTAATGTATAATTTTAGTCAAAACGTTATGGAACATTCAACATTTGCCTTTTTTAAATTCGATGAATGAAACAACAAAGAAAAATACACAACAATTGGCAAAATTTAATAAACTAGGAGAAACACTCAGTTGAACTGGGAAAGCCCTCACAAAAATTTGGATGGCCACAGACAACAAAAAAAACAAAAACAAAAAGGTTACCTGAAGCTTTTTTCAAAATCACAGCTTTTGCCTTTAAAAAGATTTTCCCCTTTAGGTGCGGGAATTTTCAGCGAATTCAATGCTTTCAGATCATTGTGAAATAAATATTTCGGAACATCCAGATCTTCATTTAGGAGCAATTCAATGAAATCAGATTTGTCCTGCAAAAATTGAAAGACAGTTAGACAGATTTATGCGTCAAGTGTTATGTTTCATCGGTATTCGTTAGCTCTACATGATTTGTTATCTTCAGAGATTTTTCGATAGTGGGTATTTTATGAAAACCAACTTAGTTTGTTTGAAAGTGTAAAGCAACATTACATTTAAGGATCATTGCTGATCTCAAGGCTGTGTAGATTTCAAAGTTCAGCCTATTTTTGAAAGAACATTCTTTTCGTTCAAATAAGATCAGTTGCTTTTTAGGGTCAGACAGGTATGGGTCCGTAAGAGCTGGCATGTTTAACTGTGCCAAAATATGCAGGTTATAAAAACACCAGACTGGAGATATATCTGTGTGATTTAACTTTTCTAGCTTTCAGCAAGTGAAGCTACAAATTTGCCAATGGGAGATGCTGGTATTTTTGAATGAACGTGTAAAATGTGATCAAGGATGTGCACACTTTACATTGCCTTAGTGCATAGCTGATTGTTCGCATTCGAACAAATGATTTTAGTAAACAAAAGGTAAGCAAAGTAATCGTGGTTGCCGGTTTAGCGAACGTTACAGTTCATGCCAAAAAGCATTTGTGAATGGTTCAACTGCAAACGTTTGGCCCTGTGGTGTGTTTTCCTGAGTTGTAAAAAATCATTGAATACGACGAACTGTTGAAAGTACGAAATGCTAAATTTGGCTTAGGCCAACACATACAACAGATCACGTAACATGGAATAATTTACTCAAAGGTTAACCTAAGGGCAAGGCTCACATAAAAGGCCTGCGTTTTCATCTTGTTCATGTTCGCTGAACAGTGCCTTTGTAAACGATTTAACTTCCTACCCATGTATCATTCCTCGTAATCATGAAAATAGCTTGCACAAACGTCGTCTGCAGCGCGTTTTGAAAACGACCTACGTTTTAGTCACACCACCTGAACATTTAAAAACCAGTTTTCATTTTTGTTCGAACAGAGAAACATCACACAAAAACTGATGAAATGTTTTCACCATTTCATGTAGTAACGGTTGAATTATTTTGAAATTTTTTAACAATGTCCACAACTATCTTTTGCATCCTGCAACAGCCTGTAAGCAAATTTCTATTCCTTTTGTGGAATAAGTATCACACCTTCTATCTTATTTGTTTCAATTTACACAAAACTTTCATTGTGCATGGCGTTCTTATGTTGGTTTCACAAAACAATCCCTTTAGTCTGTCTAACGTTTCCTTACTGCACCATCTTAAAATGAGAAAAAGTACTTTACATTCTAATTCTGCTGCGTATTTAAAATGCAAATACTCAAAATACCGGCACTATTTAGCTTTTCTTGTGTTTGGCCTTGCAGGTGTTACAAAGTTTTATTCATTCATACTCTCCTGTTTCGAGCTGTTCGCTAGAAAACAACTAAAGTTCTTCTTACCGTTTCAATAGCAAGACGTAAGATCGTGTCGACAAGGAACTTTTTAGGAATACTGTGTTCTCCAACTAAGATGTTTGTTCTAGCAATGTCAGCGCGATTCCACTCTAGCGCCAGTTTCAACTCCACTTCTTTCTTTGATACCTCTTGACATCCTACATTCATTACAAAGGTCAAACGAAATCACTTTTTCATTTTTGTTTTAAGGTATCTTCTTTCTTGGTAACATGACCTCATAAAACGGAATTTGTCTGTACATCAGTTGGTGAACAATATGGAAAAAAACACATTTGATTATCAAAAATGCAGTGTCATTACATTTCAATTTCACAATTGATGTCGTATTGACATTTAACAAGCGTTCGTTAAACAAGATTTTTTTAGTACGTTCTTGAATTTTTCAGCCTATTAAACTTCTGCAGAGGTTATTATGATTCGTGATTTGAACGAATTTTAACGTCAGCTGCGAATACGTGATTGAATAGCTCATTAAAATAACAATGTCTGTCCTAATGAGTTCTCCGAAAAACTGGCAATAATCCCGTAAAGTTTGTGAAACGTGACACTGGGCTCTTGATGTGCAAGTTGAACATTTGTGCCAACGTTGCCAGCTTCATATTGAACACGTTTTGCACTGTACACGTTTCAGCTTTTGATTTCACTTCTTAAAAAGTGACAAGGTCTTTTAAATTCACTGCTTGGGGGCGGCAATAGCTCAGTAGCAAGGTGTCCGCCTCTTAGTCAGAAGGTTAAGGGTTTGATCCAGAGCCACTGAGTGAATTGCCGTAGCGCTCCTTGGGCAAGAGCATTCACCTCAACCGCCCCAGCAAGAAGCACAATTCAGGCTTCGGCCTGCCGCCAATTGCCTTCACCAAAATTGACAAAAAATATCGAAAGTAGGCTGCTTTCGACTGTATTTTTTCTGCTACTTATTTTGCGTTTTCTTTCTAAATTGCGTTGATAAATTTCTGAAAAAATAAAAGAAATTCCACCAGCATATGAAACACTGATAAAGGTCATCTGGAGGCCATTAATTTTGCGTAGATTTCATGATAATCGATGGTTCAGTGTTTTGAAACATTTCGAAACTTCAGCTGTCACGAAAGATGCTTCGATAAAGCTGTTTCCTTTAGAAGCTTATGCTACTAAACCTTTTTGAGTCCGAACGTTTAGAAAACACAGTACTTTTATTTTATTGTATGTAAAAAGTTAGATATCCGCTAGATTTTCAAATCAGCTTCAAAGTGTTGAGGGGTGGTTTGATTGGCAATTTGTGTTTTTTAAGGTAACCCAGAGTCTTGAATTTACTGATCGTATCAACAGCTTCCCTAAATTCATTTTAAAAACCTATCTGATAATTCGTATGCCTTTTCCTCTCCCCAGGCACCTTCTGTCACTCGCCACACACTCTTACCACCATAACTGATACCATATATACCATCGCCGTAACAGAAGCAACTGGAATGATCATAATGAATA
>JGI24021J15306_10001640_pt1 | contig 22458 bp, 16 predicted proteins | sample Ectturendosymbi1_FD_15306 | JGI IMG/M metagenome (IMG submission 15306) | reverse complement strand
GGGAAGCGAAACAGTCTCTCGTGGGGCGTTTCATTAGTAGACAGGCAGACGAGCGATCGGATGGCGTGAAGAGCCTCGGCCAACACATCCTCCCATCAATGCTCAGGAAGACCACGTCCGCGCAATAACAACTGAATGGTTCGCCAAATGGTTTAGTTGAACCGTTCGCACTGGCTGTTCCCAGTCAGATGGTAAGCGGTGGACGTAAGGACACTCACCCCTCACCGGGCCTTTGAAATCGAGACTTAGACGGTCCCACGGTCGTAAAGCCTTTATCAGACTTTGAACAGGTGGCTTCAAAAAACGCGGCTTAATTTCAGCGCAAGTTCGGCACGATCGACATACAGTTTTCGTCTCTTCGCTGGAGTAAGGCAAATTGCGTTGCCGAACAAAGTGGTAAAGTCGTGCATAACTACGGTGGCCGAGTGATTCGTGCAATTGGCGGAGAGGCATACAGGGCGCAAGGGCACACGAACGAGATAAGGCAACGTTATAAACACAGGGCTTATGGCGGATGTCATACTGAAGTTGGCTGAGTTCCAAACGCCACGAAAGAATTTTAGCATTTTTAATTTTACCGCGGTTGTTTGCGAGAACATGAACGAGACGGATTCCTGATCGGTAACAAATGTGAAATGGCGTCCTTTAAGAAAGTGCAGCCATTTGCTTACCGCCTCGATTATTTGTGGTTGCTTCTTTCTCGACAACGGAATACCGCTTTTCACTAGCAGAAAGAGTTCGCGACGTAAACGCAACTGGACGACCATCTTGTGACAACACAGCAGGCAGCGCAAAGTCGGATGCATCCGTCTTGACTTCGAAGGGTACGCCGTCCTGAATAGAGCCCAGACTAGCATTGCATAGATGATTTTAACGTTTTGAATGCAATCACAGCTTCGTTGCTGAGAGGAAAGGCCTTGCAATGCAAGAGGAGACCTGCTTTCTTCGAGAAGTTCGGTATCCTTTTAGCGTAATATGCAAACAGACCAGACACTCGTTTCAGCTCTTTTGCACAAATCGGATCAGGCAGGTCTAGTAGAGCTTGCAGACGTTTAGGGTCTAGCTTGATTTGTTTGTAGGCTACTAGGTAAGCAAGCATCTCGAGTTCATTTACGCGAAATTTACTTTTCTTCGTTAATGGGTAAATTACACGCAGCAGCAGCGTCAAGCAAGCATCTCAGATTTCTGTCATGCTCTTCAAGAGTCTCGCCAGTAACGGTCAAGTCATCACGGTAGGCGCAGTGGTGTGTTTAAGGGGAGGCGAGCGAGGCACTTGCCTCAGGCCCTCCTTGAGGTGACTTGCCTCAGGCCCCCCTTGAGGTGTTACGCGCGTAAATTTTCCTTATGTTTTATGAAAGACTTATTATTCACTCACATAAGTAAGTACTCTACTTTCAAAGAGGCCCCCTGCAGAAACTGTACTGTTCAGGTACTTGCGGGGCCCCCCAACAGCCACTGTAATATGTAAACACCTTGCTTTCAAAGGGGCCCCCAACAGCAATTATAATGTAAAATTCCATAGTTCAAGAGGCCCCAACAGTAATTGTAATGTGTAAGTACCTTACTTTCAATGGGGCTCCCAACAGCAATTTCAATGTTGAAGTACCTTGCTTTCAAAGGGGCCCCGAGTAGCAACTTCAATGTGCAAGTACCTTGCTTTCAGAGTGGCCACCAACAGCAATTGTAATGTGCAAGTACTGTGCTGTCAAAGGGGCCCCCAACAGCAACTGTAATGTGTAAGTAGGCTGCTGTCCTTTCAAAGCGACCACACCACCATCTCCAATGAGCAGATAAAGAATCTTCAAACCAACTTCTATACCTAAAAAATTGTGGGTTAAAATTTCTTCCAAAAAGTTCTGAAAAGACCCTATCAAATAAGAGCAAATAGGCCTACTTACACCAAATGATAAGCTTTTGTACCTATTAATGATTTTTAGAAATTGAAGTATTTGCTATATTGGTAATTTTATGAAAATATCACAGATGAACAAAAAGTAGTCTTTTTTATGTCTCTGAGTTGAACAGATTAGACAAATTTCTCATTTCTTGTGACGTTGTACCTTAGTGAACATTTCCATCAGAAAATAAGACAACATGCAACTGTTATAGCAGGGACCACACTACATCTTTTATTTATAGGACATTTTCTTCTTAGTTTACAAAGTAATTTTGTATTATTACTGTAGCGCTGAAATGACTGTTAATAAGCAAACCTACGTTCATGCTGCTTACCACGTAGCAGAAATGGCAATTTTGAGTATTATGAACACTCATTTTTTCTACAGGTATTTGAGGTGGTTTGATTTAGCCAATACTTGAAGTTACAGATTGTTTGAAGCTTGACTAGTAAATCATTGGTTTAAGGTAGACTTGGTAGGTGATGTTTAAGCTCTTAGCCAGTATATCTTGAACCGTTTTTCTCTTAGCACAGATTTCATCAATCGCGTAGGCTACTCGCTGCAATAGAAATGTTTTCGATAAAGTACATGATGAAATATTTCCTACTATTGCACATTTTTCAAACAACTAGTGTCAATGCAAGATGAGGGCAGCCTTGACTCATCCAGCTTCAAAGCTTTCCAAAACAATTCTCTAATTGGATGCTTTTGTATGCTCTGTTTTTGCAGTCAAAAGGATGAAATTTGAAACAAATTTAGTGTTTTAAATATTTTTGGTTGTTTTTTATAGTTTCATGGATTCCCACAAAGACATGAATGCGAACAAATTTAGGATACCAACTACCAAGTATTTTTTCAAAAAGGGTAAGTGTGAAACTTTCAAAGGGGCAAACTGTGTAGTTTATTGATGGTGAATGCAGAGAAAAGGGGCGCGACAATAAAGTGGTGGCGATGACAACTTGTTATTGCCTAACTTTTAGCTATGTCTTCCCAACTTTCAGTGTTTTCAAAGTTCTGGATCATGAACACCCTTATGCATTTTCTCCTTCTGCTATTTCAATTTGCGGTAGTCTGAGGAACATATCCTTGGGTGACCGTATCTTAGGCAAATCAAACGTGATTATCACGGTTGGCTGATCATGGTGACGTCATCAGAGGGCCCCTTTTTAGTCTTGCCTCGGGTCCCCCCAACCCTAAACCCACCACTGGGTAGGCGTAGACTTTCTTGAGACGGTGTTTCTTAATACATTCGTTTATAGAGCATTGGAAGTCAGAGACGCCGTTGGTAACACCAAACGGCAAGCGTTTGTACTGAAAAAGCTGACCATCAGCTTCAAAGGCTGTGTAGTGCCGTTGTTCAGCTAACAGCGGCACTTGGTGATACGCCAATCAAAGGTCAATTGAACTAAAGTACTTGTCATGCGCTTTTCGGTTAACTAAGTCCTCCATGTTAGGAAGCGGGTAGGCATCCAGCAAGTTAAAGCGGTTAATGGTAACAGAATAGTCTATGACTAACCTTTTCTTCTCACCTTGTTTCACAACAAGAACTTGCGCTCTCCAATGGGACCCGGCAGGTTCAATGATATCCGCATCCAGCAGTCGCTGCACTTCAGATTTGATAAATGTCTTATCTTCAGAGTTATAACGTTGCGAGGGAGCAGCAATGGGTTTGCAATCTGGAAGAAGGAACTCAAATAGACGCGAAGGCTCCAAATCGGCAGCAGCGACAGCCGTGTGAGCAGCATTAGAGAGTTTGGACGAGGCAGCTATCGTTAAGGCTTTTTTTTGTCCATTCATCACAAATGTAACGGAAGAATGCAGTTTAAGAAATGTTTGACCTACTATGACATCAGCAGAGAGATTCTTCAAGACTCTGGAATTAGATGACGGGTAGGTTCCATTCACAGGTAGGTTCAGTCGAGCGCAGACATCGAGGTCGATGAAGTTTTCAGACGCGCCAGAGTCAACGAGAACCTGTCCAGAGGAGTCGTTCAACGACCCTGTTACGACGGCAGATGCTAAAGTTAAGGGAGCTGAAGCAAGAAAAGGTCGGCTGACAGACTGAGCAGGAGCAGGGAAAGCAACCGAAGGCACATCAGTTGATAAACCTTTCGACCGGCAGACACGAGCAAAATGACCCCGTTTTCCACAAACACGACAGGAAGCATTGCGAGCAGGGCACGAAGATCGGTTTCATTGAGTGTCTAGACCGCAGAAAAAGTACGGTACGACCTTAGCAACAGACCGTTTGACATAGAGCGCTTTCAGAATTTGAACGATTCTGTCGTAGGTCTCTGCTTCGACGTGAGGGTAAACAGCAGGAGAGAGACAATTAATAATCATACGCCTTTTGTTCAGGGCAGGATCTTCGTCTCTTCGGAGTTCTTGCAACGTAGAGATGAAATCTTCGACTATTCACAACCAGAAGTTAAACACGCCAGTAGCATCAGGCTGCTCAGGCTCAATGCGTACCTTGCGAGGACGAAGTAAATGCTTATCGATATTTCGTTGATTAAATTGTGACACGCGAAACCTACGAGGCGATTATCACAAGCTAGGCTTTAATCAACAAAAATCGAAGCTATCATCTGAACAGTCAAGTACGGTGACACCGACAGCAACACTTCACCGTAATGACCGAGAACGGTGCGTTCAAGCTTCGCAGTGATATACACACGCCAACTGCCCCGAGCTGTCGTGGCAGCAATCAGCGTTACACGATTGAGAAATCACGAGAGGCAACAACAAACAAATCTCCACAGATGCTCTAATTATAATAAAATGTTGGACCCAGATCCAGATTAAAAATTTTGGAACTGTGGCGGACTCGAAAAATGTGACTCCGGTCACCTCTGCTGTATGTGACGTCACACACGATGCATGAAGTTTAGCTGCAGGTTGAAATGTATAAAGGGATCAATGGAACACTATCTATCGAAAGAAATCCTTTCCCAGCAAAGAATCAACGCTAAAGATTGAACGCACCGTTCTCGGTCATTACAGAGTATATATTGCGCCTACGAAGCAGTCATCATCAGTTCTTATTCAAATAGAATCATGGGATGTNTCCGATCAACGGGGTATTTGCGTTAAGTTCTGCTTTGTGTTCCTGAATTAACAAAGATTCAAGANTCTGCAGCCGCCGCCAACTGTTGTCATTAGCAGATGAAACATATCTGTTGTGACCTGAAGCGACGATGAAACATATCTGTTGTGACCTGAAGCAGCAACTCTGATTTATACCGTCTCTCTCTGTTTTGAGCAACACGGCTACATCTACCTGACTTCTCGGCGGGCTTCATGAAAAACTTTGATGGTCCGCGGGGCATAATTAGCGTTTTCCTGTGTTAGAAACAACAGGAACGAACAGGCTCTGTTTCATTTTTCAATCCAGTTCACGCATGAAACTCACATAGGTTTGCCTTTTTTAAGCTGTTGTCAAACAGTTCTGAATTTGTCAAATAGTTCTGCTTTCTGAAAAAGCTACGCAAACATTACTGAACGAAATAACGGCAGTGTCCTCGTTTACCAACCAAACGCAGCTGCAAGGGAGGTAGATCTCACGATTTTGATTTGCGTTTGAAAGGTCTTTAATTAATTTACGTAAAACCATGGTCGAACACAAATTTACAATTAATTATTTTGCTGATTGGGAGCTGAAAGTTCAGCCGGTTCTTGTTCTCCATTGGATATCTCAGCACCATTTCCATTTTGCTGAAAGGAAGTTGATCCTTCATTTTCAAAGGATGTTGGTTTGATTGCTGCCGTATTATCCTCACTAGATTTTTCATCGACTTTTGCCACAGAGTTTGACACGCTGGCTGTGATAATATCTTCCGTTTCGGGAGTGACTGCATCGGAATTTTGAGTCAAATCGCCAGAGATCGTGCTTGGCTGCGGGGAATCAGGATCGTTATTTTTTGCGACAATCGAATCTTTGGTAGAAGACAATGGCGAAAGAGGCATCGATGCTCTGCCTTGACGCAGGATCGGATTCTTTCCTTTAGTGGACGTTGTAGTGTCGCTGTGCTGCTCCAAGTGGGAGGACGGCATGCGTAGGGCGTCTAATGGTGATTGGGGAAGTGACGCTCTTTCAGGTAGGTCGCGATGCGAAGGGGGAGATATGTGGGTTGATTCATTGCTCGCGGTGGCGATTGGTGGCGAATCTTTGGTTGGCGCGAGTTGGTCGGCAGAATGAACAGGCGTTGTGGGGGAGTTCAAAGATTTCCACTGACGCTCCCCTGGGGATGACGACGCAAGGCTGGGTTTATCAGACGGAGGTGGTGGTGACGGGGCGGGTTGGGAAGCTCTCTGATATGTACTCGGCGGCGTAACAGTTGATGTGTGTTGACCTATTGTTTTCAGTACAGTTCTTCTCGATTCTACGCAGCGTGATTTGATACTGGTCACAGTCGCCTTGCGAGATAATCGCCAAGATGAGGCACGCTTTGATCTTATGGTTCTCATAGATTCCTTCCTTTGTTGTTCTTGTTTTTCTCTCAGAGCAGCTGAAAACAAAAGTTTTTGTTACAACGTTCGCCGCGAAAAGGCGAGTTTCTGCCCTTTTGTGCTGTTTGACTGGTTAGCAGGATGTAGTTATTTTGCAGAAAAGCGAAACCTGCATTGGTTGAAATATATATATTTTTCAATTTTGTATTGAGAAAAACAGTTTCCATCTAAACAGTGTTCTCTGGTTATGTTTGGCAAAAGTAAAGAAACAACATAAAACACAACTGCCGCAAAATTACTGGATTTAATAATTAGTGCCAATAATTGCGATAAGCAGCGCAGGGAATCTTTGACATTTTTTATGACTATAAAAAAAAGGCTTTGCAGCCATCTTTGCCTGGATTATCTAAAAAAACAATACCCACTTAGATGCTTATTCAACACAACGTGATATATGCTGCCTCTTTGCTTTGCTATGCAAAATGAAGATGGTATCACAAATCAAAGCTATGGGGATCAGAAAGTCGCATTTAAAGAGAAATTTCCATCCTCTAAAATGCCTGTTTTTTTTAAGAAACAAGTTGGCTTACACATTGCATTTTCGTAAGAAGTGAGCACATTAGGCATGCCGTGTCAATAGTTCACATCAAAGTAAATGTTAAAAAAATATTAGTTTTGTACTTTCAATCTCTAAAAGCGTAAGTCTGATAAACCTGAAAGTTGATTTTTAGATGCAGTAACTAAATATGATACTGTTCAGATTTTAATATATGACAATATGGGAGAGGAGAATGCTAGAACGAAGCACAATAAAAACCGTCCATAATTTCAAGTATCTGCACCATCATGAGAGAAAAATAGTTCCCTTATATAACTTTAAAAATAAACAGTGACAAACAAAAACTCTAGGTTTTGTGCAGGCTCTCGAGGAATCGGCTGACTGGGCTCTGTTTTCATTTTCTTGCCATGATTCAAACTTGCACATATCTGTATTCAAGTAATTTCACTCTACAGGTGAAACAAGCAAGGAACCAATCACAAAATTTTCATAGGAAATCGATTTCACGTAACACTACGCATCGTCAGTCCTTACATCTTAGTGAAATAGAATAAGAATAGAATAAGATCTATTTGAACACGATGAGATTATATGCCTGATGAAATTGATTCAGAAATCTTAACAATGTGTGTATGTCAAAACGGTTTGCTTAAAAGTATTATTTAAATTAGTTAATCAGACAATAAGCAATCAAATGCTTACATGCATTTATCCATAAGTAATACTTCTACTGCATTGCCGTGGTTGGTGTGCTAAATGTTTCAAAAATCTCTTTGCAAGCCGTTTTTTTCTGCAACGCTCAAACTCGTTTCATGTCAAAAATCCTCGTATGTGCGACGAACACAGAAAAATAAAACAGCAACATTTGATGGATAGCGAGATAATTAAATTGGCCCTATCAACTTTTACTGCAGTGTAGACCAGCCTGTATCGAAATCAATGCACGACAGTTACTTTACTGTATCAGGAAAAATGCATGCAAGATAATTGATAAAGCGTTTGTGACTGTGTGACACAGCTGTTACACATACACTAAGAGTGCCTAGCGTTGAACAGAGCACTAACAAGCCGATAAATTAGATCTTCTGGCAATTTTTCATTATTAGCCGACGTTTCGCCACCTATTCAAGTGGGCTTCCTCAGGGCAATTTATCTGTAATTTACCTGCTTGATTTGAAACCTGGTGGCAAACGCTACGAAATAACAACATGAGTAGCAAAAAGAACAGGAGAGCACTAACAGTTTGTTGCGAAGACAAGAGAAGAACCGGTTCTGNAATTATTTTCTTTCTTGACGAAAAGTTNAGGAAAAGAAAANCTTAAAACTTAAAGTTGCGTTCAAATCAAACGTNACCAAAATTGAATGGGTTAAATCAACCGTTGTGTACTGCAACCACAGATACACGTTTGCGTAACAATCCTAATTCTATTCAATTAAGAGTCTTCACTATGCGTTAAAGTAGAGTAATATCGCTATATGTTTTCATTAAAGTTTGCTGAAGTGGTTTGTAGAATTGCATCAGAAATGCAACTGAAGTAAGGAAAAGTATTACGAGCTATGTCATGCAGTATCACCCACCCTTCTGACATTCTGCTTTTTTCATATGAGACATAATAAAACGTTTATGCTCAAACTTTTTCCATGTTTCGACTTGGTTGTAGCTTTTAACTAAATCTTGCCGATCGCAAGTGCACTTTGTTTGCAAGGGAGTAACTCTTTTGCATATATTCAAAAACTGTCAGATGCTTACTGTATATTTCTGAACGGTAATTGCTTCGATTTCCCTGTGCACGGTTCAACGTGATCAAAATCGCCCAAAGAATTATGCCAATAAACGCAAATATCCCAGCAATCATCCAAGGCCTGCAAAGCACGCAGAGTGTAATCAAACTCGGTAATATCTAAGGTTTGTTAAAGAGGGCATTGGAAACCGTCAAGATCATAAAGATTTGTTGTACACAAAAACAGCTTGACTTAAAACACTAACGATGTGTGTCAAAATAAAACAAAATTTTACATCGGTATCTAATGAAAGAAATCCTTCCACAGCAATGAATCAAAGACTATGAAATTTTCCGAGCAAGTATTTCACCAGAGGTAGTTTCCGATCGGACGTAAACAGACTTGAACAAATTCTGAAAAACTGTTACTGACAACATGAAACTATGCTTTACAGCTGAATCTATGCTTTGTAATTTAGTAAAAAGGTAAAATGATCCTCGTGAATAAGTAGATACAAACGTGCTTCAGCATTTCGTGCATTCTTAATGCGTGATTTCAGACAGTTTTTATTCGGGATTCGATGCAATGAACTTCTTGTGAACAGTCTAGCATGTGGGTGGCCAACCTCTGGCACATGCGCCAAATTTCGCACATTGGATGATTTGAAATGGCGCATTGCATCCCTGTGATCGTAACAAAGTAAGATAGAAAACCTCTCCGGTTTTCTGTTTCGTACAAATCCCTTGTGAGTTGCCTGTTATCATCTTGAAACAAGCTATATATTCATAAATTTCTGGAAGAGAAAAACGAGCTATCTGAGGAACGAGCTCTTTCATATGATAGCAAATGGCTATTTGATTTGGCATTTTTAGTTTGTAGCATTTTTAGTATACTGTCTCAATCATCTGAACATGAAACTGGAGGGAAAGAACAATTTTTTTAAACTTAGTAGTGAATGAACAAAAGATAATAAAAGCGCCAAGTAACATACAAATGGAGCTCACTGACTTGAAAACAAATTCAATAGGAAAACAAAATTAGTTGAACTTTCCTTAGTACCTCGTGCTTCTGACGTGATTAAATTTCTGGTTATTCTTTCCCTGGGAAAAATTTCCCGGAACTAAGGAAATTCGCTCAGAGTTGTTTATGTGGTTTTGGAACGCCGTACACATGCGAAGAAGCATTTTAGTCCATGAAATTGATTAAACGTAAAACGAGGTCGCGCCTGACTGATTCAAATTTGAAGAATTCTCTGCTGCTCTCATCAGCATATTTAACTCCAAACATTGAGAAACTAGTGAAATCAAAAGAAACTCAGTTGTATCATGAAAAAATAAAGTGAATGTGAAGTTCATTTGCTACTTCACCAGATATTCCGTTTGCATTTAATACTATTGTCCAGCAAATCACTAATAATGTGAAATAATATTGTAGCAAGAAATAGTCGATGGTATGGCGCATCCGTACTCGCGTTTGAAAACTTTAGCGTAGGTGGGCAAAAGGTTGGCTACTCCTGGACTCTGACAGTTGACATGATAACCTGCTAGCACACATCACGGCAATTGGTCACCGTTTCCGGTCGCTCCGGCGAACGCTTTACGTTGTGGAACCGTTTTACACTTCGTTGCTCTGACTTCATATTCAAGCATATTGAAAAGTTTGTTCTGTATCTAAATACAATCAATTGAGCAATCGACATTAGAATGCTACTGGAGAGTTATTAACGGACTAATAATTGATTGATTTATTGTTTCACATGACACAGCTAATAAACAGAAACAATACAAAGAAAATCGCTCAATAAGGAAAACAATTGTCAGTGAAATTGAGAAAAAATGAAAATGCGATGGCATAAAAATCGCTCAATGCAAACAAAGAGTGGCACTGTGTTATGTAGGATTGGTGAAGAACCCCCATGCGGTCATCCAGTCAACCAACCTCCTTTAACACTTTTTGAGAATTGTTGAAAAAGAACAGTTGGAGATCAAAAAATCACAGTTTGAATAAGCAAACAAACATAGAACATGGTGAAGTAAATTTACAAAGTAAAGAGTATGCCTATGTACACAAAGGAGTGGATCTACGTCCTGAGAGACTGTTTGCCTTGCTTTGTCCTGGCAACCTCAAGACGGTCAGGTCGCTCAGTTAGGAGATTGACCAGCCCTCTTGCAAAAACTAGGTTGACCCATTAACCAGTGCGTATCTCGGTGGATTTTTGAGCTAAAACGACATCCTCACAACCTTCAAGACCCTAAAATAGCAATCAAGCACTCTATTTTTAGAATAACAACTTTCAGTTTTACTTCAAACTATAGATACTGGAAACTAATTTTTCACAACCTCCCGGGCACTAAGCGATGAGCTGTGGTAAGTCATTTTACAACATAGCAATTTGTCAAACACAATAATCCGGCGACTTTTCATTCTGCATCTGCGTATGAGGTCCCAGCATTGTTCTGTCTCTGAAACCTACTGGCGCCAGATTTTGTTGTCGACGAGTTGTCACCTCGACGAATCGACGTTGAATGTGGAAACTACAAATTTACAACAAACATAACAATTGAGTGTTTTGGGGTGTGGTGATGTTCTCAGTATTAATTTATTTCGCATCTGTCAATGTGCGCTTACTTCATCTGATATGCATACAGTATACAGTAGCTTTATTTGTTGTCTCTGAACGGCAGAGCACAATTAAATGTTAATGGCACTTCCAAAAGAGAAACTAGGTTACTAGAACAAGCTACAATTCTATGGATACTTGAAGAAAACGATGTCAGTATTGCTTCAAATTTTTGCCCCAAAATGCACAATTACGACAGCAAACAAAGCTGTTGCATTATTTACAATTGCAAAATAAAGCTTAAAATATCTTACCAAGAAAAACCTCGACGAGGTAAAACCAGCAGATAATCTTTCACGTGGAAGCACTCTTCTCCCCTGGTCATATTACAGAAGCGGTCACCGGACTCAGACTTGCAGCAAAACTCATCCGGTGTGCAAGACAGGTTTCTCCCGCATTCGTACTCGTCAAAAGGATGTTGACTCCATTCATTTTTCTGCTTCGTCATTTTATCTTTTTTGTGGTAGTGTTGATTTTTTTCGAGAGTTTTATGAATTACGTTCGTTTCATTCTTTCTCAGGTTTCCTAGAAAAGTTTCTAAAATGATGCAACTAAACTGTTCAGTTTTTGTGAAAGTAGGAATGCAAAACGTTTTTGCAACATAAATCTGAAAGGTAACAAAGGCATCATTTTCTTCAACACTTCATCTTTACAGAGTTGCGACAGTATAAGCTTTTGTGCTTTCGCATTGCCAAGTGTCCTCTGCTGTGCCACACACAGAGGTGAAAGAGCATTTGGTCTGTAACCTTCAGCATGCAGAACTTTCTTTCCTACAGGAGAGTTTGGAGCGATTGTGTTGAAATGTCAAACTTTAAATGGTTTAAAACCAATTGCACAGCTTATTGTTTCCTAATCCTGCGACCTGCATCACGCTTTAAGAAATGACATCAAATATAAATTAAGACTAACATCAATGCTCTTATGCAGATACGTTACCAGTAATGACTTGACTAAAAATCTTATCTCTTAGTTAGAGCACGAACTCCTTGTGTCTACTCGGAACTTTTTGCTTTGTATCTATTGCTTCATGCACCTGTGGTGGTCCGCTTTTTGCCAACCACTAGGATTTACTTCCAGGACTCTAACAGATTACTTTTGAAACCCTGGTTTCAGAAATTCCAGCTTCAAAGGAGGTTTGGCTTATTTTCTACCCGTTTATTCATTAATAACCATAAAATATGACGTATGCACACGGGCTCTAGCAAGTCGTTGTCCCTGGGGGGGAGCAAATAGGATTGACCTAAACAAAATTGAATCTGGCACTTACTGATTTTTTCAGTAATTGAGCGTACCGTATTTACTCGATTGTGAGCCGCGGCTTATAAATGTTTTTTTCATCATTTCTTGCGGCTTACATTCAAGAATGACTTACAATCGAGGGCGACATACTTTGCTTTTTTGCCTTATCGAAAGGTCTAGAATTAGATGACGCTAAGCCCTTTCGCTGGCTACGTTTTGTGACCAAACTCTCCTTTCACATTCTATTCTCTTCAGCATCACGTGCACACTCCATTGCAGGAAGAATTATGATGAATAGAAGGCAGTTTTAGTGGTGCAAACATCGTTCCTAGATTTTCCAAAGGCGCGAAACGTGCTAGTATGCTAATGTATGTCGGAAACTTATGTAACCTGTGCTTATGTGCGGCTTATAATCAAGGCTGGTTTACATTAAGTTTTTAACAATATTTCGTGCGGCTTACAATCGGGGGCGACGTGCAATCAAGGGCGGCTAACAATCGAATAAACACGGTATGCGCCATATTCGAATAAACTATAAGAGCTGAAGTAAGCGCTAAAGATTTAGAGTCTAATACCAATGGTTCTTAACCGGGGGAACGCTTCTCCAGATAGGGCGTCAGAAAAGTTCCAGGGGGAGCGAGCCCTTATGCGCGCTCTACAACATGGAAAGTTTTTGACCGAGAAAGCGTTCCGTCCAATCTAGATACTGTATTTAAAAGCATGGGGGATTGATCCAAAAGGACAATTACTCAAGCGAGGCGAGATAGAGAAAAAGTTACGAACCACTGCTCTAAGCGGAAATCTTAAGAAACAGTTTGTAAGAATTTTGGAATATAATTTCAAATCAATCCTGATTTTCTTGGGTGAAATGACCATTCTGGTTTTGTGTTTGAATTATTAACTTATAAAACCACCGCATATATTATGTGCATGTACTGTTAAGTAGTTAAGTATAGCCTACTTTGCTTTCATTTATTTAGAAATTTACCTGTGTTATTTCCATTTGTGCATATTCAGCACACACACAATTTTTGTGCTTCTCATGCCCAGCGGGATACGCAATACATTGCAATTCAAACCCTGTAATATCAAATGTGGTCAAAGCAGGGCTGTGGAGCTACAGCCAAAGCAATTTTGGGTGTCCGGAGCCAAAATCCTTTAGATGATGGAGCCGATGTCGAAGCCTGAAATTTGGGTTACGTATCCACTACGATAGTTTTTGGGGCAAGCTAGTTGTAGAAATAACACACTGGCTTTCAGTTTTTTATCGAACAAATCAACCAGGAGCCGGATCAAAAAATATTAGATGTTGGATCCGGAGCAGGAGCCAAAAACTTTAGATCCCTGGTGTTGGAGCCAGGGTCAGAACCTGAAATATGAGTTCTGGCTCCACAATCCTGGTTCATTATGCGGCCCGTGGTCACATTTCGCATAGCCGCNGCTTTGATTTCAGCAGAAGCGATCGCGCGTATGCGCGCAATGCAAGTAAATTGCTGGCAAAGTAGGCTNCACGTTGGGCAGTATTGCAAGGACACTANGCTTACGTAAATGGTTTTACTTTGTGATGAACTTTAGCTATGCATACGTGGAACTTCAGAGCTCGGTTGAAAGTAAGATTTCCAAAGTTTTTATCGCAATTCGGTGGCGAATGCTATGTATGAAAAACCTTGAACAAACGCACGAAGTCACCATATCTTTAACTATCTCCTCTCGTTGCCATCACCTAACATGATTGACCAAAAGGATGACATGCAGACTTTGACAAACAGTAGCAGGAACACATCTCAAACGATTTTTACAAACGCAGAGTAGATTTTAAGTTGCGATAACAAGCTTGCTATGGCTCTTATGCATCGGTCGGAATTTTTAGGTGATTCCAACGCCTGCTAAGTGGTAGGCTAAGGTAAAGAAACAAATTTGACCTCATAATACCTCACCAACACTGCAAACGTAGCAACCAGACTAAGTATAAGCGTTTTGTTGCTCTTTGCCATCTCGCATCAGTTCATCCCTGTAGGGGAGGTAAAGGCAATCAGTGCAATGACTGGTGTTGTGCTGCAGAACAAGTGATTGCTGTGATAGCTTTTACCGAACAGTGCTGCTGGACTCGAAACATTGGCCACGACAAAATCAAGATCAGATATCTTTTTCTTGCACAAGAATACAGGCTGATGACTATTACACTCATTCAACAGAGAGACACCTGTTTCAGGTAGTTTTGAATTAACCAAAAAACGCATATTAAAAATGAATATATCCNACAAAAGCTGAAATGCGTCATTGAGCAAATTATTTTTGTAAGACCACTGCTATTACATAGTAGGCNAGCCTTACTTCACGTGTTTTCGCAAGCAAGCATAAAGGCACTTTCACTGGTGTATNTNATACAATCATTATGGAGGGAGAAACTAATCACAGCGGGGATCAAGAAAAACTATTAGTTTGAGATCACCCGGTCTGAGAGCTGTAAAGTAATGGCTAGCAAGTAAAGAAACTGGACACCACGCAACACGTAAAAACTAGCCCACTTACCTCCGGAGTCAACATAGGCAGTAAAAAGGAGACCTACAGCGGCTACTTTGAGAACGAACGCTATGTGAGTCATTTTTAATACTTGATTCTGGAATTTTGTTTAAAAGACAGCTTCATCGAAACGAGTACTTCACTTAGGGCACTTGGAATAGGGTACCGGAAAGTGTGGAACTTCCTAGGACAAAATTTTTCTAGGGATATAAATTTTCATTATGCCGAAATGTCAATGACTTGGAAACAATGGACATTGTGCTAACATAATGATAAACAAACTGATGAATAAAAAGTACTGTGCTTCAGCAGCATTTTCGCAAGTGTAATTTATAACATTCTGTAATGGAAATTAATATCAAGAGCTATCATGTTGATTTTCAACAATTTTAATGCAGTGTTCATTGTAGTTGGATCAATTACAATTGAGTTGAATGTAATACAGCCAAATATTCATGTAATTTTATTTATAATTGCAATTGACTTAAGAAAGCGTCTTTTTGTTTTTGTGTAATGATAATTTGCCAAAATGTTTATATCTTACTGCATTGCCATGTACTTTCAACAACTTCACAGATCTCGAACAAATTTTTAAACAAAACCAGTGAAACATTTGCCATGCAGCCTGCTAGAGTTTTGCCAAGTAAGGAGCGAAATGTCCATGGTGTGTTGTTGGCGTATTATTTGGATGGTGTATATAAGTATCCACCGTGCTATAGGCTATACCGTGCTGTAGGCAAGGGCAGAGTTATGTTACGTCAAGTCATATTTTTGCTGCAAGCGGACAACAAATGATTCATTTTGTCGCACTATAATCAAACAGTCAATACAGGTCTGGCGGAAGATGGCCAATGCAGTCATCGTCAAGCCTTGCCCACATTCAATGATTACCGACAAAAGCACAGATGAGACACAAAACATGAATTCAAAATTGATAAATGCGCACGTTATAAGTTAAAACAATTAGAAACTCTTTTGTACACCGCTCGCCTGCCTAAGGTGCCCAGTACTCTTGATCCCCGCTGTGATTAGCTAAAGTACTTGCAATTTTACTTAGAAAGAAAACTTACTTAATGACAAAGATTTCAAATTTATCAGAAATACAGGCCTACATAATTGGTTACCATGCGTCCGCTTTTTGGAGGACAACCCCCCTTTTGAATGAATAATAATTAGTGCCGGTGCTACCGAACTAGCCAGATCCCGGATTTTTTAGAGTGGGGATGTGTGGAGGACGAGTTCATCCGGATGTGTACTGACTGCATAGCAGTGAAGACCCTACTACTGAGGTAACTTTTTTAACAATCACGGTTAACCATAGACATTTTGGTTAAATCGCATTCTCACCGTTTCCCAGGCTTAGTGGAACGTTTCCGAAGCAGAATCGGCCTTCAAAACAATTCAGAAATTGTTCTCAAACTTACCTAACCTTGAAAAAGTAACTTGTTGAACGTCGGAAAAGTTTTATTATCAGCAAAACAAACACAGGTCCACGCCAAAACGCGTGGGGCAGGCAAAAAGTAACACAAAAACTACACGAAGAAACTCAAAATTCCACCAGTAACCTTTGTTGGCAGTCTGTGCAAGATCTGTGCCGTATTGTGTTCGAAAATTGCAGATGTTCATGGAATGAAAGTTCACGACGTTCGGACTTGAAAATTTGTTTAATTTCGAAAAATTTTCAGATTTTTGTTGCACATCACCAGAGACGTAACGAGGGGGGCAACGGGGCACTATTCTCCTGGCGACGAATAACTGCGGGCGCAAAAAAGTCACAACAGTGTCATAAGCACTTTTTCAATACAGTGCATTTCCTTCCGAAAGACCTCAGGTTCGAACATGGGGGCGCCAAACTTGTTTCTTGCCCAAGGCGCCATCTAACCTCATTACGCCCACGCATGCACATCACGATGGTCTAGCCAAAATGGCGAAATTTGTTTGCAAAAATACCTATCCATCAGTGGCAAACTATTAACCACAAACTATTCGCACAAAATGCTGCTGATTATCAAAGTCATTTGATCATAGAAAATAACGTGAAGGTCAAAAAAGGTATATTATTTCTAAAACAAGCACAACTTTCCCTCCCTCAGAAAAAACGCTTGGGTCACGCATAAAGACAAACATATCAAAAAACTAGAAACCAACAATTATGCTGGCACCTTGCCCTGGAAGGTGTTTATTGCATCACAATGGTATTGAAAATGATCAGACAATGTTTTCCGACGTCACAGCGGAAACTTGAAGTTTGCAGTGAGTCAATGAACAACTTCGCATCCATTCCATTTTTTGTACCAAACGCGACTATATCGCGGTAACGCAATTTTAGAAATACTGTACAGTTGGTTGAAAAAAAATCATTAGAGACAGCAGAATATTGGTCGATAAAAAAGCATCTGGTTTCGTGCTGAGCTGAACTTCTGTCCAAAAATTGTTGCTGGCAGGTGTGATGCTAATCAGTAGCCATCTTTGGCATGCCATAGCCTACTTACAGCTAATCTAGCTCACTTCATTTTAAGCAAACCTGACATGTAGGCTACATTTTACGGTTAGGTTTGCTGTTTTGGAATTTATGCTGTCACTGAGCGCTCTAACCTGTAGTTAACTGCATTGTAAGTTCGTTGTAGCGTAATTTTAATGCCTTCGCTTAACTAATAACATGAGCTACACTCATCCATGAAAGCTTGTAGGAAAAAAGTAGTATGATCTACAGCTTGTTCAACTTTTGTCCACAATCTGCTTAGTCCCGTCGCCACGGGGGGCTTTGGTGAGCTTAGCCCCATAAACAAAACAACAAGTCCCCCAAATTGAAACATGAAGCACTATAAATCAATGGAGTTTTTGTCAATTTTTAGACAGACAAGCCCCCTACTCATACGCAAAGGCCCCTAGTGAAAACTTCTAGCGGCAGTTCTGAGTCTGCTGCTTATTTATTCAAGAAGCCCAATCTTACCCAAATGAAACAAGAGTTCAAACACTTACGTGTGCAGTGGGATGGCCAGCCCAAAATTTCGGGTGGGTCGAAATGTTTAATTTAAGGCGAGCAACAGTATTTTGTTTGAGATACTGCCTCTTAAAGCACAAAATGACTAGATATTCTAAAAATTTGGAGGGGCCATGGCCCCCTGGCTACGCCTATCCACGTGCAGTTTATATAACGTAATTGTAATGCAAATACTTTATGCAAACACGTATTTACATAACATTGGGACCATATTTTTTATACGAAAACTTGTTTATTAGAATTTTCATTTATAGTGAAATAATCACGTTCGGACTGCCCAAGTTCAGCAAAATAAGCTTTGCATTTAATATTTTCGTCCTTATCCCAGTACAACAAATGGTTTATTTGAAGGCTATACAAAAAATCACCCCAATGGACGTTTCTGTGTCGGGAACCATCGATCAAAAACCGTATCTGAAAAAATTTAGTGGTGCTTCAGACCCCTTAGCCCCCTGGATCCGCCTATGCGGCTGCCTAGAGCGCTGGGCCCAAGGGGACGCCAATAAGGACCAAAAATACAACTGTGTGGTTCAGAAAGTAACGAACGTACACCAAATAAAAGTGAACAAACATGATGAAAGCGAATGGAATACATGTTCACGCGGCTTATGAGAACATAGAACCAGGCGCGGATTTACCATTAGGCTAAAAAGGCTTAAGCCTAGGGTCCGCGATTTTTGGGGACCCCAAAATTTTGGGAGTAAGGACAATTTCCAACACTTCTGTAAGCAATTGTATTCATATTTTTGTTTTGATTCAACGCACGTTTTTTCAATGTGTGCGGCTAAGAAAAGATCTCTATGAATGAATGAGTGCGAAAGATTGAAGTGAATGACGATTCTCCTCTTATGGCGTTGAGAATTGGTTATTGTTACGTATAATGTGTGGAACAAACCGTCTCACTCCATTTTTCAGATTACACGAGGCCAGTGATGCACTAAATAAATGTGTAATGAGAGTGTGGTCAGATGACTTCACCGCTGTCTTTTTCGTTAGTTTCATTGTGGCTGTTTTTGCTCCTGATATCGAGGTAATTCAGAACAAAGTAATATGTTTTTCAATTGGAACAACTTGTTCAGTGAATGTAACGAGCACGTGTAGTGCTAAGTTGTATGACATCAGTCGTCGCGAACCTTCCAGAAGGCCCCCTAATTTGAAAGTGCCTAGGGCCCCGAAAATGAAAATTCGCCTCTGCATATAGGTACCTCACTATTTCAGATTTGCTCCAGAAGAGTTAATATTTTTAGTATTAATTTCAATTTCACATTAACAAGATAAGCGATGTCGCAATTTGGTATAAATTTTATTAATCTGATAAACTTTCCTAATGTACAGCAAACGACCTTCTTATTTCCTGTATACAACGTGATGATATGTTGAGTAAGAATCTTTGCATAAGAGAGGTGGGCGCTGGAAAGGATTTTCCCTAGGGTGTTTACAAGTCGATCAATGGCATATTGCCAGGGCCATAGCAAACCATGCTATCAAGTTCACTACAAATTATAAAGTTACTGTCCCTGTTTTTTACGTTTCTTGATTTTTCCGCTGCCCAGCTTTTGCCGGAGTAAGTTTACGTCAAAGCCTTCACTGCATCACCTTTCAGCCATCCAGTGTAGTCAGGTTAGGACCGCTGTCGAAACTCCAGCATTATAGCGTTAGTAGCCAGGATGATCAACAAAACTTCAATTACCGGACTCACCACCTTTATTTTTTTAACCAAACAGCGGGGGCGCGCAGAAGTCTGGCGATGACCGGGCAACTGCTTAATTATGCCTCCCTGCCAAATGCGAGACTCGTATTGAGGAATGCAAGAAACACCTAATTGATCAATGTGGGCCGAACGCCTATGTTTGTATGNTTATAAGCAAAATTTTTCTAGTAATGGTATGCATTGAGGAAATAGATATTGCATTGATGCATGCAAATAAGTATAAAAAAATCCGCCAGAAAAAGGTAGCACTTGTGGGAAATGATAGGAAATGCAGTTGTGCATATTTTTATTATGCATCGTATCTGCAATTTTACAAACATGCAGTTCGATGCATTACACTGCCGTCTATGTTTTTCTTAACTGTAAACAAATTTCTAAGCATGTAAGGATAAAAGCAGATGAAGAAGTAACTTTTCTTATTTGGCGAGAACATGTAAACAATTCAGTTACGCACATCCACTTATAAATTTACCTTTCCCAAATGAGTTCTCTTATTGCATTACCTAATTTTTAAGTCGACTGAAAGGAATTATCTTTCAATGATCATTAAAGACCAAATATTTTTTACAATAATTGAAAGCGAAGAATCTGTCGCCAAAACTTCACCTGTGGCACAATTCGCATTGCCACTAAATATGAAACCAAGCAGACAAGACAGTATCGTAACATGAAGCGTTCTTTACTCAACTTTCAACAAGCAAATTTGAGAGGTCTCGGTTTTGTTCATTGCACTGTCCACTTTTTTTTTATTATGGCGTTCATAGTGAAATGATAATAAATTTACCAATGATGGAAACAAGGCGTTTAATACTTTTGGACAATATGGCGCTGCCATACTCGCGTCCCCCTTGCAAGCCTTTCACACTCTCTGTATTAAAGAACCCAGGCTCTCGATTAAAAAACAGGCTCTAGATTAAGAGCTAAGAGAGAATCGAAAGATATTTTGAAGACCACAAGTCGTAGATTATCAATAGGCTAGCAGGACTTGTCCAAACCTACGAAGGAAGGAGGAGAGATAGAGTACAAGGCATTAAGAAAATGATGGCAACGCTTTCTCGGGTCACTCATCTCTTTCTCGGGTCACTCAGCATACATCTGCTTGCTCCCCTCGCCCTCAGGCAAGTTCCCATCAGACTCATGCAGCATTTGTAAGTAGCCTTACAATACAAAGAAGCATCTAGTTACACCTTTCACGTAAGTTTTGTAATTTCACTTTTTGGATGACCCCTACCTTGGATGCCCGGGGCCGCCACTTTCGGCCCCTTCTGCACATCCCTGCCAACTGGTACGCACCATGACAAAAATGGTGGCGTTCGCAAACATCAGTGGCTTGTTGTGCCTGTGGACCTTCTCCGTTTGTTACGACACCAGGCCTACAACAAAGTTTTGAGGCATATGGAACATTTTTGTTTTCAACGGAAAAGGGTTGTTTTTACTTTTTTGGGTGAGGGGTATTGCAGTTTTAATGTGTACAGCAACAGTGTTTTGTTTACGTTTGCCAATAAGTCGCACCACCGTTGATTGAATAGAATAGCGTATTCATAAGCGAACACTTGTTAAAGCTATGAGGGGGCGCTGAAAACGGATCTTGCTTAGGGCGCTGAAATAGCTTGATCCGGCCCTGCTTCAGAAGACGTTTAGAAATGCCGAAATCTCCTTCTGTCTGCATTTTCAGCAGTTGAAATGAAATATACACTCATGCAACTTGACTCTTGGATAAATATACGTCGATTTTAAAGCTAGAAACACATCAGCAAATGGTAAAGCCTTTGTGATGTGCGTATGTTAACAATTTTTATCAAAAACGTTTCTTCGTTATTGGTGATGAAAATATGGTAACCCTATATATTACAACATATTTTGTCACAATGGGTTCTAATACGTTTGTGATAAAAATATCCTGATACTTGTTGACTTGTCCCATAATCATGTATGCTGTGTAACTTTGAAAAATATATATCAAATGATAGGTAAGCTAATGGCATTGCAGCATACTTATTGTACATAACTTTTGTTAAATGAAGTNGGCAAAAATCACGAACTNAAAAATTTCAAAATTTTTAAAACACTGTTTGCACTTGATTTTGTACTGTATTGATGGAAGTCATGTATTTCAAAATTCGATTTGTATAGATCATTATAATCAATTATTGTAAACTACAATACTGTAAATGGGAATGAAAACTACTAAATTGGATTGAACGCAATGATTTCAGGTCGGCAAATGGTCTTCGTTTACACGCAACACCTCAAGATTGAGAAAATATTCCACAGCATAGGCTACAGACTTGTGGTTCCCATGAAAGTCTGTTATCAACACCAAGATACTTGGTACTGTCAGTTTGCAGTATTTTACAGTAACATTGTTCATAAAAAATTCAAAACTGGTTAGAAGAGTGGTTGGTAAATATCACATAAGCTGTTCTACAATAGTTTATGGACAGTCTGTTGGACCTCAACCAAATATTGACTTTATCAATCTCATGTTGAATATTAGTTTGTAGTGATTTAATATTGTTATGAGATAGTTAAAAGAGAGAGAGAGAGAGAGAGAGAGAGAGAGCGTTTATTGGCACAAGCATTAAACAATTTCATACAAATTAAAGCTAAGGCGCTGGGACACCGAAAAAACCTATTAAACAGGTTGTCTCCTCGGGCGCCCCTCGACAGTTTCATAAATTCTTATCGTGGTTTAAAGTTGATGGCCGAATTATTGCGAATTTAATAAGGTTA
>JGI24021J15306_10001638_pt1 | contig 22476 bp, 13 predicted proteins | sample Ectturendosymbi1_FD_15306 | JGI IMG/M metagenome (IMG submission 15306) | reverse complement strand
TTACCAGCAGGGCTGGCTGAGAACTTGACCCAGGTGGTCTTTCGCCAACCCTTTGTGATTCAACATGTTAGAACACGATTACTAAGCTGCAAAACGTAAATTTCTTAATTTATATATTTTTTCATCACTATAATCAACTAGTGATCTTTGATGTTATTGTATTTCCTCTTCCTGCTTTGTGTGATTTCGTGATTTGAGTCACAAAAATGCAAGATTAAACCATACCATACCATTGCGATCCAGATCCAATCCTGACTTTTTAAAACTCTGTCCAAATACAGCCCAAAATTTTTTTCAAATGAAAAGTCCATGTGTAGTACAAAATATTTGAAAAATGCATCCTTTTCACAACAAAAATGCCGCATTTCTTTTCAATTAACTAAGTCCAAATCCGGTCCGAATCCTAAATTTTGAAGAGTTTTACAGTCCAGATCCAATCCAAATTCAATAAAGTTTGCATGAGTCCTGATCCAGTCTAATCCAAGTCCGGTCCAATATCCATTTCTGATGTCCAATGTCCACCTCCAGGACCTCACCAGTGATGCCAGGTTATTTTGTGAAAACAAGAATGCAAATTTGATAAACAAGCTCAAAATGGTCTTTGGTAAACAATGCACGGAATTGTTGTAGATTCTTATTGCAAACAAAACAGCCACAATAATCGAAAACATTATTTTATTTGACGTTTCAACATCGACGGTTCATCAATCCCTTTACTGCTTTTAACACATAATGGCGTATATGACGTAATAGAGTGCGAATGCCTTAAAATTGCATCCTCATTTTTTCTTTCTAACTGTTTCCACTTATTCCTGATGATGGCTTACGCATAAGCTGGAACGTCGAATAAAATAATGTTTTCGATTATTGTGGCTGTTTTGTTTGCAATAAGGATCCCCAAATGGGTAATTTCACGGAAAAACAAGCCCAACGTGGGTTTGGTAGCACATTCAACGCAATGCCAACCGCGAGGTTGCAACAGTAGGGAAATTAAAAAAAAACATGATACTAGCAGGTTAATTTAATACAAAAACAGGGAGGCAAATCCGAACAAACTAGCCCAAAATGAGCAAATTTACACAAAAACACTCCCAATTTTCGTTTTGCAGTAAATTGAGGGAGCAAAATGGCCATAAAATTTGATAAAAAAGCAATCCGCAATGCAGACATCTGCAAACAAACAAGCCCAAAATACAAGCAAATTTTAATCAAAACAAGCCCAAAACAAGCAACCCGCAAGTCTTAAAAAAACGCAAATCCCCAAAAAACAAACCCAAATTCGCGGGAAAATCGCAAGGTTGGCAACACTGAACCTCACAGACATCAGAGGTGGCCACGGAACCGGAGTCGCAGAATCGTCTCCGGTAAGATTCTGGGCCAGTGGTCAGTTGTACATAGTTCAAGATGACAGTTATCCGAAGAACATTAAAACTGGAGTTTGACATATGAAGAATGAAGAGTAATATTACAAGCAAATAAAGCAGTATGAAAAGAGGAAGTTTTTTGTGATATCATTAAATGTGAAGAAGGAAAAGTGAAGGCGGAAAGACACTACCTTGAGAGACTCCGCAAAATATCCTTTGGTATGAAGATCTAAATGCCCTAGTTTAGTGCACTGCGTTCTATTATGAAAAAATTTGAGAATAGTTGATGAGAAACCCCTCTTTTAACGAGACACTTTCGATCAGTGCTCTCTTGCAGTAAAAACTCTATCTTTCGTGCCTATTGCATGCCAGTGTGAGCAAATACCAGGCTAGTATGAAGCGCTTACGGGCTGCATACAATAATGCCTACTGAATTATCGCACGTCATTACATTAGTGATAGCGTGATTCGAGTCAATGACTCGACTTGAGTCACGATTTTTGGTGACTCGACTCGAGTCACGTTGAGAAAAACGGTGACTCGACTCGAGTCACGTTTTTCACAAAATGACTCGACTCAATTCGAGTCACAGTCAACGACTCGAGACTCGAGTCAGAGTCATTTTTACAAAACCTCTGAGTTCCTCATGGTCAAACCCAGTTCGTTTGCACACAAAGAAATGAGCACGTTTTGTTTCAGTGATGATCAAAACTGGAAGAAATTTTCTGTTTTGCCTGTCTAGTCGTGCTATGTTGCATTTTATAGAGCAAATTTGAAGTTTTCCCAAATTGCATAGAGGAAGACCTGAGACTGCTTTCACTGAAGATCAGCAGGGCACAATATATTGACACCTTATAATGGTTTAATGTAGTATTTGCGCATCGTCATGATGGCAGTGGGCGTCATACTGTGACCTTGAGTCTTTTCCAGATACCAGTAGGGTAATTCAAATTTTTCAGATTCAAGTCCAAACCGAAACTTATATTGAAAAATATAATGCAAACGCGAAAACCGAATCTTGTTTAAATCCAAATTCTTGCCACTGTTATTAGCCTGAGCCCATGTGGCAACGTGATTACGCCACATATAACGTAGAATTTGTAGCAGCAATAGAAGTGCCAACCTTGTCAAATGTCTAATCTCCATTGCTATTAAGCTGAAGATTGTCAGTTTGACTCTTTCCTTGGTTGGCTCAGGGTGCCGCAGTAATGTGCCTGCAACAGATGGCACTCAACGTGTCGGTGGCTGCAATCCAGTGTAAACCTGAAGTCCTACAGTAACCTGCAGTCCCAAAACTGAACCGAAAGTTACAGTAATCTGCAGTCCCAAAAATGAAACAAAAATTGCGAATAAGTTCAAAAGAAAATAATCAATTCCAATCCAAATATCTTTGAGCAAAAATGACAACATCCAAATCCATCAATATATTGAAATGTCGATTACAGCATGGCAAAGCATTGTTGCTCTGCAACATTCGCAAGATTTAAATCCAGGTACATGCTCATCTCTGGTCATTTTCATGTATTGGGCATGCAAACATCACACTTTCAATGCAACGCCAACCGAGAAGTTGCAACAACATCCCTTCGTTTTTGCAATTTATCAAATTCTGCCACTGGTATTCAATTTTCCCAATGAATTCACTTTCTATCCCCAATTCATCCAAAAACTAAATCAAAGGTCCTATAACGTTTCATAAGGCACAGACATCAATCCCATTTCCTGCATTGTTCATTATATTTGAATCAGTTGGGACCCTGTTTCTTTTTCTCTTTTTGTTTTATGTATGTGTATTTGTTCATCTTGTGTTTTTTTTCTACAAAGCCTACACTGCATTCTCATCATGCGTTGCTATCACGTTACAAGAGATGGGCGCAAAGTGAAATTGAGACATTGTTTGGATTTCTCATGGATTCCGCCTCGGACTTAGAACAAAACAAATCACGTCGCTTATCATATCAAAGTTTCAGTTTCATACCTCATATAAGGTCTTGCATTAAAAAAATCAACTACATGAAATGCCAAGGGCTGTAGCGTAGGGGAGGTGTGGGACCCATGGGACGGATTTTTTCAAACAGGCGTAGAACCCAAATTATCCAGCATAAGTTGCTGAAATTTTGTTCAGTTGAAGGTTTATTGACCAAAATAGTTCATTCCAATTTTATAAAATCAATGAATGTTTTATATTGTTTTTTTAAGTTTGAAAAATTTTCAATTTTGTTCCATGGGTCCCACCCCAGTGGGACCTTCGGGATACCCCATAGGGACCGATGGAAATTCCTTATCATAGATAATAAACCACAATTATCTCGATGATGCTTGCCAAATTTTTGTGTATGTTCTTTCGTTGTCAAAAATAACTTATCACAAAAATCAGTTCGAATCAGCCAAGCTTTTTTTGTTTTATGTGTAAAAGTTTAACATACAAATGTAAAAAATGTTGATTATTTTAGTGCTTTGCCAATGCTATTTCGCTACGTTTGAACAAAATTCTATTCGAATCATTCAAAAACTTTATAATTTTAGTTGCAAGTCATATTCTATGTGCACACTAAGAAGATAAACTCACAATTTGTATTAAAAGTTGTTTAAAAACACTACAAAAACGAAATAAAAGTTTACATATTTTTAGGTTTTTCTACCTCTGGAACTAATGTTTAGGCTATATTTCTGTACATTGATATTCAGTGCACGTAGAAAATATCTGCAGTGTTTACTCCAGTTTCATATAAAATCGAAATCAATTCCAATGAAACTTCAGGGCGATTATATAAGGTTTTCAAATTGTTAAAAAAAGTTTCAAATTATGAGGATTAAAAACCATAGTTCGTGTTAAGCTTCTTGATTCCACCTTTTTGAGGCTGAGACTCCCACGTCGCTTTTGAAATTTTCTCAGCCAATCCTGTACTGCTATTTGTTTCCACTCCCATGATTTTTTAATGTTGTTATCCTTAACTTTAACACATTTTCATGCAAACAGACACGCTTTCTTTGTGCTCAATGAGTACATTAATTTTGATAAGAATGGTCCTTTAAAGCACATTCCTCTTCTCTGGTGATACAGACACTTGCACAAAATACCACCTACATTATGTTAACCTTACCTTAAAGCAAAAATGTAAAAAAGTGAAAATTAGTTGTCTAAATTGCGACCACAGACTTCCTTGAAATCGTCTCCCCATTACTCTGTGTAAAAGTAGGGTATTAGGTTTTAGATCGACTGTAAAGATGTCGAGTGACCAGTGGAAAATCTGTTTGCCACCTGTCTCAGGTTCAATGTATTTGATTTTTGACATCATAAAACGCTTTATTTAGGTTGTTCGCAGTAACTAAACCTCTGTTGGTCTTTCTTTTGTGCAATAAACTTTTGCAAAAACAATGAAATACGAATTGAGGGACCAATGGAACACCTGCGTTCCACGGGTCCCTGCAACACCCAATTTTTAAAAAGTGCACGATTTTACACTGCATCCCAACCCTATCATCCCAATTTTCTCTGAGATATATTTGAACTCCCAACCTATCTTGGGAAACGTTTGGAACTTTCTACATTGAAATTACGATAGACAAAGAAATCGCTAAACGATTGCAAAATGTTTTACTTCGATGCCTCAAAAATGAAAAAAGTGCTTAAATTTTTTAAAGATCGACACAGATTCTTCATCTTAACGGATGACACTGTTGTCCATAAATACAATATCCACAACCACATAGCAAGAGAATATGGTCACCAGCTGGGGAGGAATTTAAATGTTTCTACGGTCCTCGTGTTCCATGGGTCCCGCACAGTGTTTCCACCTCGGTTTCCCTAAAATAAACTAGATGAGCCTGAAAAAAAGACCAGAATAAACCAAACTGAAACAGAAATAAACACACAAAAAACAAAGCATAATGACGATGGAATCTTATTCTACAAAAAGTCACAATTATCTACATTAATACAACTTTCAGCAGTATTGTTTTCATTGAATACCAAACTAATGCCAATAACACTTCGCATGGTCACTGCTTCTGGAATGTCACTCATAATCATAACATGCTTTATAAGATTGTCTCTTTTCAATTCAGTCCTGACATTCAAAATTGCATTTACCAGTTCTGCACTCATTCAGTTGTTCAATTCTAAGTTTACAACGTTTATCTGGCTGAATACTCGTTCCATTTCTGCACTGGAGTGTGGTATTGGCTACATGACATGCGTTGAGCAAAACCAGCCAGTTTTTTGTATGGAATTTCACCAATGGTATCTCCATACAAGCATATTTCAGTCCACTATGCTACTGTGCCAGTAACATTTCGCCAACGGACAATTATGAAATACTGCCAATGGTATTCAATTTACCCAATGACTTCACTTTCTATCCCAAATTCATCCAAAAATTAAATTAAAGGTCCTACAATGTTTCGTAAGGCATTTGAGACAGACATCAATTACATTTCCTTGATTATTATATATTTATATGAGTTGGCACCCTGTACTTTCTTAAATAGGCACAAGGTGAAATTGAGACATCGTTTGGATTTCTCAAGGATTCCTCATCTGGCTAAGAACAAACCATGACTCACATCAAAGTTTCAATTTCATAACCTATATAAAGTCTTGCATTATAAAAAACAACTACATGACATGTCAACTGTTGCAGAGTAGTTTACTTGTTCTTGCTGGTACAACGGTATGTTGGTACAGACTGTTGCTAAAAACAAAGGACTGTCCAAAAGCTTGCTTAGACTTTCCTTAAAACGCCAAAACTAGACATATGTCATTGCGGGAACACAGCTGATACCTGGCGTAAAACATCTTCAAAAAAACTAAAAATAAACCAAAATATAAAAATATAAACTATAAACCAAATCACAAAAAAATAAACCAAACGATTGCAAAATAAACTAGGTTTGGTTTTAAAAAGACTAAAATGGCAACACTGGTCCCGCACTTTCCCTACTTGTTCTTTTTGGTACCAGAGATGAGCGGACTGTCACATTTTGCGATCCAGATCCACTCCTGATATTTTAAAACTCAGTTTAAGTCCANCCATAATCCAAAAGATTTTTCAAATGTGAAGTCCAAGTCCAAAAGAAGTCCAAAAATTTGAAAAATGCCCCATTTCTTTTCCATTAACTCAATCCAAATCCGGTCCTGATCCTAAATTTTGAAGAGATTATCGTCCGGATCCAATCCAAATTCAACAAAATTTGCAATAGTCCGGTTCCAGTCCAATCCAAATCCAGTCCAATGCTCATCTCTGTTTGGTACAACGATATGTTGGAACAGACTGTTGCTAAAAATGAAAGACTGTCCAAAAGCTGGCTTGGATTTTTCTTAACACGCCAAAATCAGACATATATTATCACAGGGAACACAGCTAAAATACCTGCCGTAAAACATCTTTAAAAAAACTAAAAACGAACCAAAAAATAAACTATAAACCAAATCGAAAAAAAATAAACCAAACGCTTGCAAAATAATCCAGATTTGATTTTAAAAAGACTAAAATGGCAACACTGCATTCTACTCAGTCTACTTCACTGTGAACTGTACATCGGCAACATCGTATAACTGTGATGCAACAATAACGTTCTTGTTAACTGCACAACAATGAACAAGTGACGCACAATCTATCAATATTTCTTGTCCCGCTATCTGCACTCAACTTCCTGTCTAATTAACTGTCCTACTTGGAGTCTGGATGCAGGACGGTGATCTAAAAAATTTCATAACGACGCATCAATATACTGAAGCAAAGATCATTTCCTCTTAAAAACGAGAAATTCTCACAGAACTCCACTACATGCTTTGCGGAACCCTAGGGTTCCGCGGAAACCCTGTTGAAGAGCACTATTGTAGAAGATGAAGCGACTTGACATGGCTATAAACTTTTTTAATAACAACCCACTTGTCAAGATACCTCTTATCACCTTGAAAGTTTCAGCAGTTTGCACGGTTCAACAGTAATGTTATAAAGTTTCATGAGGTCAAAATGAAGCCTGTTTCAAAAAAAGTGGAACACGAACAAAAGGATAAAAAATGCTTTAGAAAAACCAACATTTGAAACTATCTCCCAAGTTTTGGCAATTCCAGCATATTTGTGGTTAAATACCAACCATTTACGAAATTTTCGTTCAGATGACTTGTCTCAAGACAAATTTTGCAAGGAGATAATTAACCAGTAGGACAAAGAAATATCCGAATAACACTTTTCTAAATGATTACAATACACAATTTCATCATTATTCTTTGAAAGTTTCTGCATATATGTCAAAATTGCTGTGGAATGTTTTGAAAATTTCGGGGTGGGGCAAATTCCCCAAATTCCCCCCCTGATTGCGCGCCTGACCTGTAGGGGTCCGATTTCTCTGATTCTACGGACCCGATGATAATTCTCTCTGATTCTAGGGACCCGATTTTCAATTCTAGGGACCCGAATCGGGTCCCTAAAACACGTTAAGAAAACCCTGCATTTAACATGGATTCCTGTACGACGGTGACCAACTGATATAGTTGTTGATACGTTGTACCAGTCAAGAGGGTACGCAAGGGGTTTGGGGTCACCCCCCCCCCTTGAGCTTGATATTTTACGAAAACTTTATTACCTGCGCAAAGGAAATTAATTGTAATTTGTCGACTTAATGCAAATACCATGGAATGAATTTGCATGCAAATTTCAAGGAACATTATAAATTGGCCAAAACGTAATAATTATGTTTTGTTGGGAATCTACATTATCGTCTGCATCCAGGAACCCTCTCACCACTTTTTGCAAACGTTTCTTCCACTGCGCATTTAAGACTGTGTTCCGCGATAGTTCACTTGATCGGAAACAATTGTCTTTGTTTTGTCTGCTAAGGCTGATCAGCGCATGCTCTGACCGCATTGGTTACATTACAAATTTCTGTAGCATGGTAGAACTGTTAAACGAGATCAAAAACAGCAGTTGTTAACATAGAAGCATTCAGGCAATGTTTCAGCAGGGATAAAGTTAATTAAAACCTTGCTGGACTTCTATATATCACAACAACCAACGTTTTCTTGCGTACTTGATGCTCATTCTCAATTTTTGTGTAGTTTAGCAAGATTCGATCGTGCAAACCGGGGTGTACGCCAGCCAGTCCAGCCGCACACCTATGCGCGACTGCTCGTATTCGACGAGACATTAGCGCAGGCTGATTTTGCAGTTGTGAATTGCTCTGACGCAGTGATGAGCGTGTTTTAATCCCTTGTTTCAACGCACAGTCTGATATTTTGGTAGTTATGAACTGCTGTGTCGTTGTGTTGAGTGTATTTTCCTCCGATACAAGTAACTTAGAGCGCTGGTAGTTGAAATTCAGTGCAATGACATATAAAATGAGAGTGCGTGTGGAAGAACATGCATATTGTGTCAACAAACTTCGGCAAAACGTTGGTTTGAAAACATGAATATCACGTCACTTATGACGTCACAAACAGCGCACACCAAATACAAACGACCACCATATGCCACTGAATGAAACACCCCATGAAAATATTCTGCGTACGCCACTGGTACCAGTCTACGCGTCTCAGCAGTAGGCCTATTGTTTCTGCATGAAAACATTCCATATGCTTCGTGGCGCCCTAGGATTTCTTTATGTACTTGTTCCTGTATGCAGACAAAGTGTGCAAACCAAGCATGAAAAAGTAAGACATATAACTGGTGAAACCTTATTCGCCAAATCCTGCTTTAAAATTCAGGAAAATCAATTGGCTGTTGATCTCAAGATAAATGCGTTGCAAAGCATTTGAAACCTTGGTCAGAACAATTTGCATGCCTCCTGTGCGCCAATACGCACCACCATTTGACTTATCTTTTACTTTTTTCCTCTATTAGCTGTTTACCTCAGAGTTTTAAGTTAGAATGCCCTCATGTCTCTCCCACCACCGCATCCGTGTATCATGATGAGTGAATGACGTTACAGCAGGGACGCTGTTAAAATACTTTGCTGGTATCAGTGTTGGTAGTGTGCAAACACCTATTCTGTAATGCACTATGGCCAGGGCCAGCGTTAGCAAGTGTGGGGCCCGATTTGAAACACTTTTGCGGGGCCCCACTCAGTGATGTGTAGAAATTTTGGAGAGGGTGAATCAAGGCGTAATGATAGAAATCGGTGATGTTACAAAGGCGAGGCCCGAAAGGGTGACGCCAACACCTCTCCAGCAGAGACTTCAATGGACAGCGCCGTTAAACCCAATAAACCAAAGAATTACAACTCTCATTAATACCTCCCTCTCTGGCCAGGCACCTCCCTGATCAGAAGGGAGTTACGAGTGTAGTACTGTACCTGCAGAGAGGAGAGGTATTGAGTGCTGTGCTAATGGATATCCAGCGCTGAAACGTTTGCAGTAGTAGCAAAATATTCCGTTTTTCCAGGCCAGGAATATTAGCCATGGATAACCTACCGCTTCACCATCTGATGGTATTCTTTTGCAGTGAAACTCAGAAAACCGTGTCCACCAGTCTCGCTTCTGGGGAAAACGTCTATTATGATTGCAGGTGGTCCTAAGTGGGCTAAATAGTCCAGGCTGTCCCTAACATTCCCATTCATGACACTTGGCTAAGTAGCAGGATCATTTGCTCATCCAAATTTTGAATTTTCTTGCTCGCATGCCTCATTAGATGCACCATCCGACGAGGTTGCTTCTTTGTCAGAAATAACACTTTCGAAACAACTGATATCACTTCCCGCACATAAACTTCCACTTTGACTGTCTGGCGCAACATGACTAGGCTGACTGCTGCCTACGTTGTCGCCATCTTCAATGTGGTGTTGCATTTAGGGTGTCCACTCAGTGGTTAAAATGCTTGTCCAACGCACCTTTCTTTTTCCTGCTTCGGTCTATTTTTGCCTTAGATTTAGGCCTCTTTTAGCTGCCACTTAATATTTTCGGCCTGTGTCTCTTGGTTTTTGACTCATGATACTGTATTTAGCTTAGTTACAGACAAAACACATTCTTAAATAAATATCCCAAATTCGACTGTACAAAACACTTGCCTATCACTATATACTTTACATGTGGAAGTGGAAAATGGTCACAGTGAAAACCAATTAATAGAGCACCGACTAAAGAGTACAAACCGCTTGTTAGAACAGCTTTTGAATATCCCGGAGAAGGTTAAAAATTCTTTTCTCTATTAACACTAAAGAAATGAATGAAGTGATTGTAGATATCCCCATAAGTGTAAGAGCAGGCAAACTTTTGGGGATGCAAAGGATTTTTTCCGAATTTTCCCAAACTTGCCCGAAAACTTTTTGTGCGACCATTGTCTCCCACAAAGATAGACCTTTGGGATGACATCCACAGAAAGGTCTTCATGTGATTCTGCAAACGTTGGGCGCCATTTTTACCCGTATTTTCAGGGAGTTTTCCCAGATTTTCAGGGGTTTTGTGAAGATTTTCACGGATTTTGCCCAGATTTTCAGGAGCTTTGCCCGGATTTTCGACAAATCAAAACTTTGGCGGGTGCGCTTGCGCCCCCGCCTCCTACACCACTGGATCTCCCAACAAGTGTAAATTTACTTTTTCATTTTTCAAAACAGGCAAGTACTGCAGTAGCGTCAAAATTCCACAAAAGTTATTCCACTTTCCACCTTTTCAGATTTTTATTTCGTGATGCAATTTTCACCACAAGAGTATCACGACGCTTACTTCACTTGAACAAAATTGTCACTTCTGTTACTTTGCAAATGGCTTGACTGTTAGTAATTTTTTGTTACTTTTTAAGGAACCGTTATTGTTTGCACACCTGAAATAGTCATTCATAATTAAAACTAGGTTTATTTCAAACGTTTTCGCCAATCTCAGGTTGCCTCATGAAATCTTTACGCGGGGGAAAATGAACGACGCTAAAAAAGTCTGACTAAGCAGCACATACCGGTATTTGCAATTACGAACTGAACTTTACCGCTTCAGAAGACAAGTAGTAGTAAACATTGAAATATCAACATTCAACAACTATCAAACCGTATTTTGAAGCAACTATTGAAACCTGACATGCCAAATACGAAACCCTTAATAAATGAAACAGAAAACAGCTTCAAAACTTAAGCCCTCTCTGCCTTAACGAGGTGCTAGTGTAAAAAAAAGCTTGGCGACACACCACCAAAAAACAACTACCATTCTTTCTATGGAATTTGGATGAGAGCGTTAAAAACCGCGCAGTTCACATGGATTTTCTTTGGCAACGGGTCCCACGCTTACAAAATACTGTCGGACCTTCCAGGGTTTTCTTGCGTTTTGACCTTGCTCACTGCAAAGACTTTTTCAGAGACCGCAACTGTTTCATCTGACTACCGAGATGTTTGTAAATCAATGTTTTGGGCACTTTGATTGTGGCAGTAAAGCGAGTTTTATTCTACTTAAAGAAACCGTTGGAAAAATTTGATAATCGTTTTGGTCTCTCAAAACAACTTAAAAACACTGGACCCCCGGCGGCACAATAAACAAGCAACTTCGATAGAAAGTGTACGTTTGCGTTGGCTAGTAGGGGGAGCGCGGGGCCCCCTTTGGCGCGGGACCCGATTAGAAGAAATCGGTCAAATCGGCTTAAAACCGGCCCTGACTATGGCTAACCATTTTTGTGCTCTTGTGCTGTGTGATTGTGTCTGTGTTATTGACCACGAGTAGCCTATGCAATAAACCATTATTATTATGGTGCTTGTTTGAAATATTGCGCCTTGTCCATGATCAGCGAAGCAACTCTGCTCCTTCATGTATCATATCATCAAATTTACAGGATTAGTTTGACTTTCATTGATCCAGTCCCTTTTCTTGACTCGCTGTTATACATACCGTACTACCTATAGAGCAGGGTCAACAACACGCGGCCCGCGGGAACCACATGTGGCCCGGTAAGGAATTTGTTCAGCCCACGATGGTTCTTGGGAATTTTCAGATAATTAACATTTGAGTAGTTTAATTTATTCCCCGGTGTTTGAAAGTGGTTGTCAAGCGAACGAACAAGTTCCTTTTAAACGAACTCAGAGACAGCTAGACATGATTTTCCTATAATTCATGATAACTTTCACAGGAACTAAGATGCAAAAGCTTTTTTTAGTATGATTCAGGTACCGCCATTGTTGCGTCAGCGTCATAATTCGTTTAATCAACGCTTACGTGAGTTCTACCGTTGTGAAAAGTTGTTCAGAAATTTGTACAGCAGTAACCAGCACGAAAGTTGCAATTTTGCGCATATCGGAAATATTTGCACCTGTTGTCTAACTGCGTGGCGTTAAGCTGTGCGGTGTAGATAGTTTTGCCACAGAAGCCATTTGCTCGCGTTGCGTCGAATTGCGAGATCGCCGACTTAGCCAGTTAACCGCAGTTCGGATTAGTTAATAGTTAACGAGATGGATTGAATGTGCATGGTACTTGCACGGTGATGCACGCGAAAACGCTCACTGCATATTTTCTGTCGGAGATAAAAGTACTGCTACTGTAATTGCTATTGAAATTCACTACCAGCGGGAGACCAATTTCAGATAAAAACAGTCGCATTCGTTTGCATAGCAATACTAGACAGCGCCTTGTTGATGTTTGAGAATTCACGATTTGATCTTACTGCAAGATGGCTGCCTCAGCAGATTCTGGAACGAGCGACGATGTAGTTCAACAAACAGAAGAAAACGCAGATGCCGCATTTGCTACGAAATTACCCTTCCATCACGCGGATTATGACGTTGCTGATGACGCTCACCTGGCAGACGCTGATGGTCAAGGTTAACGTAGTATTGCTTGCTAACGTCAGAAAAAATAGTGACCCTGAAGTGGTGATATAAATAAATCCTGTTTTTTAATTTATCTTCCATATATTCTTGTGATAATAAGCTTTCTCCTCAATTTTGTTTATTTTAAAAAATAGGCACAATCTGTCCGTATTAATGACGTAAATAGGCCGCGTTTATGACGTAAATCGAGACAACGTATCCACCAAAGCAAAATTTCTGCAAAAGCCCTGGTCTGTCTTCAACTTTTTAATCAAAAAAATTTCTTGAAGTTGTTTCATTTGAATAATTTTGTGCTTACGAGACTTTAATAGGTGTAATTTGTCAATTAATGTTTTGGTATACCAATGTTTGCATCGTATCGCCTATTACAGTTACGCCAACCACAGTACACAGTGCACAAGCGCCCAATACAGGAATTACACCTGCAGCATATGAGCTTATACGGTTAATGTTTTACATATGTGCCAGTGTCACTAAAGGTAATAAAGAGACTAACTAAATTTCAAAGTGTAAAGCTTTGTATAAAAATAAAAACTGCGTGCTGAATAGACGCATGCAGCAGAAGCCCAACCTTGCAATTAAAGACCACAGACTCCCCTTACTATGCGTGAAAAAGTCATTGTTGACAAGCACTGACTTTCGAAAACCTTATTTAGGCCTAACAACTAGCGTCTAATGAAGACTCGCAAGCACAGAATTATGAACTTGAAGAATCCTTAAAATTTATGTTTGATCAAAAAATTGAAAATATACTGAAACTTTTGCAAACTTTACTCTTTGATAAATTCAGTGTCTCTTTGCACGTCGTAATTGCGGTGCATTTGCATCATTACTTCATACAGATTTAGCTTATCATCAGAACCGGGCAAAATTGAGGCGTACGTTTTGTATCGCAAGAAAGCGTGGAAGATAAACTAAAAATAAGGCTTACTTGCATTACCACTTCAAGGACAGTGTAATCGAATCTGAGGAAACTTCAAGTCTATAAAAATCAAACTTTGCTTAAGCTGCTTTTCATCATGCAGGCTTATATACAGGCAAAGGTAGGCTGCAGTTTCCAAGCTATCGTCTCGTGTCGTTGCAGGCTTCTTTTCAGTTGGTCGAGAATACGAAAGCGTTTATGTCAACCACAAATATACTGCGAAGGAGCGTCAAGAATTACTCAAGTGATTATTCCTAAATTAAGTGGTTTGTTCATGTTAAATTTTAAACATTTCGCCAATTCTAGAACTAATAACGTTGATCTACTTGTGAAAACGTTGTTTTGTATTGTTTTGTGTTGTATGGGTCTTTTACCACCAGACTTTTGGACAAAAGCAAACTTGAACCGTGACCTAGTATTAAGGTAAAGCTTCCCAGTGATGAACAGTCCACTAGCGAAAAACCAGACCGTTGTTTGAAAGTAGGAGCATAAAATTGATTCTAAACGTCTAGATCACAAAGTGTTATTCTGCATCAGGCACTAGAGCAGGAGTGCACAACCTTTCGCTGCTCCCGGCGGCATTACGTTTCTTTTTATGAATTACAGCGGCCAGTGAGTTAAGCGTTTTTTAATTTTTTGCATTGCTTCTATTCAGCTTCCACACACTGAGCCTAGCCTGCTTCCACACGTGTCTGTTTGGCCGTATTTCTAGTAAGCATCCTCATCCAGTTGTACAAAGAGTTTTTATTAATACACGAGTGCCATAACTTATCTTAAATTACACGTGCACGGCCGTGTATATTTTAATCGAAGTCCACATGCGACCGTGCTGTCACAGGTTGTGCAACTCTGCTCTAGAGCGATGTTGGAGTGACGAAGACTGTCACAATAATTCTACTCTGATTCTGTTTCACTTTCGAAGGAAACTTTGAACGGTGATCTTACTGTGTCAAATATGCAGCTGCGGCGTGTGGGTGTATGTGGCACCGTGGTAGGTGTTAGCTTTGGCTTTCTCCAGATGAGGGGAGACATTATATGCCGGCCGTGGGAAAAGTGTTACAGGTTGCGTTATACGAAAAATTAGCCAAGATGTTCTTGAATGTTGCCGAACTGCTGTGCAGAACTTGAATAGTTTTGTGAAAGGCAAAATTGACGAAACCTTCTTTGTCTTTCTAACAACTGCACTCCCTCTTCTCACTGGGTTTGCCCAAAACTCTGGGACCAATTATATTGTTCCCATATTTTTTTATTTTGGCGTCACCAAGGCTCGTGCCGTTTGCAACCCCTCGTGACACCATTGCAAATGGACAATAGTCAACAAACTGAAAATAGCATGGTTGCACTGCTTCAAAATTTTTGAGCAAATAGACTCTGATGTTTCTATTGTCTTTACATGTTTTTTTGTTATCTTGTAAGACAACCCACAAACGATATAAGAATTCTCGTGAAGTAGCTTACTCCATTTTTCATACTGTGTTTTTGCTGCAGATATTCAAGTGTCTTGCAGTGGTTCAACAAACGTTTGTAAGAAATGGCGAACAGAAGTCCTAGTTTGACATAAACAGTTTTGATTTTTTGGATCTTATCCCATTCAGTTACTCGCCTTCCTGGAAAAGCAAGAAAGGTAGTAGGCAAAAGAAATATGTCAGGGATTAGAGTTGCAACGTTTTCGGCTTGAAAGATGCACAAATCATGGACGTGAGCCGTGAAGCCTTCCGGAAAAAAAAAACATGGCAGATTTTGTGATTCGTTGGATACCCAACGAACTTACAGATTTTGTCAACGAATTTACAGATTTTGTTCTAACTCAAGATAAATCTTCATTAGCATTACTGCTATGGTTATTTCAAGCTTTCGCAACGTAGCTTGGCAACGTCTTGGTTTCAAACAACAACAATATAGTAACACTAGAACATTTATGGAGGTCATTGTAATTGTTTTATTCGCCAACAGCTCAATTTAGCCCATTTATATTCTTTCAAATTTGTGGAAACCTGTTGTTAAAGCAAAAGCAGTTGGTTACATGCATATATACCTAAAAAAGATGACATTATTTTGCTATTCAGCTTATTTTTTTTAAATAATGCACTGTCCACGAAAAAACGACGTCAGAAATCAGAGAAATCAAGACGGCAACAACCTTTTCAAGACAAATAACATCCGCATTCCCCCACATGTCACATATGTGTGAACACACACTGTTTATTTCGGTATGCTTAAAATTGAACACAATTATTTTAAATAAAGAAGTATAAAGCACAAAGAAGTATTTAGCAAATAGGGCCTAGTTTGATAAAGAACAGAATCAATATGCCTTTCCCCAATACTTCAGTATTAGATAGCAAATAATCTATGCTCGTGATGCTAGCCTGCTGGCTGCTGCCCCTTCTTTGTTGTTTTATCGCTCCCTCCAGATTTACACATCGCCCAGTTTGGAAAACTGCTGTGGACGAAGAGGCAAGAACTGTGTCCCTAGCACGATCATATACTCGGATATCTAAAGTTGGTATTTGTTGGCGCTTGGCGGTGATTATCAACATAACATACGGCAACATATCGCAAATGCTACTTTGGTTCCCAGACCAGAACAGATGGAATATCGACTGGAATCTTTTAATTCTACAAAATATCCATTTTTATTCATTTATTTCGGAAATAAATTGTCTTGAAACGTTTGTAACTGTCTTGAAGGAACAAATGAATTCTGTGGGTCCTGTCCAAATGATTTGTTGCACATCTTAAAATTAGGCTACAAAGCGGTTCAACTTTGTTTTAACAAAAAAACATCTGCTATGCAACAGATACGATAGTTTGGATTACTTACCACCGTGGAGTGAAGTCTACAAGAAATGGATAAAAGTGCAGCCAAGAAGGTTCGAAATAGCAATGTGTGTCTCTTCAGTTGCCAAGCCCGATGGAAAACTTTGTGCAATATGAATGGTTTTAGTAAGTGTGGTGCACTACAGGGTCTTTTCAGCTTTGACCTTGTTGACCATTTTGAGAGACCGCAACTATTTCATCTAAACACTGAGATTGTCATAAAGCGAGTTTTTAGTGTAATTTTGGGGTTGTTGTGCCGGAAGGATCTACTGTATTTTGAGAGACGGTGGGAAGAATTTTGGAGACCGTTTCGGTCCCTTGAAACTTCTTAAAAGACACTGGTGTACCAAATGTTCTTCTAATCTTTACGTTCTGGAAGTAACAGTGGCTGAAAAAATTCGCTTTCTTCAAACTACAAATCGCACGATGTAAATGATTTTATCAACGATGTGCAATCTCCTGCTGGATGCTGAAAACGGTGCGATTAACGCCATTGATACCGTAAACCTTTAAAACGAGACTTGACCAATGTCATGTCCAAAAATCTATCAGCTTTCCTTTCTTAGAATTTTGAGTCTATCGCACAAATATTTTTGTTGTTGATGTAAAATTTTTGCGAATGCATTTAGTCCAACGTGTTTAAACAAATATCCACGTGCGAATGGATGAAAAAGTTAGTGATTGAAGGTATATAAAGGCCTAAACATAAATTTAACACATTAACAAAGCATGTGATGATTAAAGNTAATTATGGAACTTGCATCAAAGTTAAAATTCCCTTAGAAACACTGTTGCTCTTTCACAAAAGCCCGCATGCTTGATCATTCCGCGTGAAGTCCTGTTTCATGAAATAACCATCTTCAAGTTGTTCTGCTACGCGATAAAATGTTGCTTGGCAGCAAATGTTTATTCACGTTATGTTTTACAAAGGCTGGATTGGGATCGTTGGTTGATGATGGGCATGATCGGGTTCGCTGTCGGTATCGTCGGGTTTCTGCTTCACCAGTTTATCGACCTCATCTCGGACACCAAGTGGTCGCATGCCACGGCATATTTGCAAGTCAGTGCAAACGCTTTTTTGAAACTTTTGCAAAAAACGTGCCATCCCGAATTTATTTTGCTTCAAGGTGATGGCCAGGCCACTTGTAAAAAGTCAGTGAGCTCTTGAAAAATAATGAGGATGTGAAAATGGTATCCGATGGGAATGAATTGTCTCATAAACAAGCAATGCATCCAGTGTTTTGCCTTAAGTTTTTCCTTACAAAACGGTGTCCCACCTAATCAATGGATGCAGATCAGGAAGTGGCCCAAAAATTTACACCACAACGGCATAGATTTAAGGCTTCGTCAAAACTCGGTGACATGTGCAAGAACACAGAAATCGACAGCCATTTATTATTACACAGTGTTGTAATCAGGCGTAACTTGAGGAAACGCCATACCACCACCTTATTTGAGGAAGAAACGGTATTTGCCTACGTTTTAATATGGCTTCAAAATATCAGCGCCTTTTCGCCATTTTTCATTAATTTCTCCCCAGCGAAATCTTAACTGCGTCAACTGTGGCTAGCACATCTTCGTTTTCATAGAACGTTCCTCCTTACTTTTGTTGCCACGACGCCACTGCGGTTTCACTCTTTGATAGTATTACTAGATGCAGTACACAACTTTCACGTCGGCCTAACGAAGCCCCTGCTGCGACTGTCCAGCTTGAAACACACCCGTAACCAGCATGGGACACCAGTGAGGCGAAGAATTTTCTGAGAGGGGGCCAAACTTTTTAAACTATGTCCAATAATTTTAAACTATGCCCAGCGCATTTTTCCAGGGGGGGCGAAAAATTTTACAGAGATGGCTTCGCCCCCCTGCGCCTCCTCAGTTACGGGCCTGGCTTGAAAACGTTGTTTGTAAAGAAGTGCATGAATGGCCACACGGTTCAAACTGTTGGGTCATGATTTTAGCCGCGCGACAGTCTTGAAACACCATGCCAGAAGCCACTGAAAAGTATTTTCGTGTTGTTGCAGGATGACCTTGCTATCTCCTGGATCTTTGCTGTGGGATACAGCTTGATCTTTTTACTACCTGGATCAGCACTTGTTGTTGTAAGATTTTATAAGTTTATGTCTTAAATGTTTTTGTTGCAGTTTTAAGCAAATTTCAAGCAATTACGTTGGCAGGACGTGTTTTCAGTGCGTTAATGTTACAGATTTTCGTTGTCGGGAGCCAAATAAACGACAAATGGCGTAGGACTATGTACAAAGTTCTAAAATTGTGCTACATGTCAAATTTAAAAATTCCAGAAGAGCAGGTTCCAGGTCCCTTTAGCAAATTACTGCCGATAGCCAGGATCCCACACTTTCAGGCTGCTTCCTCTATATCAACGTTCTATTACACGTTGTTGGTGAAAAGTTATTTGCTTGAAATATACTTTGACAAAGCATTAAGATTGAAGCTTTTTTTGATGATAAATTTATTACTACGATTTTGAATGTGAAAAAAACGTGTATGGAAGTAGCTTCACAGAAGATTGTGTGTCCTTTCCCATAGGCGGATCCAGGATTTTTTTAGGGGGAGCTCAGAGACGAGTTTATTCGGATGTTTAGTTACCGCAGGCTGAAAACCAACAGGGAAGAAAATTTAACGAAATACGCCGACTCCATATATGCATAGGTCTATGAAAGAAAGCAGGAAAAATATGAAGGGCAAATGATGAGATAGATGGCGAATGGGCAGAAAAAAACAATACCCATAATCGAGAATGAAAAACAAGACCCATTCATTTTCTGAGTGCATGATTCTGATTTCACGATCTTTTAATATTTTTTTCATCCTTACTAAGCACAAAACATGATTTTGTTTCATTTTAAAGTAATATAAGCAAATTGGAGGGGTGGAAAGGGAGGCAATTTCACGGTCGGTCCCGGGGGACACTTGGCCTCGCTACGCCACTGAGTACAAGTATCAATTGTACAAAGCTTGTAGGAAAAAAATACAGTCTGCTGCTTATTCAACTTTTGTCCACAAGAAGCTCAATCTTGCCAAATGAAACAAGAGTTCAAATACTTACGTGCGGTTTGTGTGACAATGGGATCATATTTTTTGCATAAAACTTGCCTATTAGAAGTTCCGTTTCTAGTGAAATAAACGCGTTCGGACTGCCCAAACTCAGTAAAATAAGCTTTGCATGTAATATTTTCGTCTCTATCCCTGTGAAAGAAATGGTTTATTTCAAAGGCTATCCAAAAAAATCACGTCATTGGACGTTTCTTTGTCGGGAACCATCGATCAAAAACTTATCTGAAAATTTAGGGGGTACGTCAGCCCCCTTATCGTCCTCTGGATCCGCCTATGCTTTCCTTTCTGCCGGTGAATCAAAGGTGCCATCGTACGCAGTGGTACCGACCGTCTGCTGGCGGATCAGGCCTTCCCGAGCTGATTGGTTTTCTCAACGGAACAATCATACGCCATATTTTCAACATCAGAACGATGGTGGTCAAGTTTGTGTCGTGTGTTTTTGCGGTCGGGTGCGGGATGCCTGTCGGACCAGAAGGCCCCATGATACATCTCGGGTGAGTTTATTATGGATTACCTTTCAACTGTGCTGCGAGATTGTGATATCATCAACGCCAGTTGAACCTGAGTAGACCTGCTATGGAAAAATGCTGTCGTTGCGTATTTGAACGTTATAGACCAATGCGACGTTTTTGATGATTCGTGGCAACGAGCAGGCATACTATGCGCAGTAAATAAATCTAACAACAAACATTTAGTCTGTGAAAAGAAAACAACAAAAGCACAATCTATTTGCAGAGGTCTAATAGGAGCAGGACTGAGTCAATTTAAGTCCGATTCATTCGGAATACGACCGGATTACTTCCAGCGTTTCAGAAATTCAGAAGACAGGTAAACCTGTACACAAGTTACAGTCGCAATATTTTCCCATTTCTTATCTCCAAGTACAAATCTTTGAATGAGCAATATTTGGTGGACATCAAAGATTTCTGTTCATCTTTTAAAGGTCTATTCCAAAATATATACAGACCTATGGGGTCGTGGAAGGTTTGTTTTGAAGCTTAAAAACTTTTCGAAGTTGAGACGCACTGTAGAAACATGTTAATCAAATTGTGAGCTATTGTTGAAGATCAGCTAAACCAGGTTTACTGCAAGGTAGATAAATTTGCCAATGTAAAATGGTTTTCATTTGGAGCCCCGGAAAGTATGAAACACATGTGAAAGTGAACGCTTCTGAGGCTCAATGAAAAATTAAAGTGGACATTGACTGCCATTCCACATGGAAAAAAAGTATCCCTCGGTTCTTTGACCTTGAGCTGCGTTGATGTGTAACTTCTGATCTGTTTGCAATTGTTTAGTTCAACTTTTATTCAATGTTTACGTACCTCAACCTGTTTCAGTCGTATTTTAGTTCTTCGTGCATGTGCATATAATGCTTTGCCTTGTTACATAATCTCAGAAGTTGGCTAATGTATTATAGGCGCAATTTCATATCAGCTGGAGCTGCAGCGGGTGTTTCGTCGGCTTTTGGAGCCCCAGTCGGCGGGCTGCTCTTTTCCATGGAAGAAGTATCTTCATTTTGGAATATGAAACTATCCTGGCAAACCTTTTTTTGTTGCATGCTTGCAACTTTTACTACTGATCTCTTCAACTCCGCTTTCAGAGGATTCCAGTATCAGGGAAACTTTGGGCTATTTAGGACTGAAACCAATATCATGTTTCAGGTAATTTGCTGCCACCTGGTAGAGATTTCGATAATTGCTGATCTCCAACGCAATATCTTGCTTTTCACTAAGTGGTGTTCTAATTGCTAATTGCACAAAGTGGTGTCCGCAGTTCCTGATTTAAAAAGAAATTGGGCAATATTTTCAACATTGTCCATGTAATAAACAAAACCACTGTTTTCATTACACTTGCAGCAAATTTGGGAAAAGGCGTTATTTGCACGTCCCTGCTGGTAAAAGTAGAGTGGTCATGTTTCTACATTGAAAACCGCATTGTGACAAAACATACAGTTATTTTAGAATGCTCTAATTGTTTAAACAAAAATGCTGTAACATCTTCATGTGTTCTGCAATCTTAGAGTTTGTGATGCATTGTTAACATTTTCATCAGCCAGTCGCTGTGGGCCAAACAAAACATTTTCTTGAACCATTTAGGTAGACAGCGATCTGGCCACAAACATACTCACTTTCATTCCAAGTGCGATTCTCGGTTGCATTGGCGGTTTTCTTGGTGCATTCTTCGTTTTCCTTAATGTCAAAATTGCAAGGTCAAGACGAAGGCTGTTGAGCAAAGTCAAGTCCGATCAGAAAAAGAACCTTATTCGATTCGCAGAACCGTGCGTCATATTGGTAAGCAGATGATACTGGTCCACTCAAGAAATCGATCAGCAAATTTTTAATAGGAAATCGATTTCACGTAAAATTACGCATCCTCAGTCCCTATTCAAACAGAAAAATTTCTAGAAAAATTTCTATTTGAATAAGGACTGAGGATGCGTAATTTTACGTGAAATCGATTTCCTATTAAAATTTGCTGATCGATTCCTTGCTCACACCCATCGTGGAAAGTACATACTTGAATAGAGATATGTGCAAGTTTGAATCATCGCAAAAA
>JGI24021J15306_10001637_pt1 | contig 22479 bp, 10 predicted proteins | sample Ectturendosymbi1_FD_15306 | JGI IMG/M metagenome (IMG submission 15306) | reverse complement strand
GCCAACAAAAGAATTTCGTGCGGCCCGCGAAGCATTCAGGCGAGACCAGCAGTTATTACTTTCGTTTGTTGTTTGTTTCTGTTGATGAACAATGTTTTTCGTTTTTAACAGATTTCATAGTATGACTAAAAAGTTGTGCGGCCCGCTTACTCAGCGGTAACTGACAAAGTGGCCCGCGATAGCAAATAGATTCGTCACCCGTGGTTTACACAATACACATGGCCAAGACTCTGCAACAATATTCCCAAAGACCTAAGAAATAAATCATTCCAAGTTATTTGTCCAACATACAAAAAATATTTACTGGTTGAAGTTATGCTGTGCTGTATCTCTTTCCATTGCCTTATCATCTGGGAAATATTTCGTTTAAAGCTTGCTTGTGTGCTCCAATTTCTGTTTAGTGTTAACGATTTTTTTATGTTACTGATTGACGCAGTTTTTTTCACCGAAGTAAAACATAGCAATATTAACGCACTCTATTTGTCTCAATGTCATGTTTTACAGATATTTATCGCTAACTCCCCTTGGTCTGCTTAATGTGCTAAATTACATTGCTGTCTGTTATCGATTTTGTTACGTGTTGCGTGTTTTTTGTTTAAGTGTTGCGTTTTGTTAACTTTTTTTTGTGTGCCTTATGTTTTTTTTACGTGTTGCGTTATTTAATTGGTTCCTTGTGAAGCTTGATCCGATGACCTTGTGGTCCCTCGCCCCCTCCATAACAGTACACTTCTTTTTTGGAAAAGAATATAAATATTTCTACAATTTGCACTCGTTTTGTTTGTTCGTTTTGTGGTAACTAGATGACCTGTTTATATTTCATTAGCACTGGATTGTTTTTACTAAAAGATAACATTTTCAAATAACGCTAAAATCTTTGGTGGGGGCGATTTTCAAGCAAAGGTTCTGCAATGGGGCGATTGTACATATAAGGATGAAAACCACTGGTTTGAAATTTTTGTCACAGTAGACACTTCAGCACATCTAGCACTTTTCACCTCCACGAAAAGCGGTATCACTTCGAAACTGAACAGGATTCTATCGCATGCGCTCATCTCTCGTGGGTTCAGGAATTTTTGCTTTTACTTCTTCAGCGCCATCAAGCGGTTGGTCGCCGACTGTGCGACAAGCAATTCTTTCACGTCATCTTTTTTCCTGCTCTCAGCACAACTCACATATGTTGTCATCGCTTTTATAAATCTCTAGGTTCCTTCACCTTTAAAGACCGCAGGGAGAGGAACGTAGAGTTCTATAAAAGCGACGATTTATATGTGACATATCTACTTGTGCTTTTCAAACCTTAACTCACCGCAGACAAATGAGCTAGAGGTCTATTCAAGACTTCTAAAAGAGCAGGAGGTCTCCTACCTTCGATTTAAAAAGTCCGGGCGTTGTAAGGTTTAAACTATTTTGGGGGTGATATCATGAGTTGGTAAGGATCAAAGGATTGTGGGATAACGTCGCTGAGACTAGGGACAAAAATTAAGGGGTAACTTTTTATTTTACTTTTAAAGAAAATCATGCGAAACTATGCATCTTCAGAGGCCTCCTAGGGTTTAAAGTTGGCAAAGTATGGCCAAAACTGGTAATTAATTAGGTAACCCCTAGTGAATCTCTAGGGGACTAATGATATAATTTGTTGTTTTCATTCATCTCTCCGCAGGTGGGATTTGCTCACTAAGGGTAAGCGCACCAACCACGTAAGGCGGTTATGCCTAAAATGACTGTTCAAAGCCGATTCGTTCGGTTATGAAAGTGGGCCTGCCGTGGATAAGGCTTTTGCGAACCTTGGCGACGACACCGCATGCATTGAGGAAAGTACCAGCGGATGAGGTGGAACTTTTTGGCAGTTGCGATGGCTTCGTGCCATCGGCTGGCGATGTTTCTGCTACAAAAGACAACTCTGCAGTTGCGAAGTCGAGGAAACGTCGACGCCCTTTGCAACACTACGTCATTATGATCCTTGCGGGAGTCCAACAATAAGTTCCAGCGGGCCTGACGCTGAAATCCGCAAGCGTTGCCTGTCCAAGCATCACTGTGCCCAGTGACGCTTGTGAGACGTAAAGTCAGTAGCATATTAGTCTGTCAAAACAAACCCCGCTGTGGCCTATTAAAACGTGCATTGACTCAGAACAAGCGTCGCTGCTGCTACTTGTGTGAAATCATATTTATTTTGCCTATTTTTGGTCGATACTGTGCCGCAGATTGCCAGGTATTGTCGCAAAAGAATTTGTCTGTTTTGGGCAAAATAAAACTTATGTGCCAAATTTAGCAAAAATATCCAATAACAAATTTTTGTGTCTGAACACAACTTATTTCTTGCTTGTACGTCTGCCACTTTCGAACACATCACGACAAAGATCTTATACAAACTGCCACAAAAGGGTGCTGGGGAAAATTTGGAATTTTTCGCTTCGTTTCGATACGTGCCACCGCGTTTTTTGGAAGGTGTATGTGTTTATTTTTGAAATAATAACATTTTTTCGACATGCAACAAGTTTCTTGTTCAATAGTCAGATGATCTAGGGAAACCTTTCTGAGTTGATTACTGTATTAACACGTCTGTGCACCTAAAACGTTTGCATAAGCCTTGTTTATAGTCGGAACAATATTTGCCCAATTAGGGCAAGTATACTTACGGTGTTAGGTTTTCAAATACACCTGAGCAGAGATCGAAGTTAGGAGACTTTCTGTTTTTCAGAGGGTTTGAACAACTCTCAAGATCTATCGCCAGGCGAGTCAGGGCTGGAAAAGTCCGAGACGATAAATCCGCTGTCACGCAGAATAAAATATATAAAGCCAAGAAAAAGTGCTACAACCTTGCGAGGAAAAATTTACGCAAGACGGTAAACGAACGATCGTTTGGCAACAGTTCGACGGTGTCTTGAAACTGGACTTCACTGCTGTTAGTCAGATCAATGAGGTCAAATCTGAAGAAACACATTTTTGATTAAAAATTTGAAGAAAAATTATGCTATCAAAGGAGTCATTACGTTTTTCAACTTCACTCAGACCTTGAAACTTTAGTAATTCTCGATACTAGTATTTATCACAAATGGATGTTCTGTGAGTAAGCAAAACAATGTTGTTGTTGTAAAATGTTGAATGGTTACTAAATAAAAGTAGAACTTTCAAGAGCAGAATTTTGTAAATCAAATGACTGAAAAGTGGTTTATGACAAAAACTGCTGAAACTACCCTTCTAGCCAAAGTACAATGTCAGCTACCCCAAAAAGTTATTTGCGTTAATAAGCATGGCTAAATTAAAGCTTTTACATATCTCATGTGTCTTCCTAGTTAGTAACGATCCGCTATACTTCACGATACAACTACGCCAAATAAACTTTTAAAAATTGATCAACCACATCGGTGCAGTATATTTTTATTGTCAGTGCAATCATGCAAGTCGTTTCAAACGTGGATGGAGGTGGCAAAATATCTGAAAATCAATAAATGTATAAAAATATATTTTAGCAAACTAACACACATTTACCATGATAATCGCTTTTGAATCGTCGCAGTAACACACACTGTTAAAGGTTCAACGTCATAATGATGTCTTCCTTTTCAGCGCAACTAAAATCTTAAAATGCCAGCAGCATTGTAGCCAGCTAGAAGCCCGTAGCTCGTTCTTAGGTTTAAGGGACAAGATTTGGTTACTATCGCATTATATAAGATGTCCGGCCCAATAACTGTTGTGTAATAGCTTATGCAGCCCTCCAACAAAAATGTTCGTAGACCCTGGCGTAGACCTGCCTACGCAACGTGGCAAGTGCGCTGTCATTACCACTACATGTCGTTATAATTACATTCGTTGTCATCAACAATGAAAACCTTGCACAGTAATGGCAACAAAGATCGGGCACAAGATGCAAGTAGCAGGGGTAGTAAAAAAATCAGGTGAAATATTTTTCTTTAAAATCTGCCAATAAAAAAGCGTAAATAATTTTAAGCTTATTTACAGTTTTTCTTTTGCTACCTAATCAGCGATGAAATTGAGAAGCCTCAGTGTGTTTTGTACAACGTTGTCCTCCGTGCTGAATTATTGAAAACATCAAAATTGAAAGCATTCCCAACTAGCCAGAAAGGATTTAGTTAGAATTCTTCACATATCATGAGGCCGGTACGAAATGTGAGAGACTTAACTTTAGAGGAAATTGTAACCAAGAGAATAAATTCTTTACACCAGTGTTACACGACTTAAGGGGGATGAAGACAAGTTCTTGTAAGTGACCCTCCCTGTTGCAGCATGTTCTAAATCCTGAGTAAACTTGTTGATATGAGAGCAATCACTGCCACCTGTGCTGGATGTGCTCGGCGTGGGATGGGTAGGAATACGCCGTTTAGACCAGTTAAAATGAGACAAAAGTTGGAAAAAATTAGTAAAACGCTGAAACTTCGATATTCTCTTCCTCAGCAGCTTGATAACATATCAAAAGTTCCCGTGCACCTTCCTTGAGCTTTTACCTCCAGGAAGTCATGACGTCATTGCTTATATTAATTTATACAGAAATGGCTTAATACGGAGATATAATTTGGTTATAACGGTGTAATATTTAATTGTTTTTTTATTAAACCATGCATTGCATTGAAAAAATGATGCAAACATAAATTAAAAAAGAGCATGAGATCATAAGATCGTTACCTCATTATGACCTTCTAGTATGATTGCATCATTTTGAATCATATTCGGCATTGTAGGGTTTTTAACTGGATTGTCGAATTTCCAAAAAATATTCATAAAAGACGCCAATGTACAATCCAGGGCGCATGTTCCATACTACTTGGGAACTTGAGTCCACAATGTAAATTTTGTAAAATGTATTTCAGTTCGAATTAGCCTGTGCCCATATGACATGGTATGAAGGGGATTTTTCTTTTCAGAGATTTTCAGTCCATGAAATTTTCAGCCTCAGAGATTTTTGCAGATGGAAACCACCTAGCTGTATAACGACTGACGAAAGTTAATTGTTACTAGCTGAGGAAGCCATACCATATTCACAACTTTTGCGTACAATGGCTGATCAAAATGTGTCGAAACATGTCTATGACTGTATCTTTTGAACTCATTGACTGCAAATGCGAGGACAGAATAAATTGTGTCCAAGCTGGTGGGTGGCAAGTTGCTAAATGGCCACGTGATCACCTCAGAACTCTGATAATTGGCAACGCCTTTGGTTGGTAACTCTATGTATCCACTCTAGCCTGTGTTTCTAGGAAGACAACAATAAAGAAGAAATCTACTTCTTGTTGTGAACTGGACGCTGCAACCACAAATTCATAATTTGAATCTACAATTATGAATTAGAAAAACGCATGTACAAGATTCATCACAATATTTTTCATGATTAAGCTATATCATAAACGGTCACAACATTTCTGCTACTACTTAAATCAGAGAAATAGACAAACTTCCAGTTTAACATACAAACGTCACACATCTTTTCGAGGACCCACAATATGAAATGTTATCCCAAAAGATTTTTAAGTCGTCAGTTGTTTTCGATTCCGTCGATTATGCATTAAGTGTTTAATTGAGCATCCTCACGTATTCTAAAAAAATCTTTTTGGCGCTTTCCTGTAATTGTGTTGCAGCGCGTCTTGTTTGTGTTCATGTCTGCACCGTCTCTGTGCAGATACTTGTCTAGAATCCTGTGCAATATAACTCGTTTCCTACGTGCTGTCCTGTTCGACTTTGTATTTCGTGGGGGAGGATGACTCGAAGACCTTGCGGTCAATCTCCTCCCCCTGATATTTGATTTTTTCAGATATTAAATAAAAATGTCTGACTGTCTGTCTGCAGATATATGATGAAAAGCATAAACACTTTTTTGAATCAGCAAGGTTAAATTGACTAGATATTTGTGGCGTATGTAATACGGAGCTCTTGCTGTACTGGTGTCTTGTTCGGGCTTTTAAAGGTTGATAAACTTGCTATTGAAATATCAAGTACCCACTTGTTTTTCACAGATATGCCCTCTCTAGCAAAACGTTACCAACTCTTGTACAAACTGTAGTACGTTCGGCAGTAAAAATCGTTAAATACATTAAATTAAGAAACTTTCACACAGGCCAGTTTAAAATAAAACACATGCAGCATTAACCTGTATCTAAAAATCTCACAAATTATGCCTAATATACTTCACACTGTTGTACAGTTGCAAGTTGTAATTGGAATCTTGCAAAGTGGTAAGCATTTATTTAAAGAATTGCGCAAAGAGATGAATTCAAAACACTGCGCTCTGCCATTTCACTCTGCTGTACAATGCTGCCAAAAGAGAAATTTTCTGAACGGGTTTATGACATGAACGATGAAATTATTCTGTAATATCGAAAAAGTTGAAATTTGTGCTAATTTAACGATTATGAAAAAGCAGGTAGTGGTTTCGCATGACTTATAAAATCTTTAAAGGAAGTCACGAAGCAAAAAAGGTAGGAAACAACTCCGTACAATGAAGCATTTTTAAACCAGACATTACATCGGTTTGCTGCCAGATGCTGTCAGTTTCAACTTGTAACGTATTAAGGTGTACCCAATTATAGCTAAGTATAGAGAGGCCACAACCTTGTCAAGAAAAACTTGCGCATGGGTGAGGCTGTTTGCAATCCAAGTAAAGTTTCAAAATGCAAAAATTTTGAGAATCTTCTACTCGGTGCTATTATCATTACAAAGACTTGCGTCAAGTTTCCACGATAAAGTATATTTTCGAATATTTAAGGCTCGGGCATCCGGTGCTCGCTCGAAGAGTTGTCAGTTTTCCTAGACTTTCGTGATGATTGAGAAGATTGGGTGCTTCCAATGCTCTGAGTGACCGTTACAACTCGCGATCGGCTTGTACTGTCTGCAGAGCTTGAAGCTATTGAAACCCGATCCGAGGACGAGCAGACTTGGCAGCAGGGCCAGGGAAAAAGCATCTTCTGCCAGTTGGCGAAGCACAACACCAGCCAGAACATGTCAATAAATTCCTCCAAATCGAGGATAAGAATCGTGATCTGTCAGACAAATATCAACACGTAGGAGATTAAGCAAAAGTTTTTGTCAATGCATTAAGATTGAGTCATGCGTTTTGGTGCGTACTCCATGCCTTTCCAGAGGTTTTTCAAACCAAAGGCATTACTGAGGTGTCACATGAAAGCACAGATATAATATTTTGTGCATCAAAAAGTAATTCTTAGGAAACGTTAAACTATTTACAAGCTCAAACGTTATCCGAAAATGTATTGGAAAGTTGTAAGGACAAATTGCATACAGCTATTTTCCATGACATTTTCCATCTTGTTTTCCTCCTGTTAACTAATTTCAAAGGTAAAAAAACCCAGTTACAAAGTTCGTTTTACCTGTTCCGGGACTTTGCTTTTGATCAGCGTCACAACTATCAGCGAGGAAATGTCAGTGAAGGTGCACAATGCAGCAAGAACACAGCACTTTCTCACTAAACGACGGTTTCTTTTGTGGCTTACAGTGTCGGTCATATTTGGAAGGTCCCCCTTCCAGTACCACCGCTTCACAATCAACAGAGAAAAGAGCGCCAGTAGTGATCCTAAACAAATGTACACAAGGAGAAGCTTTTAAGGATGTATTAGAACTTTTTCATCAAGTCAAAATAAATAAATAAATCTATTTAGGTATGAATTAACTTGTTCTTTCTCAAACATCACCATGTTAACGCATTTTGTAAACTTCATTACAAAAAAATAACTTGTTGTCATTTGGAGTGAAGATTTTCTAAAGATTTTTCAGCAGGGATGTAGCGGGGTGGGATCGCGTGGAAGCGGCATTTTTTCATAGTGACCTGGCCAGAGGATGTGTGTTTTGCTCAGATCTCCTGTGTGCAGCTCCAGACGTCGCATAAATGAGTAAATAGAATGCGATTTCTTGCGTAGCGCCCTAGCATAATTGTCTAATTACTGAAAATGTCTGCATTTTTAGCTGCGTTCCCGCACTACTTTTGCTTAAAATGGCTAGTTTTTTGGGTGCGTTCACACACGTCTTTTGTAGCACACCCTTGCTTTTCAATGACAACAACGCAATCCTCTTTTCAGACATATTGAAAAAACTTTATGCAGTTTCAAAGCATTTCTGCTCACCTTGCACAACTACACTGGATATCACCCCTGCCATTGCTGATATGGACACTCCAGTGTCATCTGTCACGCATACATTGTCATGTTGCCATTGTTTTTTAAGAGTGATTGCAAATCCTGCAACAGCCGCCACTGCTATGAAGAAAAGTGTCACTCGACTCCACCTACAACAGTTTTTTAATTGTTAATATAAACAACCCAAATCACCACCACAAAAGTGTTAGGAGAGAGTTATTATATTGTTGCAAGAGAGCACAGCAATGCAGTATAATGACTGTTAGGACATATTCGTAGCTAGGACGTCAAAAAAACTGAAGTTACCCAATCATGGTGCCCTAAAACTTCGTTAATTAAATTAAATACATTGCTACATGAACAAGCACACAGCAAGCATTGAAAGGTAAAATTACTGCGAGATATATAAAGAAGCGGCGGACAGCCAAGCAAGGAAATGAAAGCTTTATATTTTTTGAAAAAAAGCTGTTCCGTAAATGCAATAAGGCATATGCGAAATCACGTGTGCAATAATTTGGAATAGTTTTGTTTATTTCACCAAAAGTAGTGATTTTTTGCTGCAACAAATGAAATCCAGGATGTTCGTAAGGTAAAATTTGTCTTAAAAAATCAGGTTGGTTGATTTATGCATCAGGACTCGATCCAGTGTTTCATATATCATAGCACGTAAAATTGATTGCATTTGTTCCGAAAGCAACCTTGCTATGTTGTTGAAGTGTTTTCACACGTTGAACACGCGTGCAAACAAGACTGTTATCAACAGGTAAGTTTAAATCCAGTAGCATGTACAGCATAGTAAATCTAACCACTTGCCTCATGTCAACAAATTTATGTTTGTTTCAAGTAGATTAAAAAAATGATGGGACAGGTTTCAACAGACAGCAACGACACAAATACAGTGCAGTTTGAACTTGATAGGACAACTTGTGCACAGAACTAAAAGGCTTCATTTAAAGTTTAATACAAATCGTCTTTTATGTGCCATGCAGGTATGTGAAAAACTCTTTAGGGAATGAAAAAAGGAAGAAAAATTTGTGAAACAAATCCAAAATTTTGCAGTTTAAACTCTTTTCAGCACTGAATTTAACAGGGATGTTTAAGAAGTAACACTTTGTCATTAAATATGCTGCAATTTATAGAACAATGGCAACTCCAAATAGGCGTGCTTAGTCTTGGGCTGTCTTTTTATTTTGACAGCAGAACGATATTTTCTTCTAACATTGTTTACTATTTAGCATAATCATGTGGCTAAATAGTAATTTTATGTAGTGTTGTTAGAGTAACCTATGGTTCTAAAACAACAGAAGCGTGCGATTTTGATCTGCAATTCACAATGTATTTTGCAAACAAATGCTATCCAGCTTTTGCTGTCGATTAAGAAAAAAACGGTAGCATGATCAAGTCATATTCTATGATGGTCGCAAAATTTTAAAATACACTATTTGATGCTTTCAACAAACAGCTAAAAGCGTAGAATTGTTACTTGCTGTAAGTAGGAAAACAATAACTGTCGTGTAGTTTTGTTGGAGTTAAAATTTAAAATTGAAAAATATTAAGAATTTTGCACAACTTGCTGTTCTCAGAAAATAATTTTTTTTCCACTTTGAGCTTTATTATGGCAGGTGTGTTTGCATGTTTACGGAAATGGGTGAGATTGCAGCAAGCATTAAGTGTTGCTGAGAATGTTTAAGAAGGACGTAACGATCATTAATCTTGACGCTGAGTTACCAGTTGCCAGTTGTTGTTTGCGATTAATTTGCTTTTCTTTTCTAATGGCTTATAAGCAGCGATCAACGCTTGGCGCAAAATGTTTCCGACACCTTTGATAATAATTTATTGGGCATTCACTCACCAAGCAACCACTGGTAGTGTCAGATGACGGAATTGAGGCATGCTGTAAAGAATGTACTGCCGAAACCACAGAAAAAGAGCCATGACAACAAAACCTGCGGGAAAAATCTAATTTTTATAAATCAAGATCGCGTACTTTTCATCTAATATTATATCAACAGTCCGACAGGTTTTTTGGCGGAAACAAACTACAGTGTCATTTACCAAAAAAAAATTAGAAATTCGATAGTTTTTCAGTTTTCTTCGTAATAATGAAAAACGGTTGTCATACATCACACTTGGTTGATCGTCAACACAATCAAACTCAATGAGGTTTAAAGTTTTTGCGTAAACCCGCAGCAATTTTGCTTTTGTGTAACAAAAAAATCCCAATAATATAAAAGCTTAGAAATGACGCTTAAAGACGCAAGTGGATTGGCGCAATGGTTTCACACCACGACCGAATCATAAAATTTAAGAGATCAGACCTTTTGTAAATAATTTGCACATTTTGTAAATATTTTCCTTTCCACTTATTTATGTACACAGTAGTGCATTATTTTCTTATACAATAAGATCAAAAATTATATCCAAAATTGTAATTTGTGTTTAATTCATTACTGGTTTAAACTATTTTGTAGCATCAATGTCATTTTCAGTTTTAAAAAGAATTGGTGAATCGCAAAGACTTAATAAAGCATAACTGAGTTCGGATTCGATCAACTTCGTTGCCGATCCATAATCAAAGTTTTGCACAGACAAGAAAAGAACACATGAAACAAGCTGCACAGTTGCATGATGAGCCTGCTTCAAAAATCCTGCAGCACTTATCCCATGATTTTGTTCATGATCGACAATTCCAAAGATCACAATCATAATTTTATGCTAAAATTAGCTTAAATGCATGATATATCACTTGATATATGAAGTAGGCGACTCGCTTTGGCAAAAGCGGCGCATAGGGTTGCTGATGACGATGAGTAAGCAATTGCTTGAGCCACAGAAAACTTTGCCAGACCGATAGCGGCGAATGCCGTCAAGAAAATCAATAACACAGCGTTTAAACATCGTTTCTTGTGCAAAGGACTGGCCGTAGGCGTTTTCCTCATCTGCCTGAAAAGATATTTTACCATTGCGTTACATTTTTACTATTGTTTAAATTTTTCTAACTTTCAAATTGATGTCGCGCAACGCATCAAAACGCATAAAAAGTGATTTAACTGAACAAAGCGCAAGATGTTGTTCAACATTCTGTCTGAAAATTGAATTAAGAAATGGCTATTTTTTCTCAAAATCAATGTTGTGCACTGGTTACAAACGAAACATTGCCTAACACCAGAATAAACGCAATCTTGCTAAAAAAATAATCGCAACCAACAAACTGTTTTCGAAAAATGCCATTTTTTGATAATATTCTCATTGCACCAAGCGTTCAATCAAATTCTGATTCCTTGGCGTGAAAGGTACCGACTCAAAGTCAGCCACAGCCTTAGAGCTGCCAAGGAATCGTCACGCTCGTTTTATGAATGTTTTTCTTTGCAAATCACTGGATCAATCAAATCAGGATGACGCGTGTAGGTACGGCAAGTGCCTAGCTGTCATTTCAGCTATGTAACATGCAAAAATATTATTTTTACCAATGGAATTTCTTCGTAACATTAAAACAACATCGCACTTGTCAAATGCAGAATATTCCTGAACCAATAAACAAAAAGAAGAAGAAAAGTAAAAGGTTTCACTTAATTTGACAAATAACTCCAAGTTGTAAACACTGTGATGAGCGCGGGGACAATCTTTCCTAATGTTGAAAATGATTCATCTTTCAAAATAAACCTACTGAGAATTAAAACTCACCCTGCTTACATTAGGTTAACACAGGGGTCGGCAACCTGCCANTGCGGAGCCGCATGTAGCGCTGTAGCGCCTCCAAATTAGTTCTCTCCATATTTGACCAAACGCAGACTTTCAATTTGCACATGATTAAAATTAGATTTGATCCATCACAATTTCGCCTGAGTCCCTACGAAGTCGCATGAAAATTAAAACCGTACCAACGTTGTGTGACTCCTCACCGGAAGATTAAGCGGATTGCCTCTGTCGTAAAGCACGTTTGCCGAACCCTGGATTAACATATCATTTTAACAAGCATCTGCATCCACAAACTCCGTTTGCTAGGGTAGATTATAGCAAAGCACATAACCTTCAAGCTTAACTTAAATGTTTTTTTTTGGAACTTAGCTAATACTTTCGGTTTTTGCTAGTTTAAGAGAGTTTTGTAGTAAACGTACGGAGGTTGACCCTCATATGTATTATCACGAGGCAATTTGCTTTGATTCGTGTTTATGATTCCGGACAGACATGCAACTTATTAATGTATTGGCTATAATACAACGGCTGCAAGTTGTCAGTGAGATGACTGTAAGTAACGTCAAGAAAAACTTGTATTTTGACATTTTCAGTCTCTTCTTTTTCAAAGTTAAATTGCGTTTTACACTTTACATCGCAAATCCCACAAAACTATACAAAACAAAAAATTTTCAATTTTTTCAAGGTTGCTTCCTTCTTTGAGAATTTTTGTGAATACATGTTGATGTTGAAAGCTACGTATTATGCTGAAAATCATTAAACGGGTCACTTAATGACAAACAATTTTATTGATAGCTTGATCCAGAAACATTTACTAATATCCAATAATTGTTTTTATTACGTGATACTCTGAACTTGTACTATTTTGTTTTTTGTGATGACCTTAGTTTTAAGACGGTTACAAATCCAAGTTTTAAAAATATCCAAAACTAATATTTTACAAATCATTACCACAAGCGTTTCGTTCACGACAGCATTCCATATCGCATTTTTTCTTTGTTTAACAGTCACTAAAGCGTTTTGTGACATCATTAAAATTTTTAGAGCGGTTACCTCAAAAAAGTTCAAAAACATGATGTGAAACATTATATTGCGCATTGCTATATCTTCGTCGCCATCAACAATTTTGAAAAACCAGTGATTCTTAACCTGTGTCTGATAGACCTCCAGTGGAATAGCGAGGTAATCCCAGGAGTTTGAAGGAGGCCTGGTGCATGGTTTACTTTTTGCGCTAAAAATAATAAATGCACGTTTATGCAAAATATATTATTTTCTGTTTATAACGGGTTTGGTGAATGCCATGGTAAAACTTGACAGGCTCAGTTGTTTCAACGAGGTTAAAACCGAGTGTTGTTAACTATTAAGTTATGATTACTGCAGAGACAATTTTAAAAGCTTGAGAAAATATTCGTCAAAGAGCAAAGTTGCCAGTGTAAAGAGATGAGCTAAAGATGCTTTTCTTTATGAAGCTTATAAGTATTGCGAACAGAACAAGGTCTATTGTAGGTTTACTCAGAAAAATGCGCAAAAACCTTGGCAAGTTGCAAATAACATCAACGGGCGAATATCTATCATCTAAGCTCGATTGAGTGGCAGCGGTTTTAGAAATGTTAAAGGTCAAGTTTTGCAGGACGATTTTATCCAAAGTATGGCTGAGTCACGACGTTACGTAATGCATCACTTTATTATAGACGCACATTCACGCACATGCAAATCACCTGGGTTGGTACATTTCATAAAACAAATACTGTGACGGGTTTCGCAACCATTGACTTTTCCGTAAATACCGGTAAAATTTCAAAAATTTTAAATTTAAACTTACTTTGCAAGCAAGTGATACAGCAAGGATGAAAAAATGTAGAAAGTTGCAACAAGCATGATGGTTTCCAAGACGACAAAAACAATCCATACTGCTCGATTTTGTTTTGAATTTTTCACATCAAACGTCAAACTTGTATTTCTGATGACAGTTGCGTTCCACGTTGCATTTTCTGTTCCTGTGCTGATAATCAAAGCAGGTATGTGTGTTTGAGATCTTTCAACGATATCCATGTGATTGGCTTCAAGTCTATTTTTTACTGGAAACGCCTGCTCAATGCAAAATGTTGTAATTAAATGTCGCAAATTCTAGACTGTACTTTGGAAAAATTGAATTTTTTAACATTCTCTCCATTTTGCAGAAATAAGGACCTCGCAGCGATAATGAGAATTGCTTGGGATTAAATGTTGCAAATTGTAAGCACGTTTTTCAACATCAGCAAAAGTTCTGTTGTATCTCATTGCCGAGAAAAGAGTTTCGAATTTTCTAATGTTTTAATATTAAGATTCAAGTGTACCTTTTTCAATAATTGCATTTGAATTTTTGACATTTTTTCATTTAAAAAACTCACATGTATTCTTTGTCATCCTATAAAGCTCCAATAAAATATCAAAAATGAAAAGTAGTGCAAAAGTCAAACAATGACACTTTCTAAGGCTGATAACGAGTGAGACCGGATAATGCAATAAATGAAAAGTGAACGATTGCGAAAACACAAATTAACCATCTAAGCAAAAATGCAGCTGTTGTTCCTGACAAAAACTTTTATAACTCGACATTGTTTAGCTGCATCTTCACAAATCGTGGAAATCAAGTTGAGTGACTTTAAACGCTTGGTAGACACACACTTGAAATAAATAAAAGTCAATTTAGATAAATAGGTGTAACCTTTACAAAAATGTTTTTGGCTCAACTCCATTAGCATGAAACGTTTTGACGTGGGCTTGAATTCATTTACTTTGCACAAAAACGTTTATTAATTGGCGATTAAATTCAATTTAACTTGCTTTCAAGCTAAAACAAATGAAAGTAGAAGCAAGTTTTGTTTTTTTATAAATGGTACATTTTTTACAAAGTTCTTCTGACTTCTAGTGGAATTTTCGTCTTCCTAGAAATTTTCGATTGCAGCAACAACGTGACCCTTGGCAGTGACAAAACGGGATTTGATTTGTCAATAAATTGACGAAGAAGCAAATAAAACAATCTCAGAATAAAATATTTAAAGCAGTTTTTTCTATTGCTATCAAGTTAATTGCTTCATTTTAAAATCAGTATATGGTATCCTGACACGAGTGGCAGTATTCCCCAATTTTCAGGTTCAAAAATTACTGCAGTAGATTGCACAGAATTCCCTGTCTACGGTAAAATACATTTGTCTTGAAACTTTTTCGGTTTGCAACAATTTTCTGCTTTAACTTTTGGACTTGTGTTGACCAAGATTGTCCGCGGTATCTGCCTTCGCCTGCACAAATGACCTTCAGCAACGCAAACTACGCTTGCACGCGCCACGTGCTTGTGATGAGCTTTCATACTCTTCCTGGCTGAAGCCCTAACCGAGGGCAGCAACAGTGAAATCAAAACGCAAAGAAGACAATATGCCCTGGAGCAGTTTGCAGTTACTTGAGTTGCGAAAAAAGCAGGAAGTATATTGAATATTGTGTTGGCTTCAGTAGATGCAAGTTGAGTAAATAATTGCAGCAAACCAAAAAGCCGAAAAATGCCATTGACGCAGTTTCTTAAAAAAATTTTGTAAGAGGTTTTCATCGCAACTTCTGGTGGAAAACTGAATGGGACTATGATATAATCAGTTGCATTCAAAAATCTTGCCACAAGCTTCTCGCGTTTCTGATGAAATCATAAAAACATTTGCCAACGGCGTGAAATAGATGCAAAAGTGGTGCCAGCCCAAAACGTTTTGGGATGCCAAATATTTTTACTTTAAGCGAGCAGCAGTATTTCTTTGGGATACCGTCTCTTAAAGTACACGACAAGATATGATGTACATTTGGAGCGGTATGGCTTTCATGAGCCCCTACGCCCAGCAATAGTCCAAAAGGAACCATGATTTTTCATCATTGACATTGTTTGTACATTGAAAGAGTCAAACTGTTGAAGCTTGCAACTCTTGAAAACATCAAAAAAACTTTAAGATAGTTTAAAGCGTCAGAACAAATACGTTGAAAAAATTTGTCCCATTATATACTGTAATTACATGCAAAAATATTTTTGAGAAAAGTAATTCAAAAACAGGTTTTTCAAGAAACTTCCATCCACAAAGACGACGACGTTTAATCAAATATCAACCTTTTTACTAAGACGTCAATTTCACGTAGCTTCACACATCTTCAGTGTTAAAATCATATTCAAATACCTTCTACATGAAATCGTATTCCTCACTTTCAAACCATCGTTGCGTATTTGAAATTCTCGCAGTGAAGTTTTTAAACGCTAACATGAACTTACTTCGCATCCACTTACAGTTTTGCCAATTTGATATTTGCTAATTGACTGAGTGCACATAGATCATCGGCATGATGAAAAACAGTTTTAATAATGCTTAAGCTTCCCCTCCTATTTGCAACGACAGCAGCATGCAACCCAAATAACAAAGATATTTTTAGTAACTTCGTGTAATCATCAACATCGTTATAATAATAAATGTTTTAAGAGGAACTGCAGCATCTTCCACTCTGAAGATTTTGGTAACATTAACTGATTTGAGTGATGTCTATTTGTCTTGGCCTTACCCTGTTTTGCATTTGTCTGGTGACGACATTAATTCTTAATTCGCATCCTTGTGCAAATAGCGGCGGACTGCTTTAAAATGATTTTGCAGGAAAAATAGCCCAGGTTGAATACGTAATACCACTACTTGAAACTGAAACTGACGTTAAACTGTTAAATATTATTTGCAGAAACTATAATGGTAAATCTTCGATTTATTGTCGAGGCAATAGTTAGCATGCCAGTGATGCAGGAACACAAAATAAAAATTCCATCTGATTTTTTCAAATGCATTTTTTACCTTGCAAACTTTAAATGTCAAAGTCAAGCTAGAAATATCGAAGCAATCTGAAAGGGAAAGCATTGAAACTTGAAAGTCTTGTGAACGAGAAATTACGGTCTCAGTGCCTCAGCACGGAAGGCTGACTTTTGATATCATTGCGATAGGGCGACAAAATCTCCTTTGGTGTCCGCGATGGTGCGGCAAGTGACAAGTGATGGTGGTGATGAGCTTTTAATGTTAGACATAACAACGCTTACGGCCCAAGTGGCAAACGAGAGCCACATGCCACGGTGACATGAACCTCTTTCGTATGAATGGGTTCAACGAAATGATGCCTTGATTTGCGATCTCCACAGAGAAGCATCAACACATTGGCCGTTACCGTCTTTTGATCGGTTGTTGATATAAACATGATTGGAGTCGGTAATGACCAATCTCTTGACTTCAGATGAAATTTCATGAAACGAATTTTTCCTGAAGCAACTACAACAAACGCGTCAAAATAGATCGGATTGTGATCGAAAAAACAGGGTTTTTGAAACGCAGTAAGACCTAACAAATGCTGGGTTTTACTTCTCAAATAATGCGTGTCTATGGCCGCTGTTTGCTTGAAGCATCATTTTGTGATGCAAATGAAACACACGTTTCACAAAAATGGAGACTGATGTCAGCAACATCGGTAATTCTGCAGACAGCAATTTGAATGGCATGTTCCTAATTGCAAATGATCTTGTTGCACTTTGCCGATGGATTCGTATCGCACAATCAGTTAAAGATGTCTTTATTTAGTAAAAACCCTGTTTGGGTATCTTTTGCAAAAATTTATAATGCAGTTTCAACTATATTTTAAAAATACTTACAATTAAAGTTTAAAACTTATTCTTTTAGTATCTCTTTTTATCCGTTCTGCCGAAAAGTCCTGTCGAAATCTGTAGAAGTTTTTTTTGGATCAGGGGGTTATTTCGCCAATTTAGTCAATGGTTCCTTTCGTTTCGTAAAAAAGCATTTGTTCAATTCGGCAACTGTTTCATGAAGCCTGCAAAGAAATACTGTTTTGATTAAAGCAAACTTGAAGACATAAAGATACAACAGCATTTCATTTGTTTGTGATCGGAATGTTCATCGCAACTATGCTTTAACCACTTTGTCATTCTGTACTTTGTGCATTTGAAAACTGCACAAATATCCTTGAAAGTAATTTATGTTCATGTCTCAAGTAATTAGTTTGTTGCGTGTAGATCCACAAGCTTCCATCAGAATTGGGTTTTGATCTCCATGTGACCGCCAGCAAAAGATATTGGAGAAATTTCTGCATGTTCCTGCCTTTTTCGTGTGCTCATTATGCATCCTACNTTTTTTGAGAGAAATTATACGCCTTTATTTGAACAAAAATTTTTTAAATACAACAAATTCGTTTTATCAGATGCGCTTGAGAATATAATGCTTTGTTGTTGAAAAACGCGCCCCCGCTTCCAAACGGTTTGGAATAATTTTTTATCATTTTGGCATATGTAAACAGAAGTAACAGTTTTAGTCGGATGCATGAGTAGTTAATAATATTGAGGCGTTTCAAACGAAATGTTGTTTTCAATGGCTTGGTGTAATGCTTCACGTAGCGTTTATATTGCTTTAGAAAGCTTTTAGTGATTAAGCTAATGTATGATATCTGACAACTTTCTCATTTTCTACGAATACTTTCAATTGTGATCTCAGTATCAAAACCTTCAGAATACAGTAGATCAAAGTTCCATCCCATAGTATAGGCAAAAACGTGACAGTAGCACTGCAGTGGTGCTCGCTTCATATTCACACGAAGAAATTATTTCGTTAACCACGTTTACATCACTTTTTGTTTAAAAATGCTACATCTCAAACTTTCAGCTAGGTTATCGAGCCGTTCATTCCACACAACATGCAATAAATTATTTACACGAAAAATTTGTTCAGGGGTTAGATAACAAAGAGCATGTAGCCGCAGTTTCTCTTGATTTAAGCAAATCCTTCGACGCTGTCAGTCATCACATCTTACCATGCAAATTGCAAAAGGAAAGATGGAGTCCGTGGCGTGACTAGAGGCTTTTTCCAAAGCATCTCTCTAATAGGTATCAATTTACAAAACTCGGAGAAAAAGGGTCATCACGCATTAATATAACATGTGGTGTTCCACAAGAACCAATTCTTGGCCCTCTGCTAATCATTCTTTACATAAATGATTTATATCAAGCCTACACCGTCCAAACTGTATTATTCGCAAATGGTCCTGGCCTTCATCAAATCTAATTGCATGGGTACACTACAAGTTGCTACAAATCGCAAAATGAAACAAGTCAATGACTGGTTCGTATCGAATACATTAAATCGCAATAAAACAACATTTATGGTACTCACCAGGAGTCAAGAACGTAAACAAATAAAGATTAATGTTGTCTCTGGATTTGTCGAAATGAATCAAGTTAAATACCTTGGAGCCCTTGGTGATAATCAATTAACACGGCATCAGCAAATACTTCCATGTTTGCAAAAAACTTCCATGGGATGCATACACTCTACGTTGCGGGCTTTCCATCTATTTTCACTCTAAAACTGTGTACTACGATACAGGTCATCCACATCTTCTCATGGGCTGGCTTGCTGGAATAATCTTTCTAAAACATTCTGAAATAGATCGCAAACCTACAGAATAAACTCGTTCGACTGATGAACCACAGTAATCAGCTAAATCCAGCAACAGGATTATATAAATTTCTTCAAATTTTTGACATTGGATAGCCTAATATGATAAAATTAACCTCAATATCAATCGCTCATTCTTTCCATCATAAAACATTGCCCGAAGTTTTTGAAAACTTATTTACGTATTTAAATACGTGACATAGTTAAACATCTACATATCAGCAACTATGATTACAAGAGTCAATTCAGTATAGAGAAGTAGAAATATGACTGTCTCCTAAACTTGATACCAAGCACATGGGTCCCGCTAGTTTTGGAACACATAGGCCAAAAACAACCTCTTGATTTTAATGAATAAATTTGATCCTCATTATTTTGACCTTTGTACAATACTTTTTAAGCATTTTGTGCGTATTTGGCCTTTATTGTTGTTTTCTTTTTTCTTGAAAACCGGCTTATCCTTGTTAATTTATTTCTCTTGTGCCGGTGCTTATTTTTGAGGTCACGTCAAAGTTTTGTCTTCCGCTACTGCATTATCTGAGTTAACATATTGACAGACCCATGGTCATTTCACCTGATGACCTCCAGGTCCTTTCGTTGGTCATGTAAATAAACATGAAATGTCCAAATGTCTGTCTTTGTTCATCCATCAGTATTTCAAAAAACGGTACTTTTTACAAGAAACTTCAAATAGCTTCAAAAAGACATGACTTTAACTGACGAAAAAAGGGACTAAGCAATTGTTGCAATTGTTTCTGTTAAAACTATGCAAAATCAATCAGCACAGAGTGCATACAGCGTTGTTGAAATTGCGTTGCGTAGCGTCTTGTTGGCACGCAACGTGTGCAGTCAACTGTGACCATGAACGACAGCGTTGTTCATACATTCTCAGTCTGCTGGTAGCTTTCGACACGGTATGCGTTCCCAACGATGTCCAAGGACTTTGCCCCGGGGACACGAAATGCTGCCGAATTGGCTCGAACCTTCACTATCAAATGATCGATTAACTTTCACAGTGAAATCACGTGTTCTGTGAGACACTAGTCCGCAATGTCTCATGCAGCATGAATCTGCGAAAAGCAGTTTGCGCAGAGACCTGCAGTGCTATATCCAAATACAGTATTTAACGACCTCCACTTCTTTAGTTGTGACAGCTATCATCCTCAAGCTATCCTCAGTAATTATATATATCGTCCATAATTACAGATAGCCTTCGAAAGATTGTAGAATCGTCGTCAAGAAGCGCTTTTCAACCACAGCAACGCTTCCTGCAATTCTCGATCAACATTACGTGTCCGATTGGTATCAGACAGACACTAATGCTGAAATTGACTGTAATTGCTGCTGCGTCGCGAGATTCCTGTTTCAGTTGCAGGAAACACAGCATGTGAACACCGTCAACACATTCTTAGCGGTTTATTCTGTTGACGCAGGTGCCTGTTCGAAATACTTGAAAATTGGCAGCAACGATAGGTGTGCAACTGTAAAGAGCATTCTATCAATGTTATGATAGCGCTAGCAGGTTCCCGACGAGACTTGAGCAATAAGAAATTTTTGACCTTTTCGCATTTAAATTAGAACTAAAATTAGTGGTACTCACCTTTCCGAAATTACTTTAGGATTAAAAATCTCGAAAACTAGAAAACAAACTCCGAGCAAGAATTACGTCCAATTAAGTCACGTTCAATGTAAATTCAGTTCGTGAAAGACCTGAATGCATTCGCACAATTATGAGAATGGCAAAAAACGGTACGCCAAGGCTGGTGCGTTTCGCACTGATAAAATTTACCTGACTGTCTAAATACTCGTTCCAACGGATCCGGTGCAGTCCCGTCGCCACGGGGGGTTTGGTGGTGGACGTCACCCCAAAACCAAGCTCCAAGTCCTTCCAAATTGAAGTATAAAACCCTAAGTCAGTGGAGTTTTTGTCAATTTTTATAATGTCAAGCCCCACTGCACAAACGCCAAGCACCTCTCCTGAAGACTTTCTGGCGACAGTTCTGATCCAGTGTTGCTTACGTTGATTGTACGCATTTGACACTGTTGTCACAATGCCTACTGTGACTGACTGGCTGGTTGAAATGATGTGATTGCGGCATAACGCTTTTTTCTCTTGGTTGCGCTTATCTAGTTTCAGATGGATTCTTGCAACATCTGCTGAAAAACACTATTGGTAGAAGAAACATTATCTGCAACACCAGAAGTGAAATTAGAAGTACAAGTAGAGCACAGAAGCTTTTCATTAATTAGATTACAATTTCCCGGCACTTCGCTCTAGTTCGTCTAATTAGAAAAATGGAATTGTTTAGATGTCTAAGTGTGTTCCCAATATCTTTTGCATGACGTGGTGGCACTCGGTTAAAAATTGAACAATCCGAACAGTTGTCCTATCCCACCTGAAAAAAACGTTCTGAGGACATTTTCACGGTTCATGTTACCTGAATTTTATCACACCTGAAATAATTTAGAAAACGGAAAATCCGTTGAAAGATTAAAGTATCCTTTGTTACTATTTGTCCGCGCGACGTGACAATTGATGCACAATGGAGACNCGATCAGCTCCTCTTGGCAAGTCGTCGCCATCTGCCTTCTCTGCTCAGTTAGAGCTAGACGGACACAACGCCCCGGGCATTTAAAAAATTAATATACTTCGGAAACGCTAGTACTCGCTTCTGTCAAAACTTTTCCAAAATTTCGGAGGCAAATTACTGTTGTATGTTTTTTTAATGTCCCTGCACGCCACAAAAGATTCGGATCTTACAACACCGCAAGGATGACCTGCCATGATCAACTTCGACACATGGTTTCCAGGCGTGTTTCTCTGCGAGGATCTCTGTATACATCCGGTTAACAAAATTGCTCGCTCTTAGTAAAGTGTTTTCCAATAAGCTGATGTCTTTGCAGTGTTTAGACGCTAATATTTTCATTGATTTTCAAACCCGTTTTTTCTTTTGAGAGTCGTGAGGGCAGCAGCTCTCGGAGGACTCGAAACAGCTCAGATTGTTCTGCTGGCTCCGGAGCAAGACGGGACCAAGCAAGGTCGGAGATCAGTGTCTCCTCGAAGGTGCGCAACTGCGCAATGGGACCAGACCAGGGGCGGAGCTAGGGGGTGCCAGGGGGGGCCACTGCCCCCCCAAAATTTTGCCTGGCCCCCTTAGTGGACCCCCAAAAATTTTCCGCGTGACGTC
>JGI24021J15306_10001636_pt1 | contig 22482 bp, 12 predicted proteins | sample Ectturendosymbi1_FD_15306 | JGI IMG/M metagenome (IMG submission 15306) | reverse complement strand
AAAGCTTGTGTTTCATCAAAGTAAATGTATTTGCGCCATCAAACGTATACTCTCTACTACCGCGATGTATGTATCCTCGTCTTCCTTCATGTATTTGGGTATTTCATGTTACTGCGATGCATGCTTAAATTCAAGCGACTTGCGTGTGGGAGTGACGACGTTACTCAATACAATACAATATATATGACGGCAGTAATGAAATTGCAACAGACATTGCATCAAGTCGATGATAGTCAATTTAGACATTTTATCAAGTTTGTTCCCGATGCAGCAAAAAGAGGACCCGCATATTTACTTACCTCGCGCTGTTACAGGCTTATAACCTTTTTTACTTTACATCAAAGATTCTAAGGCTTCAGGCTAAGGAAATCTCACATGCTTCTGGAAACGCTACAAACTTATCGTAGCCATAAAGTGAATTTCAAGTACCGCCGTTTGTGATAACCATTATTTAGCAACATCTGATAAACAAATCACTCATAAGTTTTGATTCTGAAGGATGGGCTGATTTCAATGTTGGGTAATATATTTTTTCTTCTAAGCTCAGAAAAGCTATTGATATCACTAGCACGTTGTTTGGCACTAGCTGACTCAGTGCTTGATTGTAAGCACGGATAAATAGCATAAAGTCAAAATATACTGTTTTCACAGATCAACATATGGTCTTTGTCTAAATACCAAATCACCAAAAATAAAAAAGTTTGTTTAAAAAAAAGACAATATTCATGTCGAATGCGTGTTAACAGCTCCACTGCGCTTACTTTGCACAATTCTTGTTCAGGAGTTTTCACCAAACAAGTATGTAAGAATTTATAGGGATTGCGTGAAATATGTGAAGTGACGTAAGAGCGACACCTGTGGCGTAGTCGTCTGTGTGATCAATGGGAATGCCAAGAAGTTCATGGAAATGCCAAATTCATTTACTGTAGTTTGTGAAGAAAGACCCTCACTGCAAGATGCAAAATTTTACTTATTTTTCCAAATACATTGTCGTCATTCGTTAGTTTGATTTGTGCTGAAAGCTTCGAGCCGTGTGCTGTTGAAAGAAGCGAGAGGCATGAAACCAGTGGAACGTAACGTCAAATCAACCTTTCATGGACTACTTGCAAGTCTGTCAAATAAAATCACTACACAGTGATCAACAGATATCTATGTTTGATCACACAAATCGAATACACAAACACACTCTCAGAGACTCCCTCATCTGAGGCACGGTTTTCAACACAAAAATTTTGAGAGTTTCCTCCGCTCTTATCACCAACCTTCGAGCTCTTGACACTGCTTCGCAGACCTTGCGTTTACTTCCAGCGAACATGTTTGAGAAATGGTCTTTCCATGGACACAAATTTTTCGGTGACAATTGAGACGAAAACCGTATGATGGAACTTCCGAAAACTTTTTCGTAAAAGATTTTATCAGCAGATTGTCAAGGTCCGAACGACATTCTTCAAGCCCGAGGCAACGTGAAATGTCATTGCGATGTCTTTAGGTTTTTGTCACCTCTGCGTTCTTGTTAAGGCAAGGCAGAGATTACGCGCATACTGGCAGGAAAACAGAAAGTTAGCCAAAGACAGAGATCTGCGAATGCGTCTTTGATTATTCATATGTCAGGAAATAGAAGAAGAAGACATGGTATGGTAAGGTTGAAGGACATAATAGTTAGCTGTGAAGCTGTAATTACTGCAGGCATGAGGACAAGTCAGCTGACAAATCAACACGACTAATGTTTACCCAGTGGTCAGAATTCAAATCAATTTCCGATTTCATTAGTTTTCTTACTTTTATGGTAAAAGTATGCATTGATGGTAATCTGAAATGTATTTCAATTTTCACTTTGCCTATACGGAAATCAAAAGCTTGCAGCTACAAGTTTGCCTGAGATATGCAAACACACAACGCGATGAAAGACGTAATTACTGAGAAGTAGTCGTCAAACTACTTTTCGTTGCAAGAGACAGTTAAGTGTTTTTCGTATGAAAGGTTTCTGAGGCTTGGCACAACCATTCCCTGTTTTGATGGAATGAAAGGTTTCTTCAGTACGGAGCACTGGGAGAAAACAGGGCCATTAAGCAAACTTTTCAGAAGAGCTTCTTGTTTTAGTTTCGACAACGTCCTTACGAGTAGGCCTATATAAACGCTTTACCTAGTTTTACAAACTTGCAATTAGTCAGAGAGACAACTTTAAGAGTTGATGAGCAACCGCAAATAACTTTTGGCTGGTAACACAAACTCGGGTGGAGGGCACCTCTGAAAGCAAAATGAGTTTGTTGAGTCAGAAGGTATAGCTATTTCAGAAGAATTACTTCTGTTTTACTATCACAGTACTTTTGAATTTTGTTGTCTTTGTTCGGCTTAAGTTATTTGCGAAAAGGCTATTTGCAGCAGAGTCTGCAAACCAAAGGTCAGCAACTAATATTTTTCAGTCTTATGCTGAATATTTTGTCATTTTCTTTAGCTTAAATTTGTCAAGAATTTAAAAATCGTTCAGAACACGCTGCAAGATCAAACTTTAGACTAAACAAGTATGTTTACATTTCGAAAACTGTTTCTGAAAGACACATATGTGACTTATCAATAAGTAACTGGTGGGTATGTCTGCCTTTCCTACAGTAAACCTATTTTCAGAAAAATACTAATAGAAGCAATCAAAGCAATTGACACATGAAGACAAAATAATGTTAAATTGCACTGACATGAGACCCTTATAAGATGGTAGCCTACAGCAAACACGAGAGAAAAGGTTCAAACTTTGCTTACGCCATTTTTAGTATACTTCACTAAGCCAATGAAGATTGCTATCTCTTCTACCCTTTGCTGCATGAAATCCAAAAGTACTGTAGGTCTAACCGAGCATTGTGTCAATGATTGATGCTAACCAGATAACCAGATCACATTTATGTTGAACGGAGCTTCCCTTGTGTGTACGTCTACAATGCGGATTTCAACAAATGGTTAAAGTTGGACCACTTCTTCGAATGTTTCAAGTAGTTTGTATTCGCCAGGAGTTGTAAGAAGTCGCTGAGTTTACGTAAGATAGCTATAACTTCTTAAATCAGGCTATAATTGTTTTACACTAGTTTGTTTAACTCTTAGTTCTACAAGCTCACTTTTTTCAAATAGATTTTAGATCAATTACATAAAAAAGTCTTAAACATAGAATAACTTATTTAAAACTAAAACGACCTTATAGTGGAGCTAAATCTGTATTTTATGTGGAAGTAACAAAAGATTATTACTTATTCGTCTAATGTACAAAAATTTCTTCAGATAAGTTGGAATAAATCGATATTTAAAGATGTAAAATTTCCGCTCCAACACACTTTGTTTATTATTTTCTCATTTGTTCATGTTTGCCTTGAGTTTTGTCAAAGCTTTCATAAAATAAATCGATGCGCAGCAGTAAATAATTATCTTTTGTATTCCAAGAAAATTATTTGTAATTTTCCTGTGCTGTTTTGCGGACTGCTGAGACTCAATAAAATGACTCTTTGTTCAGTTTCTGTGATAAAGATTTTTATTTGTTTTGTCTTTCTAATTATCTTTGAATCGAATTACAGATCGGTTTTGGAATTGCATACACGGTAATGTTTTTGTAGTACATGACGATAGCATTGGATTCATGTGACGAGGCTCGTTTTGGAGCTTTGATAAGGGATTCAGTGGACCAGTGAAATTTAAAGGTTCAAACGAAATGTGAGTTGGATGCTAGTCTTTATTGATTCCTGTTATATATATGCACATTTCGTCAACAAAGCAATCAAGAACAAATGAGACCGTGCCAGCTCCTAACAGTGAAACAGAGTTTCATGGCTGAGTCATTTACAGCAAGTCCGATATCCCCATAAATTGCATTGTTTACCTCTGTGAAGTCAAAGGCAAGTTGTCGAACAGACAAATTCAAACCTCAAATTGGCAAACGTAGCAATCTGTGCTAATTCGGGCAAAAAGTGTAGCACAATTTACGTGCCTTCAAAAGATGTCATTGAAGCGTTATGGTGAAACTGGTGTATACTCTACAGTCTGCAGCGTATTAATCTTGCAAAAACTCACAAGAAAATTCAATATCTAGCTTTTCCCAAAACAAAAACTCAAAATTCCTGTGCTGTGCATGGTTGACCAGGATCAGAACAAAGGTTTAGTAGCTCTAAACACGGTCAGTTTGTGAGATGGAGTATCAGAGGAATTCTCTAGTTTTTCAACTCAGCCTAATAATTGGAGCAACCAACCCAGTTCTGCAATTCACACAACTTAGTATTCCTGTGCACGCAAAAGATCATCAAATTGCAACTTATCTCACGAGGTTTCATTTCAGTGATTTTCGTTGTAAAAATCTTCCGTTTTCATCATTCAATCAAAAATTCTTTCACCAGCTAATGTTACGTTTGCGTTAGAAATTCAACTTTTTCCACCATGATATTTAATGATTAAACAAAAACTCCTCTATCTCAAGAATAAGCAACGAACTATCCACAACCTTTAGAAACCTCTTAAAGATTTGTCGATTATATTATTTACACATAAAATCAAGTGCAAGAGATACCATCTATCAGTGGTTTCAATCGACAGCTCAGCTTGAGTCCATTGCACGCTGCGCGCGACTACAAAAGATTTTATCGTCGTAGAAAAGATGTTTCTGTCAGTAAAGAACGTGACATCCTTGACGAAGGTATGATCTGCATTCGTTTGAAATCTCTGAGATGCCACCTGTTTCTAAACGATAGAAAATACGTTTTCAGCAGAGATTTTTGTATGCTTAAGAGAAGCAAAGAAACTTGAGCATTTTCCTACTGCACAAAAATATCCCACTATAACTGAGACAAAAATAAATGAACAGAAAAATTGCAATTTTCAAAGAAATACCTCAATCATTGCAAGAAATCCATTTGTTAGCAGCTTCTTCAGGTTACTTTCTTGTACGCAAGATATTTTCTACAGAAAAAATGAAAATCAATTTTCCACACTTCTTGTTTGCTTTTCGTCTCTGCGTTCAGCTATTTTTATCTTTTAGCAACCAAGCGTACCAGCGTGCAAAACAGCATGCTGATGTCGTATTCTACGATTTCACTCGATTCCTGCACACTGTGTCACTTCTAAATCTTTCAGAGCCATCGTCACCACAGCATCTTTTAAGTCAATGAGATACTTCGGCTAAAAAAATTAAAATTTTTCCGAAGCCTTTGCACATTTTACTTCCAATCACCCGAGAGAATCACGGAGTAGGAGCGCAGGAGTCGACTCTGGTCGGAATATGGATTTTACGCCGGAGCAAGATCCAGAACCGGATTTGTCGCAAAAGCAGGCCAGGAGCCATGCAAAATTTTAAAGTGACTTTATACAACAATTCTGCAGCGATGATTCTTGTGGTCAAACAGAACATAATCAGTTGAAGCAAATTTTCTTTAAACAAAAAACGTTGATAAAAAATATCACTTTTCTCGGCAAGAAATACATGACACGCATGATCTGAACCAGCCTATCTCCACGAGGAAATTCTTGCGTTGCTCATTCCCTTTCATACCCTATTTGAAGTAAATCGAAGTGGAATCCAAATTATGCAACACGCATCGTCGTAGCTCCTAAAATTCTTTAAAACAAAACAGCATAACCAGTTGAAGGCAGCAGGCGTCTTGATCAAGGCGATGCTATGAAAGAACTGCGACGCTTATCCATTTAAAAAAACAGCGTAACAACGAACCTTTGCTTGCACGCGCTTACAAGTTCGCAATTTAATCAATAGCGTCTCGACATTTTGTCATGAAGGTCGCTGTAAAATCATTCACTACCAATTTTTAAAGCCATTCTCAGACCCGTAACCAAAGGGGGCTCAGGCGGGCGAAGACCCCCTTGCAAAATTTTTCGCCCCACTGGAAAAATATGTTGGGCATACTTTAAAACTATTAGACATTATTTAAAAAATTTGGGCCCCTCTCAAAAGATACTTCGCCCAACCTGGTGTCCCCAAGCTGGTTACGGGCCTGGCCATGCTATTGCATCAACTCTCCCCGAGCGAACGAAACAATAAACACGTCTGTGGATAAAGCCAGAGCGTCGTTCTAAGTAACTTTTCCACACTTTTTGGTTTGTCAAAGTTATATTGCAATCTTCTGCCCTTCATTTCGAATGCTCTTAATCCCGGAAACAGTCCATTAGTACTGCCACTTACAGCCACATTCACGTAAAAGTTTGAAGATGAGAAACATTTTTGAAAGTTTAACCGATAGTTCCAAATAATAAAAAAGAAACTCGCAACCTTTTTGATTTGTCGAAATTGCTGTTCAAAATGAATTGCAAGCCGTGTTTTGTAAACAACAGCAAACAAAGCAAACCGTCTTTTGAATGCTTTGCAAATCGGGCAGATATGTTGCTATATGCAAGCTCTACATCACACGGTAAAATTCACTTTAGGTGTGCTTATCAGACTGAAGGGTAAACTTCACTGTGGACGTTCTGGGTGTCAGCATGTGTTTTGTACACATCTCAAAAAACTTCAAAACAAGCCTCTCCATACCCCAAGAAATCAATTCAGATCCAAACACAGGTTTTAGCTTTGAAATAGTAGTTTGAAGTGGTAGTCAACCCTTAGGAGGATTTCAGTCTTCCCTCAAAACAATTTACGTATAGGACAAAAACAGTGCCAACAGCACTACTGTGGAATAAAAAAAGCAAAGGCCTAAAATCAAATATCAAACTCTACTATTGAAGCGCGATACCGTTCTAAAGACACAAAAGCTAGTTCTACTTTTAACACGCAGCGGCTCATAACAGCATGGTGGCCATTTCGTACGCCGCAATCGGATACCTCCTTCAATACCAAAGCTGATTGTGCTAGGAGAAGCCACACAGTCAGGATCTATTCCGGCATAACAACACAGAAATCGTGAAATATTCCAATGTTTTCTGCGTCAAAAATTCACTTAATCTTCAAAAATTATTGAAACATTGTTATGATTGTTACAGGCCATTCGTACGTTGCACCGTACGACAAAAAACGCGACACTTTCTCTACACCACCGTCGCCATCTCAACAGCGTTGTTTCTGCTCGTTTATCTTCAACGTTCATCGATTCGGCTGAGCTCAGTCAATGTTTCAAAAAGAAATGCAGGTAATTAGTTATCGGCTGCGCTCGTACAACGTCTGAAAAATTCAGTAAGACCAGCTGCTGCTATAATTATATGACACTCCCATTCACTCCACACCAGCCTTAAGCGCATTACGCCTTTAGCGATTTTCGCAAATACTATTTGCGGTTAATACGTCCTTATCATGTTAAATTGAGCAGTTTGCTCATACCTCAAAATAATCACGTTTTTAGTTTTCAATTAGTTTCAACGTTTCACACTTTATGCATTTAGCTATCGTTTTAATCTCTTACGTTTTTTTGTGTACTTAAATGGAAATGACATAGAAAATATTAAAGCGCTTGTATAAAATTCTGGATGCAGCAGTTGTAAGCAGCAGTTTGAATTTGCTAATGCTATTTCACGTATGTTCACCTTTCTCGTTGGAAGTGATTCAGTGCTTTCTGGATGTGCAGGGCTGCTTGAACAGGATGGCGATCTGCTTTGACCTTGAAACGCTCTTCCGCAATTCTAGCTCTAGTTTTAGATCTTGATCATATCAGCGCAGAGGATTCTTGAAAAACAGCATTCACCGACAAACTAAGCAGCATTTTAGATTTTCTGTACGTTACTACCAGCGATCTAGAAGTGATAATTTAGCTTTGCTTCAAACGCTGGTGAAGCGAATTTAAACACTGCTTGCCTGGGTATCCATATTGACTAGACCCGTTCTGTGGAGTCACAAACCACTTGGCCAACGATTAGCATTCTGACTTTATCGCAAAATTTAAAAAATAAATGTACAGCATGTATTGCTATAGAAAAAGTGAAACAACGTTGCAAGCACAAACAAATTCTCATCCTGCATTGCCGCTACAATGTCTATTGCAATTCGGATCAACATTTTACTTACACATTTCCGGATGACGACTACCCCTATTGGATTGTGCAGTATTGGTTTCGCTGGCAATTTAGCTTGCTCAACAATTGAGTAAAAATTTTTGAAAAACAACAAGAGAAACTTTAAAATGAACAGTTTGACAATTGTTTATTTCCCTTAAAACTTCTGGAGCAAGACCTCTTCTACAAATCACGTTAACGTTTGTTGCCAGGTCAAACGAACTTAGCTGGCTGGCGCCTATCCCGTGATTAATGCCTATCTTCAAAGATAATCTCAGACCTTTATTCCAGGTTGCGGCTTCAAAAACTTTCAAAAAAGATGCAAAACTAAATTGCTCACTTGAGCTTGTCGAATTACGTTGCTGTACAACTTATTGCAGCAGCTTACTAATAGAAACAAGATTATGTTGGAAAACCAGTTTACAGTTTTATTTGAAATAGAACCTTCTGGAAACTATTTTGTTTAGGCAAATGAGTGGAGTTTTTAGGCGTAAATTAAGATGCATATATATCCCGGGCATCGCAGTAAATCAATGATCATATTTAAGTTGAATTGTTAGTGCATTTGATCATTGAATATTGTTGAATTAAATAAAATCCGATGCAGCAACAAGACTGAATTATTTGGCAACCGTAGGTGAGGAAAATTAGTGTATATGCAATTTTAGTCAGTACAAATGCTACAATTTTCATATATCTTTTATGCTGCATGACATGACGTTCCTGGAGTTATAACAACCAACAAATGGTTCAGGTTTTGCGGACACCCCAGCTAACAACCAACAAATGGTTCAGGTTTTGCGGACACCCCAGCTAACAACCAACAAATGGTTCAGGTTTTGCGGACACCCCAGCATCGTCAAACTTTTCCTAGAGTGTAATGCAGTAACCGCTCCGTTACCGCCATACGCAACACATTGTAACAATATACTTGTTTTGTCTTAATTTGTCCCCTAGAAATTTTCAGAAGCAATATGAAATAAGTCCAACCTACAGTCGCATAGTCTTTGTTAAATGGACTTGCCAAATAAATATATTACAGACATTTCTCTTGCAACGGGAAGGTAGAAAGTAAGAACAGATGAACGTGTTGGGAGGTTTTGGCCAATGGCAAAACGAATGTGCTACACAAACATAGTGCACTGCAGTGAAAATGAAGCTATGAGAGCCGTGCGTCCAATGTGGTGCAGTCAATTGTAGTCTTCTTCCAGAAAGAACTTGCCCACATTTTTAGTGTTTCATATTAAGCCACATCAAACATAAGTACATCACTGAGTAACCTGATGCGAGATTGTTAGTTGCGTCTGAAACAGTGTTCGTAAAATAAAAACTTCTTAGGTTGTTCTCGTCTTCAAAAACTTACCGCCTGTTTGACTTTTTCAGAAAAACCACCGAACGATGATCCAAGTAAGTCGCTGCTTGATCAAAGTTACATGTTGATAATCGCTAGTAATCTATAAGCAATCCTTAGTCCTGTTCAGTTGTTGGAAATTCAGAATTGTTTGTTGCTTGTGCTGTTAAAAGAAAGTTCCCTTTCGTTGCTTCCAAGCAACTGCAAATGTGCAGCACAAAATGCTATTTGAAAGAAGGCAAGTTGCAAGTTTTCATGTAACTAACATTTCTGAACATAGGGGTGATTCACGCCAATTTAAACCGCAAGGGTGTTAAAAGTGAGTGACACAGAAGTCTTGGCAACAGTTACGTTTCCATAAGCTTTTCCATAAATACCTACAGTACTGTATCTTCTGACTTTTTCGTAGTGAGCTTGAGATTGAGATCGCCAAACATTTTTGTTATATCTGGAGTGGCCATATGTCCCGGTTTGACCCAGATATTTCTGATGTTGTAGGGCATGTCCAGGTCAGTCGCTTGTTTGTTCCGGAAAACGAGGTCGGCTGTAGGTAAAGTGAAAAGCCACTGCTGCGTCACAAAACGTTAAAAGTGAATTTCAGATCTCGCTTCGGAAAAACAACAGTTACCTTTATTTTATCTACAGTAGTACTTCACTTTATTTTTTTCACTTTATTTCTGACATGCAACACATTTTGTTGGATATCGAACCAGTTTGCAAACTTTGTTCTAATTCCAGACGCACTAAAAATTGATGTAACCAGACGCACTAAAAATTGGCCAAATATCTTCTGAAAGTTTCACCATCCAAATAACGCAATGTGTCTGAAAGTTCAAATTTATCGCCAACCTGAAAGTTACATTCTTCTATGCAGAAGAATGATTGTATATTTCGCAAAGTTCACCTTTATCCAAAACAAAAACATTTTTTCAGCTGCCACTGAAACAAGGTCTAACGATTTAAAATTATGTAAATAAAATCTAAAACCAGCGCACGGTTATTCACAAAAACTCGAATATTTTTCATAAAATCTGACCATTAACGAACTCATTTTACTGATGCGAGTCACAAGCAACGCATGCATCTACTGCCAATAACTGAACAGACCACAGACCAGGTGATAACTTTAGCAACATTCAGTGGGAACGGCACCATCCCTAGCAACGAGCAGACTGTTTCAACGCGACGCAGGAACTACTCAGGTGCAGGTCTGACTAAGCACACGATGATCTGAAAGCGAGAAGATTACATGCTAAAAAATCACATCTAGAAACTGTGTAATTGTAGAGCTACTAGTTTGATTCCGGTCTCGCGCGAGAGATTTCGAAAGCATTCCCTGGAAACATGGGCGTCGGAAGGATTTTCGAGGGACCAATAGTTGATTTTTCCAGGACCCAGGGGGGTGGGCCAACTGTGGTGAAATTTAATTTTTCCATCTCTAAACTAGGAAAAATACGTTTTGCTAAAAACGTATAAAGAAAATATCAAATTTCAAAATCCAGGGTGAAAGGCCCCGTCCTTACTCCCTTCCAACGCCCATGCCTGGAAAAGAAAAGCCTAGCAATGCTCATTCGCATGCCACGCCTTTCCCCGAAAATAAAACGTGTCCACAAAGTAAGATTAAAGTGAGATTTTCGGAATTAACGGGATTACACCTAGCCCCCAAACTAATCCCCAAAGCTGTAATTAATATTGTCAATTATGACTATGTTCGAGTAAGCTGACGCAAAAGAGTTTTCGAGTGAATTGTTGTACTTTTCAAGTAAATGTTGATTGTTGTGGAAAAAAATTACATATTGTACCTTATCCTGATGCTGTCACTGCTTGCAAGTTTGGCATCACAGTGCCTATTAATTTTAAAGTTAATAAACGTTGAGTGATTAAAACGCAGCAAGCTATTGACAAAAAAGTGCAGCAATTGTGAAAATGGCATAAAATAAGTTGTGTCTACACGCGGCAGTTCTGCAAAACGTAAGTAATACGGGTCAGTAACCAATTATGCTTGTTTTCTAGATTTCGAACCCGTCCCAGGTAAGGTCTTTTGACTATTTCAAGTATGTGCAAATACAAGACAGATCTTTATTTCCAACCTGTGCTTGAATTTTGTGCAAGTTTTCGGTAAACGTTGGCTTATCTTTTACCGATATTTAAGGCGAAACGTTTCAAATGACACTGTAATGCCTGATGCTTGAAGTAAATATAAAAAGTACAAATGAAAAGTAAATTTTTAAAATAATAAAAGAAAAGTGAAAGAAGAGAAGAATAGTAAATAACTCTTTTAATCAGTAAAAGAAGGAAAGAATAGTAAAAGAAAAGTAAAATGAAATTAAAGTAAAAGGTATTTCTGACGCAGTTTTCTTCTGGGAAATCTCAGTTTGCACATTTGCAATAAAATGTTGGAGAGACATTAACCAAACAATGATGACCGTTTACTTTGGGAAACGTACGAAAACATCTTTTGTCTGTTCCGAATTTGTCATACACTAATACCAGCATTCAAACAAACACATCGCAATTCGTCTTCTGTTTGTTTAGTTGTGATGCACGTCGTATGTTCAACAACACCAAGACTGCACAACGAAATGTCTCTAAACCACATTTATTGTAGCTTTTGTCAGTAGCTATTATTTATCGAAGATTGAGACATTGCTTTCATTTTAGGTACGTTGGTTTGCCAAAGACGTCCGGTCGTTACGGCTCGATTGCAAGGGGCGGTCCTCTCTAAGAAAAACGCAGATTCGCCTCTAGCACTTGTATCGGGATGGAAGCAACAACCTGGTCGGAATATAGGTTGTTGTCCAGCGGGCGCTCGAGACGGGAAAGCGTATCGTGAAGGCTACGCGTGCTGTGTCAATCACATTTACAACGTCACAGCGAGTTTCTGTTGCTTGCAAAAAGAAAGGTAAGTCTTGAACTCTTTGTGACGTGGAAACCTTTTCATCGCATAAAATGCAACCGTTCGAGTTTTAACATTCGCAAAAAAACAAATTAACTTGTTCTTCAGAGAACAGGGAAACGGCAAAGACTGTTTTTCATAGCCTTAAAACTTGCTTTTGGAAAGCTTGGTTTCAACCAAGCGTCTGGCTATTGTTCTACCTGGCTGTAGTACACACTGATACCAACTTACAGCTTTTTACATCTTACACATTTGATACACATTTTTCTCCGCTGTAGAGGCTTCAGCGGACATTTCACACATCATCTAACTAGCATCATCAATGTTGTTCTGTTCTCAGGGCTTTGGAGAACAATGCAGAAAATATCGCTTACTGCTATCCACTCAACCGTCCTCCATATTGCCGAGAGCGCGACTTGAAGGTCATTGCGCCTCTAAAGCTTGCTTGCGAATACACCAAGTACAAAACGCCATACTCGTGCGAGTTTTTGTGTCCACCCGGAAGTTTTGTCATGGGACAGAAGTCAGCCACGTGTTCAAACATTGGCAACTGGAGTAATCAGCCCAAGTGCTGTAAGTTGCACCAGTTTACAGTTTTGCTTCGGGAGCGCGTACGTCATAATGTATTGACTGATTTTTGAAAAAACTAGAAAAATTGAATGTGCACACGCAGGTGTGTGGATCACCCAGCATGTTTCAAAGCCCATACGAAATTTTCCTTCACATAATTTCACCAGCCCAAATTGAGCAAGAAGTCGGTCACCACCTTCAAACCTTCAGGGGAAACCTGACTAACTGCTGTGGTGTGCTCGACAGTACAACCTAATCACAGGTTGTTTCAGTGTCTCTGCGTTTTTCACTTCAAGTAGATTGTAAAAACAAATATACATATATATGTATATTTTGTTTGTCCGATTAAACTCAAATCAATTCTGGCAACATCGGCTCCGAAAATTCAAAGATTTAGTTCATAACTTTCAGCTACAATTAAGAGCAGCTGCTAGCTTAAAACACATATTTCTAGCATCTTGCCCGTTGTGTTCATGCTTCCGCCAGCCATATGATTCCAATTGAGTTTCACGCGGAACAACGAACTTTCAGCAATGAGTGAATTTAGCTTTGATCACTCGCGAACGTTGTCTACATCAGACTTGGACAACTAAATAATTATAGTTTCCTAATTCGATGAATTAGAGCGAAATGACGGTAATTATAATTTTAATCTAATTTGCTAAATGCATCAGTGCTCTAATTTTAGTTCTAATCTGATTTCCGATTTTGCCAAAAATGCGAATTTGTCCAACAATATATTTAGATGAAACGAGAATGCACCCTCGACAAGGACAGTGCAATCAGGGCGTAACGACGTTTGATGGCGCCCGGGGCAAGAAGCACGTTTGGCGTCCCATGTTCGAAACTGAGGTCTTTCGGAAGCAAATGCACTGCATTGAAGAAAGTACTTGTGACAATGTTGGGACATTTTGGTGCCCCCAGAGCCATTCGGCGCTCCCCGCAGTGATTTGGCGCCCCCATAGTGATTCGGCACCAGGGGAATTGCGTCCCCCTTACCCCCCTCGTTAAGCCCCTGAGCGCAACAAAATGTTCACAAGTGCCATGCCGCCACCCCATCACTTGAAAAACAAAAACAGTAAAAACTCGATCAATTTCTTTTCTCATTCACAGCTGCATTACAAACTATGTGGCCTTATCAATGATCTACATCACATAACCTATCCACTGTCACGCAGAAGTCACAATAGTCACTGGGTATTTGCGACAGTCAGTCATCTGTGATGTTTCAGGGCAAGGGTGTGCAACCCGTGGCCCGCGAGCAGGTCCGTAACCAACTTGGGACACTAGTCGGGGCAAAGAGTTTTCTGAGAGGGACCCAAAAATTTTAAACTATGTCCAATAGTTTAAACTATTCCAACACATTTTTCCAGAGGGGGCGAAAACATTTTAAGGGGACTTTGCCCCCCTGCGACCCTAGTTACGTGCCAAAAGTGACCCAGGAGCAGAAGTTTTGTGGCCCGCGGAAAGGTCTAGATTTTAAATAGAGTGTGGCCGCCAGCGAAAAATCCAAAATTGAGTTATGAGAAAAATAGTTTGCTGTTTTCTTTCCCTGATGACCACAACAATTCACCCGCGCTAAAGGTATTCACTTCATCCAGACCTCGTCGCTCCACAAGCAAGCATTCCGGTTTTCGAAGATTATCGCCAATCTCCCGTGGGTGTCCAGCGAATTGTCTAACCCGCAGAGCTTGACACCTGCAGCTGTAGTCCGTGGACTAATCTGGTTATGCGCATTTGGCCCGGCAGTGCTGCATGGTTGCACACCCCTGTTTTAGGGTATTGGAAAAACGAACATGTTTCCTTTATCTGAAGCCTGCTGCTCGAGAACTCCTGGGTATGACAGCGACTTCGGCTCCGTCGGAAAGAGTCTTTTAGACATGCTGACGAATTGTACAGCGCGAAAAGCGCCAATCTTGGCGTACGAATTAATCTTTGCTATTCTCCTGCTGATGAGTAGAAATCCACATTTGGGCATGAATTGAACTTGGATTAAAGTTGCTTTTGTGTAAATGTATTTCTAATTAGAATTTTTGTTCAATTTTTGGTTCTCGAAATTCCGCTAATTTTAATTCTAATCTGATTTGTGACAGCAAAGTTAGCTCTAATTTTAGTTACAATCTAATTTACAAAAGCTAAAAAAATTCTAGTTGTCCAAGTCTGGTCGATACCTTGAGAAAAATGCATGTTTGATAGCATTTGAAAAAGAGAACTGGAAAACGTGAGCTTATTTTAACTTTTGATTTTATGACGACATGAAATTGATAAAAAATTAACAAAGAATGCGTTCAGATTTAGTCACACATTATTGTTCTGAAAATATTTTGAATTGAAACTGCACTTTTACGGTCATTTTACAAAAAAGTAATCACTTCACCTATGAATGAAGGCCACTTGCACTTCCCCTTGTCATTGCAACTTACCAGCAATTGAATAGAACTTGAATGAAAAAGTTTTGCTTTGTTTACATGGACAGGTGAAGGGTGTCCTTCAGCAACTTTTAAGGACATTTGGTTCGTTGTCGACGTTGACTCACGAAAAGGTCAGCCAGGGTTAAGCGATATGAGAAGCTTCCTCAAAGGACTGATTACGTATCTGCCTGTATCACAGGTAACGAAGTTGGTTTTCTTCTGGCAGATATATGTTGCGTGGGCATCTTTCTCCGTTGCCTTTTTCCCCAAAACTTGCACCCTGTGCTCAAGATAAACGTCAGCGCACACGCCACAACCGCAAATGATCCCAGAAATGTTGAGTATACGTAGATACCACGTTAGTACGTAGGCTACCAACACCAAGCCGCTGGTGCAGCAGTCGTTTTCATGTTTGAGACGAAACTTGACCTTGACGTAGTTTTAAACTATTATGCTCAGAGAAAGTTATCTTGCTTGTACAGAAATCTTTGTGACAAAATTAATTACAGCTGTGGATGCGTGTGTGTGTGAGTGTGTGTGTTTGTGTTTTACTGTAGGTTTTATAGCTTTCGAGTACTTTTACCCCTGTAAAACAGTCATGCAACCCTATAGGACGGGATAGGAAAGTATACTGTTACAAACCCACCTTATTTGTCCATAAGTCATCGACCCTTTACTGTACAAAAATAATGAAGACATATTTGAACGCGGATTTTGAATTGATAAAAACACCAAAAAAACAAAAAAATGCCCAACGTTTCATAATTTGTGGTTGTCCCACTATGACTTCATAATGACGCAAATGCGGTTTTCAACGGAAGTCGTCACAGTGACTTTACATACAACGGTTGGCAAATTGCGGCTCGTCGACATGTTTTGTGTGACTCGTCTAGCTGAATAGCAATACCTCAAAGTGAAAGCGAGTTGTCACCTCATATTTAATGTTTATTTCATTTATCAAGGTATTTACACGAATTCTTAAGGTTAGTTGCCGTGGAGTCTACGCGATTTGATGTAGGTCATTTTATGCGGAACTTGCATTCTTCAACGAACTGTATTTGACATTACAAACTGATTTTGCGGCTCTCTGGTGTTTTCATTGTTCTGCCAATGACTCTTCTATTGAACAAGTTTACCCACCCCTGACATAGGAAATAAAAGTATATCAAACGATGCGCAATATCTCACCCTTTCCAACATTGTCTAACATTTTGATTTAGCTGCTCCGGTTCGTGAGTTATAGCCAATAAGGTGTGCTGTGTCACAATAGCGACACTCCCGTCCGTAAAGTGTTTTGAGTGTTAAAAGTGCAACACCGCACGCTCGCGCACCTCTTATTAGGAAATATTGTACTTAGCGCCCAATTAAACACATTGATGTCAAAGGTATTTTAGACGCATAAATTGACAGAGTCGTAAATACCACACAGAAACATTTTGTCAAACCCTACTGTTTATTGAAAAACCGTTTTGTTTTTACACAAAAAGCCGCTTTCTTTCGAATGCAGTAGAGGCCACGAGTCTTATCATCACCCTGTACAAGATTTTCATATTAGCGGCAAGAAATAAAATTACTTCAACGGTGATTTCTTCAAAGGTCACTGTAGTTTGCATTTTGAAATCCACTTGCAACATGAGGCAGCTTGAAAAATCTCACTGCTTTTATTGAGATTGAGTCCAAACTTTTGTAAGTCACGTAAATAATTTTACAGAGCGTTCACGTTTACTTTAAAAAGAGTTATTCTTCCATGAATGAAACTTCATCAAATGAAACAATTATTTTTATTCGTGCGCAGGAACGAACTCGCATAGCTCTTACAGCTTTTCACAGCAAAGTGCTTCTTAACGACCAAAGTTGGACGCTTGCAAAATATGATAATCATCGCGAAGTCAACAATGCAATAAATCAACTTGTAATCGGTGGTGAGTACAAAATAATCTCCACAGCAGTGGTTTCAATCATTTTTGCATAACATCCGTGAGCCCATTTTACTTTGGGTGGTTTCGTTCAACAAAGGCTTTTGTTTCCTCTTTAAACTTGTTTTTGTTAAAATTGCGATTTGAACGCGTTTATGCCACGCTTCAGTGAACACCGACTTCCGTGCTGGACACAGGAGTTGGAGAAGTCAGTTTACCGGGTATCAGAAATCGTTTCCCCTGTAAAACTGTCACTACCCTGATTTGTGATGTTAGGCGTGGTTTAAATTTTTACCAAAATCTCTGCAATAATTTACGAAAATATTCAATGTTTGCCGTTCGTGGTTTTTCCATTAAAACAAAATAAAGACCTAATAAGGTCACCAATATTTTGGTGAATGAGAAAGCCTAAACACCACAGGGCCTCTACGATTCAACTCCATCCTTTCATTTGTTCTTTTCTTTCCACAACTGTGACTACCCTGACTACAGGCCTACCTACTCATTTTTTTATTCATCCACAAAAACACGTTTTTGATGTGAACACCACATCAATATTGCCCTAATTTCCGTACATTTGACTAATTTCACACTTCTAAGGATATGGTTTCGCCTCTGGCTTCGATCCCATGTGCTTGTGCAGCAGAAAAATGGCGAGGAAAAAAGTAAGTGGTAGATTTATGGATGTTGTTTATCTACAACATATCACGAGTAAATAATTTTCTACATGCAGTGGTGTAGACAAAGAGAATTCGAAGAAACGCCGTCACTGTTTGAGAGGAAAAGCCTCCCCTTTCTTCGTGATGTGGCACCAAAGTTTGGGTGTTATAATTTTGTCATTCGGTGCAAAAAAACTCATCAGAAAACACACTGAACGGTCTTGAATTTAGGCATGGCACGACTGGTTCAACCGAGCGCCTCCTCTGGATGCATTAAACCCGAAGTTAGCACAAAACGTTGACCGATAAAAAACATAATTTTACCCAATTCAACATTTTGCTGTTAAGAAGTGTCCCCATAATAAGAAAATGCATTGCACTCCGTCCGTACCGTACCCTGTGCTTTGCAACAACTCACTTGGTGTTTGAGTAACGTGAACCTTTTAAACGCATGTGAAGTTCAGTTTATTTTTTTAATTGTTAACATTGCAACTATATATATATAATAAAATATAGAGAAAATATGATATCAGAAGAGTGATTTGCACCCCTGCTTCCATTTAAATTTTAACAACCAATGAATTAAGGCAGAGTTTGATGATTTATTACATAAAAATCAACATCTTTTTTGTTAGCGATGGGCTAACGAATGTAACTTTCACTTAATCAATAATATATGTCGTAACTAACACTTAAGATATTGCGATTAAAAAGAGACACAAAAGACCTTTTCTATTTTTGATTTAATAGATACGTTTAAATATTACATAAAACTTTTTTGACCAGCTAAATGGCCTAGAACGCGTCACAGATGCTGGTAGGCTGGATGCGAATCCCNGTTGGGTTACACTGAAGACTTGATAAACGATATTTGCGGCCTGTCCAACCTCGTGCTCGGTAATGGCCAGGTGCAAGNAAACAGTCAACGCGCGGTGCTGCCATTGCCCTGGCACCAATGCAGCACTCACCGCGAAAGCAGTCGGTTGTCGCACGGCGCAAGCGGAGATTGGCGCCAGCAGACCACTCGTGACGCTCCAATGCAAGTGTGCGAGTATAATGAACCTTTCCTTTCTGTAAATAAATTTCATGAAGTTTTGGTCAACAGGCATAGTTTTTCCCAAAAATGAGCGGTTTTCAAATGCTTTGTGTGCGCAGTTGACTCCCTTTTCCCAGGTCTTACAGCTGTAACCCCACTCCGTTTGTCATTGCAGTTCCGCCTATTCGGTGCTGAGGTACTTTCATCAGTTTGGAAATTTTTAACAGTTGTCGGCAGTTGATGGTATGTCCAGATGCTCGTTGAATTCGGGGTTTCGTTTTCGCATATATCTAAATCAAATGCACTGCGGCACATCAAAGCCGCCTGATCGCAGTAGAAAAAAATGCGTTTCTTTTTTTCACAAAAAAAAACTTATATGCAACGGAGTCCATTATCGAATATTGCAATCGCACAATGTGCAGGCACAGGACGAAACATAGGACAAGCCCTGACGTGGGTGATGAACGAAGGACTTACTGCTCGCAACGGCGATCGGAGGCAAGGCGAAAACGTGATTGTCCTCATTACGGCAGGTGCGTAAGATTACAGTAACCCCAGAAAATTGTCAATATGTTTTATCTTAACAAGATGTCTTTTATACGAAATCTCACTGTTTCGACGAACTCCCCATCAACTCCCAGTTTTTACAACTTACACCCTTTCTTACATCAGAATAGCCTCAGTATGTTTAGCAACGGTTTTGAGAAAACGGCAAAATGACATCGGCAACTCGCAGCAGCACTCACCTATTCAAACGTATCGATGGTAATGCTTTGCCACGTTTATGATGTACAAATAATTGCGATGCTACAAAGTGTTTCCAGAGGCAGCAGAATGAGACACTTAAAGTGCAGAGGTATTTGTAGGAAATTTGTCAAATCCTTTCTAATTTATCAGGTTTAATCAGCAAAAACACATGCACGGATGCAGGGCCGCAAGCAGTTGATATTTTCAGAAGGGGAAATTGATTGCAACTTGTTGGTTTGCCTGACACCAAAAAAGTTTAGGCGCTTTCAAAATGTTTTTGAAAATTTCGGAGGCCAATTACCCGGTTGCGTCCCCTCTAGTTGCGGGCCTGCACAGGGTCGTCGTGCTAGCAAAAGTTTCGGGATCAAACATCTTCTTAAAGTGATAAGCACAAGTCATTGACACTTGTACGACGCAGTGAGCAAAACTCGTCCGTTACGAACGGAATATTTCTGACTGTGATCATCAAAATGCATTTCAAAAAATATTTTTCGTGTGAAAAAAATTTGTTGTTAGAAGTTTCAGGATGGGGGAACGGACCACCAATTGCCATGGCGCCATTGGTTATGCGTCTGGATCTTTGTTGTCAACAAGTGCGGGCACCTCAGAAGTTGGAAATCCAATTTTAATCCGTACCGGCAGGAACTATGCTGCCACTGTGAAACAAACACATACTAGTTGGAATACACGTTTGTGACCATCTGGTCGGGCATCTCAAAATTGACAGTCATCCTGTACGCAACCATGCATGCACTGATTTATACCAGAAATTGATTTCCTGCTTAAATTCGTCTTGAACGGTCACATACACTCGTGAATTGCGCAGGTAACCCGGATGACGTCGTCATCACAGCTGCGGAGCAAGCGCGTCGCATCAGTCGTTTTATAGTCATAACGGTTGGTCCGGACGCGACATCGCAGGTTTTCTCTCAGATTCCAACGCGGCCTGCTCAGGACAACTTCCTCCGCGTGAACCAGTTCGTCGACTTGCACAACCACCGAAGGTTCTTGTACACCGCATTGTGTGGAGAGGGATGCGCGGTGCGTTGAATGCGGCGCTTGGATTGCAGTCGATAAATAAACAAGAACCTTTTCAAAAGCTGCCTGTGGTGCAAACAAACTGTTTCGTGCTTTCCATACAACTTCTTAAAACGAAAGCGCATGACTTGTGTTGATCCGATTAAACGTGAGAGGTGCCCTTGTCGGATTCTACCGCAAGTATTTTGACTTATTCTCTGCCAATTTTGCTGCGAGAGAACAGTGATGTCAATCAACGCAGGCAGTAGCGTCATAGCTATACGGTCCGGACCCAGCCCTGATTTACGAACAATTTTTTTCAGAGTTTTTGACACCCGATCCCCACAATCGCCGGTATTCGAGGCAGAGAGTCAGTAACAGACGATGTTCTGACAGTTGCGCTGCGCAGAAGTCGAACGCTGTTGAAATCACGCGTGAATAACAACGAAAATTTAGAAAAAGGAGGCTATTCAACTGTTAATTGTTCATTCCACCTCCAAAGCTAAATCGAGGGCCATTGGAGATAAAACTAACAAATGATCACTTGCGTCAAATCTTGCGGTTCTGTCCTTTCAAAGGGGGGGATCGCACGATGTGACGCGTCCACAGATCGATCAAGGTTTCACGGATTAGCGGAGTGTCTGTAAATCGCACCTTGTCCCGAACCAGGGTCGGCGGCAATCACATCATCACCTGTGACGCTGAGATACCTTTGCCACGCAATCGTCAGCGAGACGACATGGACGTTACGTCACTGCGAGCGCGGCCACGGTCTTTCGCGCGCAAACGAACCAGACATCGAGAGCTTACAGAATTTTATTGCACGTTTGTATGCGACGATCAACGAAAACTGCTCAGCAAAAGCCTAAGGGTGAACAGGTGCGGTAAGACAGTGAATGGGACCCAACGTAAGCTTTGGATGCAGCGTCAATTCACACTAAGTTTTAAATACACGCGGGTCGAACGCATTGTCATGACTGTCAACGTTTCAAATCAATTCATGCGCCGTCACTGTTCACATGAGAATCATTTACGTCAGTCAGCGCCTCCCTTTGACAACCAATCTCAGGCAATCAAAAGTTTACTACACTGAGGATTATGTTTCATTCCATAGAACCACTGATAAATATACCTATGTATTCACGAACCACATAACTTGCGCAGTGTCCAGAGCTGCTCGGTCCCTGAACGCGCGGCATTTGAAAAATGAATCTCAGCGCAATGGAGGCGCGCTTCGCAACTCGATTGTTACGCAAGTAGCAGCGCAGCCTCAGCGTCGTCTTCTTCGCGTGACATCATCTCGATCCTTCTGGATCAGGAAGTATCCTGTCTCGTCTCGCAAATCATTTGCCATACCTGCATCAGCTTGCTGCCGCCAGGGCAGGCGGGTTTGGCCCGCTGAGGCCCGGAACGGGTCGCTTTCTTGAGGAACCCGAGTGATGGTGACGAATGACGACAAACACGGCCGAAGAGGAACTTCAAGAACGCGGAGCAGCGCACTCAAGCGGGAGAAGAGTGAGCTGCTCTCACGTAGGAGGTCAATCCTGTGATGTTAAGCCACACACAAAGACGGGTTTGGCGTAAACTGTTGCAACGAACTGGGGGGTCAAGGTGGTCACAAGGCCGGGACGGCGAGCGATTTTTCAGAGAAGAGAAACGAATTCACTGATTTTTCAGCTTTTTAATCAACCCCGCGTTTTCCGCTTTCATCTCTTTGAAGTCCTTCATGATCTTCGTCAGGTTCTCTTCCGATTTTTTCTTCAACTCGAGCTCGATCTGCGGACACATAAACGTAAACACGTGACTTTGTTTCATATACCGCCAACAAACTAAAAACTGCTTGGAATGCGCGGCACACATCCGGAGTCATCCGACACACATCCGGAGTCATCCGACACACATCCGGAGTCATCCGACACA
>JGI24021J15306_10001631_pt1 | contig 22513 bp, 16 predicted proteins | sample Ectturendosymbi1_FD_15306 | JGI IMG/M metagenome (IMG submission 15306) | reverse complement strand
CCCGCGCCTGGGTCTTGCGTCGGGCCCCGCGCCCAGGTCTTGCATTGGGCCCCGCACCTGCTAGGGCCGGCCCTGACTCCACCCGACTCTGACAAAATACTGAAAAAATAATTCGAATGAGGACTTGTGTTTGTTGCTCAAAATATCGAAAGAATTCTGGTTAATAAAATAAAGATGTTAAATATCGGTAGTCAAATTCTAAGTAACCCATATGTTCGAAAAACGTTGCTAGCATCTGAACCGAATGAATATGTTAGAGTGCGATTTTTGCTGATAATAATAGCTGAGTTGACTACAATGATTGTGTTGCATGTATTGAAAGGCAAACCACCTTGTGGTACTTTTAAAATAGAATGTTGGTTAGTCTATTCCACCTCTATCGAAAAATGTTTCATTTGTTTCTGAAAAGTGTTGTTGCGCTTGCACTATCTATCAAGATGAGTCTTCGCCAAAGACTCATTCACCTTGACCTTGAAAGCACCTGTTGCAATTTTAAAAACGCTCAAGCTACCATTCCACCAGCAGTATAGTTAGTATTGTTATAAGCTAATAGAACTTAGTTGTGAAAATTGTGGAAATGATACTTAATTGTGATGCTTACACTGCAGCACTTTCACGGTTGTGCAAAATAGTAGAACAAAAACAACTACGGCAGCATGATCTTTCCACGTTACTTGATATTTAAGATTTGGGTCATTTGTTGTTTTTTACTAGAAATCAGTTATGAGTTGAGTAACGNGACGTGTCGCTGTTACTTACATAACATCGCGCATAGTTNTAACCACAAAATAATTATACATGATCCTATNCTGTTGTTTACCTATAAACTACGTTACTCCGACAGGCTGAAAATAGTAACTCCGACAGGCTGAAAATTTAAACGATAAAATGAAAAAAATGTTAGATAACAACCAGTGGCGATTCCAGACTAAAAAAGTGGGGGGACTGTGGGCCCAAGGAAAAAGTAGGAGGGCTAACATAAATATATATTTTGCATGGTGATTTTTCGTTGTTTTGAAGATTAAGTTGCTATGATTAACCCTATCATACCCAACATAGGCTTGTGAATATCGTTAAATATGAACTAGGGTTATTATTCACTAAAGACACCTAAACGCCACTGTAGGTGCAATCACACACGTGTACTGCTGTGTCGAACATTCTGTGCTAACCATGCAGCGTCCACACCACTGCACATTTAAAACGAAACACCATTTTCCGTAAACAATCTTGCCTACCCCACATGAACGTAAACAGCTGCACGAATGTGAATGCAATTCACATGAAAGCGAAATTGTTCCAACCACAAATTCCATCTTGATACAGAGACGAGTAGGCTGTTGATAGCCAACTACTTACATTCTTTGTGCAAAGCACATAGTAAATAAACCGTCTGCCAACGGATTGGTGGCTACTGACTTATTCGTTTTTGTGGTAGCTTACGGACATTTTGTGATTACCGTATGGTGTAACCATAACAATGCTATGCAATTTCTATTACGAGTGTGATGCCCATCTTCAAAGTGCATAGGGTGAGGACTATTCAATGCAGTATGCAGTTCACAGCAGCGAGGTTACGGCACCAGTTCCACCTGAGTAGCATAGCTGTGCCGCAGACAGGTGTGCATCGGCGTTTAGGGCGTGTACCTGATAGCAAGGTGTGACAGCAGGCGTAAAGCTTATTTTGCAGAATATTCCCAACAAAGTCGTTCATTTTAATATTCACACTGAATTTTCCCCTGACTGATCCTCAAAAGCTAACTTTCCAACCCTGTGTTGATTTATGACTATCTTGTCATAAGCGAAACACGCACTAACTCTAAACCTNAAAAGATTCAGACAAATAGNTATTGAGCTATATACTTCTCACCCAGTTCCCTGCACNGTCTACGTTTGAATTTTATATCATCATCACCTCAATGCAACTTAATCCTTCAAAATCATGTCGACTGTCACATCATAGTAGTTATAAATGAAAAAAATTGTTCGAGCGATATAGGAAGCTTCGACTCCTTCTGAAGCNAGTTCTTCGCCAAAGTTATTCCATGTTTTAAAACCATTTTCACTAAATGAATATGATTTGCGAATTATTTCAAGTGTTTTNCTGATGGAAATGCTTGACCTCCGGGGCAAAGAGCTGAAATACGCGAAAGAATTGCGTCTGAATCANTACAGAAAATCCGTGCAAAATTCTATGAGGTTGCAGGACATGTGGGCAGAGTTCAGACTGTAGTCATGTACCACTTACGTAAGATGTTTCGTAGGCAGCAGAGCGCAGTACTGCAGTTAGGATAAATTCGGATAAATTAACTGAAAACAATTCTTAATGCTTTCACAAACCTTTTGCTACTGGGACAAGCAACAACCTGCTGACAGTAATGTAATCCAGCTCCATCTCACACTGAAATGCACGAAAGATCAATCTTCCAACTTCTGCGACTGCTTCTTAGTTTCGAAATGAATTTTTCAACACCACGACCGTGGTCTGACTAAATTTCACGTAGGATCCGAGAAACCACTGGTGTGTGCCGTCATAAACAACTTTAGTTATCCGACCGTCAACAACAATAACACAGCTTATCATGCATTTGGAAAATATTGAATGCAGGCTAGAGGGTGTCTAAATTATCGTTTAAAATATTGCTGGCCTAGAGTTATCTAATGTATGTCAACGAAACGAACTTAGAGGGGAAATTAAGAGAAAAACTGGGGGGAACCAAAAATCTGGGGGGGCATGGCCCACCCTGGCTTCCCCTAAGAATCGCCACTGATAACAACGTCCTTAGCAGTTTTTGCACTTTCATGTGCAAAAGTTTTTTTTCAAATGGAATGCTTTTCTAGGGGTATTAATATCAATGTAGAGCCGTCAAAATAATGATGTTTTTGATGGAATCGGAGCGATTACGAGAAAGATGCATCCTTGCCCACTTTTTAATAGATATCCATGCCGTGACGCATTTACTATGGTCGTGGTCATTGTGGCGGTTTAACTGTTTGACGGTGCTTCGTTATTTTTATTCCCCAAATGAATTGCTGATTTTCATGGTGTTTGATTGATCGGCAAACAACGTTTGATAAAACTATCACTGCTTATGACCTTTATTCTATATGAATAAGATTTCAGGAGGTAGGATACGTAGAGTTACGTGAAATCGATTTCTTATTGAAAACGTTTGCTGATTGATTCGACTGTGTCAGCTTTCTGAAGACTAATTACAAGCTTGTGGTCTTGTTTTTTTCGCAGCAACCCTGCTCTTTGACAATAGGTGTTTGGTTCTCAATGGAATATAATTAATCAGACTTTCGCTACTTGGACTGACAACATATTCTTCCATGACTTGGTACGTAATAGCGAGGGCGTTTCGATTGCGAACTTCTGCTATTTTTGTTTTACTTTTGCAAATTATATTAACATATCAGTTCTTGATGTCAATAGTTTTTCTACAGGGTAGTTGTTCAACTACACAACGAATAGAAAGGTGTTAAATTTGTAAAAACGATCCATAACACAAGATCGTTTAGAATGTTAAAGACATTCTGAGTGTTCTGTGCCATTGCAAGGCATTCTGAGAAACTCTTCGACATATGTTAAATAATTTCTGAGTTGTTTGATGAGTGTTACGAGGTCACAACAAGGGTCCAAATGTTTATTGGCATTAGCACAGGTACTCCGGATTTGCTTCTTCCCTTAGGTGTACAGTAATGACAACATATGCAGTTTTATTGAATGAATAGAAAATATGCCATCACTCAATTCTACAACAGGCCAACTCCATTGCAATTTTACAACTTCATGTACTGAAAAAGTAAACGTGTCAAGCATGATCCACCATCTACTATTTTCACTTCTTGTTAAGATTTTGCCAGCTTTAAATTTGATTTTCAGAAATGGTGGACGCCGTAATTCAGCGTGCTACATTCCGTTCATCATATCATATTTGTCCAACCACCGATTTCGTTTCTACGATCAAAACGTGGTTGTTTTGTAAGTGCTTTTTGAAATTTGATCTTGAGCTTAATCTCTTCTTCCGGTCGACTTCTACAATCTTGTTTCTACGTCATTGTACAAAGTGCAATGTCTGCTCTCCGTGCTTGTCTGATTTTTTAAAGATCAGTCCGCTGCACCGTTCTTGAATTATACGGTGTAAATCGTTGCGAGCAGACAAACAGGTTCGGAACAACTCCTTTCGGCTTGTTGCAAACGTCCTTGTTTGTTCGTTGTCAGTGCCTCGTGCCAGCGGTGAAAGCAATATGATGTTGTTTTTCCCAGAAGTTTACGATTGCTCTTGAAGTTTGCACTCTGAGTAACTGATGAGCAAAGCTTGATAAGTATCCATGGCGTTGGGTTTAAATGTTTCAGCTAACGCATTAACAGGACGGCCGATGTTTTTGCATCTTGCAACAAGNCAGTTGCTTGAGTGGTGTTTCAAGAAGGTCATCANATACTTGTATTGACAATGCACACACAGCTGAAAAACTGGGTGTATGCGAGATTTAAACCAAATCACTAAAACGATGTATAATTCCAAATATTCGTNATGACTTTCACAGAAGCAAACATGCGTCTTTTGCAAAGCTTTCNAAAAATGGTACCAAACTTTTCAATCCCAACTAAATTTAGACGCAAAAAACGTAAAGAATAAGAAAAAAACAACTTGCAAACCTTTCCAAGTTTTACTCCAATGTACAACTTTATCCCTTTTGTGGATCAAAAACAGGAAAGTTTTGCTTGTTGTAATTNTTAATTGGTTTTGTAGTTTTTTTTCTGCTTTGCTGAACATCACGTTCGTCTCAACATGGATTTTTGCGTTACTTTCTAAGAACAATNCGACAAATGCTTTCACTGCANGTGGTGAAGACAAGGTTAACACGTGCGCAAGCACGATCATACGGGACGCCGACGAGTTATCGTAGACGTGCAGACTGCATTCAATACCGATCAGACACCTGAAAAACACGTGCGATTGCGCAATGAATTTTCATTTTGAATTTTGATAATATAATCTCCGCGTCATGAGCCACAGCGCCCAAGTCTTCATTTCCTTCTTGCCTAAAATACAGTTTCCTTATTTGGTATCGCGACGAGGCTGTGACGCTGATAAAGAGGCAAATAAAGGCACGGCCCCGACAAAACATTGTGCTGCCTGGCAGCTGCGTGTGTCCGTCAGAAATGATTTTGATCGGAAGAACAACACATGCCAGCTCCGCTCGTCACGGTGGATAAACTTGATGTCACTTGTCCGGGCGCCGGCCGGCGCTTTCTATCATCGGCGCTCGTCGATTGTTTTCGAAAGTCATTCCGAAGCCGCGCGGCCACTTTCAGTCGCTTTCATTCCCTACGGTGCTTACGTCGCTAAGCCAAGCTGAAAGGTTTCGACCTCGTGGTCACAATGTTGCCGCGGCGTTTGCGCTGAGCCAACAGTAGCAAAACGATCTTGGTGGTCAGGGCAATTTTCAAGAGCACTGGATTTGTGTAAAGATTGGTATCACTTGTCCGCTTGACCAGCCGAACACTCAATTTATTTTCGAAGAAATTTTGAAATCCAAGCAAAAACAGTGTAAAGGTCTGAGAGATTTCTGAAATTTTAAGTACAAATTGTTTAAGCACATGACCAAAATTTTATTCACAAGATTTTGAAGAAGCAATATCTGAAAAACGTAAGGCAAACTTTTGTTACAGCATAAAATTTTAAGAGAAAACTCTGAACAAGTTGGAATAAAAATTACTCCATGGCATAGTTCACAGCGTTACAGTCTGTGCGCTCATCAGTTCCAAGGACTACAAACACAGAACTCTCTCATTGGTTCATCAGTCATATAAAAAAGCACAACCTGTCTGTCTTCCATAGAGTTAATATTCCGGAATTGTACATTCAAATTAATTATTCACGTGATGTTGACATCATTTCCGAATGTGAATACGTTTTTGTAGTTTTTTACGTTTAGCAAGGACCTTTCAGGACACAAGATAAAGAAAACCTGATTAAAGATTTTAATTAAAATTTTTCCCAAATTTGTTGCTGGCTCCTACCACTGGCTGTTAGTAAAATCCAATCTTGGAACTGTTCGTTTTCTAGCGTTTGGTCAGGTGTTTATACCAGTGGCGGATCGTGTGGGAATTTAAAACGAACCGGTGTCCTTTATTAATAATAGCGCTCTTATTCCTGACTTTCAAGAGTACGTGTATCACATGCTAATAAAGGCAATACATATAATTTGTCAAGCTGAAAGAAGAAAAACAACAGACATATAACACTGGCATGTTTTGGTAATAGTCCAGTTCGAAAAATGTCAGTGGTTTTTTTCGCTCTTTACTACGGATAATATTGTACTGGTGAAATTTTCAATTCATGAAATGATTTTGTTTGGGATATGAGTAAGTAGTTGTATAACTACGGAAGTGTTGAAAAGTGTTTACGGTAGCTTATACATTTAGGGTTTCTCTTTTTAGACTACCCCTCAATTCCAAGCGCCAGATCTCGCTCTGCCACTGATTTATGCAAATAACCTTGACGTGTAGCCAACGTATCTCAACAACAAATGATGACTTGAACGGACGACGTCATTTGATTCACCCTGCTACTCAGCAAATGTAATCAGATTTTGCGTTTTAATTAAATCTTTTTCAATGGCAAATTGTGCGCATTATTTCACGATTGCAAGTAAACTAGTTTTTCAAACAGCAATGTAGTAAGTGTTAGCTAACATCCCCGTTATCGCAAAATCCTTCCTTAATTACATTAAACCATGCATAAATTCTTATACAAAGAAAGAGTTTAAAAACTATTTCTGAATGTGGTCTCAAGGTATTTTCAATGATGAATATTTCAAACTATGCATATAGCCTGAAATAAATGCCGTTATCTGCTGTAGGTGGATCATCGATTGCATTCAGGCTGCATTACTTTTACCATGTTGACAGGGTTTTTGTAAAATAACACCTGTGTGTCTATGCACACGAAGTAAACGGTAATGGCAAAGCCTCATTCTCATTTTTCAGACCGAACTATCCGCATACGATAAATACGGTCATCGTCTAATAATTTCTTTTTTCTAGTAGACATTGCTTCAATTTTTCCGACGCGGCTTCATTTCACACCGATTCAGAGCAAGGCTCCTGGCAGATGAAAATGAAATGAAATATTTTACTTTACATATGAGGTGATAAGTTAGCTACAGTTGCAAAGTCACTGACTCATGCAACAAAGACGCTTAGATGTGGTCCTGCTTGTCGTTTACTCTTTGAAGTCCATGTACGTAGGTGGGCTGTTTGCGTGGAAAATTGGACAAATTCTTGCAAAGCAAGATTCTCCTAGAAGCACGTTTTAATATTATAAATTCCTGTAAACAACGTCATTACTCTACGAGAGCACGTTATTCCGTGGTAAACAGTTTTCTTTCTGTAAACGTGACATAAGCTGCGTTCACAATTGCTCGAGATCCAAACCTATATTTTTCTAAAATTCATTACTCTCTGACATGCTATAGAGCAGAGGTTCCCAACCTTTTTCTGATTGCGTACCTCATGGGTGTCCGTCACTGTTACCGCGTTCCAGGAAAACTCATTCAATCAAATATCATTCGATTAAAGTTTAGTCCGGTCGTGTTGTCTCCTGCCTTCCCATCGGAACAACTTCGTCGAAGACCAAGTGCGTGCGGTTGAGAAATAGCGATCTCTTCAACACCCTAAACAAATCTCTGCACGGGCGATCGTCGAGGCCACTCGAAAGACAATTCTTGTGTTGTGCAGTTACACTGTAATCTTCGCAATTGCGTTGTGTAAGAAATTTCCGCAGATGTTCTCCTGTCTTCGCCGTTCAGATCGTCGCGATCGCGACGGCATGGGCCATGTAATTGTAAAACCTTAGAAAACTAGAATCGACACAAAAGCGACATGTACAAAATGGCGGTGAGAAACATACTGGCCATTGTAAAATCAACAGAAAAAGTACACAGAAATGCAAGAATTTATAAACAGAACCCGATAATTAAAAGCAAAAGCTGTGAATGCAGCTTTTTCGTGGAGAAAAAGAAAAGGTCGTTAGGCCTGTCACGTACCACCTTGAAGGCCTTCGCATACCACTAGTGGTTAGCGTACCACAGTTTGGGAACCACTGCTACAGAGTATGGGGGACATATGTTTTTTTCTTATTTCACTTAAATCCAGTACAGTTTACAATTTCTTCTTCAACTTTAGCCTCTCTTTTTTTAAATGTATGTTCATCTTCACGTTCAGAGGTTTCTGCAAATACAACATGTTCATCTCGTTGCTGAAGCTCTGCGCTTGGCGGCAAGCCTACCTTAAGTTCGCTTCTTGCCGGGGCCCTTGAGGTAAATGTTTCTTTCTGAGGAGAGCTACTGTATATACGTTGAATCCCTCAGAAGTGGAGTATCGTCATAGTTGTAATCAGTGGTGTAGTGCTAAAAAAAGAGGTTTGGGAAAGCCGTTCCAACGCCAAAATGAAAAGGAAGACTGCACCAAAAGTGTTCGAATAAAGTGAGAATTCGCCTACAAGAATTTTCACACTGGATCTTCCTGTTTCACTATAGTGCTACGATGCTATACACGAGATAACTTGTCATTTGTTCATTTGTGCTGCTCCAGGCGCTACACGTAGAAGTTGAAATGAAACATCTAAATCTTCAAGTAACGTTACTAGTGCGAAAAGGTGTGGGAACGCGTTCCCACCCCACTACGCCCCTGGTTGTAATCAATTAGTTTAGCTTAATAAACCCGTCCTTGAAAGACATTAAATACGTGCAGTATATCATAATTTGTAAGTGGGTATAAAAACTTGTGAGCTTTCATTTGATATTTTGAATTTTGTCAAAGTTTCAGGAACACTTTAGCTTTCAATACTGTTATCATACACATGTATCACAAATTATGAAAAACCACAGTGTTTCTCTTGAGAGTTTCGTCATATTCAAAGTTCTGAAGCGAGGGTGCATCGCATTTGCTTACCTTCAAAAGGAAGGCACTTGACTGAAGAGTGTCAACAGTATGTCTTGGAAATGTTTTTAGAAATGAAAACTTTGAACGTAACTGAAACAATTCTCGTTGCAATTCCTCACAAGACGCTTTCGTCTCTTCGTTATCCCATTCTTCCCACCGTAGCGACTCAACATAAGCGCACTTTCTATTTTGCTGATCAAGGCCATTTACATACCAATCGAAGACTGTACATTTGTGTAATGAGAGACTAGAATCTAGTCACTGGATTGTTAAAGCAATAGAAGATAAAGGTTATCGAGTTTTGCACATCCCAATCCAGCCAACTTGCCTGAAAAAAAATGTTATGCAAATGTGTGAACCGTAAAAAACATTTTCTCAAACTATTTTGGCGATGCAAAATGCGCGGTTTTTCTAGAAAAGTAACTTGCTGTAATTTCTTTTGAAAAATCGTTTTACAATTGAGATAGGAAACATTAACACGCAGAAACCGCCCTAAATGATTCCACTAGAAACTTATTTATTGCAGTGCTTTGTACAGGGTATTGTACTGCATCTGATCAGTGAAGAATGTTGAAAAAAGATTTCTTTATCAGGAACACGAACCCATAGCAGAAACGTTTTTTTGAAAACCACGAAAATTAAATCGAGAAGAAATTTGAGTGACGAGTCGATCATCATGTCGACCACTGCTTAATTATTGTTGATTTACTTTTTTTGCTTTAAAAGTTATTGACAAAACTCACAACGCTTCAAGTGAAAATGTGCAATAAAAACACGTTGAATCATTGAATCAGGGTGATTTCCGTCGGCTGATGAAATCTGTTTTCTTTTCTAGAGAATTGCTTTCATTGCGGAATCTCCTAGCTAGAACATAAAACACGTTAAATGTTCAACAACACAAACAACGTGGCCGATAATAAGGAACGTCATTTTTAACCAAAATAGAGATGACGGCGACGGGAGGAGTGAACTAATACCAAGGTCAAATGTGGTGAAGGTCAAGTGCCCGGTCATTCATTGCCGGCAACAGCTGGAGCACAATCTCAGTCTCAACAATCCAAAAATGCTAAAGCAATATGTACGTGTCAGCCTTTGTGAATCGAGCAAATCATCAGGGTCAAGGGCGTAGGAATTACCCTCCCCCTTGAGCTTGATATTTTACAAAAACTTTTATTACTTGCGCAAAGGAGATTAAGTGTTTTCGCATACATTTTGCCTGTTAATTTGTCGATTTAACGCAAATACCACGGAATGAATTTGCATGCAAATTTTAAGAAACATTGTAAATGAGCAAAAAAGTAATAATTAGGTTTTGGTGGGAGTCTGGTTTATCGTCTGCATCCAGGCACATCTCATCATTTTTTGTAGACCTTTCGTCCACGACACATGTTGAAGATTGTGTTCCACGATAGTTCACTTCATCCAAAACAATTGTCTTTGTTTTCTCTGCTATGGCTGATCAGGGCATGCGCTGACCGCGTTGGCTACATTGCCAATTTTTGAAGCATGATAGAACTGTTGCACGATCTGAAAAATAGCAGTTGTTAACCTAGAAGCATTCAGGCATATGATAATGTCTCAGCAGGGAAAAAGGATAACTAAACGTTTGCTGGACTTCTATACATAACAAAAAAACAAACGTTTTCTTGCGTACTTTATGCGCATTCTCAGTTCATGTGTAGTTTAGCAAGATTCGATCTTCCAAACCTAGGTGTGCGCCAGCCACTCCAGCCGCACACCTAAGCTCGACTGCTCGTATTCGACCATACATTAACGCAGGCTAATTTTGCACATTTGTAAGTTGCTCTGACGTAGTGATGAGTGTGTCTCACTCCCCTGTTTTAACGCGCAACCTGATATTTTTGCAGTTATGAACTGCTGTGTCACAGCGATGAGTGTATTTTCCTTCGATATCCTCACTTGGATCGCTGATAGTTTATATTCAGTGCAATGATACACAAAATAAGGAGAGTGCGTGTAGAATATGCGTATTGTGTCAATAAACTTTTCCAAAACGTTGGTTTGGAAACATTAATATGACGTCAATCTGTGATATCACAAACAGCGAACACTAAATACAAATAACCACCACATGCAACTGGTAGAAATACCTCCCCATGAAAATTTTTCTGCTGATCAGGGTTGCGATTCAAATGTGGAAAGATCAACCTCACAAAAAGAGAGGGACTCAAATAAAGAAAATGATTCCATGACCATAACGCAGTTTGTCACAAGATCCAAATTTTGTGTTTATTGTGACATTTTTCTCAGGGTATCAGGACAATTGCCAATTCGACAACTGCCAACTTGACAACTGCCACCGGACAATTGCCAACCAGACAATTGCCAACCGGACAATTGGCAGTTGTCGCGGATATTTTTTCAGAACGATGCAACCCCCCATATCTTGAAGCCAATATGTCGTCAGAGGCTATTTCAGCCATAACTCGCCAGGCGATAGAGCTAGAGAGGTGTTCAAACCTTCTACGGATTCAGCACGTCTTCTAGTTTCGCTTACAATTTTTTTGATTCGGTTTGGGTTTTCTGTGGGTGGTGTCATAATGGGGGCATGTTTTCGCCTTTTTGGCCAAGTTTACCTGGCCGTGGGTTCCAACCCGACTAGCCATTTTTTTAGCTCAAGTTTTTTTGGAAACTAGGCTATCATCCGAGTCTTTAGAGCCCTTGATTGGTTTTCTAGCGTATCTGGAGCTAAAATTATGGCTGAGAAACCCAATTTTTGACAAAAATAAAAAAGTTACACGAAAGGTATGATTTGCCCTCTGAGGGCATATTTTGGCCAGCCACAATTCGGCAGTAGATTGAGCTAGAGAGCTGTTCAAACCCGTTAAAGACTCGTGGTCTTGTGCGTTAGAATGAAAAAAAAATTTTAAGTTTTGGGTTTAGCGTTTTTGCTCGATGACGTCATGATTGGGGTATGTTTCAAAGTTTTGTATGATGTCATCGCCGAATCAATGAGCCGATTTCGTGGCTCAAAGTTTTTTTGGAAACTAGGCTATAATACGAGTCTTTAGAGGGTCATAGCCTAGTTTCCAAAAAAACTTTGATCCACGAAATCGTCTTGTTTGGTCGGCTCCCAAGGGATGATGACGCTATCCAAATGTCAACAAAATATACATAAACATACGCTCATCATGCAAACATAGAAAAAAAACGACATCCAAAACTGAAACGATTTTTTTTCTTGAAAACTGCAACACTTTCCCCATCTTTAGAGGGTTTGAACAGGTCTCTAGCTCAATCTGCTGGTGAGTTATGACCCTGGGTTCAAAACTACCCATGGTTATCTTTTGAGGGAGTTATATTTGTACCAATTTTTGGTTGTTGAGTATTTTTGGCTCCAGATATGCCAGAAGGCCAATCAAAGGCTCTAAAGCAGCTATATCCAGCTATGAGGCCCAGTCGAAGGTTTTATGCGGCCCAGTTGGTTTTCGCTGCAGTAAAAGTATCCTACATACTGACCACCTGTCCTTATTTTGATAATCTTTCATTTTACATTTTTGATGGAGGTGGTACTCAGTGCCACTTTATCACGTCTGTTCCCATTGCAATTCGGATTCGAACACTTTCAGTATATTAGTTTAAGGTAAATTTAGTTTGCTAAGATCAAAGTAAGCCATTCAATGTGCGACCATCAATAATATGTCATTCAATGTGCGGCCCTGGTCAAAATATTGACATAGTTTTTGGCTCAGTAAGCCATTTGGGTTGGACATAGCTGCTCTAAAGACTAGGATGATAGCCTAGTTTCCAAAAAAACTTGAGCCAAAAAATGCCTCGCTGGGTTGGCGCCCAGGGCCAGGTAACCTCAGCCAAAAGAACGCAAAAACATGCCCCACTGTTACGGCACCCACAAGAAACCCCAAACCCTAATTTAAAAATGTTTTTTAATCGAAACTAGAAGACTTGCCGAATCCGTAGATGGTTTGAACACCTCTCTAGCTCTATCACCTGGCGAGTTATGGCTGAAATAGTCTCTGACTATATATCGTCTTCTGCGGTCCCTTTGAAGATTTTTGCTGTGTTTTGTTACGCAAAAGGGTTTTAACGGATTCACTACAAACTTGATAATAGCACACTTTTCAGGAGTAAATAGAGATTAGTTTGACTTGGGTAATAATCCACGAAAAACAGGAAAGACGTATTTCAACAAGCTTTGAGCACGGAATGGCCTGATTTCGCATCCCATGAAGTAAAGCATGTCGTCTACACTTGACCAAAAAACATCCCGTTCATACCGGTGCTATCCACGCATGTGCATTAACTTCAGTGTGATTCTAATGCTACATCGAGAAGCTCTAAGACGTGTGCCGACGGTGTCATACTTTCTTGCTTTTCTACGAAATCTAGCGAAGGAAAGAACGGAAAATTTTATGCGAGGTTTAACTTTTACGGCTTCCAACATTGACATCAAATTACACAAGAATTATCATACGATTCTAATCCTATTTCCGTTATGTTATGAACAATAGGAGAGTTCAGTCAACATAAAAGCAACATAATGCTTGCACTATTTTCAAACTGAGCTTGATCTCACAAAATGCTGTCTAAAATCTCATGCAACAATTGAAAAGCCGAAATGTTCCCTTTAAACTTTCTCCCGAAACTTTGTCACTGAAAGACAGAGATGCTCCTAAACAAAAAAGCACCAGAACGTGGGCAATAACGATGCAATTTGTCTCATGATTGCTTCCAACCTAAAACACTTGCGCTCTCTTGCGGTAGAAACAATTCTACTTCTGGCGACAGAAGCAACATTAACCAAAATACCAAAACCACTTTACACGAAAGGGCACAGCGCAGTAAGGGACGACTAAGCAAATTAGAAGCTCACGAGATGTGTCCGATCAAGTGGCGTGAAAACGCACAAACAGCAGGAATAACATAAAAGAACCTCATGGTCCTTCACCAATCCTACATGACACAGAGCCATTCTTTGTTTACGCTGATCAGCTATTATGCCATTGTATTTTCATTTGCCCTATGTTCACTGACGGTTGGTTTACTTAGTGTACGGTGGCTTTTTTATTGCTTCTGTTTATTAGCTGAGTCATATGAAACAATAAACCATTACCATTACATCATGCCGTGGCTCACTGCACACAATGTGAGGCTGTAAATTGACTGCGATTTGTGACTTAATGAATGTTGTTTCTATATATTCGTTTCTATTATTATCTACTAACTCAGGGGTGGGCAAATAGCGGCCCGCGGGCCAAATGTGGCTCACCACAGCGTTTTAAGTGGCCCGCGGAAGCATTCAGAAAGTATCTTCAAATCTGAAATTTTCTCGAATTTATCACGACAAATGTTAGTGCTGACTGCTCAGGCTAGGTTAACCGAGACTTGCTTCTATTTCACTAAGAACGTGCAACCCTCCGCCAAACGTACGGCCTTCTCAAGATGGCCCCCGAGCCAAATTATTTGCCCACCCCTGTACTAACTTATTCCCATCTCTGCGTTCACATTGTTTTAGTTAGATTGCAAAAAGTGTTATCTAATCCAGGTTAACCTTTTTTGATTTTCGTCGCATCAACAACACCATTTCAGCTAAACTATTAGTAGCAAGGATCTCTTAAGCGTTTGTAATAACAGAATCATACGGGTAGAATTGGTTTTACTGATAAAAAATTGAATTCTCTGCAGGAGATGCAGGGGGTTGCGGTCGAATGGAAAGTTCACCGTCATATGTTTGATTTAGAGTTCGTGCTCACATCTTCCAGTTTTAAAATCCCTCTGTCTCCATTTTAATAAGACTCTCTTCCACTACATGGATCACCACACGGTTGAGTTAACGAAGTCTTCCTCCTGTTGTTTCACATGCACTTGCACTGTTTCCATGGCATTTTTCAGGTGTTTTGTCGTGCAGATGCTTGTTTCCAACCGGCCTTTGATCAGAAATAGTGTTGGAATACAGCTAAAGATGCATTTGATAAAATGCATTTTGCTTTCAATCTTCAGTTCAGACAGGACCTATTCGACCTTTATGGCTCATCAGTGACATAAAGAGCTTAACCAGTGTCTTATGCCTGTTAATATTGGTCCATTGGTAAATTTCTAAAAACATGCCATAAATGACTTGTGAAAAAGGTTGCTTTTGTTTTTATTTTACCGAATTTCCAAAAATCTCTTCCATATATTGACTAATCGTAAATGACTGCTACGCANCTATCCGTTGTGCAAGGAATGCGCTGTCCAATCTGTCAAGNTGANNGTCAAATCAATTTCTCAGAATCGAGTCGAAGCACTTGTTAACGCCGGAAGCGAAATATGTGAAGTTGTCGTTACTTGGTGTTTGTTGTTGTCGACAGCAAAACCAAGTTGTGCTGCTTTCGTCGCATCCCACTCCACCGTCGCCCGATCAAGCAAGTGGGATCAGGGATCAAACGCAGGTGCTGGAAAATCAGTGGAAGTGGTGCTGAAAGTGGTTGCGTGCAGCAAAAAACACAGAACCACAAGAGAGCAACACTCAATACTTCGGACACATCAACAGTCTCCGGTTGGTCTTAATCCCGATCGAAGGCTAAAGCCGTACTTAAATCGTATTAATTTATTTCCTTGTTCGGAAGTATTGGTTAACAGAATATTGTAGTGCACCCACGCAATTATCAAACTGCTTGAAAGGAGCAGTTAATAAGCAATGCCATTGCTTTCAAACACAAGGAGCACATGTTAAATGGTTTCCAGTACAATTAAGGTATATCCAAAAGAGCTCAAAAAACTGATGGTAATCGTATTTATTTCAAATCACAGGGGTTAGTAGGATGGGCGTCGGAAAGCTTTTTTCCTGGGAAGGGAGAAATAGTGAATATTTTTCTACGTCCATGATCAATTGTAGTAGACAAGAAAGACAAAAGCACATACTATACAGCCATAGGCATACGGGAAGGCATTTTACTGGGGGATCGGAAAAATTTGCCCTGAAAATACAATTTACCGTAAACATAAACAGTTTGCCTTGAAACTGACTTTTTTAGTTTAATCAGAATTGGGCCTGAAACCTCTTGTAAATCTGTTCTATACAGTTGCATTCGTTTATAACGGCTTCGTCTGTAAGGTCAGTTCGCCTATAACGTTACATTTTGTTCGGTCCCGATAGCATCTTTCACAAGCATTTCAATTCACTTATAACGTCAATTAAGCAATAACGTTTTTCATGCAATCCCCTAGAGGTGCCGTTATAGGCAAATTCTGTAGTTATCTTGCTTGTTAACTCAAGGGGGTGAAGTTCTAAAAATATGCACCAAAAACCTGACATTAAAACTGCTGTTAATCAAAAAATCTATCATCTTAACAACCTGCACCTCCACCCAGCGCAAACTCGAAAACGAACAAAGAAAGAGTTACCAAATTCTTACATCAAGCTGTTGACCTACCCACATACGATTGTTCGATTTTTACAGAAAACGAGGGCTTGGTCCAGATCAAAGTCATTATAACCAGTCACGACTTTCGTCAAGATTACGCACTACACTAGCCCAAATTACATGGATCACCTCCAAGTGAATATGCACTGAATGCACTGTATTGAAAATGTTTTCACCGTTCAGGATTTTTGAGCAACTTGCGCTTGCCCTGAAAAACAGAGTTTGCCCTGAAATTTTCACTGAATATGCTTTTTACATTCAGGATTTTTGAACAACTTGCTCTTGCCCTGAAAAACAGAGTTTGCCCTCAATTCACTGTATTGAATATGTATTTTTTATCATTCAGGATTTTTGAGCAACTTGCGCTTGCTCTGAAAACAGAGGTTGCCCTGAAATTTTTCAAGCTGGGGGCGGCAGCTTCCCCGTTCCCCGCCTAGTACGCCTGTGTATATAGCACGGCGGAGAGGATTAATATGCGCTGGCAATATTTGAAAGGAATAATCTCTGAGATAGCGCGCCATCGGCCACTTCAATCGCTCATCGCCATAGAGAAGCGTTACATAACGTGAGAAGAATGAAGATTTGTACAAAACATCAGACATTTGAAATAAACGAATAAAAAGTTAGTTAGATGAAGACCCACACCAGCGAACAAATGTGCAGACCAAGCGTTTCCAATCAAAGCATCAAATGTATTTCTCTTTAGGAAATGTGCACCCTGATGCTTGTGAACGCTTACATTACTAGAAATCAAAGCTAACTTAGGGGAGCGTTGTTGTAGGCCAGCGGTTGCGAACCTGCGGTCCGCGGGCCAAATGCGGCCCGCGTGGACATTTAATATGGCCCGCATCAGAATTTTCGTTCCCCAAGTTGGGACAAAAAGCCGCGTCAAAACGAAAGAAGCAGACACGTAGACAGTAGAGTCCTGCGCAGCTCGGGTTAATTTGCGGGTCCCCGAATTTGTGAGGTGGGTGTGGGAACCCGCAGAGCTATGCGTGCGGGTTGAACCTGGCGCGGAGCAGGTCGGGCGCGGGATAAAAAAATTTGTGTGCGGGTTACTGAATGATAACCTAATGCATGTGAAATAGACATGAGTAAGAAATTCAATGTTACAGAGAGCTTGTGGTACAAGGGTGTAGCAGCATTTTGCAGTGGTGGCGAGACTGCAGATTGTAGTATACAGTTCTCCGTGAACTTGCAAGAAATACATTCGGCATCATGGCAACCAGGGCTGCTAGCGAAGGTATGTTTAGTATGGCTGGGCCTATCTTGAATAACAGAAGGGCACATTTACAGAGTTCTTCAGTGAACGACATACTCATTTTTAACAGTGCTATTAAAGCTAAGAACAAAGCTTTCAAGGTCGACCAAAAGCTTTTACATTTTAAGTATACAGTGTTTTTTAAGAGCTTCTGTTGACTTTGAAATGAACAGCTGACTATGTTGCACTAGCGATGAAACACATTAATGCATGAGTTTTTAGGATTTAGACACACAGTGGCAGATGCAGGTGTTGGGCGAAAACAAAGTTTGGAGGGTGTGCGGGGTGGATGCGGGTTTATTAGGGTTGGTGCATACTTCATCAACGGAATGGCCAGGCTAATTTTTATCAACAGCCGAATCTTCGTGCTTAAGGCCAAACGTGGTTTTCATTTAGTTTGATAAACAAATGCTTTATCTGACATAATTTAGAAAGTTGATATTGCTAGACTGACCAGATTTTGATTTGCAAATCCAATTCAGGCTACTGGCGTACTCCGCGACTTCATAGTCAAGCCAAATAACTTTTAATCAGTCTTTCTGCATCTGATTCATAGTATGAAGTGTACATCAGCTGGCGACTGGTGTGATTAGCAAACAAAGCACAGCATATGAAAATTAATAAACANAGTCACAAAATATTACGGATCTAATACCAGGACCCGAAGCTTTGCCGATTTTGAATCTGGAAAGCAAATCTCGTCGACAAAGAGCTGCTGTGTCTGCAAACAGTGATACACTGACAGCTAATTCCAATTTTATCTGTTTTACCCGGTCGGAAATGATCATGGCCTTTGCAGGTTTGGTGAATGACGTCATGGGCGCAGTGGCGCTAATCGCCTTTTCATTGCACGCTCCGCGGATGACGCATGCAATCTCAAAGTTTTTTTCTTAGGACGAAATGGTTCAGTACATAGCTTGCAATGAGCACTTTCAATCCCGTCTATCGCAACCAATTTTGGCGATGGAAAGTCGTTTTCCAATTCTGCTTTGTGCTTTCTTGTCAAATGCGACATTCCGCAAAGCCATTGCTAATACTTGAGCTATGCATGCTATAGAGACCAACCAGTCGACTGACCCCAACACGCTCAAAACCCACCATCAACGTACTATTCTGCTCAAGCGAATCAGCGTGATGATGGGCTTCAGCAATTGTTCAGGAAATAAACTGNAAAAAACTGCAAATTAGAAATTCGGTCGATTGATTACAATAATAATNATCACTATGCATCATTATCATTTTTGATACTCTGGGCAGGCGCGTGGCCAGAAATTTTGATACGAATGGGCAAACAATAACCGAGTTTTAACAATTTAATGCCCCTTGTTCTTAAAGCATCATCCACAAAATGTCCATTTTTCTGGCGCTTTTTTTTGAATGATTATGTCCAGATTTGGGTCGGAAAGCCTATTTTCATTTGAATTGGCAAGTTTTAAAAGTTTGTTTTTAGTACAGTTTCAAGCTTCTACACTTCGGATGAAGCCACCCTTTGCTCGTGAAATTTTCTTGCGAAAGCGATTGCGAAAATCTCGATGCTAGAAGTGCAAGGTCTGCAGTATGATTCTTGCAACAAATATTGCTGTTGATTTACGTGCTTCTGATGTACACCAACACAAGTTCAATCGAAGCCGAGTAGTGACTTTGCTTTGAGACTCCGTCTCCTGAAGTAGATCTACAAAACATGTGCGCATGTAAGAAGCGGATCTTGTCCAGCGCCTGAGCGACTGGTTGATGTATGCAGCTGATAACATAAAAGTTAGAGTCTCTCAACGTGTTTGAAAAATTTTTGAATTTCAAGTCATTAAACACTATCAAATGCGACTGCGATAGCATTTTTGTACGCTACACCAAGCTTGCTTCCTAAAAATATTAGGTGGTTATAGTTAGCTATTTAGAGTTAACAATGTAATTCGCAAATATGATAAAGACGAATTCGCAAATTGCAGAAAGTTATACATGCCCCCTAAACAAACTTGCATTTGTTTGACCCACTCAGTCTAAATAAACTACGAAGTGTGAAAACGGTTCTGTATTTGTGAAAAAATCGATTATCATCACGGGTCTGTGCTAAACTTAAGAAATATCTGCCGCGGCAGCTTAACACAATGGTCGGTTAGTTGATCTCGCTCAGTTGTTCCCAAGTATGGGTCGAAACTTAACAAGGGTGGAGAAGGATCACAAATGGGTAGCAGATGCGATCCAAAGCGGGGTTGTGTGTTTTCAAAGTTACCAGGCTTGACTGTGTTTGTCTGTAGCATAGGCACTTGAGAAAAGAATAGATTGCTGACATTAAAAACTAACTTTGCAACTTCTTGCCAAAAATCATTACTTTTTCACATGTTGTTTGAGGCTTGGGTCGCGAGGTGTTCACCAAACTCAGATTTGGGTCGCGCTCAAAAAAGTTTGGGAACCGCTGATCTAGCCATTCTAGCGTGAGCGGTTGAAGTCTTTTTCAAATCCATTAGTGTTTTCAATAACAAAATCCAATCGCCTGGGGAAAAACTCAATTTAATTTCATTTTAGTTTAGCCACATGCGCTTTATCGAGAAAATTGATTGCAAGCTATCAGTAAGTAATGGCACTGTCAATGCCCTCAGTAAGCTTACTTACAAAATAAAAATCGTCTTCTTATTACGTTAGATTTTGCTACTGACTCTTCCCGTTGCAGCTGAATGATTTCAAATTTACTGTAGGATAGGGTGGCAATTAACATCAAATGAAAGTTGAAACCAGTTTAGACCATGTACAGGCCGGACTCTGATTAGTGATTACTTCACAAAACTCTTTTTTACTTGCCGGCAAGGTAATATTAATTCATTGATGAAAACGTTAAGGCTCCACATAATTGTGATTGAACCGTCACAGTGCATGTTTCAATCACATATAAATATCTACAACAAGGGTTCCCAACCACCTTACTCTGACCATGTACCCCTTTAGCATTTCGATAGATGAGCATGTACCCCTAAAGTTTCCTATTGTAAAAAGGCTGAGTAAAATTACAAAAACCTACTGAATTTTTAATAGAATGTTTAGAATTTTGGAACTATAAAGGTAAACTCCGTTTTCATGTCAAGGTGAAGGTAATTTGTTGCAAAAGTACAATAAAGGTACCCCTTCAGAAAGGCAATGTACCCCAGGGTACATGTACCCCAGGTTTAGAAACTCTGATCTAGAATGAATGCTATTGTTTGTTTCTAAACAGTGTCTACTATGGGCTGGCCTAATTCTATGTGAATAATTGATGATGCCTACTTCGTAGGCGAAATGTATACTCTGTAAGATCTTAGTGTCTGATTCTTTGCTGGTAAAGGATTTCTTTCGCTAGACAATGGCCTAATTGCGTAATAAAAAGACTTTGAAACTGGATTGCTTCTAAGCCAAAGTTTGAGCTTCAAGACATACAAAACGTATATCATCGCCATATTCACGCGTTTATTTTTGAAATTGTGTAAAAACAAAAATTTACGATGTTAATTTAAGGCTTCGGCTGATACTGCAGACAACAGTAAGTTATACAGTATTTGCAGCACGCCAGAGTTATCAGAGAGGAATTTTTGCGATGGTGTTGAAAATAATTTTACATCACCTTTAGGTGGGATACAGCAAGCTGGTACGCCAGAAACAGCTGCGGAAAGCATTACTCCTTGTTTTACTTTCGGTTAGTGATTACAAGCGCGTGATACAAAGTGTGTATTTAATATTATCGCTAACGTAAAGATCAGCCATTGCATGAATTCTCCAGCATTTGCACTGCACTATACACAACGTTTGATTAATTGTAAACCATGCTGCTTTGGTCAGGTTCGATTAACCCTTTAAAAGCTGATGTAAGGATAAGTTCCTTTTAAGCAGTTTCGTTAAATTGCAGTAACGCATTTCTTTGGCTTACACATCAAAAGCTTGATTAACCTGAAAAATTTTGGTGCCACTTTCGGAATTGGGAGCAATTGCCCCCCTGGCTAGGTACCCGGCTCTAGGTTTGGACAGTGGGTAAGTTCAACTGTAAGGAAGGGAAGCGTACTTGAGAGTGTACATGGAGGCCTTTTGAATTAAATCCCAGAATGTGGTACCACAGAGCGCCGTGGCAAGGCAGCCCCATAACCCCTGATCGGGGGGCCCCACCATTCGTAGAGGCCCAACAATATATATTTTGTTAGTAAGTTAGAGCCGTCTCTCTACCCTTGACTTGTACTCTTCTGGTTTTTGACCTCAATGCAGAGCCGGTAGATTAAGCATGTAATATCATGATTCGTTAAGAACTGCGGACGTTTGGACACTATATCAGTATTTTGTAAAGTTGTGGTTACGTCAGAACAAGGCCAATAGTTAATAAAGTCTTGACCTTCCCTGCTTAATTTCGCTGGCTTCTCCCTTGTGAGTTGAAATTCTAGGGGAAATTTACGTCATAATGAATGTCCTGTGCAATCGCTTTGTAGTTTGAAAACGTTTTCGTGAAAGCTGCTTAAGACAGGTCAGGCCCGTCGCCAGGATTTAGCAGCAGGGGGGGCCAAAAAACAGGAGGGGTCAAAAACCAGAAGGGGGGCCACATTTTTAAAATGCAGTAATGAATGTATGCAGCAACCGGTGGGCCAAACGTGAAATGAGGGGCACCGATTTCAAATGGGGGGGACGGGCACCACTGGCCCCCCCGCTGGCGACGGCCCTGAGACAGGTTAGGTAAAGTTGAAACGAAGGAAGGCTGTTGTGTCAGTTTATTTAATATATGTCTGTGCAGACTGTGTTAAGACAGTCTAATTTAAAGTTTCGACCAGAAATAATCTCGATAAGTTCACCGTTCGCTTGCTCGATCTTAAGAAGTCTCTTCAGATTTAATCTCACTTGCTATATGTCATGATGAAGATGGATGGTGTCAGATTCCAATAAATTCGTTCTTATTAGAAGTAAAGA